>Ga0326597_10007447_pt1 | contig 14909 bp, 13 predicted proteins | sample RVTome_12_FD_203789 | JGI IMG/M metagenome (GOLD analysis project Ga0326597, IMG submission 203789) | Soil microbial communities from uranium-contaminated site in the Upper Colorado River Basin, Wyoming, United States - RVT100D185 | ecosystem: Environmental > Terrestrial > Soil > Contaminated >... | reverse complement strand
GGTCGACCACTTCCCAGTTCTGGTACTTGTTGGTGGAGCCCGTCGGCACGTCCGGGTGCTCTTCGCACATCCGCTGCCACTGGGCAACGTAGAGGTCCTCGAAATGCAGCCACTTGCCGTAGGGGCCGTAGGTGAGGATCGCCGGATACTTGCCGTCGCCGACCGGGCGATAGACGTCGGCTCGCAGCACCACGCCGTCCTCCATCTTTACCGGCACGTCCCAGTCGATCCGCATGCCGTCGCGGACCTCGCTCACTTCGCGGTAATCCATGTTGCCCCTCCCTACAGCCGGCTGCGCACGCACCGAATGCCCGCTGCGACATCAGGACAAAACCAAGAGCAAAACCTTCAGCCACAGAGATCACAGAGAACACAGCGGGCAGGAAACTCGCTTCCCCATTTTCTCCGTTTTTTTTCTCTGTGCCCTCTGTGGCTAAAGCCTTTGACCTGCAGGCGTTACTTGACCTTCACCGGCTTGCCCGTTTTCGCCGACTCCACCACCGCCTCGAACACCGCCACCCCCTGGACGATCTGCTCGTGCGTGACCGGGAACTTGGCACCGCCGCTGCAGGCGCCGGCGAACGCTTCCAGGCTGGCCTTGACCGGGTTGAAGCCTTTGTTCTCGATGACCTCAGCCTGCGCGGTCGCGTGGGGCCCTCCCTTGTCAGGCACCGGCATGAAGCGGAACGTGTCCAGCGCCGGGCGGGCGGTTTCGGCGATCCCCTTCGTGCCGAACACCGCGATGCAGTAGCTTGCCGCGCTCGCCAGCGTGCAGTAATTGGTCGAGATCACGCCGTTCTTGTGCTTCATCGTGAACACCGTCGTGTCGTCGACCAGCGGCGCAGCGCGGCGCGTGTTGATGCAGTAGACCTCCTCGACCTCGCCGATGAGATCGATGAACCCATCCACCAGGTGCACCCCGAGGCCGGTCATCGCGCCGGCCGGCGTTTCCTCGGGGTTGACGCGCCAGGACTCCTTGGCCAGCGCAAGCCCGCTTGGCGTTGACACTTCGCCCACTGCGACGCTGAGCGTGCCGAGGCTTCCGTTCTTGATGCGCTTGTGGAACTCGGCAATGGATGGATGGAAGCGGCGCTGAAAATCGACACCGAGCACGACGCCCGCCTTCTTCACCACGTCGATCGCGGCCCTGGCGCTCTTGACGTTCAGCGCGAGCGGCTTTTCCACGAAAATGTGCTTGCCCGCCGCCGCCGCGCGCTTGATGTGCTCCTCGTGCATGCTGTGGGGCGTGGCGAAGACCACCGCATCGATCTTGGAATCCTCGAGGACGCTGTCGAGATCATCGCGCAGCTCGATCTTCTTCTCGCGGCAGAAGTCCTCCGCCTTGGCGCGGGTGCGAGTGTTGGCCGCGACGAACTGGATCTTGTCGCTTTTGCCGTGCACGCTGTCGACCAGCGTCTTGCCCCACCAGCCCAAACCGACGATTCCAGCTTTGATCATGATGCCTCCGTTGTCATTAGTGTTTCTGGAATCCACCGCCGCCGCAATGCGTGTTTCGGGTTACGTCTTCTGCCGGCATTCGGCGGCGAAGACCTCCGATGAGCCGACGCATCGGACCGGGGGCAACCGTGACGCGCATCGCCGCGGTAAATCGAGTGTGGATAGCCGATTATGCCGCCTTCAGATGCGCTGCGACAACTCGAATCACTTGGTGCCTGCAATGGGGCCGGCCGCGCAGCTCACGATGCCGCACCGCATCCCAAACGAATCAGCGCGCCTTGTCTTTGCCCTCGTAGACCTCGATCACGCGACTTGCATTGCACGAGAGCATAACCGGCGTTCCTGCCTGGACGAGACCGCCCATCGCCGTCGTGAACGCGGACTCTCCAGAAGGGCACCGATGCGCTCAGGCGCTGCGGAAGCGCGTGATGCGGGCGAACGCGATGGCCGCCAGCGGCAGCACGAGCCCGATCGCGATCTGCATGATCAGCAGGTCCCCCAACTGGCTGTAGTCCGCCGGCACTTGCACGATGCCGCTCGCGTGGTCCTTGACTTCGCGCGTCACAAGGTAGACCTGGTTGAGATACTTGGTGCCGAGCTGGGACAGCGACAGCGCAAGATTGGTGAACGAGGCCATTATCGCGAAGAATGTGGCTTTCAGGTTGGCCGGCGCGGAACTGGCGATCCAGGCGAGCATGGGGATCATTGCGATCTGCCCGAGCGGCGACTCGAGCGCCGTGTCAACCAGGGCGATGAAACGCGCATCCACGACGCCGCCCGTTACCGCGGCCGTCCACACGTGCAGCCCGTAATACATGCCAATGATCGGCATCGCGAGCACGGTGCCGATGACGGTGAGAAAACCCACCACGTAGGCGATCGAGCGCTCCGCCATGAATCGCCTGAATATGAACATTCCCAGCAAGGTGAGCGCACTCGATATGAGCGACAGCACGGACAGGAACTGCTGGTCGAACTTGAGCTGGTCGATCATCCACCAGGTCACGCCGGGGCCGGGCGAGGGAATTGCGCGGAATACGAAGATCACCACCGCCGTGCCGATCAGCGTCGCGCGGGCATCCGCATCGAGCACGCGAGTCAGCCGTGTAATGAGGAATACCACGATGCCGAGCGAGCCGAAGAGAATGATTTCCTGGTTGTAGACGAGATCCGACAGCCCGACGCTAACGGTGAACGCCACGAACGCAAGGCTGCCGCCCAGGATCCACCAGTTGGGCGGCGGCGCCTCTGCAGGCTCCATGACCGCGTGTTTGACCTCTTCCGGCGACAAACCCTGCGCCGTGAGCTGGCGCACACGGCGCCGCTTGAGCAGCGTATGGCTCATGACCCCGATTACGGAGATCGCCGGGATCACCAGTGCCATGAGGTAGATGTCGCGGTAGATTCCGACCTTCGCCGTTTCGGGCAGTGTTTCGACCCCGACAAAGAGGTAAATGTTGATCGCTGCGACCAGCACGCTGCCGCCAATGATCGCCACGCGCCCCAGCGTCTGCATCGTCGTATGCATGAGCTTGCGCCGGGCCGGATCAATGGGATCTCCCTGCGCATCGCGCCGCGGCACGGCCTCCACCGTCATCGCGTCGGCCACCGCGTCCTGCACCACATAGCCCACGGGAGCAAGCAGTGTGCTGATGACGAACCAGACCCCGGCCGGCATGATTGCGGTCATCTCGTCGCGGTTGCCGATCAGAAACACCATGATCACGAGGCTCACCGCAATCAAACCGGCGCCGATGTACACGAGCACGGCTTTCCAGCGCCAGATAAGGTCGACCAGATGCCCGACCGGCATCTTGAGCGCCCAGGGAATGCCGGCCCAGAATCCGAGCGCGGCGAGAAATGCCGCCGAAAGGCCGAGGTAGTCCTTGACGAAAAATGTGCCGACGATGCCGGTAAGCCCGGACACGCCCGCCGCCATGTAGACCATCAGAGGCGGCAAATAGGACAACCGCAGCTCGTGACCGAGCTCGAGAATGTTCTCGTCGAACCAGCGCCAGGCGGCGGTCAGCATCGGATTCCGGGCGTGGCGGTGGCGGGGTCCCGTCCGGCGATCACGCAGCGTTGCACGATCGACCCGCCCCGTCTTCGAATAAGCGCCGGGCGCGGCTGGTCAGTGCACCCGAGCCGGCTCCAGCCCGGGCTTTCCGGCCGGCACGTCGTCGGCTTCGTCGGGCTGCCCTCCCTCGCTGATCCCGCCCGCCTCGTCAGCCTCGGGCCCGGATCGGAATTCATTCGCGGCGGCGCCCGGCTCGCCCGCGACCACCTTCGATTCGACCAGCGCGCCCAGGTCCTCCAGTGGCGGCAACTCCTCCAGCGACCGCAGATTGAGATCATCCAGAAACGATTTGGTCGTGGCGAAGAGCTCCGGCCGGCCCGGCACCTCGCGGTGACCCACGACGTCGATCCAGCCGCGCGCTTCCAGTGACTTCAGGATGTTCGCCGACACCGTCACGCCGCGGATTTCCTCGATGTCGCCGCGCGTCACCGGCTGACGGTAGGCGATGATGGCGAGCGTCTCAAGCACTGCCCGCGAATAGCGCGGCGGCTTCAGCGGGTTCAGGCGCTCGATGAATTTCTGGTACTCTGGCTTGGTGCAGAAACGCCAGCCGGAGGCGACGTTCACCAGCTCGATACCGCGCCCGCTCCAGTCCCCGCGCAACTCGTCGAGTACCTTGCGCAGCGTCTCGTTGCCAAGATCATCGTCGAACAGCTTCTTCAGATCCGCCAGCGTCAGCGGCTCCTGGCTCGTGAGCAGCGCTGCTTCGAGCACCATCTTGACGTAATTGAGATCGGGTGCGTTGTCGTCCATCGTTGCGATCTATTCGACCACGGCGAGATGCCCGGTCTTCAGCTTGACGTAAATTGGCGAAAACGCCGCCTGTTGGGCGACTTCGATCAGCAGCTCGCGCGCAAGCTCCAGCACCGCCAGGAACGTGACGACCAGTTCCGCGATGCCGTGAGTCGGATCGAACAGCTCGGTGAACTCCACGAATTTCGCCTCCTGCAGTCGGCGCAGGATCCGGCTCATGTGCTCGCGCACCGAGAGCTGCTCGCGCGTAACCTTGTGGTGGCGGTTGACGGCCGCGCGTTGTATGAGCCCGAGCCACGCCATGCGCAGGTCCCCGGGGTTCACGTCCGGCAGCCGCTGCGCAACATCGCGCTCGAACAGCACCTGGAGCAGGGTGAAATCGCGGCCCGCCTGCGGCAGGTCGTTCAACCGCTGCCCGGCAAGCCTCATCTGCTCGTACTGCAGCAGGCGCCGCACCAGCTCCGCGCGCGGATCCTCTTCGCCGGCCTCGGTGCTTATCGGCCGCGGCAGCAACATGCGCGACTTGATCTCGATCAGCATCGCCGCCATCAGCAGGTACTCGGCGGCGAGCTCGAGCTGGTGGGCACGCATCATCTCGACGTATTCCAGGTATTGCACGGTCAGCCGCGCCATCGGGATGTCGAGAACGTTCACGTTCTCCTTGCGGATGAGATAGAGCAGCAGGTCGAGCGGCCCCTCGAACTGATCGAGGAACACCTCGAGCGCATCGGGTGGTATGTAGAGGTCGTGCGGTATCTCGAGCAGCGGCTCGCCGTAGACCCGCGCGATCGGCTCAACGCGATTCCCGACCGGGTCGGTCATCGACGCACCATTCCGGCGTAAACCGTGGGCGTCACAAGATCGGGAGCGGGAGGGACACCGGCCCGTGCGGCTGCGCGAGCCGCACCGGGGCGTGAGATCATTCTTTTCGGCTCCCGCATGACGGCATTTTACAGCGAAACGACGGGCAAACCTATCTGCCCGCAGGCCGCCGCGAAAAAGGGATAACGCGTTGAATATGAAACAACTCGATCCGAATGGCCCAAGAACAGGATGCGCCCGTCGAAGCCACGCGCGCAGGGCGCGCGGGTTGAACGCCAATCCATTTGCCACTGCGGACTCGCGCAGCGTGCCCGGCGGCATCGCCGGCCGGATCAAGTGTAGTCGAGACCCATCACCTCTCGCACCTCGCGCAGCGTCTCGTGCGCGAGCTTGCGCGCCTTCTCGCAGCCGTCGGCGATGATGCTCTTGACCAGCGTCGGGTCCTCGACGTAGCGCTCGGCCCGCTCGCGCATCGGCGCCTGCTCCGCGAGCACCGCATCGATCACCGGCTGCTTGCACTCGAGACAACCGATGCCGGCGCTGCGACAGCCTCCCTGGACCCATTGCCTCCGTGCATCGTCCGAGTAAACCAGATGCAGCGGCCACACCGGACATTTCTCCGGGTCGCCCGGGTCCGAGCGCTTCACGCGCGCCGGATCGGTCGGCATGGTCTTCACCTTCTTTGTGACCGAGTCGGCGTCCTCGCGCAGCGTGATCGTGTTGTGGTACGACTTCGACATCTTCTGTCCGTCGAGGCCGGGCATCTTCGCCGACTCCGTGAGCAGCGCCTGCGGCTCTGGCAGGACCACCCTGCCGCCGCCCTCGATGTAGCCGAACAGCAGCTCGCGGTCACCAAGGGTCAGGTTCTGCGTCTCTTCCAGCAGCGCTCGCGCCGCAGCAAGCGCCTGCGCATCGCCCTGCTCCTGGTACTTGGTGCGCAGCTGCCGGTAGAGCCGCGCGCGCCGCACGCCGAGCTTCCTGACCGCTTGCTCCGCCTTCGCCTCGAAATCCGGCTCGCGGCCGAACAGGTGGTTGAAACGGCGCGCGACCTCGCGCGTGAACTCGATGTGCGGCACCTGGTCCTCGCCCACCGGCACACGGTTGGCGCGATAGATGAGGATGTCGGCGCTCTGCAGCAGGGGATAGCCGAGAAAGCCGTAAGTGGAGAGATCCTTGTCGGCCAGCTTCTCCTGCTGATCCTTGTAGGTCGGCACCCGTTCGAGCCAGCCGAGCGGGGTGATCATCGACAGCAGCAGGTGCAGCTCCGCGTGTTCGGGCACCCGCGACTGGATGAACAGTGTCGCCTGCGCCGGGTCGACGCCGGCGGCAAGCCAGTCGATCACCATCTCCCAGACGTTCTGTTTGATGATCTCGGGCGTATCGTAGTGCGTAGTGAGCGCGTGCCAGTCGGCGATGAAGAAAAAGCACTCGTATTCGTGCTGAAGCTTTATCCAGTTCCTGAGCACGCCGTGATAATGCCCGAGATGGAGGCTGCCGGTGGGGCGCATGCCGGACAGTACGCGACTCACGAACATGGTGTCAGTCCTCGCCCGCGATCATCGGATCGACGCGAGCAGCCGGAACACTACGCCCGACGGCAGGCCGCACAACCATTCGACGATCGACACGACAATGTGTATCAGCGGCCACAGAACGAGGCCGAGGACGCCCGCGAAGAGCAGCGCGATGAGAATGATGAATCCATAAGGTTCGATACGCGCTACATTATAAGCGAGACGGTGCGGGAGCAGGCTGACCAGAATGCGTCCCCCGTCGAGTGGCGGCAGCGGCAGGAGGTTCAGCACCATGATGATGACATTGACGAACACTCCCGCCGCGCCGATCAGAACGAGCGGCAGGACGAAGTACCCGCCAGGGAGCATTAACCCGGCATTCAGCAGCAGCGCCCACGCAAGCGCCATCGCCAGGTTGGCGAGCGGGCCCGCCGCGGCCACCCACAGCATGTCGCGCTTCGGGCTGCGCAAATTTCCGAAATTCACCGGCACCGGCTTCGCCCAGCCGAAAATGATGCCGCCGCCGAAGAGCTTGGTCACCGCCAGCATCACCAGCGGCAGCACCACGGTGCCGATCGGGTCGATGTGACGCAGCGGGTTCAAGCTCACGCGCCCTGCTGCATGGGCAGTGAAGTCGCCGAAATGCCTGGCAACAAAACCGTGCGCCGCCTCGTGCAGGGTGATCGCGAAGATGACCGGCAGCGCGAAGACCGCGATGGCTTGAACGAGGGTGAGTTCCATCAACGCCGGCAAGGCGGCCGTGACGCCACGGGGGCCCACGTCTGCTGCATTGGAGATTGAGTCACGATACCGGGAACAGGAGGTGTCAGCAGCTGGCGCGCGAAAGTGCGGAGTGTAGCGCAAATGCGCCCGTTTTTCCCGGTCGCATTGATCGCGGCGCGTCGGTCGGCAAGCCCGGTCACGCCGTCAGCGCGGCGGTGCTGCCCTTCCCCACCCGCGTGACGACCGGGGCATCGCCGGTCAGGTCGACCACCGTGGTAGGTTCGATTCCGCACGGTCCGCCCTCGATCACGAGGTCGACCCGGCGCTCGAGCCGCCGGCGAATCTCGCGCGAATCGCTGAGCGGCACCTCGTCGCCAGGCAGCAGCAGCGTCGAGGAAACCAGCGGCTCAGCGAGCTCGGCGAGCAGCGCCTGCACCACCGCGTGATCCGGCACGCGCAGCCCGATGGTGCGGCGCCGCGGATGCTGCAGCCGCTTCGGCACCTCGCGCGTTGCGCGCAGGATGAACGCGTAGGCGCCGGGCGTCAGTTTCTTGAGCAACCGGAACTGCTGGTTGTCGAGCGTCGCGTAGATGCCCAGCTCGGCAAGATCGCGGCACAGCAGCGCGAAATGATGGCGCGCGTCCACCTCCCGGATCTCGCGCACGCGCTCGACCGCCGCCTTGTCCCCGATGCGGCAGCCGAGCGCATAGCACGAGTCCGTCGGATAGACAATGACGCCGCCGGCGCGCACGATGTCGGCGGCCTGCCGGATCAGCCTCGGCTGTGGGTCCTCGGGATGGATGGAGAAGAATTGCGCCATAGTGGAATCAAGTGATGAGTGCGGAATAATGAACGACAACCAACGCCCTTCCGTTCATCCGCCCTCCGTTCGCCTTCAGAATAGCTCCCACACCGGCCGGCACCCATCCGGCAACGGAGGCAATGAGCCCAGGTCGCGCAAGCTCTCGCCCGGGCCGTGAAAATCCGACCCGACCGATGCGAGCAGGCCGAAGCGCTGCGCGTAGCGGCCCCAGGTGACGTGCTGTACCGCGGTGTGGCTGCCGGTGACGACTTCGATCGCTTTTCCGCCGAGATCCCTGAAGCGGCCGAGCAGCTCCTCGCGCTGCACGTTGCCGAGCGGGTAGCGCCCGGGGTGCGCCAGCACGGCGATGCCGCCGCTGGCGACGATCCAGTCCACCGCCTCATCGAGGCTTGCCCACTGGTGCGGCACGTAGCCCGGCCTGCCTGCGGTGAGATATCGCCGGAACACCGCACCGATATCGCGCGCATAGCCACACTTCGCGAGGTAGCGCGCAAAATGCGCGCGTCCGACGAACGCAGGATTGGTGACGTAGGCGCTCGCGCCCTCGAGGGTGCCCGGGATCCCGGCCTGCGCGAGCCCCGCCGCCATGTCCTCGGCACGCCGCCGCCGGCCGCTGCGCACGCGCGCGAGACCCCCGGCGAGCGCGGGATGATTGGGGTCGACGTGGAGGCCGACCACGTGCACCGTCTGGTCGCCCCACGTGACCGACACCTCGACGCCGTTCACCAGGCGCATGCCCATTGCAGCGGCGCACGCGCTCGCGTCCCGCAGCCCGCCGGTGTCGTCATGGTCGGTCAGCGCGAGCACCGTCACCCCGCGAGCCGCCGCCCGCTCCACCAGCGCCTGCGGGCTTAGCAACCCGTCGGAGCGGGTGGAATGGCTGTGGAGATCGTATTTCGACATAAAGCGAGACAAATCAGAGCGATATGCTCAACGAGCCGCGCATGATAACAGACATCGCCGCCGGCAACATGACGCGGTAAGTTTCAGCCACCTGGGAACGACAAACAACGGATGGACCCGCTCCGTAGTCCGCGTACCACACGCCTTGCGCTTGCGTTGGGTGCACTGCTGTGCCTGCCGGTCGCGGCACAGGCGGCTTCCTGCACCGCCGCAAGTGGCGAGCGCCGTGTCGCGCTGCTCGAGCTCTACACCTCGGAGGGGTGCAGCAGTTGCCCGCCCGCGGACCGGTGGGTGAGCGAGCTGCCCGGGCGCGGCTTCAACGCCGAGCGCGTCGTTGTCCTGGGCTTCCACGTCGACTACTGGGATTACATCGGCTGGGCCGATCCCTATGCGCAGCGCCGGTTCAGCGAGCGCCAGCGCCACGCGAACGTGCGTAACGGCACGCGCTTCGTGTACACCCCGCAGTTGATGCTCGACGGCAAGGACTACCGCCGCGGCTTCCTGCGCGATGACATCGCCACCGCTATCGCCGCAATCAACCAGCAGCGCCCCGGCGCCCGGCTCAGCCTGACGCTCGTTCCAAGCAGCGCGGCGGTGGAGGCCCGGGCCGAGGTCGAGGTGCCGGATCCGATTACGAGCGGCAGCGCGGACATCTACCTCGCGCTGCTGGAGCACCGTCTCGGCAACCATGTCACCGCAGGCGAGAACCGAGGACGGCGTCTCGTGCACGACTTCGTGGTGCGCGAGCTTGCCGGTCCGTTCCCGGCCCAGCACGCGCCGCCGCCCGCGCATCGCTTCAAGATCGCGCCAGACTGGAAAACCGGCGACTTGAGCGTAGCCGTGTTCGCCCAGATGCGCGAGAGCGGATTCATCCTGCAGGCGTTGGCGCTCCCCTATTGCCAGAGAACAAAACAATAAGTATGTTGATAAACAATTAGTTAAATATTGTTCTTCACTTGTTTTCTCGATTCTGCCTATAATTCCCCCCGGTCGAACCAGAGGGGGAAGGCTCGATGAATCGAAATCAATGGATCACGATGGCGTTTTTTGCGGCAAATCTCGGGCTGATCCTGCTGTTCCCGCCAGTCGACGAATACTCGGTTGCATCCAGTGCCGCCGTATTCGGCGGCTTCCGCTTCTTCCTCGAAATCGGGCGCTATGCGGAAGTCAACACGACCCTGCTCACGCTCGAGGCTTTCGTGGTGCTGATCAACGCCGGAATCGCCTGGGAGCTGCTGAGCGATCACGGACCCTCACAGCGCCATCGCTTCAATCTGCAGAACGCGGTGCTGGTCTTCACCGGCGCCAATCTGGTGCTGGTGCTGCTGTTCCCGCCGTTCGAGTCGGTCTTCGCGCTAACCAAAGCAGCGATCCCGAGCTTTGAAGGCTTCTATTTCATCTTCGACCGCCGTCCCGCCCACGCCATCGTCACGACCCTGCTCTACCTTGAGGCATTCTTCATCCTCGCCAACGGCGGGCTGTTCTGGCTGCTGTTCCGGAAAAAGGCGACCCGGCTTATGCCGGAGTAGGCTGGCACACGCGCGCAGACCGGGCGCACGTGAAAGCGGGCGCGCCGCAAACCAGTTACAGCCGCCTCTGGTGCAACCGGCTCTGCGCCGGCACGTGCTGCGCCAGGAACTCCATCTGGTCGACAAGAATGCGGCGGTTGGTGAGAATCAGGTACTCCGCTCGGTTCGGCACATACGGCAGGTAGACGAGCTCCATCCTCGCGCGCTCCGGCGTGCGGTCGCTCTTCTTCTCGTTGCACGAACGGCACGCGGTGACGACGTTCATCCACATGTCCCGGCCGCCGCGCGAGAACGGCTTGATGTGGTCCCGCGTGAGCTTTGCGATCGGGAACATGCCGGCGCAGTAGGCGCAGATCTGGCGGTCGCGGTGGAACAACTCGCGGTTGTTCAAGGGCGGCACCTGGCCAAACGCCTTCATCGCCATCGCGCGGCCCTTGATCGCGATGATGCTCGCCGCGCTGATGCACGAACGCTCGCCGGTCACGCGGTTCAGCCCACCGTGGACGGTGAACGCGTGCTCGCCGAGGCTCCACGCCACCTGGTCCTTGGCGTAGTAGTAACAGGCGTGCTGCCAACTGATCCAGCGATGCGGCACGCCGTGCGTGTCCAGCGTCAGGATCAGCGGAAACGACGCTGGTACCAGCGCCGGTTCAGCAGCGTCTTGCATGATCGATAGCATAGAATCCGGTGTCGCTCGGCGGCGGTTGGCGGCGCTCGATGCGCCACAGCCGTACCGTAGTGCACAATTTACCAGATTTCTGAATTTTGGCCAGTTTCTGGCAGCGTTCGGACGTTCCTGCCGCCCTGCGCCGGGCCCGGACGGGTTAACGGGAGGCGCCGCGCACGGTATAATGCGGGGCCGTGAGAACGCGTACGTTCAATTTTTTTCAGCCCACCACTGTCGCCGGGCGCCGTGGCCGGTAATCGAGCGCCGCGCATTCCCCGCCGGATCCGCATCCGAGATCGTTGCGATGTCGTTTGAGTCCCTCAAGCTGATTCCCGAGTTGCTGCGCGCGGTCGCCGACCAGGGCTACAGCGAGCCGACGCCGATCCAGGCCACGGCGATCCCCGCGATTCTCGAACGCCGCGACATCATGGGCTGCGCGCAGACGGGCACCGGCAAGACTGCCGGCTTTACGCTGCCCCTCCTGCAACTCCTTGCGGCGTTCGGCAGCTCCAGCCCTTCCCCGGCGCGCCACCCGGTGCGGGCTCTGATACTCGCACCCACCCGCGAGCTCGCGGCGCAGGTCGAGGAAAGCGTCCAACTCTACGGCAAGCACCTGCCGCTGCGCTCGGGGACAGTGTTCGGCGGGGTCGACATCAAGCCGCAGATCAAGATTCTGCACGCGGGAGTGGAAATCCTGGTGGCGACGCCCGGCCGGCTGCTTGATCACCTGCAGCAGAAGACGGTCACCCTGTCGCAGGTGCAGATCCTGGTGCTCGACGAAGCCGACCGCATGCTCGACATGGGCTTCCTGCCCGACATCAAGCGCATCCTCGCCGTGCTCCCGCCGAAGCGGCAGAACCTGCTGTTCTCGGCCACGTTTTCCGACGAGATCCGCCGGCTCGCCAAGGAACTCCTGAACGCCCCGATAATGATCGAGGTGGCGCGGCGCAACGCCCCCGCCGACCTCGTCTCGCACCAGGTCTACGAGGTTCCCGCGCTGCGCAAGCGGGCGCTGCTCGCGCATCTCATTCGCTCGCGCAAGATGCAACAGGTTCTGGTGTTCGTGCGCATGAAGCGTGATGCGAACCGGCTCGCGCGGCAGCTGGAGCAGGACGGGCTCCCCGCGAGCGCGATCCACAGCGACCGCACCCAGGCGGAGCGTATGCAGGCCCTCGACGAGTTCAAGCAGGGCAAGGCGCGCATCCTGGTCGCGACCGACATCGCCGCGCGCGGCCTCGACATCGAAGAGCTGCCCTTTGTCGTCAATTACGAGCTGCCCTACACGCCGGAGGATTATCTGCATCGCATTGGGCGCACCGGCCGCGCCGGCCTGCCGGGTGAAGCCATCTCGCTGGTGTGCCCGGATGAAATGGGCCTGCTGACGGAAATCGAGAAACTCCTGACGCGCACCATCCCGCGCCAGCCTGCGGCCGGGTTCGAGCGCGAGGGGCGGCGCCAGCGCCACGACGGTGACCGCCCGGCGCCGGTGGCGAAAACCCAGCCCAAGATCGCACACAAGACCACTCCCAACATTGCGACCGACGGGTTCGATTTTTCCAAGCCGTACGAGCCCGCTGCGAGCAGCGCGCCGGAACAATCGCCCGAAGCGCCGCTTCCCCATCGCGGGCGACCGCAACGCCCGACCGCAGCCCTCCTCGGCGGTGCCGGCATCAAGGAGCCCGCCCATAAGAAGCGCTGAAAGCGCGCGAAATGCCTCTCCTCCGAACGATTCCGCCCCCCGCCTGATTCACACATTATTCCCGCGAGCGCTGAGTGCTGTCTGTAACCCATCACGGCGCCCCGAGCTTCTGTTCTTCGGCGGCATTCTCATCATCCCCACCGTCGTATAATCGGCAAGTCTGAAAAGCGGTGAAAATGCTTTCGTTATGGCTGCTTTGAAACGGGTTTCCACAAGCCAGCTGAAGACCATGCTGCACGACGGTACGGAGTTCGCGTTGCTCGACGTGCGCGAGTCCGGCCAGTTCGGCGAGTCGCACATGCTGTTCGCAACACCCTGCCCCTATAGCCGCCTGGAGCTCAACATCATGACGCTGGTGCCCCGCAAGGCGGCGGCGATCGTGCTGACCGACGACGGCGCGCTCGGAGTTGCCGCGTGCGCGGCCGCGCGGCTGACAGCGATGGGTTTCACCGGCGTCACCGTGGCCGACGGTGGCAACCAGGCCTGGGCAGCGGCCGGGCATGCGCTGTTTGCCGGGGTCAACGTCCCGAGCAAGACGTTCGGAGAGCTAGTAGAGCACGCATACAACACACCGCGCGTCACAGCGACCGAGCTCGCGCGCATGAAGGATGCCGGCGAGGACTTCGTGCTGCTCGATGGGCGGCCGGTCAACGAGCATCACAAGATGACCATCCCTGGTTCGATCAGTTGCCCCAACGCGGAGCTGCCGCTGCGCGTGCCCGCGATGGTGAAAAACCCTCACACCAAGATTATCGTCAACTGCGCCGGGCGTACGCGATCCATCATCGGCGCGCAGACGCTCATCAACTTCGGCGTACCGAACCCGGTCTATGCGCTGGAGAACGGCACGCAAGGCTGGTACCTTGCTGATTTCGAGCTCGAGTACGGCTCGACACGCAGGCACCCCGACGCGATCGACGCGGCCGCGCTGCCCGCGCAGCAGGCCGCGGCCAGGCAGCTTATGGCGCGCTTCGCCATCCGGCGCGTGCCGGCGACCGAAGTGCAGGGATGGCTCGAGGACCCGCAGCGGACGACCTATCTCTGCGACGTGCGTACGCTGGAGGAATTCCGGGCCGGGTCGATTCCCGGTGCGGTGCACGCACCGGGCGGACAGCTCATCCAAGCGACCGACCAATGGGTCGGCGTGCGCAATGCACGCATCGTGCTGATCGACGGCGAAGGCGTGCGCGCACCGGTCGTCGCCAGCTGGCTCGCGCAGCTCGGCTGCGACGTCTACGTGCTCGAAGGCGGCGTGACCGCTCCGCTCGCAGGTACGCCCGTGCCCGCGCCCCTCTTGCCGGATCTGCCGAAGATTCCCGCAACAGAGCTGAAGCGCGCACTCGATGGAGGCGCCTGTGCCATTTTCGACCTCGGCCCGAGCATGGGCTTTCGCAAGGCGCACATCCCCGGCAGCCGCTGGAGCATCCGCCCGCGCCTTGCCGCGGCCGCGACCGGCGCGAAGGGCCCGATCATTCTGGCGGCGGACGAGGCCGACGTTGCGCGCCTGGCGGCAACCGAAATGATTGATACGGGCATCAAAGACGTGAGATTGATCGAAGGCGGGCTCTCTGCGTGGCAGCGCGCAGGCTACGCCACCGAATCATCTCCCGATGCGCCGCCCGACGCCGAGTGCATCGATTACCTCTTCTTCGTACACGACCGTCACGCCGGCAACCGCGAGGCCATGAAGCAGTACCTGGCGTGGGAAACCGGGCTTATGGCCCAACTTGACGCGCAGGACAAGTCGTCATTCCGTGTCGGCGCGCCGACGCTGAACGGCAACCAGCCTGCGCACTGAACGGCAGGGGCGTACAGCCTCCCGGAGCCCCGCTCAAACTATCTGACCACCAGCTTGAGATCGCGCACGACCTTGCCCCATTTCGCGTACTCGGCCCGGAGGAATTTGTCGAAGGCCTTCGGATCCGTGGCCACGATGTCCGA
>Ga0326597_10007446_pt1 | contig 14910 bp, 16 predicted proteins | sample RVTome_12_FD_203789 | JGI IMG/M metagenome (GOLD analysis project Ga0326597, IMG submission 203789) | Soil microbial communities from uranium-contaminated site in the Upper Colorado River Basin, Wyoming, United States - RVT100D185 | ecosystem: Environmental > Terrestrial > Soil > Contaminated >... | reverse complement strand
GGAGTGGCGAGCTCTCCGACGCCAGCCGAGGTTTGTTGCGCCAGATGGAGCGCTACGCGACTGGCGTGGGCTGCCGCCACAGGCATCTCGCTGAATATTTCGGGGGTGATTATCCGATCGAGACGAGTGGGAAGAAGGGCGGGTGCGCGGCCTGCGATTTCTGCCTCGACGAGCTCGAGCCAGTGGCCGAACCGATTGTTCTCGCCCGCAAGATCTTGTCGTGCGTCGCCCGGGTCGAGCAGCGGTTCGGCGCGACGCACGTGGCGGGCGTCCTTCGCGGGCACGCATCAGAGCAGGTCCTCTCGCGAGGGCACGACAAGCTGAGCACGTTCGGTCTCTTGCCGCACGCCTCGGTCACCGAGGTCCGCGGCTATATCGAGCAGCTCACTGGGCTGGGTTTCCTACGGCAGGCCGGGGACGAGTACCCCGTGCTGGCGCTGACGCCGGAAGGCCTCGAGCTGCTGAAGGACGGAACAGGGTGTCCAGACCTGACGCTGGCCAGGCAGCGTGCACCGCGGAAGGAAGCGCCACGCGCGCGATCGCGTGCCGAAGCCGAATCGTGGCAGGACGTCGATCGTACGCTCTTCGAACGCCTCCGTGTTGTTCGGCTCGAGATCGCTCGGTCGCGTGGCGTGCCGCCTTACGTGATCTTCCACGACGCGACGCTTCGGGAAATGGCCCGACTGCGACCCACGTCGATCGACGCGTTACTGGCCGTCAAGGGCGTCGGCGCGCGCAAAGCGGACGACCTGGGCGAGACGTTCCTGACAGCGATCCGCAGCCATTCCTAGGTGGGATCCATGTCGGGGAGCTACGGCCGCGACAGCGGGCTCACTCCGTCTCTTTGTCGCGGTTGAACCAGAGCCATTCCCGGCACCGCGGTCATCGGGCCGATGCGTGACCATCTACACCGAGCGGCTCACCGCTATCTGTACTGTGGCGTTATCCATCCAGCACGCGCCAGTCGTCACCTCGCCGAGCACGGCATACGACAGCCGCTCCTTTCCGCCACCCATGGAGAGCCCGCGAGACTTCGCACTTAGGAATCCGAGCGTCTGCAGTGTCCGGAAGATTTGCGCGAACTCCCACTGCTTCCGGTGAAAGCGAGGCTCCTCCTCGAGCTCGTGGAGAATGATCCGCTCGAACTCCGGATCGAACCAGTCAGCCGCGTCACACAACTTGCTGAGCGGTTCACGGCAGCGCGTCCGCCTTGACGCGGCACCCTCGTCCACGCCTCGGAGCAGACGGCTCCTTCAGGTCGAGGCGCGCGACGCGATCGAAGACCGCCAGGTGCGCGCGCAGGGAGGCGTCCCACGTAAACGCCCTGGTGCGCGCGCGTCCCCGCTCGATGAGGGCGCGGGCCAGGTCGAGCTGCACCAGCACACGGAGCAGCGCATCGGCTATCGTTCGCGGTTGCCGCGGGTTCACATAAACAGCAGCGTCACCGCAGACCTCAGCGCTCCCGCGCGCGCGACCACCACAGGGCAGCCCCGCGCCATGGCCTCCAGCGGCCCGAACCCGAAGCCCTCGTAGAGCGAAGGCGCCATGAGAACCGACGCTCGATCGAGCAGCGCGATCTTCTCAGCCTCGCTGACCGGTCCGGGGACCGTAACTCGGCTGAGCAGTCCGTCGTCCAGGCCGGCGGCCCTCAGATCGATCTGTGCCCCCTCGCCGGCAATGACCAGCGCACGTCGGTCTGCCGTTCGATCGTCCGGAACGCGGCGAGTAGTGCCGGCAGATTCTTCGTAGGATCTGACCGGCCGATCCAAAGGATGTACCGATCGCGATGTCTGTCAGACGTCGCGCACTCGGACACCGGCACCGGGCTGCCATGATGGATAACGTGCACGCGGGCGCTGTCAATTCCGTAGTACCGGCACACGTCATCCTTGGTCGCTTGAGACGGCGTGACCACAGCGAGTGCGTGGTCTACCGCCCGTCCGAGGTAGTGCCGGTAGAAGTGGTGCTGGCGCGGGTGGCTGTCCTGAAAAAGCCACGGGATCATGTCGTGCACCGTGACAATGCCGCGGCCGCCGACTATCGGTGCCTCAAGCTGACTGAGACCGACAACAAGCGCGTCCCGGTGCAGACAGGCAAGGCGGTTGGCAAAGAGCCATCGACGCATGTTTCCAGACGTGCCGCGCGACGGTGACATCCCCGCGCTGACCCACCGAATCGACGCGCCGGCCGGAGTCTCCGCTGCGGGGAAGAAGCGCCTCGCGTCTTCATTGAGAATGACGGTGAGCGAACGTCTACCCCGGGCTCGCCACAGCGCCTTCACCAGGTTGACGCCGTACACGGCAATGCCGTCCACGCGGTGACCGATCGCCGTGGCGTTCACAACAAGCGGGCGATCCGGCATGTCAGTTCTCGAACACCCCGCGCCGATCGCGATACGCCCGCGCGACGAGGGCAGGTTCACCGTCCATCACGAGGCGACCATGATCGAGCCAGACAAGGCGGCTGCACTGGGCCTGGAGGAAATCAAGATTGTGCGAGACGAACACCGACGTCACGCCGGCGGCGACGAGCGCGTCGACGCGAGCGAGACACTTCTCCATGAAGAACTCGTCGCCCACACCGAAGACCTCGTCGACGAGCAACACATCGGGTTCTACATCGAAGGCCAGCGCGAAGGCCAAGCGCGCATACATGCCGGACGAGTCGTTCTTTACTGGCTCGTGGATGAACCCGTCGATCTGGGCGAAGCCGACGATGTGCTCGAGGCGCGCGTCGATACGTGCGGGAGGCAGCCCGAGTAGCGTGCCAGCGAGCAGGCAGTTCTCGGCTCCCGACAGATCCGGCTGGAAGCCGACGCCCAGCTCGAGCAAGGGCACGATGCGCCTTGTCGGGTCGACAGTGACCAGACCGCGCTGCGGTACGATGACCCGCGCGAGCACCCGCAGCAGCGTCGACTTGCCCGCACCGTTCCGGCCGATGACGCCAAGGCGCTCTCCGGAAGCAACCGACAGCGACACATCCGAGAGTCCTGCGTGCGTCGCGAGCGGCTGTCCGCGCACCCACGACTCCAGGGAGTACTTCAGGCTCCGTGCCGAGACCACGTTCTTGCGGAACCTGACGCTCACGTCCGGCAGGTCGAATACGTTGGCGCTCACAGTCGTCTGCCTCACAGGTAGAAATAGAGACGCGGGCGCGTCCAGCGCACCGATGTGATGCCGAGCGCCAGAGCGACGACGGCGGCAGCCGATGACACCGTCCAGTCCATCAGTCCGGGCCACTGGCCTGCGTAGACGGGCTTCTGAAACAGCGCTGCAAGATACGTCAGCGGATGCCAGGCGAGCAGCCGCGCCTGTGCGGAACCCGACGGAAACAGATCCGGGTTGAACAAGATCGGCGCCGTGAAGAACGCAAACATGAGCGCGACCTGGACGACGGGACGAACGTCGCGGAAGAAGGTGAAGAGCGTGGCACAGCACAAGCCCACACCAAGCGCGGTTATCGCCCACGGGAGCGCCGAAAGCGGAAGGACGATGACATGCACCGTCCAGTGCTCCTTCACGAGCACAAGAATCAGTGCCACGGCCGCAAAGGAGAACCCGAATTCGGCCGACGCGACGATCCAGCGCGCGAGCGGGAACGAGAATGGCGACGCCGGCAGCTTCTTCAGCAGCCAGTCGCCCTGCACAATCGAATCGGTGCAGCCGGAGACGACCTTCTCAAAGTACCGCCACGGCACCAAAGCGCTGAACAGGAACACAGCGTAGTCGCTCACGCGCATGCGATTGACGTACGAGAACACCACACTCAGGGCGCCGAGATAGAGCAACGGCTCGAGCAGGTTCCAGAGCACGCCAAGGACGGTGTAGCGGCGTTTCAGCCTCAGCTGACTCTTCGCGTACATCCATGTGAAACGCATCGATGTCCAGTCCACGAAAGATCTCCCCGTCTACCTCTCAGCCCGCGACGCGCAACCGACGTGGCGCGCTGGCTGCCGACTCGCGCACTGCGCGAACGACGTCGTCGGGAGCGATCTCGCCGAGGCATGCGCTCGGCCGAAGGTTCGTGAGACCGCACGACGTCGTCTCGTTCCGCCAGCAAGGCACGCAACGCAGCGTCCGACGCGCATCCAGAATCCGCGCGCGCGGATAGTCCTGACCGCGCACGCGGCCGTCAGTGGGGCCAAACAGGCCGACACACGGCAGGTCCAAGGCCCCGGCGAGATGAAAGAACGCCGAATCGGGCGCCACCAGTACGTCGCAGCCACTGGCGAGGGCAAAGGACCGCCGCAGGGCGCAGGGCCAGTCCCTGGACTTCGATCACACCGAGATGCCGGGCACCCGCGGGCAGTACGCTGCCAAACACCAGCACGACCGCGTGCTGGGCGAGCGCCTCGACGATCTGCCGCATATGCGGCACATCACGGTACGCCTCGTCGGTGCGCGCCTGGACGCCGACCACGAACGCGCCGTGGAGGCCATGATCGCTGAAGAACTGATCGCGCCACTTCAGCTCTGCGTCCGACACGGTGTACCGTGGACGCCGGTCCAGCGCCTTCAGACGGAAGCCCGCGAAATCCAGCCCCCGGGCGAACAGCTCGATGCGGTTGGCCTTGACCGCTGGCGCCGTCCGGCTTTCGACGCGTGCAGCAGGGCAATCGGTCAGGTTGAACCACTCGCTGTACGCCCCCGGATCGAAGTCGCTGTCGATATCCGCGAGCTCCACATCGTCGTTTCCGTCGAAGAGCGAGAAGAAGCGGCCTGGGATGGCCAGAACGACGGGCCGGTTGGCGCGCCGTGCCTTCAGCGCGCGAAGCCCGGGCGTCATCATCAGGAAATCGCCGAGGCCGCCCATGGCACGTGTCACGAGCGTCGCCTCGATCGCCACCGACGCCGACGTCCTTGGGCTGGCAGCATGCGATCGAAGGCCGTACCGCCGCACGTATGCGCTGCCGGTGACGCACTTTTCGAGAAGGCGCGCAGCCGGCCGCCAGCGGACGCGCCTGGCGGTACCCAGGCACGCCCAGGACATCAGCCAGAGCAACTTGTCCGCCGCCGATAGCTCGCGGCTCACGAGCAGACGCAGCGCGCCTCGGTGGACCCGCCACACTAAACAGCTCCCTCGGAAAGGCGCTCCGGCTGCGGCACTCGGCAACGAACAGCTGCACGACCGATTCAAGAAAGTCGCGTTCCCAACGCAGCTCGACGGCGGCGCCGGCTGAGCTTCGTACCAGGCGAGCCGATGACCAATCGAGAGCTTCTTGAACGGAGCTGACTGACCTAGCTGGCGCTCGATCCCCGAAAAGCTCGGGCCGCCGAGACGGAGGGGACGTCGGGCCGCCATTCCGGAAGGATCCGCGTGATCATCATCGACTGGACGCTGGCCAGAGTTGCGCCAATGAAAGCCGCACGAAGCGGCCACAGCGACCACGCGCCAAGGAACGCAACCGCCCCCACAAGCATCAACCCCCAGGAGATCTTGGCCATTCGCGTGTGATGATTCGGCCAACGCCCGAACTTGGCCACGCTCGAGGCTCCCGCAATCAGATAGAGGGCGACCGGGACAACGACCCACAGCCACTCGGAGCGAAGTCGATCCCCTTCGAGGAGGATGGCCGCGATGAGGAGCGCCGTGTACATGACGGCATCGGCCACGGAATCGAGCCAGGGTCCGATTTCCGAACGCTGGTCGAGCGCGACCGCGAGCTTACCGTCAATCCAATCGCTGGCAGCCATCACGAGGAAGAGCATGACGACTTCAGAACGCCGGGCAGAAGCGGCTAAGACGATGAGTCCCGGAGCTGCCAGGATGCGGGCCAGACAGATGGCGTTCGGGATGGTCACTCGCTGGCGGCCGACTCCGTTCGTCCCCGCTTCGCGCTCCTCTGAGCCACCCGCGCCGAGATGATCGCCGGTCATGACGACGGCACCACAATCAACCAGTAGAAGACCGGTGCGGTCAACGTCAGACTGTCGATACGATCGAGCACGCCACCCATCCCGGGGAGCGCTCGGCTACTGTCCTTGACGCCGGCGTCTCTCTTGACGGCCGACATGTTGAGGTCTCCAAGGAACCCGGCGAGTGCGATGACGAGCCCGGCGAGCAACGGCCAGACCAATGGTGCCAGCCACGAGAACGCCCACGACGGCGCTGCGCGAGTGGTCAGGGGTGTCAGGAACGGCGACAGGAGCAAGGCCCCCACAACCGTCACGAGGATTCCTCCAAGCAGTCCTTCCCCGGTCTTTCCTGGCGATACTTTTGGAGTGATGTGGTGGGACCCGATTCGCCGACCGACGAGCGCCTGGGAAATGTCGTTGAGCTCGGTCAACACGACCAGAAAGATAAACCATCCTGCCCGGCCGCCGACCGCATTTTCAGTTCCTGGTCCGGCCACCATCTCGGCGGCGTGCCCGAGCCCACCGATCAGCACAATAGCTCCGAAGACCAGCGCTCCAATTGAGCGGACATAGCCCCGGGTCACGCCGTGGACGACATCGGAGGTCGCCACGACGAGCACCGCGAGCAGCGGAAGGATCGCCAGCGCGGTCAGCCCCCATCCAAGGTAGATGGACAGATAGACCACCGGAATCGTGTAGAGGAGAAGATTTGAAGCGAACCGATCGGCCTCGTCTCTGGCTTCGAGCGATCTGTACTCGGAAAAGCCCATCCAGCTCGCAACGGCGAGGAGGATGCACACGCCGAGCGTTCCGGCAAGAGCCGACGCCGCCAGCAGTGCCGTAAGGGCCCACCACGTCAGGAGACTCGCGCGACGCGACCTGGCCTTCTCCGTTGTGACGGACCAAAGCGAGACCAGCCGGATGATCGATCCGATGATCAGGGCGACGAACACCGCCGCGAGTACTGCCATCGCGCTTGGCGTCATCGCCGTGTGCATCACGGTCTCTCCTGAGCGGCAGCGATCCGGGCGAGCCCACCCGCGTCCCCGCCGACCCCGAGCTTTCGGCCCCCCCAGCGGACCAGCCAGGGGAGCGACCCCATAGCTATCAGCGCGGTGACCAGCGCAGGGCTAGCCAGACTCGTCGCACCCTTGTCCTGCAGTTCGTTGAGGGACGGAAGACCGGCTCCCAGTCCGACGAAGACCATCGTGCTGGGTACGAGTCCAATGAGCGTCGTCCATGCAAAGGTCCAGAGCCGCACCTCGCTGACGCCCGACGCGTAGTTCACCAGCGTGAAAGGCACGTGGAGCAAACGGACCGTCAGGAGATAGAAGACGCCTTCTCGCATGACAGCCCGATCGAACCTTTCGAGAACTAGCTTGAATCGCGTGCGCAGCGCGTCACGCAGCAGGTGGCGAGCAACCGAGAACCCGAACACTCCGGCGATCGTGAGCGCGACCGTCACCATCAGGAGCGCCTGCCAGAAACCAAAGAACCACCCAGCCACCACCGACTTGCCGGACGTGCCGGGGAAGACCGACACGACCACGTAGGCTCCGAACCCGACAGCGAAGGCACGCCACGGGTCCGTTTCGATGAAGTCCCGCAACTGGCGCTCTCTCTCCATGATACGCTCCAGCGTCAGGTGCTCCTCCACCAGACACCAGGCGAGCACGCCGACCACGAGCAGGACCGCCGCCGCAATCGGCCTTCGACTCATGGCGACCGCCTCTGCTTGCCGGACTGATCGGGCAGGTCTCTTCTCATCTCGACCTACGTGACAGTACCGTAGATACCAACATCATGCTCACGCTGCTTCATATATCCGACCTACATTTCGGCCCACCCTATCTGCCGCGCGTCGGAGATGCGCTTCAGCGAATTGCGCCGGCGCTCGGCGCTGATGCCATCATCGTCGGCGGCGACCTGACCCAGCGCGCGAAACCGGCGCAATTCAGAAAGGCCCGAGATTTCATCGACGAGCTCCCGCGCCTGCCGCGACTCGCCATTCCCGGCAACCACGACATCCCACTCTACCGGGTGTGGGAGCGGATCTTCGATCCGCTGGGCGAGTACCGACGTCACATCGGCCCGGACGTCGACCAGGTGATGGAGCTCGACGGTGCCATGATCGTCGCACTCAACACAACGGCTCCCCGCAGGACGATCGTACGCGGCCAGGTCGACCGGCACCAAATTGAGTTCACACGTCGGGCCCTCACTCACGCTCCGCGCGGAGCTGCTCGGGTCCTGGTGGCCCACCACCATTTTGTCGGAGCCCCGGACAGACTGAGAGACCGGAACATGCTTGGCGGCGAACGGGCGATGAAGGCGTTCATTGAGATGGGCGTCGACGTCATCCTGGGCGGCCATCTGCACCGCGCGTTCATCGGCAACTCCCTTGATTTCTTCTTCGAGGGGCCGCGCGACCGGGGCATCATCCTCGTGCAGTCCGGCACGTCGACCTCCCGACACGGCCGCGGCCGAGAACGCGAACGGAATTCGTTCAATCTGGTGGAAATCCACGAGACCTGGATCCAGGTCACCCACTACCTGTACTACGAGAGTAACGACGCCTTCGGTCCGATGAGCCGTCATCGATTCCCTCGGACGGGCCATCGACTCGAGGACCACCGAATCCATCCGACACACCGCCACGTCAGCCAGACGGATTAGCGTGGGACCCACCAAGTTGACGCCGTGACCGGCGGAGGCAGGCAACGAACCAGAGGCCGCAAACTATCGAACGTGGGTCAGACGCGAGGCACCTGCAGCGTCATCGTCAGGGGGCCGGACGGTCTTCACTACGAGACGTTTGCGGAGTAGAGAGAGACCGCAGCCAGTGCGCTGGCGCGCCTAGCAGTCATCGCTCGATCCATTCCACGAACGAGCCCAGGCTATCGGTCACGACCATCACGCGGAGGACGCGATCGTTGTGATACATCAGCTTTGCGCCGGCTCGTGCGTCTTCAACGGACCGGTAGTGTGTCCAGGTTTCGGGAATACCCGCCGCCGTTCCCTGCTTCATGATCGGCCGGAGCCTGAATGCATGCGTCGCCACATCTCCCCCTTGTTGCGTTTCCACTGGCGCTGCGCGCACTCCCGGGCGACGAAGGCCGGCCGAAGCGGATCGAACAGTGGCTCAAATCCGCGGCGATGTCCTGTGTGTGGTCTCAAGAGTAGACTGGAGTAGCGGCGAACGTTCGGTGCAGCCCTCACGTAGCACCGCCCCCAGTCTCAACTAGGGAGCAGTCTTTATGACTGCTCGGTCAGTGCGCCACGCATCTTCGCCGATGCCGTGCGCAGCATCTTACGAAGATCACCGCTCGGGAGGCGCGCAAGGTTGGCATCGAGCGCCTCCAACAATGGCGTTGGATCTTCGCTCGTGTCGAGAGCAGCTCCGAGAGCCCGGACGTCTGCCCGAACCATGACTGACGTGCGCTCTCGGTCGAGCCAGCCTGCGTATCGATGCAACGCATCGTACAACGGCTTGAGCTCTGGCGAATCCACCTATGTAGTCCTGACGTTCTCGGCGCGGGGCCCCTTCGGACCTTGTCCTCGCTCGAAGCTGACAGATTGTCCTTCACGAAGCTCATCGAAGGGGGTTTGAGCGCAGGCCGAGTTGTGGAAGAAATACTCGTTCCCATCGCTCGCCAAGATGAATCCGAATCCCTTGTCGCTCACCAAACGTTTGATCGTGCCGTTCATGTCCGCCATAGCGTCTCCTTCTGAATCAAGTTACCCGGTAGCGTTCACAAGTGAGAGGCTATCGCGGGCCACGCTCGGCCCTACTCAGGTCGAGGCAGGGGTTAGACCCCTAGTAGTAGTACAGCTTATCACGTTACGGCCAAGTTCGTCGGAAACCAGCAAAACGAAGGCGCTGGCAGCACACTCGTCAACACAAACCCCTGGAAGGGTCCTAAGTGAGGTCGCTTCTCCGCCTCCTCGACAAGGATGCTCACCGCTTCCCACTCGGACTCGATACCGAACACGACCATTCGCGGACGGGGCCATACCCCGGTTGTGACGTATACTTGGGTGTCCCGCTTTCTTGAGCCCTGCGGCCCATTCGGCTCCAGCCCTCACCAAAGCACGTCTTTTGGGAGGGTTGTCCAGGCATACGTCACACCCGTCGCTGTCCCCGCTGTTCGCCCTCAGACTCATCGTCTTTGAGCGCTCGCGATGGACGAGGACTGTGACGCGCGCTGAACGGCGCGCCGCGCTCGCAACACCACGAGCGTCAATCGAAAGGAAAGGGTAACGTGATTAATCGACCGATCGACCTGAGTGCGTTTGAGTTTGTCGTCCTGTCCGGACTTCGTGCGGCCCAATTGATCCGCGGGTGCACACCTCGAGTCGAGGGCGAGCACAAGCTCATCATGACGGCGCAGATGGAAGTCGCGGAAGGTAAGGTCGTGGGATCGATTGACGAGGCCGTCGTCCCGGCGGAGTGCTGACCTCTATTTCGGTCTCCCTTCTTCGATGGGGCCTACCGGCGCAAACGCCGAGCCGCCAACGTTGGCCGTGGGTGGCCTCCACGGCGATAGAGCCCTGACGCGGTATTGCGATACGCTGAACGGTGTGAGGTTCAATCGCGCCGCTACGGTCATCCTGTTCGCCGCCATACCCCTTGTCAGCCACGACACGCCCAAGGTCATGGCTCAAGACGCGTCCTGGGCCGTGCTCCACGTCGCCCAGCGCCATCCCCTGTCCAGTGACCGCAATGGTGGGACGGTGGATGCACCAATGAGATCCATCGGTGAGGCCGTGCGGCGCGCCCGGCGGAATCGCCGCGCGCAGAAGAGCACCAGGGTCCAGATCCACCCGGGGATTTACAGGGAGTCGATCGAGCTACTCGGCGACGACACGGACTCGGCCGCGCGCATTGTCCTTGAAGGCGCGGGAGCCGACGAAGCCATCGTGTCAGGTGCCGACGTGTGGACAGGCTGGCACCGTGAGGAGCGCACGAATCTCTATCGTCGTCCCTGGCCGGCTCCGTGGCAACCTCCGGCGATCCCGGATGGCTGGGACTCAGTGCGGCGGCACATCGAGACACACCCGATTCTCCTGCGCGGCGAAATGGTACGCGTCGACGGCGAGGCGTTCGAGCACGTGTTCTCGCAGGCCGATCTGGTCGCGCGTGCGGGAACCTTCTACATCGAGTCGCAAGGCCTGGAGAGCACGCTCTGGGTCCATGCATCAACCGACCTGACGCAGGATCGCACGACCGTGGAAGTGTCGGTCCGGCCGACGCTGTTCGTAGCCAATCAGATCGATCATGTGGAAATTCGCGGCCTCGCGTTCCGGCACGCAAGCACGACGCTTCAGGACGCGGCCGCGCGTATCGACGGCTGTTCAGACGTGCGGGTCGAGCGCTGCAGCTTCGACCAGAACAGTTGGAACGGCCTGGCCGTCTACCAGTCCCGAGACGTGAGGCTCGCAAACGTCACGGCGAACTCGAACGGCGCGGGCGGTATTCAAGCGTGGAGGGTCACCGACCTCGAACTGCTGGATTGCGAATCGTCGCACAACAACTGGCGGGGAGCCAGGGGGGACTTCACTGGCTGGGCGACGGGACAGAAGTTCTTCAGCATTCACGGCGGCAGATTCGTGCGCTACACCGCCGTCGGCAACCACGCCACCGGCTTGTGGTTTGACACCGACAACAGAAACATCAGGCTCGAGGACGCGCACATCTGTCAAAACGACACTCGTGGCGTCTTCCTCGAAGCGAGCGAAGGCCCCTTCGTGTTGAAGAACAACCGCATCTGCGACAACGGGGAAACGGGGCTGATGGCGACTGGCGCCGCCCGCGTGTCCCTCGATGGCAACACCATCGTCGAAAACGGCGAGCACCAAATCTTCGTCCCGTGGCTCGCCGATGAGCACGTGGAAACCACCGCGATTGACTACGAGACCCGTCAGTCCGTCCGGATTCGCACAACCAGCTGGAGCCTCACCAACAACGTCATCGGCGGCGCCGACAGTGCCCTCCTCTTCAGCGTCGGTCGATGGCCGTCGTTCTTCGATTCTCTCGAGTCGGACCGCAACACGTGGTACCAGGACGGACGCCGGGACGGGTTCGCCGTCTATCCGGACAAGGGTGCCGCCCCCGAACGGATGGACTTCGAGGCATGGCAGCTCGTGAGCGGACAGGATCGGCGGTCTCGCTTCGCTACCCGTACCGAATCTCGTCCGTAGGTGGACTAGCAACGCGAGCGTCGAACGGTCTGAGTCCGGTCATCTGCAGGACCAATAGGCCAAGGTAGAGAGGGTTCAGGATCAGGTATCGCTTCCACAGCCTGACCGGCTCCTGCACGAGCCGAAACAGCCATTCGAGCCCCGCGTTCTGCATCACGTGCGGCGCGTCCTTCAGCCAGCCTGCGAGGAAGCTGAACGCGGCCCCCACGGCGACGAGCGGCATGTCCAGACGATCACGGTGTTCAAAGACCCAGACTTCCTGGCGTGGACACCCGAGACCGACAAAGGTCAGCGCCGCTCCACTCTCGACAATTGCCCGAGTCACCTCTGTCCGCTCGGCCTCTGAAATCTTCCGGAATTTGGAGGGCCGCGTGCCCGCAATCAGCAAGCCCGGGTACTGTGACGTCAGGCTTGATGACAACGCCGCGAGCTGTCGCTCGGTACCTCCAAACAAGAAGATCGGCAACCGTTCCTGCGCCGCATGCTCACAGAGTCTTCGCATGAGGACGGGGCCGTACACGCGATCGGGCAGGCCGATCCCGTGCAGCCAGCGAAGCGCCCAGCGCACGGGCTGACCATCGGGCACGAGCAAGTCGAAGTGGTTGAGCCGGTACCGATGGACCGCATCGAGAACGCCCGTCATCACGCCGTGCACGGCCAGCGCCGAAACCGCCATCGGCTGGCGGGCTCGGGCCGCCCTCACAATCTGGTCGACGGCCGCCTCGTAGTCCACGGCGGCGATCCGAACGCCCAGCACGTCGGCTTTCCCGCGGTCAAGCATGCGCCGGTGCCTCTGTTGAAGCGATCCACCGCTCGACATTGGCTTCGTAGATCGATTGGCAGATATCCGTCACGCCGCGAGTGACCCGCCAGCCGGGATAGTGCTCGGTGAACTTGTCCAGTCCACTGACCCACCAGATGTGATCGCCCCGGCGATTGACGTCCTCGTAGGTCCATCGGAGGCGGCGACCGGCCACCCGCTCGCACGTGGCGATGGCCTCAAGAACCGAGCAATTACTGCGCCTCCCGCCACCGATGTTGTAGACCTCACCCGCACGCGGCGCACGAAAGAAACGATCGAACGCTTGGATGAGCTCGGCGCTGTGAATGTTGTCGCGCACCTGCTTCCCCTTGTAGCCGAACACCGTATACGAGGTGTCGGTGACGACACACTTCATGAGGTACGACAGAAACCCGTGCAATTCGCTGCCGCTGTGGCAGGGCCCCGTCAGGCACCCCGCCCGAAAGCACCCGGTCAACAGTCCAAAGTAGCGCCCGTACTCCTGCACCATCACGTCGGCTGCAACCTTGGACGCTCCGAACACGCTGTGCAGGCTCTGATCAATCGACATGTCCTCGAGAACGCCGCCGGCATAGCGATGCCCGGCCGCGATCTCCCAGCGCGTTGCTCGCTCTTCCAGGGGAAGCCTGTTTGGCGAATCTCCGTACACCTTGTTGGTCGATGTGAACACGAAGACAGCGTGTGGGCAGCGTTGGCGCGTCACCTCGAGGAGGTTGAGCGTGCCCTGGGCGTTGATCGAAAAATCGACGATCGGTTCTCTCGCTGCCCAGTCGTGCGATGGCTGGGCGGCTGTGTGCACCACCAGCGTGATGTCGGACCCGAGCCGCCGAAACAGACGGTTGAGAACCTCACCGTCGCGGATATCGGCCTCGACGTGCTCGTACGCCGCGCCAAGCTCGGCCTCCAGGAGCTCGACTTGCCATCGGGTGGACGCATCGAGGCCAAACAGACGGCTTCGCATGTCGTTGTCGATTCCGACGACGTGCATGCCGAGACCCGCAAAATGACGGGCCGCCTCCGACCCCACGAGCCCTCCAGCACCTGTCACGATTGCCACACTCATACGGCCTCTCTCTCGAGGAGGAGCTCGCCCCGCGCCGACACTGCTCCACTCCGCGCCGCGGCCACGAACTGGCCGAACAACGCGAAGCGGGCGACGAGCTGTACCAGGTTTCCAATCAGCAGGCTGAGGCCTGCCCCGAAGACGCCGGTAGATGGGATCAAGAACAACGCGCTCGCCGCCATCGTCGCGAGGCCGAGAACACTCGACGCGAGGTTGACGGCTGGCCGCTCGACGACGACCAGCGCGTTGGTGGGCACCAAGGAGAGCGCCCCAACCGCGATCGCCAGCGCCACGACGGAAACTTCGGCACCAAGACCTGCGTACGCCGCGCCGTACAACATCTCCAGAATCGATCCGCCGCTGAGCGACACACCCGCCACGAAGATCGTCATGAACACGCCAAGCGCCAGCGTGGCGCGAGTCACGAGGCGGCCGACGCCCTCGACGCCTTCCTCCGCGAAGGCGGTGGCCGTCTTCGGCGTCAGGAACAGGCCGATACCCAGGACGAGCGGGTTGGCAAGAAAGGCAATCGTTAGACAGGCGGCGAAGTCGCCGGCGGCGTGCGCGCCGACCATTAACGTCAGGAGCCATAGGAGCGACGCGTCTGAACCGAGATGGGCGGCGATGCGGCTCGTGACGATCCACCGGCCGAGGACCCAGTTCCGTCGCCACGCACCGCTCAGGAGGTGCCGTCGCACGTGGATGTGTGTGCGCCACGCGGCGAGCCACACCAGGCTGCCCACCAGGCTGGCCAGCCCGACCAGCGCGAGACCACTAGTCGCTGTGAGCGCGCCTCTGGCGACAAGCCAGATCAGGCCTGACAGCTGCATCCCGGCAACGGCGCCGTCGAGCGCTAGCGTCATGCCCATTCGCAGATGCGCAGCCGTAACGCGCCGCCCGAAATCGCGAATCATCAGCGCCGGCGTGACCACAGCGGTCAGCAGCAGGAGGCGACCCAACGACAAAGACCAGCCGCCAGCCAGCACGAC
>Ga0326597_10007445_pt1 | contig 14911 bp, 16 predicted proteins | sample RVTome_12_FD_203789 | JGI IMG/M metagenome (GOLD analysis project Ga0326597, IMG submission 203789) | Soil microbial communities from uranium-contaminated site in the Upper Colorado River Basin, Wyoming, United States - RVT100D185 | ecosystem: Environmental > Terrestrial > Soil > Contaminated >... | reverse complement strand
TCATCTCCTGGATGACGCAGGCCGAGCAGAACCTGACCTGGACCTCCGCAGGTGGGGTGCCTACCCAGCCGGCCGTGGCCGACAGCGCCGAGTACGCCGAGAACCCCATGTCGGCCCTCGCGGACGCCTTCGACACGACCTACGTCCTGACGGGCTTCCCGTTCCTGGCGCAGTTCCGCGGCGCATGGGACGCCGCCTTCGAAGCTGCCCTCCGGGGTGCCAAGCCGGTCGAGCAGGCACTCGCCGACGGCGTCTCCGAGGCTCAGCAGCGCATCGCGGACGGGCTCCTCTCCCTGCCGTGACCTCGCCCTTCGGTGCGGCGCCCGATTCACCGGCGCCGCACCGAAGTCCCGCCACCGGCAAAGGAGGCTGAGCGATGTTCCGTGCCCTCAGGTCCCGCATCCGCCCCAGGCTCGACGGCAACCCGCTCGAGCCGTACCTCTATCTCCTGCCGCACGCCCTTCTCTTCGTCGTGTTCATCGTCTATCCCGTCGGTTTCGGCGTCTACGTCAGCCTCCACCGTTGGAACATCCTCTCCGACACGCAACGGTTCGTCGGGCTGGCCTACTACGAGCGAATCTTCACGCCCGGCACCGCCCAGTTCGAATTCTTCTGGAAGACGATGGGCAACACCGTCATCTTCACCGCCATCACCGTGCCGCTGCTGATCTTCGTGGCACTGGCGCTGGCCCTGCTGCTCAAAGACCCGATCCCCGGCAGGTCGTTCTTCCGCTCCGTGTTCTTCCTACCGACGATCCTGGCGGTGTCGGTGATGGGCCTGCTGTGGCGCTGGATGTTCGAGAACCAGAGCGGCCTGGTGAACGTGCTGCTCGACGCGATGCCGTGGACCAGCGCGGTCCCATTCCTGACCACCAAAGGCCTCGCCTGGGTACCGATCATCGTCGGTACCGTCTGGTGGACGGTCGGCTTCAACATGATCCTCTACTCCGCCGCGCTCGCCTCGATCCCTATCGTCTACTACGAGGCGGCCCGCATCGACGGTGCTGGGCCTTGGGCACAGTTCCGGCACATCACCTGGCCGCAACTGAACCCGGTCACCCTGTTCGCCGCGGTCACCACCACCATCGCCTCGTTTCAGCTGTTCGGCCAGTCACACGTAATCACCAACGGCGGTCCGCTGCGGACCACCCAGAGCGTGATGATGTTCATCACCGAGGAGGCGTTCAGCAACTTCCAGTTCGCCTCCGCCGCCGCGCTATCGGTCACCTTCGGTGTGCTGCTGCTGATCGTGACCGCCTTCCAGTTCCGCATGACGGTGCGGGACCTGGGCCGGGGCAGAGCATGAAGGGTCGCGACCTGATCCGATTCGCGCTGCTGCTGGTGCTGGCGATCTTGTTCCTCGCGCCGATCTACTGGATGTTGGCCACCTCGCTCAAGACCGAGGCGGCGACCGTCGTCCGGCCGGTGCAGTGGTGGCCGCACCAGCCGACGCTCGAGAACTACCGAACCATCCTCCAGTCGCCCAGCGCATCGTTCGCCCGCTGGACCTGGAACTCGCTGTTCACCTCGCTCGCCTTCGCGATCGGCAGCGTCGGGCTGGCGATCGTGACCGCCTACCCACTCTCTCGCATGCGCTTCGCCGGCCGCAGCACCTGGTTCTGGGTGATCCTCTCTTCGATGATGATCCCGGCCGTCATCTTCTTGATCCCGCACTACCTGATGATGATCGAGTTCAACTGGATCGACACCTACAACGCTCTCATCTGGCCCGGTATGCCCGCCGCGTTCGGGGTGTTCCTGATGCGCCAGTTCTTCCTGTCCATCCCGCGTGAACTCGAGGAGGCCGCGCGCCTAGACGGCGCGAACAGCATGCAGATCCTGGTGCACGTGCTGCTACCGTTCCTGATCGCCCCGATGGTCACCCTCGGCCTGTTTCAGTTCATGGCCAGCTGGAACAACTACGTTTGGCCACTGTTCGTCGTGCACGGCGAGATGCAGACCCTACCCGTCGCAATCACCACCTTCAGTAGCCGCTATTGGACCGAGTACGGCAAGCTGATGGCCGGCACCGCAATCGCCTCGCTACCGGTCCTGATCGCCTTCCTGTTCGCCCAGCGCTTCTTCATCAAGGGGATGTCGCTGACGGGCCTCAAGGACGAGTGAAAGGTATCTCATGAGCAGCAGGGACCGTTTCCTATGGATGGTCGGGATCGAGAACGCCGTGATTCCCGACATGAACGTCGACGAGTACGCCTGGACCCGCCATCGTGAGCGTTGGCGCGAAGACCTCGCCCTGGCGCGCGAAGCGGGCGCCAATGCGATCAGGTACGGCGTGACCTGGCCCGAGGTCGAGCAGAAACCGGGACGCTACGACTGGCACGGCGTCGATGAGGTGGTCGATGAGCTGGTCCGGCTCGGCCTCGAGCCGGTCTGGGACCTGGTGCACTTCGGCACGCCCGCCTGGCTCGAGGGGGGCGTGCAGCACCCCGAGTTCGCGGACCGCTTCGCCCGCTACGCCGCTGCGTTCGCGGAGCGTTACCGCGGCACGGTCGCCAAGCTGACCCCCTGGAACGAGCCGTACATCACCTGCTGGTTCCGAGCAGGCTGGGGCATCTGGCCCCCGCACCTGACCGGCCGCGACGGCTTCGTTCGTTATCTCCACCCGCTGGTGACCGGCCTGCGCCGCGCGATTCGCGAGGTGGCCCGGGTGGCGCCGGACACCGAGATTTGGCTGAACGACGGTGCCGACACCTTCCACGCAGTCACGCCCGACCTGCGCCAGGAGGCGGCGTTTCGCTCGCTGCAACGCTACGCCGCGTTCGACCTGCTGCTGGGCCTAGCCGAGCCGGGCCAGGAGACCTACGACTGGCTGCGCCAGGCGGACTTCCCCGAACGCGACTTGAGCGACGAGCCGGTCGAGATCCACGTGATCGGGCTGGACTACTACCCCGAAACCGAACACGACCTGGTCCGCGGCGAGGATGGCCCGCTCGAGACTCCGCGCGCGACCAACCCGCTTGGACTGGCCGCCACCGCCGTGGCGTACCAACTCCGTTACGACCGTCCGTTGTTCGTCGCCGAGTCCAGCGCCTCCGGCAGCGACGAAGAGCGGCGCGCCTGGATCGACTGGAACCTCAGCGAGATGCGGGTCGCCCGCGCCGGCGGCGTCGACTGGCGCGGCTACACCTGGTGGCCGCTGTTCGACCACGTCGATTGGAACACCCTGTTGCGCCAGCACGACGGCTTCGTCTGTCCGGCCGGCCTGTACCACCTGACCCCGACGGTGTCGGACCGCGCCCCGACCGATGCGGTCGACGCGTTCCGCGCCGCCGTTCGCTCCGGTCTTGGTGCAGCGTGAGCCGGTTCGTCGTGGTCGCGGTCGCGTTGACGGTCGCCTACTCCGTGGCGCAGTCGGACCCGGCACCGACCTACGTCAACCCGGTGATCGAACCGGTGGCGGCCGACCCGAGCCTGATCCGGGTTGAGAACGGCGACTGGTACCTGTTCGCCACGCAGGATCGTTGGGACGACGGCGTAGAGCACTACCTGCCGATATTCCGCAGCTCCGACCTGGTCGAGTGGAGCTTCATTGGCGACGCATTCCGATCCACCCCAGCCTGGAAGCGCACCGGCTTCCTGTGGGCACCGGACGTGTCGCGGGTCGGGGACGCGTACGTGCTCTACTTCAGCGTCTCCAGCTGGGGCGACGCGAACCCGTGTATCGGCGTGGCCACCGCGCCAGCTCCGGACGGACCGTGGACCGAGCTGGGCCGTCCCGTATTCTGCTCGGACGACATCGGCGTCGATAACTCGATCGATCCGTACCATCACGTCGCAGCCGACGGAAGCCGCCAGCTGATCTGGGGCAGCTTCCACGGCATCAGCATCGTCGAACTGACCGCGGACGGCACGGCGCCGGCCGGCGAGCCGCAGCGACTTGCCGATGGGCGGTTCGAAGGGGCCTACCTGCACGAACGCGACGACTCCTTCTACCTTTTCCTATCCTCGGGAAGCTGTTGTGACGGAGCCCAGAGCAGCTACATGACCTGGGTCGGCAGGGCAGAGCAGGTCACCGGCCCGTACCTCGACGACCTCGGTCGCGACCTGCGCTACGGGGGCGGGCGCGTGGTGCTGTTCCGCAACGACGACTGGGTCGGGCCGGGGCACAACGCCGTCGCGACCGACGACGCCGGGGTCGATTGGCTGGTCTACCACGCGATCGATCCCGAGCACCCACGCTTACGATCGAACGCGACGCGCAGGCCGGTGCTGATCGACGCTATCGAGTGGGTCGACGGCTGGCCGCTGGTGGACGACGACCAGGGGCCGACCAAGCGGCCGCTTCCCGCCCCCACCGTGCGCTGACCGCCGCGTGGAGTGGTAGTTCGAAATCGCTTCCTTGACCCCTATGGGCAACAGAGGGTCGGAAATACCCACGGTATTTGCGACCTTGCGGTCTGGACGGCGCGGATGGCAGCTGCGAAACTGCCCGAGGGTACTTAGGGCGTCCTGTTGCCCATAGGCGCCAACGGTCCGATTCGGAGGTACCGACGAGCCCAGGGCCGTAACGGGAGGAGGACCGCTAACGCCATGCCGCTGGACCCGCGAAGCTTCGCCGCCATCCTGTTCGACATGGACGGCACCCTCATCGACAGCGAGCCGATCTGGTTCGCAGTGATGCGCAGCGTCATCACCGACTTTGGGGGCGACCTGCCCGATCACGCCCACGTCGAGCTGCACGGTATCGACCGGGCCGCGACGACCGAGTTGCTACGGAACCGCTACGGACTGACGGGCCCGGCAGAGCGTTACTGGGACCGCGTCAGCGAGGAACTCGTGGCAGCACTCGCAAGTGCGAACGCGATGCCGAACGCCGCAAGTTGGGTGGAAAGCGCCGCCACTGCGGGCCAGCCCCGTGCACTAGTGTCGAACTCGCCCCGCTCGATGATCCGCGCCTCCCTCGCACGGCACGACTGGGCACGGCACCTGCCGGTGCGCATCTCGGTCGAGGACGTCCCCCACGGTAAACCCGAACCTGACGGGTACCTGCTGGCTGCTCAACGCCTGGGCGTCGACGCGAGGAAGACGCTGGTCATCGAGGACAGCGAGGCCGGTGCCCGCGCCGCCCTTGCGGCCGGAGCCACCTGCCTGTTCGTCACCAACGGCGTCGTCGCGGAGGAGCGAGCGCGGCGGATCACGCGCCACGTTGTCGCCCAGCTTCCCGACCTGGACCTCTACTGAGCAGGGGTTGCCGTCACTCGGCCCGTGCTACCAATCAAGCATTGAGAACGCAGCCCGACAAGACCCGCACGACCTCGCGCGCTTCGTCGCCGCGCAAGAGCAAGTCTTCGACAATGCCCTGGCCCAGTTGCGGGCCGCACGCAAAAGCCCCACTGGACGTCGTTCGCCTTTTTGCAAATCGCGGGGCTAGGACGCAGCGAGGTGGCCCGCCGCTACGCGATCCGAAGCCTCGAAGAGGCCAGCGCCTACCTAGCGCACCCGATGCTGGGTCCCCGGCTGCAGGCGGCGGTTCTCGATCGCTGCTACGGCGGGAAGTTCGACCCGCGCACAAAATAGCTTCTCGGTATCTGACCGGCACCGCCCGCCCAATAGATCAGGCGGCGGCCAAGGCCTGCTCGAGGTCCTCGATCAGATCGTCGATGTGCTCGAGGCCGGTGGCGATTCGGATCGTGCCGGGACCAACTCCGGCGGCGGACAGCTCGGCCTCGCTGGACTGCGAGTGGGTGGTGCTGGCGGGGTGGGTAACGCTGGTCTTGGCGTCACCCAGGTTCACCAGTCGCGAGCACAGTTGCAGCGCGTTCAGAAAGCGCTTGCCAGCCTCGTGCCCGCCGTCCAGCTCGAAGGTGAGCACGCCGCCCGCGCCGAGTGGGTAGTCGCGCTTGGCTCGCTCGTGGTCGGGGTGGTCGGGTAGGTCGGGATGGACGACGTTGCGGACGCCAGGACGCTGCTGCAGCCAGTGGGCGACGGCGCGGGTGTTTTCTATGCAACGGTCGGCGCGCAGGCTCAGCGTCTCGAGTCCCTGCAGGTGCATCCAGGCGTTGTGCGGCGACAGCGCCGGGCCGAAGTCGCGCAGTCCCTCCACCCGGGCACGGATCGCGAAGGCGACGTTCCCGAACGGTCCGCCCTCGCCGAAAACCTCCCAGAACTTCAGCCCGTGATAGCTGGGGCTGGGGTCGGTGAAGAGTGGGTAGCGGCCGTTGCCCCAATCCATCGTGCCTGCGTCGACGATGACGCCGCCGATACCGGTTCCGTGACCGTTGATCCACTTGGTGGCGCTGTGGAGGATCACGTCGGCGCCGTGATCGATCGGGCGGTATAGGTAGCCACCCATGGCGCTGGTGTTGTCGACGAACACCGCTACGCCGTGCGCGTGCGCCGCCTCGGCGATGGCGTCCAGGTCGACGAGCCTTAGTGACGGGTTGGGGATCGTCTCGAGGTAGACGGCGCGGGTGTTGTCGTCGATCAGCTCGGCGAACTGCTCCGGCGTCGCTTCGCTGCCGGTGAAGCGCACGTCGATGCCGAGGCGTGGCAGGCTCACGCCGAACATGTTGCGGGTACCGCCGTAGAGGTGGGGGCTCGAGACGATGTTGTCTCCGACCTGCGCGACTGTGGTCACGGCGATGAACTCGGCGGCGTGCCCGCTAGCGACCCCGACCGCCATCGCCCCGCCCTCGAGAGCTGCGACGCGCTTCTCGAGCACGTCGTTGGTGGGGTTCATGATGCGGCTGTAGATGTTGCCGAACTCCTGCAACGCGAACAGGCGCGAGGCGTGGTCGGCATCGTCGAAGGCGTACGCCGTGGTGGCGTAGATCGGTACCGCGCGCGACTTGGTCGTCGCCTCGGGCGTTTCATAGCCGGCGTGGATCTGGAGCGTCTCGAACCTCGGCATGGCTTCCTCCTCTAGGGCAGTGGTGACGGGGTCGTCGGTTCACACCCCTGCAGGGGGCGCCTGCGGGTGCGAAACCCGATACTACATGATCTCTTTGGTCAACTACGCGGATGGTGTTGCGCAGGGGCAGGGACGATCGACTCAGCCTGCTCCTCAGGTCATCAGGTCCCGCCGTAGGAAACGCCACAAGCCCACGGGTGCCGCGATGACCGTTATCGCCACGAGCTTCAGCGCGCTCACGAGGTCGAGCCCGTTCGCCAGCGGGTCGGATTGCAGCAGCCACGACAGCGGCGAGAGGGCGGCGTAGGCGTCGATCCCGGCAGCGTTGGCGACGCCCCGGAAGACAAAGACGATCACCGCCAGGCCGGCCGTGGCGCCGACCGCGACGCCGCGGCGACCGGTCGCGGCGCCGATTGCGAAGGCGATGGTGACGAACCCTCCGACCAGCAGCCACAGACCGACGCCCGTGGCGGAGACGTTGGCGGGCGACACATTCAGATCGAAGATCGGGTTGCTGACGAAAACCGCCAGCGTGATCGCCACGACGAGTCCGGTGACGAGCAGCCAGGCTGCCGCCAGCCGCTCCCAGTACAGCCGCGCGCGGCCGAGCGGGGCGGCGAAGTCGAGCTCGAGGGTGCCGTCCTCCTCCTGGCCCGCGATCAGCCGGGCACCGAGAGCGATCCCATGCACGAGCAGCAGCACGGGACCAAGCAGGCCGTAGACGACCGCCTCGAGGTAGCCGGCACCGGTGTCGATGCGGTCGTAGCCCATCGCTGCCATCAGCCCCTGGGGCATCCCCTCGAGCGCGTCGCGCATCGCCTGCCCCATCGTGGGCCAGAACGACATGTAGAAGAACGTGATGGCGGCGAGCGCTGCCGCCCAGATCGCGAAGCCGCGACGGTGATCGCGCAGCACGCGGCGCAGGGTGGGGAGGGCGTCAGCGCGCATCGCGCACCCCGTTCGCGCCGTCGACGCCGTCGGGTCCGTAGCGGTAGACGTCCATGAACAGGTCCTCCAGATCGAGGTCGCGGGCCGCCCAGCGGGTGACGCGCGACTGCGCCGCGAGTTTCAACAGGGCGTCGGGCTCGCCGTGCAGCAGGCAGTGCAGCGTGGTCCCTTCGAGCCGTACGTCGCGCACGGCGTCGAGGGCCTCGAACCCCGCTGGGTCGGGCGCGTCGACGAAGGTGAGCGACACCCGCTGGCCGGCCCGGGCGCGCAGACCGCGCACCGAGTCGACGTCGACGGTGCGACCCTCGCGGATGACGGCCACGCGGTCGGCGACGCTCTCGACCTCGCGCAGCACATGCGATGACATGAAGACGGTGGCGCCGCGGGCTGCCGTTTCGCGTACCAGGTCGAGGAACTCGTGCTGCAACAGCGGGTCGAGGCCGCTGGTCGGCTCGTCGAGGATCAGTAGCTCGGGCTCGTGCATGAACGCCTGGATCAGGCCGAGCTTCTGCTTGTTGCCCCGCGACAGCGCCCGCAGCGGCCGATCGAGGTCGAGCGAGAAGCGCTCGGCCAGGGCGCCCATGCGCTCGCGGCCGCGGCCACCCCGCAGGGCGGTGAGGTGCGCCAGCTGCTCGCGGGCGGTGACTCGCGCAGGCGTCGCCAGCTCGCCCGGCAGGTAGCCGATCCGAGCGCGCAGGTCGTGCCCGCCGGCAGCCGGCGCTTGGCCGAACAGTTCGGCCTCGCCGGCGGTGGGCCGCAGCAGGTCGACGAGCACACGAATGGTGGTCGACTTGCCGGCGCCGTTGGGCCCGATGAAGCCGTACACCTCGCCCGCCTGCACCTCCAGGTCGAGCCCGGCGAGGGCGCGGGTGCGGCCGTAGTCCTTGACCAGGCCGTGGGTGCGGATAACCGGTGTCGTCATGACTTCTCCTTAGCGTCGTCGGCGGCCGGTTGCGCCGATGCAGAGGCCGTCAGCCGTTCGTACATGCCGGGGGCGATCACCCCGTGGGTGAGGATCTCCATGGCGGGAACGGAATAGCCGCGGCTCAGCGCTACGGTCGACATCGGCCCCGTGAGGTCGGTCCCCAGCACCCGGCGCACGTGCTCGTGCAGCACCAGCGCGCCGAGCGACCACAGGGTCAGCACTGCGGCGACGCCGCGTGGGTGGTCGAGGGGACGAACCGTCCCGCTTGCGACGCCGGCGGTCAGCACGGCCTCGGCGTCGGCGACCATCTCGTCGACCAGCGCCGCTACCGCGGGCGAGCCGTCCTGAAGGGCGCGCGCGAGATAGGCGAGCAGCGGCAGGCGGGCGTCGTCGTCACGCAGCAGAGACAGCGGGTCCAGGCCCGGTCCCTCAGCCATAGCTTCGACCTTGCGCTCGCGAATGAAGCCCGTGACGAACGCGTCGCAGGCCGCCCGTAGGCGCTCCTTGCTACCGAAGTGGTGAATGACGAGTGCGGGCGACACGCCAGCCCGCTCCGCGATGGCGCGCACCGTGGCCGCTCTGAAGCCGGCGTGCGCGAACGTCGCAAGCGCCGCTTCTCGGATGCGGGCGGGGGTGCTGCGCTCGTCGAAAGAACCATGCGAAGGCCTGGTTGAACGCATGTTCATATTCTTGAACATACGTTCAAGCTCGTCAAGAGCTTCGGCATCACGAACGGCCAGCTCGGGAGCAAGCAGTAGCAGCGCCTACCCGCGCTGGGACGAACGACCCTCTGGCGCTGAGAGGCGATGCGCGTATCATGGAGGGCGATGTCCGATTTCCACGCTCCGTCCACTAAGGTCTGCCGCACGCGTGGCGGCTGACCTCGCTCAGGCGCACGCGGCCGCCCCTGCGCGGGTGCGCCTGCGACCGCTGGTTCAGCCGGCCGAGCACGGCGTTTACGGTCTCTTCGCCGAAGCGGTCCTGCTCGGACTGATCCTGGCGCCTTCGCTGGCGGGGGCGCTGCTGGCGCTGGCCGGCGCGGCCTCTGTCGTGGCGCAACAACCGGCGACGCTCGGCCTAGCCGACCTTCGTCGCGGCAGGCGCTATCCGCGTACCGACCTGGCGTTGCGGATCGCTGCTTTCTTAGGCACCGCCGCGCTGGTCGCGCTGGCCCTGGCCGCCGTGGTCGCCGCGCAGAGCTACTGGTGGGTGCCGCTGGCTCTAGCGCTGCTTCCCGCCGGGACGCAGTTCGCGCTGGACCGTGCGCATCGCGGCAAGACCGCGCTGGGGCAGGCCTCGGGCGCGGTGGCCTTGGGCGCCCTGGCCCCCGCGATCGCGCTGGCGCCGGCCCGTGCAGGCGCCGCGGCGCTGGCGATCGGCAGCGCGATCGGCTGGGCGGCCGGGCTGCTAGGCAGGTTGCCCGTCGTGGTCGCGACCGGGATCGCCGCCCGCTCGATGTGGTGCCTGCGGCCCGCCGCGCAAGCGGTCCATCCCGTCCGGATCGGCATCACCGAGATCGTCATCGGCCTACTCTGGGTCGCCGCCCTTGCGGTCGGGATCGTCCGGTGAGCCGCACCCAGGTCGCCTTCATCCGCACCGCCACGATCTACCTCGTCCTCACCGGCGGGCTGGGCGTAGCCATGATGATCGAACCCGCCTGGACCGGCATCCTCCGCATCGCCCACACGCACGCCGGCTTTCTCGGCTTCTTTCTGTCGTTCGTGATGGGGGTCGCATTCTGGTTGATGCCGAGACCGGGTGGCGAGCGGACCCCGCGACTGGAGGCCGTGACCTTCGTCACCTACCACGGCGGGTTGGCGCTACGGATGATCGCCGATCCGATAGCGCGAGCGACCGGGGCCGGCTGGGCCGGCCCGGTCACGATCGTGGCGGGTACCACGACGCTGATCGGCATGATCGTGTTCGCCGCCTCGATGTGGCGCAGGGCGCGCAGCGCCGAAACTCTGCGGCGTCTGCGCACCGAACCTGACAGGAGAGGGTGAGGTACCCAAATGGCAGTGTCCAGTATCTCGAACGGGGTCCGCAGCGCCGACGCGGTGCGGACGATGCTGCGCCGCGAGGAGAGTTACGCGGTCCACGCCCTGGTCTACATGTGGGAGAACCCCGGTGCCTCGGCCGCGCAGGTTGCGCGCGACCTCCAGACACCGGCAGCGTTCACCGCCAAGGTGCTGCGGCGGCTGGTGCAGACCGGCCTGGTCGAATCGAAGAGAGGTCGCGCGGGCGGGGTTCACGTCGCTGTGCCGCTGGACCAGCTGACGATCCTCGATGTGGTCGAGGCGGTTTCCGGTCCGATCGTGATGGATACCTGCGAGACCAAGCCTTCCTGCGCCACCCAGCAACGCAAGGGACACTGCCGGCTCAACGTCGCCTGGATGCTCCTCACCGGTCAGATGCGCCAGGCGCTCGGGGGGGTGCGGCTGTCGGAGCTGGCCGACTCGCGCCTCGCCGACGGCGACGCTCTGCCCACCTGAACCGCTCGATGCAGGCGAGATGGCTTGGCGTGTCGCGCGGGTAGTGTCGCGCGGACCGTTGACGCATTCCTGACATATCTGGTAAACCTTTTGTCCATGAGCGAGTTTGTCGAGCTGCTGCGGTCCCCCTGGCCCTGGTACCTGGCCGGACCTGCGATCGGGGCGATGGTTCCACTGCTGCTTTTCACCGGTGGTAGGCGCTTTGGAATCTCGTCCTCGTTCCGACACCTATGCGCCGCCACCGGCGTGCGCGCCGACTACTTCCGCTACGACTGGCGCCGCGAGGGGGGCTGGAACCTGCTGCTGGTAGCCGGGATCGTCCTCGGCGGCGCCTTGGCGGGGATGCTTCTGACCGATCCGAACCCGGTCGCCATCGCCGAAGCGACGCGGGCCGACCTCACGGCGGCCGGCCTCACCCTAGACGACCGCTTGGCGCCCCGCGAAATCTTCTCGCTGGCAGGGTTGCTAACCCCGGCCGGATTCGTCGCGATGATCATCGGCGGCTTCCTGGTCGGCTTCGGTGCCCGTTGGGCGGGCGGTTGCACCTCAGGACACGCGATCACCGGCCTGGCCGAGCTGCAACGAGGCTCGCTCATCGCCGTGGCCGGCTTCTTCGCCGGCGGGTTGGTCACCACCTACGCGATCTGGCCCTGGCTGTTCTCGTGAGCGGACTTCGCTACCTCCTGATCGGCGCCTACTTCGGCTTCGTGCTGGTCAAGGCGGAGGTGGTCTCCTGGTACCGCATTCAGGAGATGTTCCGCTTCGACGCGTTCCACATGTACGGCGTGATCGGCAGCGCCCTGGTGGTCGCCGCGATCACCATCTGGGCTGTCCGTCGGTTCGGGTTGCGAAACCACGCTGGCGAGCCGATCGAGATCGAGACGATGGAACCGGGCTGGCGGCGCTACGCCTACGGCGGCGTCCTGTTCGGCATCGGCTGGGCGTTGACCGGCGCCTGCCCCGGTCCGATCGCCGCGTTGATCGGCGCCGGCTTGTGGCCGTTCACCATCGTGTTCGCCGCCGCCTGGCTCGGCACCGCGAGTTACGGCCTGATGCGTGCTCGCCTGCCGCACTGACATTCGGCTGGGTGAAGCGCACTACCAAGAGGTCTCCGCACCCTCCCACGCGTCGCGCACGGCCCGCTCCCAGCGACCTGCGAGGTTGGCGATCAGCGTTTGGTCGAAGCGGAACTCGGCTCCAGCGGCGGCGTACGCCTCGCTGAGTGGACGCGTCCCACCGAGCCGCAACGCCCGCTTGTACCCGGCCAGCGCCTCGGCCGGATCCTCCTCCATGAGCGTCCAGAGCTGCAGCGCACCGAGGTAGGCGATCGCGTATTCGAGGTAGTAGAACGGCACCTGGAAAAGATGCACGATCTGCCAGCCTTTGGCGCGGCGACGCTCGAGCCCGCTCCAATCCACCCCGTCCCCGAACCGCTCGCAAATCTCGGTCCAGGCGGCGTCGATCTTCTCGGCAGTGAGCTGGACCGCCGGCTGCTGATAGACCCAGTGCTGGATCGCGTCCACCCGGCAGGCGTGAACCAACAGGCGCGCCACCCGCTCTAGAAGGCGCAGTCGCGAACGGGCCGCATCCTCTGGCGTATAGAACCCGCCGTGCTCCCGCTCTAGCAGCGGCAGTGTCAGCAGCTCCATCGCCTCCGAGGCCAGCTCGTTCAGTTCCGGCCGGCCGCTCCGCTGGCGCAGTAGCGGCCACGCCCGCTCGGTCAACACCGAGTGGAAGGCGTGCCCCGCCTCGTGCCGCATCGTCAACAGGTCATCGTCGGTACCCACCGCGCTCCAATAGATGTACGGCCGGCGCGAGACCGGAAAGTACGACTGGTAGCCGAACCCGGCACCTTGTTCGGCCGCGGCTCGAGATCCATCCAGCCTCCCTGCAGAAGCTGGTACGCCTCGCCCAACTCTGGGTCGAGCGCCATGAACATGCGTTGCAGACCCGCATCGAGCTCGGCAACGTCGCCGAACGGGCGCAGCGGCTCGCGCCCGTTCGGGTCGGCGCTGAGGTCCCACGGCCGTAGCCGCGCGACGCCCAGACGCTCCCGGCGCCGCTGGTCGAGCGTCCGCAGGCGCGGCACGATCTCCGCCGCGACCGCCGCGTGCAGCTCGAGCGCATCTTGCGCGGTGTACTCGCGGCGGTGCCGCGCCTTCCAGGCGAATGCGCGGTAGTCGGTCAGGCCGGCGGCCGTGGCGATCTGCCCACGAAGTCGCACCATCTCCAAGAACAGGTCGTCAAGCTGCGGCTGCTGCGCCGCTTTGCCCTTCTCGAGCGCACGCCACGCCGCCTCTCGAGCGGCGCGGTCTGGAACTTCGAGCTCGGCCCGGGCGCGGGCGACGGTGGTCTCCTCACCGTTCAGAACGACGCGCGTACGACCGGCGATCTCGCCGTAACGCTGTTGAAGACCCTGTTCCTCGACGTTGCGCGCCACGTTCTCGTCCCTGAACAGCTCGACCGTGTCGCGCATGTCGGCCCACGCGACCTCCAACTCGGGCGGCGACCGGTAGCCGGAAACGTCGAGCAGCTTGCGGTTCAGCCTGTCCTCGATCGGCTCTAGCCGAGGCATCACGTCCTGCACGAAGTCGAGGAACGCTTGCTTGGCCGCCTCGTCGGCGGTGTCTTCGTCCTTGGCGCGCATCCGTCCGGCGTACGCCTCGCGCACCTCGCGTTCGAGCGCGTCGAGGTCTTGCAGCAGCGTCGGAACCGCGGCCGCGGTGACGGGACGCTCGACCAGGGCGAGGAAGCGCGGTTCGAGATCGGACCAGCGAAGAGTCGACATGCACGAGCATACCGGGGCGATTCGCGTCTGCGAACCGGAAGGCTTCTACGTGCGGGACGTCTCAAAGCGGCGACGTTCTGGTAAGACCGCGCGTCAACACGCCGTCCCAAACCTGCAGACGATGCGCTGCCGCGGCCTCCCTCGCGCGGCGGGCGTGATGGAGTGCGCGCGGCTCGTCGCCGAGCGTGCGGTAGACCAACTCTGCGGCCCGGCGAGCGGCAAGCTCGTCGACGGCGACGGCATGCTCGCGGGCCTCCAACAACGCCTCGTGGACGCGTGGCAGGCAGGTGGTCGCCGGCACGCCGGCACGGAGTGCTGCGCAGGCGGCCAGCGCTCGGTGCGGCGTGCTTGCGAACGGCAGGCCCATCGAACGCAGCCAGCCGTGCGAGCGGTCGGCGGCTGCCGCGAACCGCTCGGCGGCTGCGGCGTCGTTGCGGTTGAGCGCAACCTCTATGTAACCGAGCGCGCCCTCGCGAACGCTGTCGATCCAAGCGACTTCGGCGGGCTCGGCCGAGTCGCGGGCGAACGCGAGTAGCTGCTCTCGCGCCGCCTGCGGGGCGTGGCAGGCGAGGATCTGCGCCTGGACCGCGGCCAGCATCGTCTTCGCGTCACGCCGCGGGACGGGGGAGGCGGCCTCGTCGGCGGCGCTGGCACGGGACAGGAGCGTGCGGGCGCGCCGTGCGAAGCGCTCCGAGTCGGCAAGATCGCCGGTGAACAGGCCGGGCATTGTGCAGACGTCGCCGTGATACAGCGCCAGCTCGATGGCGTCGAGGTAACTAGCACCAGCACGCGCCAGCAGTCCCTGGACGCTGCGGGCCCGCACCCCGAAGGTGCCGGCGTGGTGCCACAGGTGCAACATCGAGCGGATCAGTTCGGGCAGCGCCGGC
>Ga0326597_10007443_pt1 | contig 14912 bp, 14 predicted proteins | sample RVTome_12_FD_203789 | JGI IMG/M metagenome (GOLD analysis project Ga0326597, IMG submission 203789) | Soil microbial communities from uranium-contaminated site in the Upper Colorado River Basin, Wyoming, United States - RVT100D185 | ecosystem: Environmental > Terrestrial > Soil > Contaminated >... | reverse complement strand
TCATCGAATACCGAGAGGCCGAGGCCTTGACGCGCGGGCCTCTTGGGTGTGGGAGACCAATGTCCCGAAATCTGTTCGCCTCAGGAATCGTTGGAGCTTGAGAAAATGAGAGATTCGATTGTTGATGAAGTGCGGAAGCATGGAATGGAGCACACGGGGGAATTTCGCGGGAACATTCCTGAAATCTACGCCGACCTCCGGTGTGTTCAGATTGCTTCCGGGCACCAGGTCGTTCGTCTTGTTCCAAGAAAATTGGGGCCAACAAGAGCATCCAGCCGCCGCGGAGAATCGCACGGCTGATGCCCAGCGTTAGGTGAGGTGCGGCAGTTTGAGGCCGTGCTGCTTGGCGGCGGCGATGGCCTCGTCGTAGCCGGCGTCGGCGTGGCGCATGATGCCGGTGCCAGGGTCCACGGTGAGGACGCGCTCGATGCGTTTGGCCGTCTCTGGCGTGCCGTCGGCCACCATCACCATGCCGGCGTGGGTGGAGTAGCCGATGCCCACGCCGCCGCCGTTGTGGACCGAGACCCACGAGGCGCCGGCGGCGGTGTTGATGAGGGCGTTCAGGATGGGCCAGTCGGCGATGGCATCGCTGCCGTCCTTCATGGCCTCGGTCTCGCGGTTGGGCGAGGCGACCGAGCCCGAGTCCAGGTGGTCGCGCCCGAACACCACGGGGGCCTTCAGGGTGCCGGAGCGCACCATGTCGTTCACGATGAGGCCGAGTTTGGTGCGCTCGCCGTACCCCAGCCAGCAGATGCGGGCTGGGAGGCCCTGGAAGTGGACCTTCTCGCGGGCCAGCGCGATCCACCGGGTCAGCGACGCGTTGTCGGCGAATTCGCGCAACACCACGTCGTCGATGGCGGCGATGTCTGCCGGGTCGCCGGAGAGGACGGCCCAGCGGAAGGGGCCGCGCCCCACGGCCAGGAGGGGCCGCACGAAGGCCGGGACGAAGCCCGGGAACTTGAAAGCATCCGTCACGCCCTCCTGGTACGCCTGGGCGCGGATGTTGTTGCCGTAATCGAACACCACGACGCCACGCTTCTGGAATTCCAGCATGGCCCGCACGTGTTCGGCCATGCCGGCCATGCTCCGCTTCACATAGTCGGCCGGGTTCGTCCGGCGCAGCTCGGCAGCCCGCTCCAGCGATAGGCCGGCCGGGACGTAGCCGGTCAACGCGTCGTGGGCGGACGTCTGGTCCGTCATCAGATCGGGCTGGAAGCCGCGCCGCAGCAGTTCGGGGTGCACCTCGGCGGCGTTGCCCACCAGGCCGACGGACTGCGGTATGCCTTTCCGCTTCGCCTGCTCCACCAGGTCCAGCGCCTCGTCCAGGTTGCGCGTCATCACCTCGCAGTAGCCGGTCTTCACCCGTTTCTCGATGCGCGCCGGGTCCACCTCCACGCCCAGGAAGACCCCCCCGTTCATCGTCACGGACAGGGGTTGGGCGCCGCCCATGCCCCCCAGGCCGGCCGAGAGCACCACGCGCCCCTTCAGCGACCCGCCAAAGTGCTTGATGGCGGCCGAGGCGAAAGTCTCATAGGTGCCCTGGAGGATGCCCTGGGTGCCGATGTAGATCCAGCTTCCGGCCGTCATCTGGCCGTACATGGTGAGCCCCATGGCCTCGTACTCGCGGAACTTCTCCGCTGTGGACCACATGGGCACCAGCATGGCGTTGCTGATGAGCACGCGGGGGGCGTATTCGTGCGTCTTGAAGATGCCCACGGCCTTGCCGGACTGGACGAGGAGCGTCTCGTCGTTCTCCAGGGACCGCAAACTCTGCACGATCTTGTCGAAGCACTCCCAGTTGCGCGCGGCCTTTCCCGCCCCGCCATACACCACCAGGTCCTGCGGCCGCTCGGCCACCTCGGGGTCCAGGTTGTTCATGAGCATGCGCAGGGCGCCTTCCTGGTGCCACCCCTTGCAGCTCAGTTCGCGCCCCCGGGGCGCCCGCACCGTCCGAGGCGTGCCGGTTCCCGTTGTCATCGCCTCTACCTCCTGCCCCGTCCGCCGCTTGCCCGCCGGCATTGTGGCGGGTCCGCCTTGCGCTCGAGGCGTAGAATCCACGGTCGGCCGGGCTGCCTACCCCATCTGTTCATAATATATGCCCGCCCCGCCTCTCGGGCAATCTTCCATCCATCCCCGGCCCCAACCCCCGGCCCCTGACCCCCGGTGGTCAGCCGCCCAGGTACGCCCGTTTGACCTCCGGGTTGGCGGCCATCTCATCTGCTGTACCGGCCAGGGCGACGCGGCCCGTCTCCAGCACGTAGGCCCGATGGGCGGCGCGCAGGGCGCGCCGGGCGTTCTGTTCCGTGAGGAGGATGGTGAGGCCGCCGGCGTTCAGTTCCCGCAGGGCCGCGAATACCCTGCGGGCCATGATGGGCATGAGCCCCATGGAGACCTCATCGGCGAGCAAGAGGACGGGGCGACCCATCAGGGCCCGGCCGATGGCCAGCATCTGCCGCTCGCCGCCCGACAGCGTGCCCGCGGGAAGGCCATGCCGCTCGGCCAGGACGGGGAACAGGGCGAAGACGCGGTCCAGGTCGTCGTGCGCCGCGCGGGGCCGCAGGTAGGCGCCGAGGCGCAGGTTCTCCTCCACCGTCAGCGAGGCGAAGACCCGCCCCCCTTCGGGCGCCAGCCCGATCCCCATCTCGGTGCGCCGCCACGAGGGGAGACGGCCCATGTCGGCCCCCCGGAAGCGGATGGTTCCTCCCGCGGTGGCCTGCAGGCCCGCCAGCGCGCGCACCAGGGTGCTCTTGCCCGCCCCGTTGGCGCCGAGCACCACCACCAGCTCGCCCCGGCGCACCTCGAGGCTCACGCCGTGCAGGGCGCGGATGCTGCCGTACCGGACCTCCAGATTCTCGACGCTCAGCATCTTGCCGCAGGACTGAGGAACGAGGACTGAGGACTGAGTGGGGGACTGCTCGGTGACTCAGTCCTCATTGCTCAGTCCTCATCACTGCCGAGATACGCGGCGATCACAGCGGGATCGTCGCGTACCTTGGCGGGGGTGCCCTCGGCGATCACGGCCCCGTGGTCCAGGACGTAGAGGCGGTCGCACACGCCCATGGCCACGTCCATGTTGTGCTCCACCAGCAGCATGGTGCGTCCTTCGTTGCGCACGCTGCGGATGAGCCCGATCAGGTCCATGGCCTCCTGGTGGATGAGACCGGCGGCCGGCTCGTCCAGCAGGACCAGCGTCGGGTCCAGCGCCAGGGCGCGGGCCAGCTCCAGGCGGCGCTGGTGGGCGATGGGGAGCTGATGCGGGAAGGCGGCGACGCGGCCGTCAAGCCCGACGCGGCCCAGCAACCGGCGGGCCCCCTCCCGTGACGGGAGCCGCAGCGCGAGGCTGCCGAACCCGCCGTAGCGGCGATGGCCGAGCGGGACCATCACGTTCTCCAGCACCGTCAGGTCCGCGAACGGCCGCACCACCTGGAAGGTCCGCGCGATGCCCAGGCGCGCGATGGCGCTGGGTCGAAACCCCAGGATGGGGCGCTGCCGAAACAGCACGCGGCCCGCCGCGGCCCGCACCAGGCCCGTGATGGCGTTGAAGAGCGTGGTCTTGCCGGCGCCGTTGGGGCCAATGATGCCCAGGATCTCCCCGTCCCGCGCCTGCAACGAGACGCCGGCCAGCGCCCGCAGGCCGCCGAAGGCCACCCCCAGCCCGTCTATCGTGAGAACCGGTTCCTGACCCATGCCGTGGCGCGCGCGAGGCCCGTCCACACGTGCCCTCCCTCGCCCAGCAGACCCCGGGGCTCGACGAACATCACCAGCACGAGTACCCCGCCGTATACCAGCAGGCGGTAGTTCTCCATGAAGCGGAAGGCCTCGGGGAGCAGCGTGAGGATGGCAGCGCCGGCCAGCGGCCCGCGCACCGTTCCGAAGCCGCCGCCGGCCGCCCACACGAACATCTCGATGGAGCGGAGGAAGCCGAAGTCCTCCGGCGTGATGGTGGTGAGGTAGTGGGCGTAGAGGCTGCCGCCCAGGCCTGCCAGCCCGGTGCTGATGGCAAAGGCCGCCAGCTTGTGCACCGGCACGTGCACACCCATCGTCTCGGCCGCCGTCTCGTCCGCCCGCAGCGCCTGAAACGCCAGGCCGAGCCACGAGGCCGAGACCCACCACGAGATCGCGATGCCGACGACCAGCAGGAGGATGGCCAGCAGCAGGAACCCCTGGAGCCCGATGGGGCCCGCCCCGAAGCGAGGGGCGGGTATCCGGCCGATTCCCAGGGCGCCGCCGAAGAACTCCGTATACTGGAAGATGGACACCACCACGAAGTTCACGCCGATGGACGCGACGGCCAGGAAGTCCCCGCGTATTCGGAGGCTGGGCAGGCCGAGCAGGCCCCCGCCAATGGCACCCGCGAGGCCCGCGAGGGGAAGCGCCGCCCAGAAGGGGAGGCCAGCCTTCGTCGTCAAGAGGGCCGACGCGTAGGCGCCGATGCCCAGGAAGGCGGCGTGCCCGAACGCGATCTGGCCCGCGTACCCCGTCACCATGTTCACGCTCAGCGCCAGCAACCCGTTGAGGGCCACCAGCACGCCGAGGTTGGCCAGGTACGGATCCACGAGCGCCCCTCAATCCGTGTTGCAAGCTCCAGGGCGGCCCGGGGTGAACCCGGGCCCTACACAGGACGGAACCCGAATATAGGGACCGGCTTCATGCCGGTCCGGGCGGGAGCCCCCAACACGCTCTTCATCGGTCGTGCTGACCGGCGCGTTGATCGCCACGCCTCCGGCTGCCTGTCAGCGGCTTGCGAAAAGCCCGGTGGGGCGGAAGGCCAGCAGGACCAGCATCACCAGGAAGGCGATGGCATCCCGCGGCAGCAGGAAGCCGGCCCAGGCCACGATGAACGTCTCGGAGAAGCCCAGCAGGAACGAGGCGGCCACGGTGCCGAGCACGTTGCCCATCCCTCCCAGGATGATGATGACGAACCCCTTGTACGAGGGGACGAAGCCCATGGTGGGCGCGACCTCGCCGTAGTACATCCCCACCAACGTGCCGGCCGCGCCCGCCAGCGCCGATCCAACCAGCAGGTTCGCCGCCAGGGCCTTGTGAAGGCTCACGCCCATCGTCCCCGCGATCTCGAGGTCCTCGGCGGCGGCCCGCCACGCCAGGCCCAGGCGCGTGCGGTGCAGGAGCCACCAGACGGCCGCCAGCAGGGCGGCAGCCACCGCCATCACCACCAGCTGCGCCGGCGTGATCGCCCGGGAGCCGAGGCGCAGAGGTGCAGAGGAGAAGGGGGCGGCGAAGGGGAGGGTGTAGGGGCCCCAGATCAGTCGGTAGAGATCCTGGAGAAAGATGAGCAGGCCGATGGAGGCGATGAGGGGGACGTACCGGGGTAGGGGGAGCATGGGCCGGTACACCAGCAGGTAGAGCAACGCGCCGGCGATTCCGCAGGCGATCCCGGCCGCCGCCAGGGCGGCCAAAAAGCTGCCCGTGGCCCGGAAGGCCAGCAGGCCCACGTAGGCGCCCAGGGTGTACACGGCGCCGTGCGCGATGTGGAGCACGCGCAGGACGCCGTAGGTCATGGTGAGGCCCAGGGCCATCAGCGCGTAGATGCTGCCGATGGCGAGGGCCGTCACACAATGGGCGGCGAGAGCCGCCATCAGCGCGGCGTGATCACCTCGGGGTCGTTCACCACGCCGTAGCGGTGGAAGGCCTTCCCCTTGACTACCTGGGCGTACACCGGCTTGATTACCTGCCGGTCCTGGGTGTAGCGCACCAGCGGGCCGGTGACCGCGCCGTCGAAATTCGTCAGGCCCGCCAGGGCGGCGGCTATGGCATCGGGGTCCGTGCCGGCCAGCCCGATGGCGTGTGCGACCAGCCGTACGGCATCAAAGGTCGAGGCGCCCACCATGTCGGCCGGGCGGCCCGCGGCGGCCTGATAGCGCTGGAGGAACTGCTGCACCACGGGCCGGGCGTCATCGCGGTCCAGGGCCGTCGTCACGATGAGCCCCTCGGCCAGTTCGCCCGCCAGCGGGAAGAGCACCTCGGGGTGGTCGATGGCCTCGGTGCCCACGAACTGCGTCGTGATGCCCAGCTCGCGGGCCTGCTTGAGGGTCTGGGTGGCGTCGCCGGGGTAGCCGGTGGTGTAGATGACGTCGGGATTCGTTCCCTTGATGCGGGTGAGGATGGCGCGGAAGTCCTTCTCGCCGAACGGATACACCTCCTCGGCCGCGATGGCGGCCCCCAGCGCCTGGGCCTCGCCGCGGAAGGCCTTGGCCAGGGTGCGGCCGAAGTCGTTGTCCACCACCAGCATGGCGACCCGTTTGGCCTTGAGCTGCTGGGCCACGATGCGCGCGCCAGCGCGGCCCTGCACCACACCGTGCAGGCTGTTGGCGAAGATGAATTTGCCGGTAGGGGCGATCTCGGGGTGCACGGCGTAGGCGGCGACGTAGGGCACCTTCGCCTCCTGCGCCACCGGGGCCACGGCCTTGGTGGTGCCGCTGATGGACCCGGAGACGATGGCCACCACCTTGTCCCGCGTGATGAGGCGCCGCACCGCGGTCACGGCCTCGGCGGGTCTTGCCTGGTCGTCGTAGAGCACCAGCTCCACCTTGCGGCCGCGCACCCCGCCGGCGTCGTTGATCATGGCCACGGCCGCCTGGGCCCCGAACTGGGCGTCCTTGCCCACCTCGGCCAGCGGCCCCGTGAGCATGGCGTGCATACCGATCTTCAGCGGCTCCTGGGCGAAGGCCGGTCCGGCGGCCGCGATCACCGCCGCGGCCGCGAGGAGGAACCAGACAGCGTGTCGCTTCATGGCCGAACCCTCCTTATACCAAAGAGGTTTTCCGTTCAGAGTTGCGGGTTCCGGGTTGTGGAGGGAGCTGCACGAGATCGGCGGCGAGCATACCCCTGTTTCCTGGTGCGGGGCAAGCTTGAAGCACCAGGGGCCTTTCGCCGTTCGCCGCCGCCTCGATTCTAGCCGATGGCGAACGGCCGCAGGGCGGGGTCAGCCTCCGAGGTAGGCGCGCTTCACCTCGGGGTTCGCCGCGAGGTCGGCGGCGGTGCCCTCGGCCGCGATGGTGCCCGTCTCCAGCACATAGCCGCGCGTGGCGACGCTCAGGGCCATGCGGGCATTCTGCTCCACCAGCAGGATGGTCACGCCGCGCCGGTGCAGGTCCTGGATGGTGGCGAAGGTCTGGGTGACCATGGTGGGCATGAGTCCCAGCGAGACTTCATCAAGCAGGAGGAGGCGGGGCCGGGCCATCAGCGCGCGGGCGATGGCCAACATCTGCTGCTCACCTCCGGAGAGGGTCTTTCCCGCCTGCCTGCGCCGTTCCGCCAGCCTGGGAAACAGCGCGAAGGCCTCGCCCAGCGCGCGGGCGACCTCGGCCCCGTTCGCCTGCGTGTACGCGCCGAGGCGCAGGTTCTCCTCCACGGTGAACTCGGGCAGGATGCGGCGCCCCTCCGGGACCAGCGCCATCCGGCGCTGGGCGCGGGCGTGGGCGGGCAAGTGCGTGATCTCCGCACCCTCGAGCGCGATGGCGCCGCGCCGCGGGCGCTCCAGCCCCATCAGGGCGCGCAGGATGGAAGACTTGCCGGCGCCGTTGGCGCCGATGATGGCCACCAGGTCGCCCTCGGCCACCCGAAAGCTCACCCCCCGCACGGCCTGGAACTCGCCGTACCACACCTCCAGGTCCCTGACATCAAGCACGTGGGGTCCTCAATGCGTTCGAACGTTCGAACCTTCATCCCGGCGCGCCAGGCGGCAGGCCGCCCGCCCAGCCGAACTCAACTTCCCGCCCCCGAACCCCCGAACATTCGAACTTTCGAACGTTCGAACGCTCTTATGGCGCCGCGGTCCCCAGGTACGCCTCAATCACCCTCGGGTTCGCGCGGATGGCGGCGGGGTCGCCCGCGGCGATCTGCTCGCCGTGGTCCAGCACCAGCAGGCGGCGGCACACGTCCATCACCACGGGCATGTTGTGCTCGATGAGGAGGATGGTGATGCCGCCGCGGTTCAGCTCGCGGATCAGCGCGATCAGGGCCCGGGATTCCTCGTGGGGCAGGCCGCCGGAGGGCTCGTCGAGCAGCAGCAGGCTCGGGTCCAGGGCCAGGGCACGGGCGATCTCGAGGCGCTTCTTCATGCCCAGGGGCAGCACGCGCGCCGGGCTGTGCCGGTGCTCGCGCAGCCCCACGCGGTCCAGCAGCGCTTCGGCGGTGGCCACCGCCTGCCCGGTGCGGGCCCTGCGGAGCGACCCGCCGAGGCTCGGGTAGAACCGGTGGCCGTGGGCCACGAGGACGTTCTCGGTCAGCGAGAGGTTGGGGAACGGCCGCACGAGCTGGAACGTGCGGGCGATACCGAGCGCCGCGATCTGGTGCGGGCGTATCCCGTGGATCGCCCGGTCGCGGAAGCGGATGCGGCCGGCCGTGGGCGCGCACAGGCCGCAGACGAGATTGAAGAGAGTCGTCTTCCCGGCGCCGTTCGGCCCGATGACGCCCAGCACCTCCCCTTCCTCCACTCGAAAGGAGAGGTTCTTCACGGCCGTCAGGCCGTCGAACTCCTTGGTGAGGCCCTCGGCGGCCAGCAGGGGCATAGCCCTCAGGCCTCCCGCGGCGTCGGGCGCCGCAGCGCCCGTGCGGCGTTCCAAAGGAAGCTCCCCTCCCCCAGGAGCCCCTCCGGCTGGTACCGCATGCAGAGCATGAGCAGGATCCCGTAGAGGAGAGTGCGGTATTCCAGGAGCGGGCGCGAGATCTCGGGCAGGGCCCCCAGGACGATGGCGCCCACGATGGGTCCCCGGATGGTGCCGATGCCCCCCAGCACCACCATGGAAAGGACCACGATGGACTGGCCGAAGCCGAAGTTGCTGGCCATGATGAAGGTCAGGAAGTGGGCGTAGATGGCCCCGGCCACGCCGGCGATGGCGCTGCCGACGACGAAGGCGATCACCTTGAAGCGCACGATGTCCACGCCCACGGCGCCGGCGGCCGTTTCGTCTTCCCGGATGGAGGCCCAGGCGAGGCCGACCCAGGATCGGCCGAGCCACCGGTCCAGGGCGACGACGCCGAGGATCACCGCCAGGATGAAGACGAGGAAGGCCGGCTTGCCCAGCTCCACGCCCACCAGGTGCGGCGCGGCGATGTTGCCGATGCCCATGGCCCCGCCGAAGAAGTCGGTGTAGAGGAAGACGGCCTCCACCACGAAGCCGATCCCCATGGTGGTGATGGCCAGGAAGTCGTCCCGCACGCGCAGGCAGGGAATGCCGAGCATGGCGCCTACGATGCCGGCGGCCAGGGCGGCCAGCAAGAGGTTCAGGAGGAACGGGCTGCCGAGCTTGGTGGAGGCCAGGGCGGCGGCATAAGCCCCGATGCCGAAGAAGGCGGCGTGACCCAGCGAGATCTGGCCCGCGTAGCCCGTGATCATGTTGAGGCTCAGGGCCAGGATCACGTAGATCCCGATGGTGATGAGCACGGTGACGGTGTAGGCGTTGAGCATGGTCTCGCGTCCGGCGTCCAAGAACCCTTCGCTATCCGTGCCCGTGCGCCTGCCCGTGCCCGTGCCCGACCGCACGCCAAAGACCCGGCGCAAGCGGTCGTGGTAGAGGAGGCTGGCTGTGGCCAGGCCCGGGACACGGGCACGGGCACGGTCCGGTCGGGGATTTCCGCCTCAGCCTACCGGGCGCCCAGGAGGCCCTGGGGGCGGAACATGAGGACCAGGATCATGGCCACGAAGGCCAGGGCGTCCCGCGGGAAGGGAATGGCCAGGACGCCGATGAGGAGCGTCTCGGCCAGGCCCACCACCATGGAGGCGAGGACGGTGCCGGGGATGCTCCCCAGCCCGCCCAGGACAACGATGGCCAGCGACTTGTACGCGGGCAGGCTCCCCATGGTGGGCCACACCTGGTTGTCATAGACACCGATCAGGACGCCGGCGGCCCCCGCCATGGCTGACCCGATGAGGAAGTTGGCCGCCACCACGGCCTGCACGTTCACGCCGAAGGCCGAAGAGACCTCGGCGTCCTGGGCGGTAGCCCGCATGGCCAGCCCGATGCGTGTCCGCGTGAGGACCCCCCAGAGCACCACCAGGATGATGCCTGTGACCAGGACGATGAGCACCTGGGTCTCGGTGAGCCGGAACGGACCGAGCGCCAGGGGCCGGAGGCCGACGGACGCGTTGTACGAGAGGGTGTGGGGGCCGGCCACGATGCGGAAGGCCTCCTCCATGGCGATGAAGAGGCCGATGCTGGCGATGAGGGGGGCGATGCGCGGCAGGTGCAGCAGCGGCGCGTACAGGAACCGTTCCACCAGCAGCCCGGCCACGGCGCAGGCCACCATGGCCACCGCCAGCGAGGTCCAGAAGCCGCCCAGCAGCCGGAAGGCGAAGAGCCCCGCGTAGGCCCCGAAGGCGTAGATGCCGGCATGGGCCACGTGGAGGATGCGGAGCACCCCGTAGACCATGGTGAGGCCCAGCGTCATCAGGGCATAGACGCTGCCGATGGAGATCCCGTTGGCGATCTGCTGCCACACCATCTCTATACACAAAGGACTGAGGGCCGAGGACTGAGGACTGAGTGACGGACCCCACTCAGTCCTCGTACCTCAGTCCTCAGTCCTCCGGCTGAAGGCTGAGGGCTGTCGGCTGACGGCTATTGGACGGGCGGCGTGATGACCTCGGGGTTGTCGATCACCGAGTGATAGCGGAACTTCCCCCCCCGCACCACCTGCACCTGCACCGGTTTGATGGGCTCCCCCTTCACGAACCGGCGGATGGGGCCGGTGAGCGTGTCGAAGTTCTGGCCCTCGGCGATGGTCTTGATGATGGCCTTGGGGTCCGTGCCGGCCTTCTCGATGGCCATGGCGAGGATCTTCAGGGCATCGTAGCTGGAGGCGCCCACCATGTCCGCGTCGATGTTGTAGGCCTGGCGGTAGGACCTCATGAAGCTCTGCACGTGGGGCCGCGGGTCGTCCCGGTTCAGGGTGGTCACAATAATTACGCCCTCCACGGCCGGGCCGGCCAGCTCCAGGAACTTGGGCGAGTCCATCCCCTCGGTGCCCACGATCTGCGCCGTCAGGCCCAGCTCCTTGGCCTGGCGCGTGATCAGGGCGCCCTCGTTGTAGTAGCCGCAGGCGAAGATGAGGTCCGGGCTGGACTCCTTGACGCGGGTCAGGAAGGGGCGGAACTCGCGCTCGCCGGGAAACTTGTACGCCTGATACGAGACGATGGTGGCCCCCAGCTTCTCCGCGCGCTGCCTGAATCCGTTCCCCAGCTCGCGCCCGTAGTCGTTGTCCATGCTCAGGACGGCGATGCGCTTCGCCTTCAGGGTCTTCACGGCCAGTTCGGCCGCGGCGGCCCCCTCCACCAGGCCCAGGAGGCCGTTGCGGAAGTTCGAGTCACCGGCCTTGGTCACGTCCGGGTGAACGGCGTAGCCGGCCACCATGGGGATGCCGGCCTTGGCGAAGATGGGAGCCGTCACGCGGGTCGGCCCGCTGTAAGAGCCGCTGACCACGCCCACCACCTGGTCCTTCTCGATGAGCTTGTTGGCCACGGCCACCGCCTCCTGCGGGTTCAGGCGGTCATCGTAGAAGACCAGCTCGATCTTCCGGCCCCGGATCCCCCCGGCGTCGTTGATCTCCTTCACGGCCAGGTCGACGGCATGCTTGGCGCTGGCCCCGTCGGCCGCCGCCGGCCCCGTGAACGGGGAGAAGGAGCCGATCTTGATGGTCTCCGCCGCACCGGCGGTTCCGGCGGCCAGGGCCATGGCCGCCAGCAACGCCACGCACACACCCGTCCAACGCTTCCACCGTGCCATGGCCGAACCTCCTTGCCGAGCCTTCAACGGTCGCCCCGCCGCGCGGGCGGAAAGGCGGGTGGCGGAAGGCCGACGGCTGGGTTTCGCGAAAGGGAAGAAACCGCCGCGAAACAGGGGCGGGCGCGGATTGCGGCGGCCCGGCCGGATCGGCGCCCGGACGGGCGAAGTTCCGGGCGGCCATGTAATCCCACCTAGGGTAAAATCGCACCGGGCCAGTGGAAAATCAAGGGTTTTTCGGTGGGGCGGTGCGGTGCAGCGGCGACCGGGGTCTGGCGGGGACGGTCATGAGGGCATCGCGAAGCTGTGCGCTGCGCACGGGCTTGGAGAGCGTGGCGGCGATACCGGCCTCGCGCGGCGCAGCGCCCAGGCCTCCTCCGCCCGGCGGGGTCAGCAGGACCAGCCGGGGGCCCGCCAGGGTGGGTTCGGCCCGGATGGCCCGGGCCAGGTCAACGCCGCTCCCGTCGGGCATCCGCGCGTCCAGGATGGCCACGTCGAAGGGCGTGCCCGCCGCGCGCGCGGTCCGGAGGCAGCGCAACGCCTGGGGGCCATTCTCGGCGGCTTCGCTGGCCACGCCCCAGGAGCCGAGATGGGCCCGGATGACCCGGCTGGCGGTGGCGCTGTCGTCCACCACCAGCGCGCGGAGCCCGGCCACGGCGGCCCCGGAATGTACCGCCAGTGCGGTCGCCCATGTCCCGAGCCGCACGGTGAACCAGAAGGTGCTCCCCTCGCCGCGCGAGCTCTCCACCCCGATGGCGCCCCCCATGGTCTCCACGAGACGTCTCGAGAGGGCCAGCCCCGGGCCGCGGCCGGCCACGCGGCCCGCGGCCCAACCCACCGGCGGCAGGGACTGGAAGAGCCGGGCCTGGGCATCGGGCGCGATGCCGATGCCGGTGTCGCTGATCTCGAAGCGGAGCACGGCGGCCCGGGGCCATTCCTCGGCCAGGCCCACCTCCACGAGCACCTCGCCGCACTCGGTGAATCGCAGCGCATTGTCGATCAGGCCCAGCAGGACCTGGCGCAGCCGCCCGGGATCCCCCCGGACCCCGGCCGGCGTCCCGGGATGGATGAAGGGGATCAGTTCCAGCCCCTTGGCGTGCGCCTGTCCGGCGACGGCCTCGACGACATCCTCCATCGTCCGGTGCAGGTCGAAAGGAGCGCCCGCCGAGTCCCGCGTGCCGGCCTCGGTACCTGCTCCTCCCTTGCGCTCGCGCATCCGCCGGCCTCCCAGGGGAAGGCGATCGTTCCCCGGAAGTGTATCGGCACTTCGCGGGCGGCGCATGAGCTCGAGCGGCCCTCGGCCGGGGAGGGGGTGCCCGCCCCGCCGCCGCACGTCCGTCTTGTCCGGACGCGCCTGTCCACGGCGCGCGTTGCCGGGCCGCGGGGGCCGTGCTATGTTCTACCCCGCCTTCCGCCTCGCCCGCAGAGGAGACCACCCGCATGAAGATCCTGGAGTGCGTGCCCAACTTCAGCGAGGGGCGCGATCCCGACTTCCTGAAGGCGCTGGAAGCCGCCGTACAGCCCTTCCCCGTGAAGATCCTGGACCTGAGCCGGGACGCGGACCACAATCGGGCCGACATGACGATCCTGGGCGAGCCGGGCGCCGTGGAGGAAGCGGCCATGGCCGCGGCCTGCCGGGCCGTGGACCTGATCGACATGACCCGGCACAAGGGGAGCCACCCCCGCATGGGCGCAGTGGACGTGGTGCCCTTCATCCCCGTGCGCGGGGTGGCCATGGACGAGGCGGCGGCCATCGCGCGCCGGTTCGGCAAGGCCTTCGGCGAGGCGAAGGGCGTCCCGGTCTTCTTCTACGAGGATGCGGCCACATCGGAGGCGCGGCGCAACCTGGCCGACGTGCGCAAGGGCGAGTACGAGGCGCTGCCGGCGAAGCTGGAGGACCCCGCCTGGACGGTGGACGCGGGACCCCAGGAATTCAATCCGCGCGCGGGCGCCACGGCGGTGGCCGCCCGCATGCCCCTCATCGCCTTCAACGTTAACCTCAACTGCAACGACCTGGAGGTGGCCCGGAAGATCGCCCACGCCGTGCGTCACGTGGGCGGCGGGCTGCGCTTCGTGAAGGCCATGGGGCTGCGGCTGGAGGACAAGGGGATCGTCCAGGTCTCCATGAACCTGGTGAACTACCAGAAGACGCCCATCCACCGCGCCGTGGAGCTCATCAAGGCCGAGGCGGCGCGCTACGGCGTGACGGTGCGCGAGACCGAACTGGTGGGCCTGGTGCCCATCGAGGCGATCCAGGAAGTGGTGGGCTACTATCTGCAGCTCCCCGACTTCAACGCGAGACAGATCATCGAGTATCATCTGATCCCGGACGCCTGAGATCTTCCGAAGGCGTTCGGCCGTTCGGCCGTTCGACTGTTCGGCCGTTCTTCAGAGGGCCCCGCAGTGTCGCGCGGGATACCTTCAGGACGGCCTGAAGCAGTGGCAGGGTGGGCATGAGAGATCTCACGGTCGGTGAGTTCTGCGAACGGGTGGCGTCGGCGGAGCCGACGCCAGGGGGCGGCACGGCCGCGGCGGCCGCGGCCGCCCTGGGGGCGGCCTTGGCGGCCATGGTGGCCCGCACCACCATCGGCAAGAAGAAGTTCGCAGACCGGCAGGCGGCCATGGAGGCGATCCGCGACGAGGCGGACCGCCTGTGGCGCGATCTGCTGGACCTGGCCGAGGCCGACGCGCGGGCCTTCGACGCCGTGCTGGCCGCCTACCGCCTCCCGAAGGGCACGCCCGAGGAAGATGTCCGGCGCGCCGCGGCCATCCAGGATGCCGCCCGCGGGGCCATCGCCACGCCGCTGGCCGTGTGCCGGCTGGCGGCGCGGGTGTTAGAGTTGGCCCGGCAGGCGGCCGCCGAGGGCAATCCCAACGCCGCCTCGGACGCCGGCGTGGGCGGCCTGCTGGCCGGGGCCGCCGCCCGGGGGGCCCTGCTGAACGTCCGGATCAACCTCCCCCAGCTCTCCGATCCATCCGAGCGCGCGCGGCGTGAGGCGGAGGCGGCCGCCCTCCAGGCCAGCCTGGACGGGGCCGAGGCGGCCGTCGGCGCGGCCGTGGCGTCGCGGCTCGCCTGAGGTCCGTCCGGCACCCGCACCCGCCGCCCGTCGAGGCCCGCATCCCGAAGAACCCCCGGCCGCCGCCCGCCCCCGAAATTCCTTTTGCGCGGCC
>Ga0326597_10007440_pt1 | contig 14912 bp, 13 predicted proteins | sample RVTome_12_FD_203789 | JGI IMG/M metagenome (GOLD analysis project Ga0326597, IMG submission 203789) | Soil microbial communities from uranium-contaminated site in the Upper Colorado River Basin, Wyoming, United States - RVT100D185 | ecosystem: Environmental > Terrestrial > Soil > Contaminated >... | reverse complement strand
GTTTCTGATTGGTTGTTTTTTATATTGTAAGGAGGGACCAGTGATGAAGAGAGGAGTCGTTATTGCGGCTGTTTCTTTCTTCTTTGTGGCCGGATTCGCTCTGGCCGGTTTGGCAGTGGCAGCGGATCCGCCTAAGGCCGATCCAGGAGGGGCTTCCGGTATCGTTGCGGGCCAGGCCGGTACCTACCAGGGCGTAGCCGTGAAAACTCTGAAGGGTCGTGTCTGGTCCCAGTGGGCAGACAACCCTGAGAAGGAGTTGCTGTTCGGGATTCAGTATTGGAACACGGGCGACCCGGCCTCGGGCACGCCGAGCGGGCGGTCCTCCTCTGATATGGATGTGCGGCCTCCGGATCCTCTGTTTGTCTGCTGCGCCTGGGGTTTCACCGGCGGGGCCGACAAGAACAATCCCTATGCCGGCTGGTACCATGCAGCCCAGACCGTCCGCCTGCAGGTGAAGGACAAGGGCCTCATGGACAGGATCATCAAGGCGTCGCAGGATCTCGTGGCCATGGAAGTGACGCTGAATGGCCGGACGATCACCGATTTCAAGGTGTTGAAGAACAACTAGGTCGGCGTTCCGAACCGATCATTATTTGACGACAATCATTTTCGGTTCTTAAGGAGGGAGCGATTATGAGAGTTCATAAGACTGGCTGGGCGTTTCTCGCGGCCATGGCCCTGGTGGTCGGTGTGACCTCCACCGCACTGGCCATCGAAGCGTTCCAGGAGCGGTTCGAGTGGGGAGACATGAGCAAGCCGACCACGCTGCAGGGACGGGTAATCGTCATGGATCCCTACGATGAAGCGGTGTGGATCAATGTTTCCGTCTTCGGCGGTAATGCCGAGAGCGGGTACTGGTGGCAGAAACAGCACCCGGGCAAGAATCTGAAATTCTATGCCGATAAGGGCGCCTGGGCAGAACTGAAGAAGCTCGCCCGTCCGCATGCGGGTCCTGCCGCGGCGAAGAGCGTGCCGCCTGGTTCTGCGACGGCCTTGGTCGAGTTCGTGGCCCAGGAAGTGGAGCAGAACCGCCGGGTCATCACCTCCGTCAAGACGTTGCCCGAAGTTGCCGGCACACCGGATAAGACGGTAAGCATCATGGCGCTGAAAGCCGGGTGCGCAGACGAGACCTCCGCGGCTTGTTACGATAAGAAGAAAGCACTCAACGTAGCACCGAAGGCTCATCCTCGCATGCAGTATGATGTGATTCTCCCTGGTGGCAAGCCGGTCGGAGGCTTGACGCCATGGTCTGCAGCGTATAACACCAAGTAATCCGCAGGGTCGTTGGTTGAAAAAAGGCGGCGTCCTGAAAGGGGCGCCGCCCTTTTGCTTTTCAGGAAATGGGGACTGGCGCGTTGTTCTTTCGCGCCTGTCCCCATTTTACTATGAGGAAAAGGGACAGGCACCGGCCTCCGGCTACGGCCCGAGCCAGTCCCCGTTTTACTTCTTGTCGTTCTCGTCCAGGCGGCGCTGCAGCTCGGCCAAGCGGTTCATGGCCTCGAGGGGCGTCATCGAGAACAGATCGATCTGCCTGACTTCTTCGATGAGCGGGTGAGGAGCGGGGAGCGTGAAATCAGATGACGAAGGACTGAGGGCTGAGGACTGAGGGCCGGGCTGGGCCTGTTGAGCAGACGCCTGTTCCAGTTGCGCCAGGACTTCCCGCGCCCGATTGATGACGAAAGAAGGCAGGCCGGCCAACCTGGCCACGTGGATGCCGTAGCTCCGGTCCGCGCCGCCCTCCACGATCTTGCGCAGAAACAGCACCTCTTCATTCTGCTCCTTGACCGCCACCGTGTAATTCTTCACGCCGTCGTGCCTGTTCGCCAGGTCCGTCATCTCGTGATAGTGCGTGGCGAACATGGTCCGGGCGCCGACATGGCTGCGGTCCTGGATGTATTCGGCGACGGCCCAGGCGATGCTCAGGCCGTCGTAGGTGCTGGTGCCGCGCCCGATCTCATCCAGCAGGATGAGACTGCGCGCCGTCGCGCTGTTGAGGATCTGCGCCGTTTCGGTCATCTCCACCATGAAGGTGCTCTGGCCCGCGGCCAGATTGTCGGAGGCGCCGACCCTGGTGAAGATCCGGTCCACGAGGCCGATGCGGGCAGAGCGGGCTGGCACGAAGCTGCCCATCTGGGCCATCAGCACGATCAACGCCACCTGCCTGAGGTAGGTGCTCTTGCCCGCCATGTTGGGCCCGGTGAGAATCAACAGCCGGTTGTCGTCCAGGTCGAGGAGCGTGTCGTTCGGGACGAAGCCCTGCGGCAGGTCCAGCCGCTCCACGACCGGATGGCGGCCATCCGAGATCAGGATGGTCCCGTCCTCGTGCATCTCGGGCCGCCCATAGCCGTTGAGCCCGGCCGTTTCGGCGAGTGCTGCCAGCACATCGAGCAGAGCGATGGTGGTCCCCATGACCTGGACGCGCGCGGTCTCCCTGGCCAGCTGCAGCCGGATGCCTTCGAAGAGCTCCAGTTCGAGCGCTTTCTGCTTCTGGTCGGCACCGGTGACCTTGTCCTCCAGTTCCTTCAGCTCCGGCGTGATGAACCGCTCGGCGTTGGCGAGCGTCTGTTTGCGGCTGTAGTCGGCGGGGACCCTGGCCAGATTGGTTTTCGTGATTTCGATGTAATAGCCGAAGACCTGGTTGAACCGGATCTTGAGGGACTCGATCCCGGTCCGCTCCCGCTCCCGCGCCTCCATCTGTGCGATCCAGTGCTTCCCGTCCCGCCCGATCGTCCGCAGTTCATCGAGCGCGGCGTCATGGCCTTCACGAATGATGCCGCCGTCCTTGATGGACACGGGGGCGTCCGGCAGGATCGTTTTTTCGATCAGATCATGCACGTCGGCCAGGTTGTCCCAGTTCGCGACCATCTCGCGCAGGAGCGAGGGGCGGCAGGAGGCCACCCGCGTGCGGAGTTCCGGCAGGACCGTCACCGATTGTTTGAGCGCCAGCAAATCACGCGGCGAGGCCGCCCCGAGCGACACGCGGCTGCTCAGGCGCAGGATGTCCTGCACCGCGCGAAGCGCTGTACGAATTGCCACGCGGGTTTCAAGGGCCTGCAGCAGTTCACCGACGGCGTCCTGCCGGGCCCGGATCGGATCCGTTCGAAGCAGGGGACGGACGATCCATTCACGCAGCAACCGGCTGCCCATCACCGTGACCGTGCGATCGAGCACCGCCAACAGCGTGGCGTCCTGCCGGTCTTCGACCAGCGACCGGACGAGCTCGAGGTTTCTGATCGTGGCCCCGTCGAGGTGCATGTCCTCGCCGGATCGGCGGACGCGGAGTCTGCGCAGGTGCGCCAGGCTGGCCGTCGGCCTGGTTTCGCGCAAGTACCGCACCAGCGCGCCGGCCGCCTGAATCCCAAGCGTCAGGCCCTTGCAGCCGAATCCCTCCAGCGAGGCGACGCGAAACTGTTCCAGCAGCATCCGCTCCGCCTCACGGGCGTCGAATGCCGACGGGTCCTGGGCGCAGAGCCGCGCGCCGCCCGCCCGGCTGCAGACTGCGCGGATCGGTCCGGCGAGCGACGAGGGAAGGATCACTTCCTTCGGTTCCAGTCGGGCCAGCTCGTCCTGCAGCTCGTGCGACGCAGGTGCCCCCGTCAATTCCTGCACCCAAAATTCTCCGGTGGAGAGATCGAGCGCGGCCAATCCAACCGCGGGCCCGTCCTGCGGCAGCGAGGCAGCGGTCACGGCGGCCAAAAAATTGGATTCGGTCGGGGGCAGCAACTCGGCGTCCGTCAGAGTGCCGGGGGTATAGAGCCTGACGACCTCGCGGCGCACCAGGCCCTTGGCCAGTTTCGGATCCTCCACCTGGTCGCAGAGGGCCACGGTCCGTCCGGCCTTCAGCAGTTTGGCGATGTAGCCGGTCGCGGCGTGATAGGGAACCCCGCAGAGGGGCACGGGCGTGGCGCTGGACTTGTCGCGCGACGTGAGGGCGATCGAGAGGAGCCGCGAGGCTTCTTCCGCGTCCTCATAAAACATTTCGTAGAAGTCGCCCACGCGGAAAAACAGAATGGCGCTCTCGTAGGCGCGCTTGATCTCGCGATACTGGCGCATCAACGGAGTGAGGTCGGTGTCGTTCATGGCGCGGGCTCGTCATCTTCATGGGGAGGCGGGGATTGCCCGGGCTCCGCCGCGCGCCGTGCTTCCCTCAACTGTTCCAACTCGGCTTCGGCTTCCTGGAGCTGCTTGGTCTTGCGCCGCAACTCGATCCGCCCGCGCACCCAGGGGGGGAACAGCAGGATGGATGCGACCAGCAGTCCGATGACAAATGCGCTCAGGATCGGCACGTAGACCGTCGTCTCCGCCGTTTTGAACCCGAAGAAATAACGGAGCGTCACCAGTTGGTCCTGATTCTGAAGAAAAAAACTCAAGGAGAGGGCCAGCAGGATGAAGACCAGGATCAGGCGAATCATCGGCGGGTCCGTTTCTTCGAACGTCCGCGCACGGTCGCCGTGCGGAATCTCGCCAGAAGCTTCCGGTAGGTCGCCTGCAAATGCTCCGGCATGACGCGGGTTTCTCCGAACAGCGGCATGAAATTCGTGTCGCCGTTCCAGCGCGGCACGATATGGAGATGCACATGGCCTTCGATGCCGGCTCCGGCGACTCGTCCGAGATTGATGCCGACGTTGAACCCCTCGGGCTTGAGTTCGTCCCGCAGCACCTTGAGCGAGAGACTCGTGAGTCTCAGCAGATCCAGCGCGGCGTCATCCGGCAGTTGTTCCAGGCTTTTGACGTGCCTGTAGGGGGCGATCAGCAGATGTCCGCTGTTGTACGGGAAGAGGTTCATCATCACGAATCCGTGGCGTCCCCGGTGCAGCAACAGATTGCGCGCGTCGCGCCGTTCCTTCGCTTTGACGCAGAAGATGCACTTGGTTGGTTTGCGCGCCTTCTTGATGTAAGCCATGCGCCAGGGCGCCCAGAGCACCTTCACCGGGTCTGTCTCCTTCGTCCCTTCACCGGACCCCTCAATCGTCGCGCCCGGACGCGCGCCAGCAGGCCGCGTGCCTGCGCCCCCCGAGGGATGAATCCGATCTCGCGGGCGCTGGGGCTGCGGTGTTGAAGATGGATCTCAAGGCGATCAGCGGGCAGATGCCGGCCCGCCTTGTCCGCCCATTCGATCGCCGTTACGGTGGCCTCATCATCATAATCAGCGAGTCCGATATGCGGCAGTTCCTCGGTCGAGTCGAGCCGGTACAGGTCCGCGTGGGCCAGCCGCAGGCGGCCATGGTATTCATGGATCAGGACGAAGGTGGGGCTGCTGACGGCCCGGGGAGACGCGCCGAGCCCCACGGCCATGCCGCGCACCAAGGCTGTTTTCCCGGAGCCCAGTTCACCGTACAGTGCCACGACTTCGCCTCCCCGCAGCAATCGCCCGATGCGGCGTCCAAGACGATCGGTCTCCGCAACGGATTTCGACAAACAGTGCCACGTGCCGGACAGGCGCGGCTGCGGCGTTCGCCCTGCCCTGCGAGGTGCGCGCCCTTTAACCCGCATGATTCATGACAGCTTCTACTCCAACCGCCGATACGTCCGCTGCGACAAGCCTGGCCGCCAGCTTGGCGCGGCCAGGCGGGCGGGCTCGCCGCTCGCCCCCTCGACGTACTCTGTCAAGTACGCCTCGGGTTCTTGCGTCTCCTCGCGCCCGTCTCGCGTGGCGTCTCAGCGGTTTCGTCACGAACCCTCATGAATCATGCGGGTTAGCCGCCTGCGCCATGGATCGTCTCGGTCAGGGCGCTGGGAATCTGCTCGATCACGTCACCCGCAGTCAGTCCGGCGAGTCCCCGCTCGGCGGCGGCCAGGTCTCCAGCCAGCCCGTGCAGGTAGGTGCCGGCACGGGCTGCGTCCCAGGGGGTAAGTCCCTGCGCCAGCAACCCGACGATCATGCCGGTCAGCACATCGCCGGTGCCGGCGGTCGCCATGCCGGGATTGCCGGTCGGGCAGATGGCTGCGCGTCCGTCGGGGTGCGCGACGACGGTGCGGGCCCCCTTCAAGACAAGCAGGACCCGCCGGGCCTTCGCGAACGCCACGGCAGTCCCGATGCGATCGTCATTGATCGAGCGGGGCGAGGCCCCGTCCACCAGCCGGGCCATTTCTCCCGGGTGCGGCGTGAGGATGGTTTGCGCCTTGCATTCCTCCAGGAGCGCGGTCCGTCCGACGAGCGCGTTGAGCGCGTCGGCGTCCAGCACGGCTGGTTTTTCCAATCTGGGCAGGAGCGCATGGATCAACTCGGCGGTCTCCGGATGCGTGGTGAGACCGGGCCCGATCGCCACCGCGGTCCGGGCGTTGACGAACGACAGGATCTCCTCCAGGCCGGTCCGCGCGAGCGTTCGCGCCCTTGTTTCGGGCATGGGCACGGTCATGGCTTCGAGCAGCTTGGACTCCAGCGTGTCGTTGACGCTCGCCGGAGTGGCGACCGTGACCAGGCCCGCGCCGACCCGCAAGGCGGCTTGGGCAGCCATGGCCGCCGCGCCGGTCTTGCCGACCGAGCCCGCGATGATGCCGGCATGGCCGTACGTGCCCTTGTGTGAAGACTGTCGGCGAGCGGGAATCAACCGCCGGACGGTGTCGCCGGTGATGAGGGACACGTGGCTGGCGATCGCCTCGACGAATGCCGGAGGAATCCCGATGTCCACGACCTCGACGGCTCCGGCATGCTCGATGCCGGCGCCGGTATAGAGGCCCAGCTTCGGGAGCCCGAACGTGACGGTCACATCCGCCCGGACGGCCGCGCCCATGACGGCGCCGGTATCGGCATGAAGACCGGAGGGCAGATCGACGGCAATGACCGGCCGGTCCGCCGTGTTCACCAAACCGATCGCCGTGCGGTAGGGGGCTTGGACCGGAGCCGAGAGGCCGGTGCCAAGGAGCGCGTCCACGATCAGGTCGCTCTGAGCCAGGGCGGCACGGATCGCATCGGACGATGGAAGGGCCGCGACGGCTTTGGAGCCCGCGACGGCGAGAAATCTTCGATGCATCGTTTTCGCGTTGCTCGACAGGTCGCCGGGATGCGCCAGCAGCAGGACGCGCACCGTGGCGCGCCGTTTTCGGAGCAGGCGCGCCACGACGAAGCCGTCGCCTCCGTTGTTGCCCTTGCCGCAGAGGACCGTCACGGTTTTTCCGGACAGGGAGCCGGCGGCCCGCTCCATCGCCAAAACCACGCCGCTTCCCGCCCGTTCCATCAACGTGGTGCCGGGCACCTTCGCCTCCTCGATGGTCCGGCGATCCAGTTCCGTCATTTGCGCGGCGGTGATGATCTTCATGGTAAAACCATAGGCGAGGGGCGAGGGGCGAGGAGCGATAGGTTGAAAATGAATGTGAATCTGCGGCCCATTGCCTATAGCCTTTTGCCTCTCGCCTAGCGGTCCTTTGTCAGGACCGCCTCGGCGACGGCATAATCAGTGTCGTGCGACAGGCTGACGTGGATGGTGGTGACGCCTGCGCGCTTCATCAGTATTTTGACGCGGCCCGACACGGTCGCGCGCGGACGCCCGGCGCGATCATTGAGCACCTGGATATCGTGCCAGCTGATTCCATCCGCCCAGCCGGTCCCCAGCGCTTTCAAGACGGCTTCTTTCGCGGCGAAGCGTCCGGCCAAGGACGCATAGGGGGCCGCCTTTTTCATACAATCGCGGCGCTCGGCCTTCGTGTAGAGGCGGTCGAGAAACCGCGCCTGCCACCGCTCCGCGATCGCGCGAACGCGGTCAATTTTGACAAGGTCCAGGCCGATGCCGACAATCATCGCGTCGCTCCGCTTCGCGCAGGCAAGTGGCTTGAGGCGAGGGGCAAGGGGGATGGCAGTCGCCTCATACCGCTAGCCTCGCGCCCCGTGCCCCGTGCCTGTTGATCGCGGGATCAGCCGTTTCATCTCGCGCACCGCCTGGTCCAACCCGACCAGCACGGCGCGCGCCACGATGCTGTGGCCGATGTTGTACTCCTCGATCTCGGAAATTGCCGTCAGCTTTTGAACATTCCAGTAATTCAATCCGTGCCCGGCGTTGACGCCCAGTTTCAGCCTGGTTCCCAGCTGTGCAGCCTTTATGATGGCCCGGAATTCCGTTTCAATCGCCCGCTCGGACTGCGCGTTGGCGTAGCGGCCGGTGTGGATTTCGATGTAATCCGCTCCGATCGCCCTGGACGCCCTGATCTGACCGGCATCCGGTTCGATAAAGAGACTGACCGGAATGCCTCCGCGCTGCAGCGCCTCCACGACGCGCTTGAACCGGTGCTTGTGCCCGGCGACATCCAGTCCCCCTTCGGTCGTCAACTCCTGCCGCCGTTCCGGCACCAGCGTGACGTAGTGCGGTTTAACGGCCAGCGCGATTTTTACCATCGCGTCGTCGGCGGCCATTTCCAGGTCCAGCCTGGTCTTGACGGTCTGGCGCAGCAGCGTCAGGTCCCGGTCCTGGATGTGGCGGCGGTCCTCCCGCAAGTGGACCACGATGCCGTCGGCTCCGGCCAGCTCGGCCAGGACGGCGGCGGCCACTGGATCTGGCTCGCTGCCACCCCGGGCCTGCCTGAGGGTGGCGACATGGTCAATGTTGACGCCGAGTCGAGGCATGCAACCGCGGGCTCCTGGAAAGTGGAAGTGGCGGAAATCGGAAATGGAATCGGATTTACAATCAGTTAGTGCATTATTGCAAAAACGACCCCCCCAGGCAAGGACTCTGGAGACCTCGCGCGGGATGCGGAAGCGCGACGACGGCGGAAATCACCCAACCCCCGAAGAAAATTGACTGAATTGGCCTGCTGCATTAGAATGAAACCTTCCTTCACAAGGGGGCCGGACGTGGGGGCGGGGCGGCCTGTGGCAAGGCACCGCCCGGCGGGAAAGTATCGGAGAATTCAGCAGATAGGCGACGCGCGATGATCGACTCATTTTACAGAATCAAGCGGCTGCCGCCCTACGTGTTTACGCAGGTGCAGGCGCTGAAATTGGATGCGCGTCATCGTGGCGAAGACATCATCGATTTCGGCATGGGCAATCCCGACCAGCCGACACCCGACCATATCGTGGAGAAGCTGATCGAGGCGGCGCGCAATCCGAAGAACCACCGCTACTCCGCCTCGCGGGGCATCACGAAGCTTCGCCACGCGATCACCGCTTGGTACAAGCGGCAGTATGACGTGGACCTGGATCCGGAGACGGAAGCGATCGTGACGATCGGATCGAAGGAGGGAATCGCGCACCTGGCGCTGGCCATGATCGGACCGGGCGACGTCGTCCTCACGCCGACGCCGACCTATCCCATTCACATGTACAGCGTGATCATCGCCGGTGGTGAGGTGCGCGGCGTCGAGCTGCGCCAGGACAGTGACTTTTTCGAGGATCTGACGCGGGCGTACAAGCAGACGCTGCCGCGGCCGCGCGTGCTGATCATCAATTTTCCGCACAACCCGACGACGGCGGTGGTGGACCTGGAGTTTTTCAAGAAGATCGTGGCCTTCGCCAAGGAGCATAACGTGATCGTGGTACACGATCTGGCCTACGCGGACATCGTGTTCGACGGGTATCGCGCGCCGAGCCTGCTGCAGGTCCCGGAGGCGAAGGAGATCGGCGTGGAGTTTTACACGCTCTCCAAGAGCTACAACATGCCGGGCTGGCGCGTGGGCTTCTGCGTCGGCAACCGCGAGGTGATCGGCGCGCTGGGCAAGCTCAAGAGCTACCTGGACTACGGCATCTTCCAGCCGGTGCAGATCGCGAGCATCATCGCGCTGAACGGCCCGCAGGACTGCGTCAAGGAAACCGTGGCCCGCTATCAGCACCGCCGCGACGTGCTCGTGGAGGGATTAAATCGCGCGGGATGGGCGGTCGAGAAGCCGCGGGCCACGATGTTCGTCTGGGCCAGGATTCCGCTCCCCTATCGCGGGATGGGCTCGCTCGAATTTTCAAAGCTGCTGCTGAAAGAGGCGAAGGTCGCCGTGTCGCCGGGGATCGGCTTCGGCGAGGGCGGGGATGAATACGTGCGCTTCGGCCTGGTGGAAAACGAGCACCGGACCAAGCAGGCCGTGCGGGGCATCAAGAAGGCGTTGAAGCTCGGAGGAGCGGAGTGAAGCCAAAGTGAAAAAGGAACGGATCGGCGTCGGTCTGATCGGGTTCGGAACGGTCGGCACCGGCGTCGCCAAAATATTGCTGGGCAGCGGCGCGCTGATCAGGCGGCGCACCGGCGTGCCGATCGAGCTCGTGCGCGTGGCCGATCTGGACACGACCCGTGATCGCGGCGTGGCGTTGCCGCCCGGCGTGCTGATCAATGACGCGAAGGCGCTGATCGACGATCCGGCGGTTGATATCGTCATCGAATTGATCGGCGGCTACGAGGCGGCCAAGCGGGTGATTCTGGACGCCATGGCGAAGGGTAAGCCGGTCGTGACGGCCAATAAGGCCCTGCTCGCGGTGCATGGCGAGGAAATTTTTGAAGCGGCGTCACGGCACAAGGTGGACCTGGGTTTTGAGGCCAGCGTCGGCGGCGGGATTCCGGTGATCTGCGCCCTCAAGGAAGGGCTCGCGGCCAATACGATCCTGTCGCTCTACGGCATCATCAATGGAACCTCGAACTACATCCTGAGCCGCATGACCTGCGAGGGGCAGGGCTTTGAGGACGTGCTGGCCGAGGCCCAGGCGGCGGGCTACGCCGAGGCGGATCCGACCTTCGATGTGTCCGGCGTCGATTCGGCGCACAAGCTGGCCATCATGGTGAACCTGGCCTACGGCACGCCGGTGAATGTGAAGGATATTTATACGGAGGGGATCGCCCGCATCACCCCGGTCGACGTTGCCTATGCCGAGGAGTTCGGCTACACGATCAAGCTGCTGGGGATTGCGAAATCCCTCGACGGTGAAATTGAAGCGCGCGTCCATCCGACCATGGTGCCGTCCGCGTCGCCGATCGCCCAGGTCGAGGGTGTGTACAATGCGATTCAACTCGTCGGCGATGCCGTGGGGGACATCGTCCTCTACGGCCGCGGGGCCGGCTCCATGCCGACGGGCAGCGCGGTGGTCAGCGACACGATCGCGATCGCGCGCAATTTGCTGCGGGACGCGGCGGGCCTCGTGCCGCCTGCATCGTTCCAGCAGGACCAGCGGCGGCCGCTGCGCATCCGGCCGATGGAGGAAATCCTCGCGCAGTACTACATGCGGTTCATGGTGCTCGATCGTCCCGGCGTGTTGTCGCAGATCGCCGGCGTGCTGGGGCGGCACAACATCAGCATCGCGTCGGTGATCCAGCAGGGCCGCAAGGAAGGGCAGACCGTGCCCGTCGTGATCATGTCCCATACCGCCCGCGAGCGCGACGTGCAGGCCGCGCTCCGTGAAATCGACAAGATGGTCTTCATCTCCGAGCCGACCACGTTGATTCGCGTGGAAGGACATGACGAGTAGCCCATGATGCACGCGTTGTTCTGCAAGCGGATCGCGGAGAACATCCGACCCGTTCCCATCCACGTCGAGGGGCACGGCGAGTAATCCATGCGCCTCGAACGATTCGTTCCAAGTCTGTCACCAGAGTGTCGTGTCTGATGCGCTGGCGCGGCGTCATCGACGAGTATCGGAAGTTTCTACCCGTGACCGACCGGACGCCGGTCGTCACGCTCGGCGAAGGCAACACGCCGTTGATCAAGGCGGCCCGTCTGGCCGCGAGGATCGCGCCGGGGATTGACTTGTATCTGAAGTTCGAGGGCGCGAATCCCACCGGCTCCTTCAAGGACCGGGGCATGACGATGGCGATGTCGAAGGCGCTGGAGTCCGGCGCGAAGGCGGTGATCTGCGCCTCGACGGGCAACACCTCCGCGTCGGCAGCCGCCTACGGGGCCCGCGCGGGGCTGGCCGTGTACGTGCTGATCCCGGCCGGCAAGATCGCGCTGGGCAAGCTGTCGCAGGCCATGATGCATCGGGCGACCGTGATCCAGATCGAGGGCAATTTCGACCAGGCCCTCACGATCGTGAAGGAGCTGTCGGTGACGCATAAGATCGAGCTGGTCAATTCGCTCAACCCGTTCCGGATCGAAGGGCAGAAGACCGCCGCGTTCGAGGTGTGCGACCAGCTGGGGTCGGCGCCCTCATTGCACGTGCTGCCGGTCGGCAACGCGGGGAATATTACGGCGTACTGGCGTGGATACAAGGAATACCGCGCCGCGGGACAGGTGCAGCGGTTGCCGCGTATGATGGGGTTCCAGGCGGCCGGTGCGGCGCCGATCGTGCTCGGGCACGTGGTGGAGGATCCGCAGACGGTGGCCACGGCCATCCGGATCGGCAACCCGGCCAGCTGGCAGGCGGCCCAGGAGGCGGTCAAGGAATCCTCCGGGAACATCGACATGGTCACGGATGAGGAAATCCTCCGGGCCTACAGCCTGGTGGCGGCGGAGGAAGGCGTGTTCTGCGAGCCGGCCTCGGCGGCCTCGGTGGCCGGCGTGATCAAGCTGCGCGCGCAGGGCGCGTTGAAGGAAGGCAACACCGTGGTGTGCACCCTGACCGGACATGGCTTGAAGGATGCGGATACGGCGATCAGCGTGTCCACGCCGCCCGTGACGGTCAAGGCCAGCCGCGATGCGGTGGCGCGGTTGCTGAATCTCTAAGGGAGCTCTCGACGTCGCGAATGAAGTATGTCGTTCTGCATGGTGACGGGCTGGCCGGTGGGCCGCGGAAGGAATTGAGTGGGAAATCGCTGCTCGAGGCCGCGGCCACGCCCCATATGGATGCCGTGGCGCGTCACGGCGAGGTCGGCCTGGCCGTGGTGCCCGCCGACGGACCTTCCGTCACCAGCGGCATGGTCCAGATGGCGGTGCTGGGATACGATCCGCGCAAGCTTTACCCGGGCCCCGGGCCGCTGGAGGCGGCGAGCCTGGGGGTGACGGTCGGCGAGCAGGATGTGGTGTACCGGTGCAGCATGGTGACGCTGCGCGGCAGCGCGCCAGGCCAGGCTGCCTATCGCGATATCAAGAAGCTGGCGTCGCCCGTCACGGTGGAGGGAGAGGCCGAACACCTGGAGCGGGAAGAGGCGCGCGACTTGCTGGAGGCCGTCAATGAACAGCTGGGCTCGGAGACGATCCAGTTTTATCCGGGCAGCGGTTCCCGCCACTTGATGGTATGGGTCGGCGGCAAGCTCCGGGCGGTGTGCCTCGATCCGCGTGCGGGCGCGGGGCGTCCGATCGGCGACTGCCTGCCGGCGGGGGACGAGGCGGAGATGTTGCGCAAATTGATGGATGCCTCGCTGGTCATCCTGCAGGGCCATCCGGTGAACGATCAACGGCGCGAAGCCGGCCTCAAGCCGATCCACTGCCTCTGGTTGTGGGGGCAGGGGCGGGCGTCGCGGTGGCCGAGCTTCCCGGAGCGGCACCATGTCTCGGGTTCCGTCGTGGCGACGAACGACGTGCGACGCGGCATCGGGATCTTCGCCGGCCTGGACGCGATCGATCCATCGGATGTGGCCGGCGCCGATGGCTCGGATTTCCTGAGCCGCGGGCAGGCGGCGTTGCGCGAACTGGGGAAGAAGGATTTCGTCTACGTGCATGCGGAGATGCCGGTCGGGATGGCGAAGGGGGATGCGAAAGCCGCTGTGAAGATCGTGGAGGAATTCGACAAGCAGATCGTCGGGACGCTGCTCGACGGGTTGGCGAAGGCGGGACCGCACCGCCTGCTGCTGGTTTGCGATGGTGGACGTGTCCCCAACGACGGCTCGCGGGCGCCGATTTACGCGCTGGGCAACGGTCCGTTTCCGAAATCCAGATCCGGTTCGCGCGGATTCAACGAGGCCGACGCAGCGGCCGCCAAGGGCGGCGCGCGGGATGCGACCAAACTGGTGGTGAAACTCTTCGCGTAAGAATAATGGTCGGGCATGGCGTTATTGGTGCACAAATACGGCGGCACGTCCGTCGGCACGATCGAGCGCATTCACCAGGTCGCCGACAAGGTGGCCAAGGCGAGGGGGGAGGGGCACAGCCTCGTCGTCGTCCTGTCGGCCATGAGCGGCGAAACGGACCGGCTGATCAAGCTTGCCCACGAGGTCACCAAGAATCCGGACGATCGCGAAATGGATATGTTGCTCTCGACGGGCGAGCGGGTGACGATCGCGCTGCTGGCCATGGAGCTGCGCGGGCGCGGCGTCGACGCGCGGTCGTTCACCGGACGGCAGGTCGGCATCATCACCGACAGCTCGCACACGCAGGCGCGGATCGCGCGCGTGACGGCGGATCGCATCCGGGAGGCCTTGAAGCAGGGCATCATTCCGATCGTCGCCGGCTTTCAGGGCATCAATGAGCAGTCGGATGTCACGACGCTGGGGCGCGGCGGCTCCGATTTGACGGCGGTCGCCCTGGCGGCGGCGCTCAAGGCCGACCGTTGCGTCATTTTTACGGATGTGGACGGCATCTATACATCCGATCCGAACGTCGTGCCGGCGGCCCGGAGGCTGGACAAGGTCGCCTACGAAGAGATGCTCGAGATGGCGAGCCTGGGCGCAAAGGTGCTCCAGAGCCGCTCGGTCGAATTTGCCGCCAAGTTCAACGTGCCGCTCGAAGTGCAATCCAGTTTCAGAGAAGGGAAGGGGACGCTCGTGATCAAAGAAGATGCGGATATGGAACAGGTGACGGTGTCCGGCGTGACCGGCGATCGCAATCAAGCCAAGGTGACCATCGTGGGGGTGCCCGACCGGCCCGGGATTGCCGCGCGGATCTTCGGCCCCATCGCCGAGGCGAACATCATCGTCGATATGATCATCCAGAACGTGGGCCAGGGTTCGCTGACCGACATGTCCTTTACGATCCCTCGCGCGGACCTGCCGAAGGTGACGGCCTTGGTGCAGCGCATCGCCAAGGATATCGATGCGAAGTCGGTGGCGGTCACGGAGTTCATCGCCAAGGTGTCGCTGGTCGGGGTCGGCATGCGGACCCATTCGGGCGTGGCCGCGAAGATGTTCCAGGTG
>Ga0326597_10007439_pt1 | contig 14913 bp, 9 predicted proteins | sample RVTome_12_FD_203789 | JGI IMG/M metagenome (GOLD analysis project Ga0326597, IMG submission 203789) | Soil microbial communities from uranium-contaminated site in the Upper Colorado River Basin, Wyoming, United States - RVT100D185 | ecosystem: Environmental > Terrestrial > Soil > Contaminated >... | reverse complement strand
TCGACTTGGCGCGCGAGGCCGCGCACCAGATGCGTGAGGCTCTCGAGACCTTCCACATCTCCACTGTGCTCATGACCTCGGGCTCCAACGGCTATCACCTCCGGGCGCGTCTCGAGCCGTTGACCGACGCGGGCCAGGTCGCCGCCATCGCCCGGGGAACATCTGCGTTGGCGGCAGCAGCCCATCCCGGTCTGATGACACTGGCCTTTCGCAAGGCCGACCGCGGTGACAGGGTGTTTGTCGACTGGCTGCGAAACGCCCCCTATTCGACCTCCGTCGTCCCGTGGTCCTTGAGAGCGCGCCCTGGTGCGCCGGTGGCGGTTCCACTCGACTGGAGCGAGCTGGACGAGATCGATCCCAACGGTGTGGTGTTCGCCGAGGTGCAGGAGCGCTTCGATCTCGACCCTTGGAAAAGGCAGAAGACGCTCGATCTGGGAGGGATCGCAGATCAGGTGGGCCGGGCACTGGAGGATTCCGGGATCGAGTTGGAGCCATTCGATCGGTTCCGCTGACGGCCTATCGAGACCGGTTCTGGTCGCAGCGAGCCTAACCGAAGGCGAGAGCACCACCACGCTCGTTCCCAACCTTGCCCTTCTCGATGCAGGCTGACCTCGATGGAGGTCGCACAACCTCAGGTTCGCGTATTAAATCGACACGGCACTACGGTGAGATCGTTCCGGGGAGAGTCGAATCCACGCTCGCATATGTCTCGACGTATCCCCCCACTCCTTGTTGTCCTTTGCCTGGTTGCGGTGGCGTGCACGCCCGGCGACGACGCCACCGTGGTGGCTGCCCCCACTCGTGCTCCGACCACGACAACCACCAGCACCCTGGCGACCACCACGACGACCGAGTCGGTCACCATCGCCGGCGCACCCGACGGGTTGGTGGCCCAGGTCGAGGCGTTCTACGCATACGCATCGGGAGCGAGTGGTGTGGCCCCGCCCATGCCGGCAGCCGTGCTCGCCTCGATCGCGCCGGTGAAGACCGATACCCCGAGGTCGGGGGTTGCCTCGGTGGGTGCCCTACTCGGGCAGTCGGTGGCGACGGTCGAGATGGGCACGGACTTGTTCCTCGCCGTTGACGACGGGGGTGGGTGGAGGATCGTCGGCGGCCAATGGCCCTCTCTCTCGATCCCGACGTACTTCGGCCAGGGCCCACGGCTGGTCGCCGTAGTCGGGTCCGACGCCCGTCCCGGGCAGGCGGTTGCCCGCACCCGGGCCGACAGCATCCACTTCGTCGGCCTCGACGGCAATGGGAGCGGTGCCGTGGTGGGAGTCCCTCGTGACTCGTATGTGCCTGTGCCTGGACGCGGCAAGACGAAGATCAACAGCTCCCTCTCCTCAGGTGGCCCGGAGACGATGATGGCGACCTTCGGCGAGCTGACCGGTTTGCCGTTCGAGGGCTATGTCATCACCGGTTTCTCTGGTTTCACATCTCTGCTCGGCGACGTGCTCGGCGGTGTCACCCTGGACGTGCCCTTCGCCATCAGCGACAGGTGGGCGCATGTGAGTCTGAGTGCCGGCGTCCAGCTGCTCAACGGTGCCCAGGCGCTCGGGTTCGCCCGAGCCCGCAAGACGGTGCCCGGCGGCGACCTGACCAGGTCCAGCCATCAGGGCGTGATCCTGATCGCCGCCGCGCAGGCGGCGCAGGCACTCGGATATGGCGCGTTGCCCCGGCTGCTCGAATCATCCGAGCCGCACATCGTGACCAACCTCACCCCCGAGCAGCTGCTCACATTCTCTGCCATGGTCATCTCCGCGGACCTCGACTCGGTCATCAATGTCGTGGCACCCGGGAGCCCGGGCAGTGCGGGCGGAGCCAGCGTCGTCTATCTGTCCAAGTCGGTCTCCGGGTTGTGGGCCGACCTCGCCGACGGGCGCATCGACGGCTGACCAAGGCCTACATTCCCGCTCATCTTGGACTTGCAGCGTGAGGCCATCAAGGCATTGTCCGACCGCATCGTGGCGGCTCAGCGTCCGATCAAGGTGCTCGGTGCGATCAACTGGGACGACCAGATCCGCAACGACTTCTTCGCATCGAAGTTCAAAGAGCAGCCCAAGGTCGACCGCGACTACTACTTGAACCGGATGATCAGGCTCGAGCCCGACCAGACCAGGGACGAGCTCTTCGAGATCGAGCTGGATGTCACCAGCCGACTAGGCCCGCTATCACCGGCCGGTGTCCTCATGCGGTTCATGTGTGAGCAATTCCGGCTCACCGTTGACATGATCGAGGCACGTGGGACACCCCGGTTCGCCGCCCTCTCCAGACTTCTCTACGGCACGCCTTCCGACGTGTTTCACACCGGAGGGCCCTCGATCGCCGACCTGGCGGTCACGATGAGGAAGTCTCTCGAGGCAAACGCGATGGCGATCATGGGGATGGGCGACGAGCGGACCATCCCCGGTCCCGATGCCGTGGCGCAGTTGAGGGCGCAACTCGATGCATCGGTAGGCGTGGGCAAAGTCGCGGTGAAGGTCGACGACGAGATCGCATCCGACGCCGCCGCCGGGTCCGACTACATCAAGATGAGAGAGGACCGTTTCTTCTCGAAGCGGGACATCGACCTCCTCGAGGCACACGAGGGATGGGTCCACGTCTGCACCACGATGAACGGGCTGGCGCAGCCCGTGTGCACTTTTCTCGGCAAGGCGGCGCCGAGGACCACCGTCACCCAAGAGGGGCTTGCCGTGCTCAGCGAGATGCTAAATCTGAGGAGCCACCCGATGCGTCTCGCCAAGCTGATGCGACGAATCGACGCAATCGCAATGGCCTCGGAAGGGGCGACCTTCCTCGAGGTCTTCGAGGCGCTCCGCACCGACGGCTTGTCCGAAGACGACGCATGGGTGACCGCCAGCCGGGTGTTTCGCGGGAGCCTCCCCGAGGCTGGACCGTTCACCAAGGACCTCGGATACGGCAAGGGACTGATCCTGACGCTCATGTACGTGCGCATGGCGATCAGGTTTGGCAAGACCAATCGCATCCCGCTGCTGTTCTGCGGAAAGGTGGACCTTCTCGACATGGCGGCGCTCCACCAGCTCCATGATGAGAACCTGGTCGACCCGCCGGCTTTTGTCCCACCCCCGTTCGACGACCTGCCCGCCTTGGCGACGACCCTCGCATTGGGGAGGTTCACCTCCCAACTCGACCTCGACCGTCTGTGCGTCGACTATGAAAAGCTCTTCTGACATTCAAGCAATCGACGCCTGATGCCGATATGGGGGGAGAGTCGGGGCATGCGACCTCGGGACCTCAGGGGGAGGTGTTCCAGTTTCGTCATGCGCCGGCTCATTGACGTCCAACACCGGCTATACCGTTGACCTGTGCTGCTAGCCGACCTGGTCGCCGTGTCCGAGGCAGTCTCCTCGACCCGCTCCCGTACCAAGAAGACCAAGCTTCTGGCGGGCACACTGCGGCGTCTATCGCCTGAGGAGGCGCCGGTGGCTGTCGCTTTTCTGGCCGGCAAGCCGACGCAACGCCGACTCGGTGTTGGCTACGCGACGGTCTTCCAGGTGGAGGCTCTGCCCGCCGAAGAGCCTTCGCTGCAGATCCTGGAAGTCGACCACATCCTCGAGGAGATATCGGTGACAGCCGGCCCCGGTTCGCAGGGCCGCAAGAACGAGCTCCTTGCGGACCTTCTCTCCCGAGCAACCCTTTCTGAGCAAGATTTTCTCAGAGGTCTGATCCTGCGGAACCTGCGACAGGGAGCGCTGGAGGGTGTCATGGCCGATGCCGTCGCCGCCGCTCTCGAGGTTCCCGCCGATCGGGTACGACGCTCAGCCATGTTGGAGGGCGATCTGATCGCAGTCGCCTCACGGGCCCTCTCCGAAGGACCGGCGTCTTTGCGGGAGTCGACCTTGGCCTTGTTCACCCCGGTCCAGCCGATGCTGGCCAAGACGGCAGAGACTGCAGGAGGAGCGGTGGCCGACCTCGGTGAGGCTCTTGTCGAGCAGAAATTGGACGGGCTGCGGGTGCAGGTCCATCGCGAGGGCGGGAGAGTCCTGGTGTTCACCCGCAATCTCCGCGACGTCACCGGTGAGATGCCTGGACTGGTCTCCTTGGCCCTTGGCGTCGATGCTTCGAGCTTCATCCTCGACGGTGAGGCATTGGGTGTGGACGCGGCCGGGTCTCCCGTGTCCTTTCAGGATTCGATGAGCCGACCCGAGGCCGGGGGCGTGTGGAACCTCACACCGTTCTACTTCGACGTGCTCCATCTGGATGGGGCGGACCTGATCGATGCACCCCTGAGGCAGCGGCGGGCGGCGCTCGAGTCGCTCGTCCCGGAGACAGCCAGGGTCGGGGCACTGGCCACTTCCGACCCCGAGGCGGCCGAGCGTTTCTTCGACGAGACCGTGGCCGCCGGTTTCGAGGGTGTTGTCGTCAAGGACCCGACGAAACCATACGAGGCGGGGCGCCGGGGATCGGGCTGGCTGAAGGTGAAGCCGACTCACACACTCGACATGGTGATCCTGGCAGCCGAGTGGGGTTCGGGGCGCCGGCAGGGATGGCTGTCCAATCTCCATCTCGGGGCGCGTGACCCTGAGGGCGGATATGTCATGCTGGGCAAGACGTTCAAGGGCCTGACCGATGAGATGCTGGAGTGGCAGACCTCGGCATTCCTGGAGATCGAGGAGCGAAGAGAAGGTCACATCGTGCATTTGAGGCCGGAGATCGTCTACGAGGTCGCATTCGACGGTGTCCAGCGAAGCACGCGCTATCCCGGGGGTGTGGCCCTCCGGTTTGCCCGCGTGAAGCGTTACCGCCACGACAAAGGCCCGACTGATGCCGACACGCTGGAGACTGTGCGCTCCTTTCTTCGCTGACGACGGAACCAAAATCAACTGCCGACGCATCCAATGAGCAGATGACTGCCAAGGAGAAGAGCGAGATGCGTCGAGGCAAGAGACTCACTGGGATGGCCACGGTGCTGGCCTTGGTGGCAGCCGCCTGCACCGGCGCCATATCGACTGACGAAACCCTCCCCTCGGGCACCGCACCGCCTCCCGATGAGATCCGCGCCGCCGGCGCCCTGGTTCAGTTCGACGCCTGCGAGACATTCCTCGACTACGTCATATCCCACGCCGTGGATCTGGTTGGGCCATACGGCCTGACCGCAGGGCCGGAGTTCTGGGGTTTCGATGGTCGTCTGCGAGAGGGAGATTTCTTTGAACAGGCAGCGGAATCCGCCCCCGATTCAGGTGGCCAGGCCGGCGAGGGATTCTCCGGGACCAACGTCCAGGTGGCCGGTGTGGATGAGCCCGACATCGTCAAGACGGATGGCGATCGAATCGTCCTCATCTCCGAGGGAAACCTGATCGTCGTCGATGTGACCGGTGACGAGCCTGTCGAAAGCGGACGTCTCGCCATCGACGATCTCTCGGTCCAGAGTCTTTTCGTGTCAGGTGACAAGGCCCTCCTGTTCGGCTCGGTGTGGAGCCACGGCCCCATCCCCCTTGCCGAGACGGACGGGTTTGCCCCCAGCGGGGGCACGCCGACGATCCAGATCGTCGAGGTCGACATCAGTGAAGACCCCGAGGTCGTCCAAACGATGAGCATCGACGGAACCTTCATCTCGGGCCGGATGCTCGGTGACTCGGTCCGTCTCGTCCTCACCTCGGGTCCCGTCGGCTTCGAGTGGAGCTTCCCCTCCGGGTCGGGGCTGCGTGCAGAGCGCAAGGCCACAGAGGAGAACCGCGAGATCGTTCGCAAGTCGACCGAAGAGAACTGGATCCCCTACTACCTGGTGACCGATGCCGACGGTGACGTCGTCGACGAAGGGGTCTTGTTCGACTGCGAGCGGGCCGCCCATCCCGAGGAGTTCTCAGGCATCGACATGTTGTCGGTCGTGACCATCGATCTGGGCAGCGGGTTGCAGGTCGTCGACTCGACGGGTGTGTTGGCGACGGGTGACACGATCTACGCATCGCCCGAGTACCTTTACGTCGCCACCCAGAACTGGCAGTCCTGGCGCTGGCTGGAGACCGGAGACGACGCCGATCGGCCGGAGGGGCCCACTACCGAGATCCACAAGTTCGACATAACCGATCCGGCGTCGACCGAGTATCTGGCGACGGGCTCGGTCGAGGGATATCTGCTCAATCAGTTCGCCATGGACGAGCACGAGGGGATGCTCCGGGTCGCTTCGACCACCACACCCAACTGGTGGGGGAGTGGTCCCGACTCCCAGTCGAGAGTGACGGTGCTGCGCGAGATCGGGGGCGAGCTCGTCAACATCGGATCGGTCGACGGTCTCGGTGAGACCGAGCAGATTTATGCGGTCCGATTCATGGGTGACGTGGGCTATGTCGTGACATTCCGCCAGACCGACCCTCTCTACACCCTTGACCTGACCGATCCCCGCTCACCCAAGGTGGTTGGTGAGCTCGAGATCCCGGGTTACTCGTCCTACCTCCACCCGCTGGGTGAGGGTTTGCTGATGGGGGTGGGTCAGGACGCAACTGAAGATGGACGTGTCATGGGAACACAGGTGTCCACCTTCGACGTCAGCGACATCGCCAATCCTGTCCGTGTCGACAACTACACCCTGGGCGAGGGCACCAACTCGACGGTGGAGTACGACCATCACGCCTTTCTCTACTGGGACGGGTTGGCCATGATCCCGGTCCAGCAGTATTGGTGGGACGAGAAGAGTGAGTCGGTGTTCATGGGCGTCGTTGGCCTCTCGGTGGCGGACAACGGTGAGCTCACCGAGGTCGCCACTGTCGTCCACCCCGGCGGTGACAAGAATGACTGGGACTGGCGAGCGCAGATCCTCAGGTCCATCGTCATCGACGACTCGGTCTACACGGTCTCCGCCAAAGGCGTCATGAAGAGCGCGTTGGACGACCTGGAGACCGAGGCCTGGCTCGACTTCTAGACCCTCCTACCGTTCTGTGCCGATTAGTCACGACACAGTCGGGAAGGATCTTCACAGAACGGTGTGTCGGACGGCAGTCTTCACCTGAGGTGACGGCCGTGCCAGTCGAGGATCGCCTCGAATCTCTCCACACGGTGCCTCGGCTTGCCCGATCGACTCATCTCATGGCTCTCGTCGGGGAAGCGGAGCAGCTCGGCGGGCGTGCCGTTGCGAAGCAGCGCCATGAAGTACTGCTCGGCCTGTTCGATCGGGCAGCGGAAGTCGTTCTCGGAGTGGAGGATCAGGGTGGGAGTCGTCACGTTGTGGGCCAACGCCAGCGGGCTCAAACTCCACCATGTATCCCAGGCTTCCGGGTATGACTCACCGGTGTAGTTCTCCGGGAAGACACCTCCGATGTCTGATGTCCCCGAGAAGCTTCCCCACACGGTCAGGGCCCGCTCGACCACCGCCGAGCGCCACCGTTGCTCCTGACCGATGATCCAGGCGGTCATGAACCCGCCATACGAACCACCCATCACGCCCATGCGCCCTGGGTCGAGCCGGTCATGACGCTGCAATGCGGCGGCGACCACCGCCGATATGTCGGCGTGGTCGACCTGCCCCCATCCCTCGCCAACCACCGCCTCGACGAAACCGCGGCCCCGTCCCGCCGAGCCACGGGGATTGCATGCCACCACGCCGTACCCGGCGCCTGCATAGACCTGGAACTCGTCGAAGAAACCGAACCCGTATTGAGAGGCGGGCCCGCCGTGGATGTTGAGGAGGAGCGGGACCTTCCCGTCCCCCTCGGGCAGATAGACCCAGACGTCGACCTCGTGCCCATCGTTGTCGACCCTGAAATGAGCCGGCGCCGCCAACCCGAGGTCGGTGGCGTTCAGATCGCTGACCTTCATCCCATCCGAGTAGACCTCACCGGGGGAGTCCCACGTGCTGGCGGTGTGGACCAACCTCCCGGCGATGATGTCGAACCCGGTCACTACGGTGTCCCCTTCGACCTCCCTCTTCACGACACCATCGGGCGTGACCCGAACGACGCCGAACATGCCGGAATCCTCCAGCCCGACGAGGGCATCGTCACCGTCCCAACGGATCACAGCAGGACCGGCGGCGAGGGACACCGACCCACGGTCGAGTTGACCGGTCAGGTTGGTGAGGGCACCGTCGTGCTCGATTCGCTGCAGATAGAGGTCGACGGGGTACCTGGGGCTCTCGTTCCCGAGGACGTGGGCAACGCCGTCGCTTCGGTACCCGACTGCGCCGAAGAAGCCACGCTCGGTGAGCTTCGACCGCTCGCCCGACCCGACATCAACCGACCAGACCTCGTTTCCCGAGACCAGGCCACGATGCGTCGCGGTGTCGGTGAGGTAGGCAATCCTCTTCCCATCCGGGGACCATGCCAACATCTCCTCGTCGAACTCGCCGGGTGTGAGGCAGCGTGGATCACCCTTCCCATTGGGATCGACGAGCCATATGTGACGTTTCCGATCGTGGAGCCAGCCCTTGTTGTCGAAGCGGTAGGGGACCGATGTCAACCTTCTCGGGCGTCGCTTCCGCTCGTCGTCGTCGAGGTCCGCCCAATCTTCTTCGTAGGTGATCGCCACCACGGCGAGGCGGGACCCGTCGGGGGACCACTCCACGGCCTCGACCCCCAGATCGAAGTCGGTGAGGACCCGCGCCTCGCCGCCCCCTGTGGGTATCACCGCGAGCTGAGGCTTCTTCTCGTCGTCGCCACGCAGGAAGGCGAGTGTCGATCCGTCGGGTGACCAGCGCGGGGCAAGATCTCCGGGTCCCGAGGTGAATGGCCTGTCATCGATCCAGATCACACGGTCGTATCGGTCGACTTCTAGGTTCGGCCTCGAGACGACGAAGGCGATGCGTGATCCGTCAGGGGAGAGACGGGGGTCGGAGGGTATGTTGAGTCGGCTGAGATCGTCTGGAGTCATCCCGCGAAGATAGGCAATTCCGGCAGTCCGGTCAGCCCAGTCGGGCGTCGAGACCGTCGATGATGATCTCGAGACCGAAGAGATACTCTCGGTCCCAGGCGCAGTCGACGAGCAGCGGGGTCAGGCGAGCCACGTTCGGGTACAGCCTCATGATCTCGGCCGACCGCGTCTCGACGAGTGCCGCATAGTCCTTCTCCGCCATGCCCGCCCCTGTGCTCGACTGGAATGCGTATCCCATGGTGTGCGAGGCGAGCATCTGCCAGGCGTGGTGTGCGTCCTCCTCCCCGAAACCGGCTTCGAGGAGCAGGCCGAGCACATGGTCCATGAAGTGGAGCGCCCCCGGACCGAAGTTGCCCCGTGCCATCAACAGGTAGACCACCCAGGGATGGCGGCCGAACTGCTCCATTGCCCCGTGGCCGAGACGGCGGGTTTGCTCTTTCCAGTCGAGAGCAGAGTCGGGAAGAGGGATCTCGTTGAAGACGTGGTCGATCATCCCGTCGTAGATGTCGTCCTTGTTGGCGACGTGGTTGTAGAGGGACATCGCCTCGACCCCCAGCTCTGCACCCAGCTTGCGCATCGAGAGCTCGTCGACGCCATGGGCATCGGCGAAGACGATGGCGGCCTCTATGATCCTCTCGCGGGTGAGGGGAGTATGGGCTGTGGTGGTCACGGTCGCATCGTAGGTCAAGTGATTCATCGATTCGGGTGTTGACAACCTGTCGGTTTACGGTGTAAACATACGGCGTACATTTACATTGTACGCATACGGCGTACGTTTGTCCATAGGAGAGAGCTGATGGCATTGGGTACCGAGACGCTGGCCAGAGCCAGCGCCAGCAGGCCGTGGAGGACGGTGGGGGTCTGGGTGATACTGCTCGTCGCAGCAGGTTTGTTGTCCTCACAACTGCTGGGTGATGCGCTGACCAGTGAGATCACGTTCACCAACGATCCGGAGTCGGTCCGGGCGCTGGAGATCGTCGAGGAGGTGAGAGGGGAGGTGGCCAGCAGCGAGTTCGTGGTCGTCAAGTCAGACTCGGTGACGGCCACAGATCCGGGGTATGCCGCGTATGTCGGGGAGCTGCAGGCCGTCTTGGGCCAGTCGCAGTCGGTCGAGGAGGTCGGGTCCTATCTCACGCAGGACGGGCCGGTCTCGGAGTCGGGGACGACCGTGCTGCTACCCGTGACGCTCGCCGGATCCGACGTGGACGAGCTATCGGCGAATGCCCAGCGAGTGGCGGACATCGTGGCGGGGCTCCCGGCGCCCACCGGGTTCGAGGCGCTGGTGGCCGGTCCCGCCACCCTGAACAACGAGTTCAACGACATTGCTGAGGAAGACCTGGCCAAGGGTGAGACGATCGGAATCGGTGTCGCCCTCCTCGTCCTGGTGTTCGTGTTTGGCTCCCTGGCCGCCGGTGTAGTCCCCATCATCCTCGGCGTCGTCGCCATCGCCGTTGCCATGGGCCTGTCGGCGCTGGTGGGTCAGCTGTTCGATCTGAGCTTCTTCATCACCAACATGATCACGATGATCGGTCTGGCGGTGGGCATCGACTACTCGCTGTTCATCGTGTCCCGATACCGCGAGGAGAGAAAAGAGGGCTTCGAGAAGGTCGAGGCCATCGGGCGAGCCGGGGCCACCGCGTCTCGGGCAGTGCTGTTCAGCGGGCTTACCGTCGTGCTGGCGCTGATCGGGATGTTGATCCTGCCCAACACACTCTTCCGCAGCCTCGGCCTCGGAGCGATTCTCGTGGTTATCGCGGCAGTGGCGGCATCTATGACCCTGCTCCCAGCGGTCCTCTCCTTACTCGGCGACAGGATCGACTGGCTGCGTGTCCGGCGTCGCGGCGCACACGAGGCGAAGTCGAAGCTCTGGGACCGGGTGACCAAGCTGGTAATGGGCCGGCCGGTGATCTCGCTGGTCGTCTCGGCGGGAATACTGTTGCTTGCCGCCTCCAGCTTCATGTCGATCGAGACAGGCCTCGCCGGCGTGTCCACGCTCCCTGAGGAGACCGAGTCGGCTCGCGCATTCACCGTGCTGGCGGATGAGTTCGCCGGTGGGCTGACGTCCCCGGTCGAGATCGCCGTCGAAGGTGGTGATGTCGCAGGCACATTGTCTGCCGTTCAGGGGGCCGTGGCCGCGGACGGGAGGTTTGGCCCCGCGACCATCGACCCGAGGTCGAGCGACACCAAAGGTGTCCTCTCGGTCCAACTGAGGGGCGACGTGGCCTCCATCGAGTCGATGGACGAGATCCGTCATCTTCGGGCTGACGTCATCGCGGGTGTGGAGACGTCGTCAGCGGTCTACGTTGGCGGACAGACCGCCATCACGGTCGACTTCATCGACCAGACCTCGGACTACACCCCGATCGTGTTTGCAGTGGTCCTGGGTCTTTCATTCCTTCTGTTGATGGTGGCGTTCCGCTCGATCGTGATCCCGGGAAAGGCCATCGTCATGAACTTGTTGTCGGTGGGCGCCGCGTACGGGCTGGTGGTCGTCTTCTTCCAGGCGGGTGTCGGTCCCGGGTGGATCAAGGACATCGCATCCGCTCTCGGTTTCACCCAGGTGGAGACGATCGAGAACTGGCTGCCACTGTTCCTGTTCTCGGTCCTGTTCGGTCTGTCGATGGACTATCACGTGTTCCTCCTGTCGCGGATCAAGGAGCGGTTCGATCAGACCCGTGACAACACGGAGTCGGTGGCGTATGGGCTGAGGAACACCGGTGCGCTCATCACCGGGGCGGCGATCATCATGGTCGCCGTCTTCTCCGGCTTTGCCGCCGGGCGCCTGGTCAGCTTCCAACAGATGGGATTCGGCCTGGCCGCCGCGGTCCTACTGGACGCAACCATCGTGAGGAGCGTCCTCGTGCCTGCTTCGATGAGGCTCTTGGGCCACCGCAACTGGTACTTCCCGAGATGGTTGGAGTGGATACCCGACATCAGCGTCGAGGGCCACCTCGACGAGGAGCCGGTCTCGCCATCGCTCGAATCGGTTACGGCATGACCGAGCGGTTTACACGGTGTGGCGCACCGGGTACGGATTCCTTGACGACCCGATAGGAGGGGGCGGCGATGAAGGAGCCTCCGCGATGTGATGCCCTCGACGGGGCGGCTCGTGGGGCGAGATGGATATCACCAGTCGACGCAGACGTCGTGAGGGTCTTTAATGTCGCCCTCGGGCCAAACCATTCGAGAGGATCCATTGAGCGACACCGGGCACGAACAAGAAGAGGCGGAGCTCAGCCTCGATGCTTCCGCTACGCCCAGCCGGCGGCCTTCGAGAGGCTGGCTGATCGCTCTCGCCGCTTTCATCGTCGCCGCAGGCGCGGGCATCGCGGCGGGAATCGTCGGCAACCTCTTCGGGGACGATGACTCGCTTCGAGCGATCCCCGCAGATGCCCATCTGACCATCACGGTCGACCTCCAGACTCTCAACGAAGGGGATCGGTTCGACCGGCTGATTGCCGCGTTTGCCGAGCCGTTGGAAGCGGCCGGACATATCGACGACGCCGAAATCGACCTTCTCGCTCTGATCGACGAGTCACTCCAAACCGAGTTGGGGGTCGCCTACGAAGAAGACATTTCACCTTGGGCAGGCAGCTCCGCCTCATTGGCCTTGTGGATTCAGGGCGAATTGGCTTCAGAGCCCGACGTTCTGGTGAGTGTCCTCGTGGAGGACCGGGCCGGTGCCGAGTTATTTGTCGAGAAGCTGTTGAGCGAGGCCAAGGCCTCGTCTGGCGTGGAAGTGGAGACTTCCCCCCTCGATGGTGGGACGCTCTATAGCGCCCCCGACGATGAGCGAGGGCAGATCTGGATAGGGGACGATCTGCTACTCGTGGCACTCGATCTCGAAACGATCACGGCCGGTCTCGAGGCATGGGCAGGTGAGTCGATCACCTCCGCTCCCGAGTACCAGCAGGTGATCGAGAATCTCCCTGATTCCCGGTTCATGGACTTGTATGTGAGCAGCAGGCTCATCGATGAGATCGCACTGCAATCGGGTGAGCTGGGACTCGATTCAACCAGTTTGGGGGTCTTCGACAATCTGAGTGGCACAGCCGTCGGCATCACCCTCGACGACGCCGGGTTGCGGTTCGATGGGGCACAGGTAATCAGCGACGGGTCCCCCATCGGTGAGCCCTTCGAGGGCTTCGACATTGTTGAGGCTCTTCCCGACGACACGTTCGGGTATCTCGGGTTCTCGCTCCCAGATGACTTCGTTGAGAACCTCCTCGGGCCAATAATCGAGGAGGACCCGGCCGGCTTCGACGAGATCTCAACAGGATTCGAGGAGATGTTCGGGTTGGACCTTTTCGAAGAGCTACTCCCCGCGTTGGGTCCCGACATGCTCGTCGCCATCCTCGAATCATCCGGGGGAATGATCGCCGCTGAGGTGGGTGCCCCGCTCGGTGTCTTGTTCGTGACCCAGGTGAGCGACGTCGATCCGGTAGGGAAGCTCATCGATGGTCTCGAGGACCTACTGCGCTCCGAGGGCATGCAATTGTCCGGTAGTGATCCGGTCGTCGTCAGCTTCGGAGGGGCAGAGGTGGCGGCCTATCACCTCTCCGAGGACTCGCTGGCCATGGCCACGTCGGGGGATGTCCTATCCGGCTTCACAAGCGGCTCGGGCGGGATCACCGAAAGCGCGTTGTATCGCGAGTTGGACGGGATACTCCCGGGTGATGGGTTGAACGCTTACTTCGACCTCGGTGCCATCTTCGACGAGCTGCCGATTCCGGCTGATGAGCGAGCGATCCTGGCCCCGATGCGCGGGTTTGGCGCATCATCGACCCGATTGGGAGATCTCAACCAGTCGTCGGCCCTCGTGATCATCGACTACTGATCGTCTTTCCCCGCTCGTCTCAGGCCACGAGCGGTGCCGGTACCGAGTCGGTGACGATGGCCGGGCCGTGAATCAGGGATCGGTGGGATGATCCGCAGCAGGTCTCTCGACTGGTGGGAGCAGACCCGGATCGCTGGCCAGCCTGACCACGTTGTGGACCGGGTGCTCGCCCCGAGGGCGACGGAATAGCACAACATCACCGACGTCGGCCTTGCTGACCTGGTCCCGGCTGACCCTGATCGCGATTCGCTCGTCGTCGGAGATGTCGACGGTCAGGTAGCACCAGTCCAGCGGCTCGGCCCCAACGGGAGGGTGGAAATCCTTCCCGACCACCAGCCCGGTGTGTCTCTTCGACATTCAGCACCTCCGCTGATCAACCCAGCCCGGCCCGTGTGCAAATCGTACCTTGGGCACTGTCTGCGGTCGTAGGTCTGTAGACCCATACGGCTTGCCGGGGCTCATCGCAGAAGTACCTTGTGGCGATGGGGAGTGTGCTGGGGAGAGGAGCAGGCACGTGGGCCGCGGTCGCATCGTCGTTGGGTTGAGTGCTCTCGCCTTGATCCTTGTGGCCTTGCCGTCGATTGGTGCCCCGGCGCCTGCCGACTTCACCTTGTGGACCGTCTATGACCAGCCACACACAGGTGGGGGGATGCCCGCGATGGGTGTCTGGGAGGTAGACCCGACCGGGACGAGTGTTGTCCAGGTCGTCAACGGGCGCCCCACCTTCTTCGCCTCGCCAGATGACGCGCTCGACCACCGCATAACGGCCAGCTTCACCACTCCGACGTCGGACAACGACTTCATCGGGATCGCACTCGGATTCTCCACCGCGCCGACCGACCCGGCCACGGACTATCTGCTCATCGACTGGCGGCAGGCGGGGCAGGCGATCGATTGGGGCGGCGGTACCGGGCCGGTCTCGGGCACGGCAGGCCTGGCGGTCTCCAGAGTGACCGGCGTCCCCACGCTCAATGAGCTATGGGGCCACACCGACTCCCCGGCCAACCCTTCGGGTGGCCTCGACGAGCTGGCGCGCGGCGTGACACTCGGGAACGTGGGATGGGTCGACAGCACGACCTACTCCTTTGAGATCGAGTACACGGCCACGCATCTCGACGTCTGGGTCGACGGATCCCACGAGGTCTCGTTGGCGGGCGACTTCCCTGCCGGGCCGATGGCTCTGTACAACTTCTCCCAGGCCAACATGATGATGGGCGGCGTGACCACCGAGCCTCTCAATGATCCGCCGCAGA
>Ga0326597_10007438_pt1 | contig 14914 bp, 10 predicted proteins | sample RVTome_12_FD_203789 | JGI IMG/M metagenome (GOLD analysis project Ga0326597, IMG submission 203789) | Soil microbial communities from uranium-contaminated site in the Upper Colorado River Basin, Wyoming, United States - RVT100D185 | ecosystem: Environmental > Terrestrial > Soil > Contaminated >... | reverse complement strand
AACGCATCGAGCGCACTCTGCGCGAGTCGCTGACCGTCGTCGCGGAGCGGACTGTCCAGCGCGAGCTCGCGCGCAGCCTGCGCACCGGCGCTCCGACGAACCGGCGGCTCCGCGAGAGCATCCAGTCTGAGATGTACGACGACATCGTCTTCGAGCGCGAACGGCGGGGAGACCGGTGATCCCATGAGCGGCCGCCTCGAGAAACTCCGCATCCACAACGAGGACACGAACGAATCGCTCTTCGTGCTGTTCAACCCGACGCAGTACACCATCGAGGATGCGTCCAAGTGGCAGGAGCAGGAGCGGATGGGGCAGCAGCCGGAGTTGCACTATACCGGCGGGGAGCGGAAGAAGCTCTCGATGGACCTCTTCTTCGACACCTACGAGAGCCGCAGCGACGTGCGGCAGCACACGGGCAAGGTCGCCGACCTGCTGGTGTTCAACCGTGAGCAGCACCGGCCACCGAAGGTGACGATCAGCTGGGGCACGGCCGCGACCAGCGCGGCGCAGACTGGCTTCCCCCTCACCTGCGTGCTGCAGTCGCTGAAGCAGCTGTTCGTCCTCTTCCTGGGCGACGGAACGCCGGTTCGCGCGACGCTCACCTGCCAGTTCGTGGAGTTCACCCTTCCGGTGGAGGAATTGCAGGCGCACGAGCCGAACTCCCCCGACCACGCCAAGGCGTACGTGGTGAAGGAGGGCGATACCGTGAGCGGCATCGCGGGGATCTTCTATCGCGATCCGAGGCTGTGGCGCGCGATTGCCGAACGCAATGCGATCGACAACCCGCGCGTGCTGCCCGCTGGCGCGGTGTTGACCATCCCGAAGATCGCCTGACGAGCGAGCCATGCCAGATCGCACCAGCCCCGAGCGCAGGATCCTCATCAACGGCGCGGCCATCCCGCCGGAGCTGAACGCGGACGTACTCTCCGTCTCTGTGTGCCAATACGCCGAGGGTGGAGACCGCTTCGAGGTGCTGGTGAGCGCGCTCGACTCCAACGACCGCCGGCTCAAGTGGATCGACTCCGACCACGCGCAGCCGGGGAATCAGGTGACGATCGAGCTCGGGTACATGGGAAACCTGGCGCAGGTGCTGGTCGGTGAGATCTCCGCGGTGCGCGCCTCGTATTCGAACGACCAGGGCGCGCAGCTCCACATCCAGGGCTTCGACCGGCTGCATCGACTGAGGCGCGGTCGCCGGACGCGTGCCTTCCACCAGGTGAAGGACAGCCAGATCGCTGAACAGGTCGCGGGGACGCTGGAGCTACAGCCGCAAGTGACCGACACCGGAGTCGTGCATGACTACGTGCTGCAGAACAACCTCAGCGACATCGACTTCCTCGCCGAGCGCGCCCGTCGCATCCGCTACGAAGTGCTCGTCGATGACCGCACGCTCCAGTTCCGGCCGGTGTCGAACCACCTCGCGGAGACGCTCGCGGTCGAGTACATGCGCGATCTGAAGTGGTTCAACGTACGCCTGTCGACGGCACGGCAGGTCAGCGACGTCACTGTGCGCGGGTGGAATCCCGCCTCGCAGGAAGCCATCCTCGGCGTCGCCCGCGTCGGCGCCGAGACCACGAAGATGAAAGGGTCGCAGTCGGGGCCCGAGATCGCCGAGGCGGCGTTCGGCGCGTTCTCGGATGCGACCGTCGACCTCCCGGTGTCCTCGCAGACGGAGGCCGACCAGATCGCCGAGGCGCGCTTCAACGCATTGGCGCTGGAGCTGACCTCGGGCGAGGGGGAGATCGTGGGCGAGCCGACGCTCCGGGCGGGCCACACCATCGACCTGCGCGGATTGGGCAGCCGGTTCAGCGGCCTGTACTACGTGACGAAGGCGGAACACCGGCTCGCGCCGGACATCGGCTACATCACGCGATTCGACGTGCGGAGGAACGCCTCATGAAGGTCGCGGATCTTCTCGCCGCCGAGCTGGCGCTCGATGCCGGCGCGGGGCGCGTGTACGGCGTCGTGGTGGGCGTCGTAACGAACACCGAAGATCCCGACGCGCTGGCGCGGGTCAAGGTGAGCTATCCGTGGCTGGGCGACGACGCCGAGAGTCCGTGGGCACGCGTGGTCACTCCGATGGCGGGGGGCGACCGCGGGCTGGTGGTGCGCCCGGAGGTCGGCGACGAAGTGATGGTGCTGTTCGAGCACGGCGACATGCGCTTTCCGTACGTGATCGGTGCCGTCTGGAACGCCGTTGACACCCCGCCCCAGCACCGCGGCGCGGATGGCGACAACAACGTGCGCATGATCCGCTCGCGCAGCGGCCACGAGATCATGCTCGACGACACCTCCGGAAGCGAGAAGATCGTGATCGTCGACAGCTCGGAGCGCCACAGGATCGAGTTGTCGTCGGACGGCGTCGTCATCATCAGCGATTCGATCAAGATCGGCAGCGCCAGCTCGTCGGAGTCGCTCGTGCTGGGCGATGCGCTCATGCAGCTGTACAACGCGCACACGCACCCCACGGGCGTTGGGCCGTCGGGCCCCCCCGTCGAGCCGATGCAGTCCGGGACGCACATCAGCGCCGACCATAAGACGGAGTGACGATGCCGCTGATCAAATCGAGTCTTTCAAGCGCGCTGGCGGATGTCTTCGCCAACTATCCGTCCTCCAAGGACGAGGCGGGACAGAAGTGGGCGCAGGCGTACGTGTCGTATGCCGCAGCCGCACTGTCGCCGACCGGCGGCACGGGTGTAAACGCGATGGCCGGGTTGTCGAGTCTCGCGAGCGCGTTCTCTGGCGCGCTCCGGCAGGAGGATCCGAATGGAGCGGCCAGCGCGATGGCGACGGGTGTGCAGACCTTCTGGCAGTCCATCTCGTGGGTTGGTGCGGCGGTCGGCGTGACGACCGTGCCGGGGAACTTCGCGCTGAGCTCTGCGCTCGCCGCCGTCTTTTCCGATCTGGGCGAGAGCTCCGCGACCGACAAGGGCGACAGGGTCGCCGACGCCTTCGACGCCGGGGCGAAGACGGTCATGGTGCTCGACACGATCCCCGGCGTGCCGCCGGTTCCCGTTCTCGGTCCCATCTCATGAGGGGACGATAGCCGCATGGGCAAGGAATTCCTCGGGCGCGGATGGCGCTTTCCCGTCGAGCTGGACGGAGATCGGCTCCTCTATGAGAAAGAGGAGGCGAAGATTGAGCAGTCCATCCTCATCATCCTCGGCACTGCACGCGGCGAGCGCGTCATGCGGCCCGACTTTGGCAGCCGGCTGCGGGAACTCGTGTTCGCGCCCCTGAACTCGTCCACCCGTGCGCTCGCTGCGCGCTACGTCACCGAGGCGCTCACGGCGTGGGAGTCGCGCATCGACGTCCTGAGCGTCCGCGCCGAACCGCGCGGCACACTCGAGGGAGTCCTGGACATCAACATCGACTATCGCGTGCGGGCGACGAATAGCGAGTTCAACCTCGTGTATCCGTTCTACCTGAGGGAGGGAAGCCGTGAAGGCGCCGCGACTCGATAAGCGCACCCGCGCCGAAGTCCTCGATCAGGCGCTCATGCTTGCCGGCCGGAATCCCCCCCCCGGCTGGACGGGCTACGTTCCGGAGTGGACGGTATCCGAGAACGAGCCCGATCCCGGCCACCGCCTGTTGCAGTCGTTCGCGCGACTTGCTGAGCTGCTCATTGAACGGCTGAATCAGGTCCCGCAGAACAACTTCCTCGGGTTCCTCGACTTCGCAGGAATCGAACGTTTCCCCGGCGCCCCAGCAGAAGTGCCGGTCACCTTCGCCGTCTCGAAGAAGGCCCCGCTCGGCGCCATCGTGCCGGCGGGGACACAGGTGGCGACAACACAAACAAAGATGTCGGATGCGCGGGTGTTCGAGACGCGGCGCGACTTCTTCGCGTCGTGCGCGAGGCTCGAGCGCGTCCTAGCCGTGCATCCGTCCGCCGACCGGGTCCTGGTCTTGCCGGCCCCCGTGGTTCCGGCTACGGCGGCGTCGCTGGCCGCGGCCGTCTCTGTGGGTGTGCTGACCGACACGGAGCCCGCTCTGCGCGACGTCGATCACGTCCTTTACCTCGCCAGTGAAGAGCTGTTTGCGCGTAAGGACGTCGCCGACATCCGGATCACAGTGACCCTGATTTCCGGCGCACTTCCCAGCCCCCTCGTATGGCGAAGGTTCGACAAGAAGTCGAAAGCCTGGGTCGACCTGACGCCGCCTACGATCGATGTCCTCACGGCGGGGCAGGTGAACGTGACGTTTTTGGGGTTCTCGGCTGTCGACAAGGTGACGGTCGACGGGGTGGAAGACTTCTGGATCGCGGCGCACTTCACCGGCGGCGTTCTGGCCATCGCGACACCGCCGGTCGTGACGCTGATCACGGGAACGGTCTCCCCGGCCGCGCTGTCCGGGCGCCTCCTCGACGCGGCATTCTACAACGCGTCTCCCCTCGACTTCTCCAAGCCCTTTGCGCCCTTCGGCGAGCGTCCCGCGTACGCCGACGCGTTCTACCTCGCAAGCAGGGTGGCGTTCTCGCCGGCAAACGCCAGCGTCGTGCTCACCTTCGCCATCCGCCCCTACGTCTACACCACATTGGCCCAGCAATTCGCCTTTGCGCCGGCCATGTCGGTGACGACGCAGGCGAAATGGCAGTACCTGAGCACGAGCGGCGACTGGGTGGATCTGCAGACGTTCGAGCACCGATTCGACATCACTCCCGTTGGCACGACCGGCACCGTGACCGTGAATCCGGTGTCCGTGCTCCCCCCCACGGCCGGCGCGGGAGAGGGAACGTTCATCGGAACCGGCAGCGGCGATCCGATCGTGCAAGTCACCATACCGAATTTCCCCGAGACGATCGGGCTGCACGAGTTGAACAAGATCGAGAGCCGCTGGATTCGCGTCCTGCTCACGAGTGAGAATCCCTACGGCAAGGACGGCGTGCTCACGGGAACTGGCGGTACCACGAGATTTATCGGTCCGCTCTTCGTTTCTCCACGGATCGAGAACGTCAGCATCAACTTCGTGCCCCGTCCGGCTGCGATCGAGATCACGCGGATCAAGGCGCTGAACAATTTCGAGTTCCGTGACTATTCCAGCACCACGGAGCCCGCTCGTCCGTTCGTCGATCTCACGCGTCGAGAGGTCGGCGGATACGCCGTATTCGGGGCCATGCCTGCCGTCTACTGCGGCTTCGACCGTCCGCTGGAGGCAGACGCGTTCATCAGCCTGTTCATCGACCTCGCAGGTCCTGTGTCGTCGCTCATCTCTCCTCTGGAATCAGGGCGTCCGGGCTTGGCCTGGGAGTACTGGAGTTCAGGCGGCTGGCGCCCCCTCGACGCCGACGACGATACGCTGGATCTGACAACCAGCGGAACCGTGGCGTTCGTCGCGCCCGGCGACACCGCGCCCGCCAACCTGTTCTCGCAGGTCGACATGGCGGCGAGTCCGGACGCCGCCAACCGCTGGTGGCTGCGCGCGCGTTTGGCGTCCGGGCGCTACGACTATCCGCCCGCGCTGCGCGGTGTCTACGTCAACACGGTCGTCGCGGAGAACCGTTCGACCTCCGCCGAGATCCTGATCGGTTCGTCGACCAGCGAGCCGGACCAGACCTTCGCGCTGGTGAAGGGGCCTATCCTCAGCGGTGACGTCTGGGTTCGCGAAACCGAGCGACCGACGCGCGACGAGGTTGTGGCGCTCGAGGCCGAGCATCTGTCCGACGAGGCGTCGGCCGTGGGACCGTCCCGGGTATCACCCGGGGTCGTGGTCCCGGTGAATCCTGCCGACGTCGGAGGCGAGGTGTGGGTCCGCTGGCGCCGTGTTCCGAACTTCCGGCAGTCCGGTCCGCGCAGTCGCCACTACCTGCTGGACAGCGTCGCGGCAATCGTCCGTTTCGGCAACGGCGCTCGCGCACTCATCCCAGTGGCTGGACGGAACAACCTGGTCATTCGGAATTTCCAGACTGGCGGAGGCGCGAGCGCCAACCGCGAAGCAGGACCGCTGACGGTGAAGGAGCTCAAGACGTCGCTCCCATTCATCGACAAAGTGTTCAATGTGCAGGCGGCATCCGCGGGGGCCTCTCCGTGGACCATCGAGCAGTTCGAGGATTTCGGTCCGCAGTCGCTGAAGAACCGTGGCCGCGCGGTGACCCGGGAGGACTACGAGTGGATGATCCGGCAGCGGTTCAGCGACGTCGCGCGCGTTCGGTGCCTGCCGGTAACGGAGCCGGCACCGGCGGGCGCGCTCCAGTTCAAGGCCGGAGGCGTGACGGCGCTCGTCGTCCCATGGAGCAGCGACCCGCGCCCGCAGCCCACGCAGGGGCTGATGCGAAAGGTACGCGACTTCCTGACCCAGACGGTTCTGAGCAACATCGCGGCCGACGTTCACGTGAAGGGTCCCGACTATCAGGCGGTCGACATCGAGGCGGTGGTTGCGCCGACGCGTCCCGAGCTCGCCATTGTCGTTGCGCGAAAGGCGCGGGCGGCGCTCGACGACTTCTTGCATCCGCTGACGGGAGGCGAGGACAAGAGGGGCTACGCTTTCGGCCGGCCGGTCTTCCTCTCCGAGGTGCACGCCGTGCTCGAGCGCATCGAGGAAGTGGACTACGTCGCGTTGGCGCGCTTCGTCGCTTCGCCAGCTGCGGACGCGTTCACCATCGGCGCCAATCGCTTGGCGTCGCCGGGCGCGCACCAGATCACCGTCATCGCCGCGGAGAGCTGACATGGCAAACCTCACCCCGCGACGTGACGTTCGCACGTATGAGCAGTTAGCCGAGATCCTCCGGCGCCAGCTGCCAACGGCGGAGTGGACGGATCACAACGCGTCTGATCCGGGCATGATGCTCCTGGAATTGCTCTCGTGGCTCGGGGAGATGGCGCTGTACCAGATGGACCGGGTGCCGGAGGCGCACCAGAACAAGTTCCTGAACTTTCTCATCGACCCGCCCGAGCCGGTCACGGTCGACGTGGAGTTCATTGCCACGTTTCAGGCGGCGCCGGCGACCGGGACGCTTTCCATCGCCGCGGGGACGCGCCTGGCCACCGACTTCGTGGCCGGCCGGCGCTTCGTCTTCGAGACCTACAAGCCGCTGCGGCTCGCGCGTCCCGATCCTCCGGACGTGGATCTCGTGGCACGCGGCACCGTGAAGGCGCGCGCGATTCTCGAGGTGCTCGACGAACCCCTGGGAGTGAGCGACCAGCGCCCGCACCAGACGTTCAACTTGCGTCCGCCTCGCCAGGCGCTCGGCATTGCCGACGACGCGCCTGCACCGATCCTCACGGACTTCGTGCATCGCGACGGCACATACGAACCTAATCCGAGTGTCGAGGTCGGCACGGAGCAGTGGACCGCCGAGTCGTCGCTCCTCACCGAGCGCGCCCACATCGTCACGGGAGGCACCGAGCCGGGGAAGCGCTACATGGTCGACGCACCGCAGGGCCAAATCCGGTTCGGCGACGGCGTGTTCGGTGCCATTCCACCGCTCGGCGCGATCATCACGTGCACGCGATACGCGGTCCTCGACGGCCCTGCCGCGCTCATCGTCCGGGAGGGCGACCTGACACATCTGCTGAACCTGCCCGTCCCCACTGATGTCGATCTGGCGATCCGCAGCAGCGACGCGGAGGGGGGAGCCCACTTCTTCCCCGTCAGTCGCCGCACCGAGTTGGCGCTGCGCGAGTTCCGTGCGCCGTACCGGCTGATCACCGCGAACGATTTCGAGCGCGCGGTACTCGAAGATTTCAGGGCGTTCCAGGAGCTCTCGGCGAGCACGCCGAACTTCCTGCGGGCGATCGTGGCATTCAATCGGCGGCCGCCGCTCGCGGACGACATCGACGCCCCCGGACACGTCACGCTGGTGCTGATCGCCGGCGCCCCGGTCTTCGATGAGACGCTGTTCCGTGACCCCACCGTCGCCGTCGCGGCGAAACAGGCAATGCTCGGCCTGCCGGAACCGCTCTGGCGGCGTCTGCGCCGATTCCTCGACCCGAGGCGCCTGATCACCACGAAGCTGCATCGCGAGACGCCAACCCTCGCGCCCTTCACGATGACCGCGACCGTCGTGGCGGCTGCCGATCGCAATCTGGCGCAATTGCAGTCGGAGCTGCGTGACGAAATCCACTGTTTCCTCAGCCTCGTGAGCGGCGGCTTTGATCATCGCGGCTGGCCGCTCGGCCGTGACGTGTACCGCTCGCAGCTCTACCGGCTTCTCGAGGACGTGAATGGCGTGGATCACGTCGCGTCGCTATCGCTCAGCCCTGCCGACTCCCCGGGCAACGTCCGAATTGCGCCGCAGCAGCTGCCGCTGCTGCAGGCACTCGCCGTCTCGGTCACGCGAGGATAGCCGCCATGGCCGACGGTCGTCCCAGCACGTATCTGCGGCACCTCCCCGAGATCGCCCGGTCTCCCCGGCCAGACGGGACATCCCCGTTCTTGGGAGAATTCCTGAAGATTTTCGAGGCGCTCCTCGCTGGGCGTGATGATGCCCACGACATCGGTATTCTCGGGGTGGAGGACATCATTGGAGGTTTCCCGGAACTCATCGATGCCTCTCTGACCCCCATCGAGCCGGGTCCCGCGGGCCGGCCGTTGCGCTCGGAATTCCTCGACTACCTGGCGTCTTGGGCGGCGCTCGCCCTCGACCAGAACTGGGAGCTCAGCAAGAAACGCGAATGGGCGCGCCGCATCGTGCCGCTGTACAAGCGCCGTGGCACTCGCGCAGGTCTCCAGGATTACCTCAATACCTTCGTCAACGATCGGAACGTGTTCATTTCTGAGCCGCCACGAGGATTCACCCTTGCGGAGCCGGGGAGCACCACGCTTGGCGTTGACACGTTCCTGTCGGGCGCGCCGGCGTACTACTTCCGCGTCGGGATCAACTACGCGTTCGACGAACCGTTCGACCTCACGGGCTGGATCAACGTCGAGCGTGGTACCCGGGCGATCGTCGACCTCGAGAAGCCCGCCCACACCTACTACACGCTTGTCACGCGGACGCCTGGCTTCGTACTTGCGCGCCCGGGCCACACGGTGCTCGGGCGCGAGACGCTCATCTGGCAGAACTCGAACCCGTTGGAAACTTGAGGATAGGCGCATGGCTGAAGCTCAAATCAAGCGAGTCAACTTCTTTGACGGACAATTCCTGAAGCAAGGGGAGTTTCTCGGCCTCGAGAACTACCATCGCCACATGCGCAGGCGCCTGCTGCACATGCTCTTCGACCAGAGCGGCGTGGTGCAGCTCAGCGCGGCCGATCTCCGCGTCGTCGTCACGGACGCCGCGCAGAAGCTGATCACCGTGAACGCGGGGACGGCCATCAGCAAGCGCGATGGCGACATCGTGGAGGCCAAGGAGGTCGTGCTGCGGGAGAACCTTCCTATCGACCTCGATACGGTGGTCCCGCCGCTGGTTCCCGGTGACATGGCACTCGTGACAATCCACTACGCCGAACAGTCGACGGATCCGTCGTCCGAGGGGGGCGTGCTCGGCGACACCCGCGTCACCGAACAAGCGGTGGTCACCGTTCACAGGAACGCGTTGCCGACGCCACCGAATGCGCCGAACGGCGAACCGTACATCCGCCTTGGAGACGTCAATTTCCAGTTTATGACAGTGCCGGACGAGACGAACCGGCGGGAGGCGCATATTCGCAGCGCGCTCCTCGGCGTCACGCCGGGGCCGGGTCCCTCGCCGACCATCTCGGCGATCGCTCCAGCGACCGGCGATACGGGCACCACGGTAAACGCACACGTCACGGGAACGAATCTCAATGGAGCGAGCGCGATCAGCTTCCCGGGCGCGCCCGGAATCCTGATGGTGGGGTCGCTGACGGCGGTGACTACCACCGGCTTTGACGTCCAGCTCTCCATCGGCGCCGTCATCCCTGGCACGTATCAGTTCAACGTGACGCTGCCCGGCGGCGCCGTGAACAGCTCTGCGATCACGTTCACGGTCAGCGTAGTGGTCACGGTGGCCACGGTCATACCGACGGCCGTGAACATCCAAACGACGGCGCCTGCAGGCTTACTGACTGTGCGGGGCACGAACATTCGCGATGCCGCACTGGCGACCGGGGCAGCCGCCACCGGGACGGTGGTGCGGCTGGTCCGCGCTTCGGACGTGACGCAGGTGATCGCGACGTGCACCAATCCCATCGTGCTGCCGAACGTCGGTGCCAATCAGGCCATCCAGGTCACGCTGCCGCTGGCGGCTGATTTCTCAGCCCAGGTGACCCCCGCTCGCGTGCGGGTGGAGTTCGGTGGCGGCACGGGCACCGGTACACAGAACATCACTCTCAACTACGTATGACCTCGATCAGGCTAGTTCCTTGCACGACACCCTTGGAGGCTGTCATGACTGCACTTCGCGTGCGTTGCTGGCTCGTTGGCGGCTTGGTGTTCGCCGCGGCGTCGACACAGATCGGCGCCCAGACTGCTTTCAACAGCGTTGTGACCCATTCTGCCCTGCCAGAGAACGTCAACCTCGCCTCGTTCCCCTCGCCTTCGGCGGCGACACCAGCAGCAAACAGGACCATCATGATCAAGCTGCTGACGAATCACCCTGGCGTAGGCGCGGCGGGGCCCATGTTCGAGGTGCGACGGGCTTCCGGCCAGTCGGCATACGTACAGGCTGACCAAGCTGCTGACTCTGACGATGCAGTGCTCGAACCGCCACTAAGCACGCCGGTTGCCAGCGTCTTGGCCTTCACAGCTTCGGGAGGGGCGCCCTGTCCCGCAACGACGGTCGCGCCGGGCTACCGAATGATGTGCATCGTCGTCGACTTCGACCCCTCGTACGCGTTCTCCGCGGCCGAGACGTGGGTGCTGCGCGTGGAGCGGCACTCGACGGGTGACTATGAGTACTTCGGTATTGCGGGGAATGTTCCCCTGGCGGACACAATCGCCGCAGAGGCGCCCGTGACCGCGCCGAAACTCTGGGCGCAGGCAGAGCTCGCGTTCGGCGACGTCCAGAAGAGCATCATTCTCACATCCGCTCCCGTTCTGGCACCCGCGGTTCGAAACATCGGCACGGCGCCCCTGAACATCACCGCCGGACCCATCGTCAACGATCCCGCGCCCACGTTCTTCACGCGACCCGTGTTCACCCCAGCCCCCATCGAACCGGGCGGCTCACTCGTCAACAACTTCGACGCTGGTCAGGGCATCTGGGTGCAGGCCGCTCCCAGTGCGTTGGGAGCGCGCACCGCGAGCCTGAACGTCACCGCCGGAAGTGAGATCGCTCCTGTCACACTGACCGCCACTGGCGTCACGTACTACGGCCATATGTTGCTCGACTGCTCGGGGAGTATGCGCGACAAGACTGATGCGTCGCCGACCTCCGTCGAGGAAGAATCGCGCCTGTACCTAGCAAAACAACCGGCCAAGGAGGTCCTCAACTGGGTGGACGGTTTCACGACGGGCCAAGGGTTCCTTGGCCTCAGCACATTCCCGGCCTGCGGAAGTCTGACCACGCAGGTACCGGGGCAGATCGACATTGTCGCCAATACGAGATCGACCATCACGGCGCTGCTCGGATCGTCTGGGGGACTCGGCCTCAAGCCGGGCGGTTGGACGCCGATGCAGAGCGGAATCGAGGCTGCGGTTCAGGACATGAAAAGCCGCATCGAGAATCCGTCGCTGCCCCCGTATGTCGCGGATCGCCCCAATCTGCGGCAGACCATCCTAATGCTCAGCGATGGCGAGGAGACGCACGGAAGTGCTGCATTAACGATACCAAGTCTGGTCACCAACGGCATCAGGATGTATACGATCGGCTATGGGGACCCTGACGCGGGCACCAACTTCAGTCTGCTGGGGGAGCTCGCGCAGGAGACAGGCGGTCGATTCTGGGACTCCAACGCCCTCGATATTCTCGACTTGCGCAACGCCTACAAGAACGCGATACGGGAATGGCTCGGTCTCGAATCGTTGGTAGACCCCGCGGGATTGATCCGCGCAGGTCAGGAGCGGCAGCATAAGGTCTGTGTGGACGATCGGGCCTACGGCCTGACGTTCGTCGCGGACTGGGACCGTGCGGCGACGGGCGGAATCAACTTCACGTTGGTGTCGCCGACTGGCGAAGTCATTACGCCAGCCACCTCAGGAATCTCGTACTACAGCGACCGGATGTTCGCGCAGTATGTCATCCGCGGTAATCGGGTGCGCGGTGGCGCCGGCGCGGGCGAGTGGACACTTAATCTCACAGGCGGTTCGTCGATTCCGAGCGGCCAGGATACTAGGTATTCGTACGGCGCCATGGCACAGACCTCAATAAAGGTCGTGCCGGTGATCAAGGGCGACCGATGGACCGGCGGGACCCGCCTCCTCGAGGTGCAGTTGGTCAACTGGGGACCTCCGGTCGTTGGGACAGGTGGAGTTACGCCGACGACTCCGGGCGGCGTCAAGCCGACTCCGGGACCGAGTCCCACCCCGGTAGGTCCGACCACCGCGCCTGTCATCACAGTCCACATCGACGCGCCGGCAGCATCATTCGGGACGTGGCTCGCGACTAGCGACGTCCAGCGCGAGTGGTTCTTCGCGGCGAAGCCGCCGATTCGCACAGGCTCGCGATCGTCCCCTGTGAATCTGCTCTACGCGCAGGCGGGCCAGGAGACCACGACGCGGGCGCGGACCGCACCCAACCCGATCGAGGGCGAGCCGGCAACAATCGCCCAGCGCAAGGCGTGGGCGATCACTAACATCGGCAAGCGACCCTTCGACGACAGTCGCTCGCGCACCTCGCTGCGAATGTACGACGACGGAACCCACGGCGACCGCGTCGCCTTCGACAACATCTACACCGCTGAAGCTCCGGCGTATCGTTACGACGGGACGTACCGATTCGCCTTCGACGTGAAGACGCCGGGAGTTTCGCGACGCACGTGCGTCGAGCGTGACATCCGCGTAAACGAACTCGTCGTCGCCCGCCTCACACCGCCGCTGATCCGCGAGAACATCGCATGGCATGCGAAGTACGACGTGGACCTGTTCTTTGATCCTCACGTGCCCGAATTGCTGCCCCGACGCGAAGTTCCCCCGGGATTCAAGCGGTCGGTCGCGGTGTTCACGCCGAAGGACAGCCTGGGAAATCACTGGGGCCCCGGCCGCGCCAGCGTGATCCAGTTCAGCGCTCGGAACGCAAAGCTGATCGGCCCGGTGATCGACAACTGGGACGGCAGCTACCTGCAGGTGCTTGAGCATCGGTCGAACGATGGTCCCATTATCGCGGTCAATGCCGCCGGTGTCCGGAGCGAACCGCTGGAGCTCCGAGATGGCGGACTGCCGTGGTGGGTGTGGTTCGTGATCGCTGCGATCGCGCTCCTGCTGCTCGTGGTGGCGATCCGCCGGAGTCAACGGGCATGACCTGAGGCAAGGCGCGCTAGGCCACTCATGCCGGAACTCGCCGGTCTCGAAGCGGCGCGCCCCGACGCGCTGTTCGCCGCGCCGGCGAAGCCGCCTCCCGTCCCGTATTCCGGGCCGGAGGCGGAGCCGTCGTTGGAGCGGGGGTCTCCGGCGGCGGCCGTCGCCGCACATCTCCACGCGGGCTACGGCAACGCGTCGGTGTTCCGGCTGATCTCGCGATTGCGAGGTCAGAGCGTCGTCGACGATGACGACGGCGGCGGACTCGCGCTCGCCGAGGCTCCGCGCCCACGCGCCGCGCCGGCCCCGCAAGTTCAGCCCAAGGCCGTCGTCTCTACGCCCGGCGATTCGTTCGAGCGCGAAGCCGAAGCCGTCGCCTCGAGCGTCGTCTCCGGCGGATCCACGCCGCGCATCTCGTCGATTTCGGGCGGGAGTGTGGCGCGCGAAACGGCATACGAGGAGCCGCGGAAGCGCATCGCGGAACCCGCCGAATCGGTGCAAGCGGCGGACGGCGCCGAGGTCACGCCCGAGATAACCGACGCGGCCACCGTCGCCATCCGCGAGCCAGGGCCGGGCGTGCCGCTGCACGCCACCACTCGCGCCACTCTTGAGGCACGCCTCAACACCGACCTCGGCGACGTGCGTGTCCACGACGACGAGACGGCGCAGCGCCACGCGGCCGCGGTGCAGGCGCGCGCCTTGACCCACGGCAGCGACATCTGGCTCGGGCGCGGCGAGTCGCAGACCGACCTGGCACTGATGGCGCATGAGGCCACGCACGTCGTGCAGCAGCGCGGCGGCTCGCCTGCGGTGCAACGCAATCCCGCCGGCCTCGTCCAGCGATTCATCCCCGCCTTCATCCTCGAGGGACTGGCCGACTACGCGCGTCACATCCCCGGCTGGACGCTCTTCACCGTCATCATCAGCCTCAATCCGCTCACCGGCGAAACTGTCCCGCGCACCGCCGTCAACCTGCTCGAGGGGTTCATGGGGCTCGTCCCGTTCGGGACCATGATCTTCGACGCCCTGCGCGAGCACGGCATCATCGATGCCGCGTTCTCCTGGGTGGAAGGGGAGCTGAGCCGGCTCGATCTCTCGCTGGGCCGCATCGAGCGCACGCTGCAGGCCGCGTGGGCGGACATCAGCCTCCTCGAGGGATTCGACTACAACCTCGGCGTCCTGCGACGCCACTTCGGCCGGCTCTACGACGATGTGACCGCCTTCGCGCAGTCGCTCGTCGACCAGATCCTGCGGATGATCAAGGAAGCCGTCGTCGGCGTCGCCGAGGAGCTACTGGCGGAGAACCGCGCCTGGGCGCTGATCAAGAAGCTCCTCGGGCGCGATCCGCTGCGCGACGTCGCGGTGACGGCTACACCAACGGAGATCCTCGAGGATTTCCTGATCCTCATCGGCAAGGAGCAGCACCTCGAGCAGATGCGCGAGCGCGGCACCGTCGAGGAAACAGCCAACTGGCTGGCGACGCAGATCGCGACGTTCATGAGCCTCCTCGGCGAGTTGCGGGGGTTGATCACGCGCGCCTGGGACGCCATCCAGCCGGCCAATCTCCCCAACCTGATGAGCGACCTGCGCGCGCTGGCGGTCGACGCCGCGGGTTTCCTGC
>Ga0326597_10007437_pt1 | contig 14914 bp, 13 predicted proteins | sample RVTome_12_FD_203789 | JGI IMG/M metagenome (GOLD analysis project Ga0326597, IMG submission 203789) | Soil microbial communities from uranium-contaminated site in the Upper Colorado River Basin, Wyoming, United States - RVT100D185 | ecosystem: Environmental > Terrestrial > Soil > Contaminated >... | reverse complement strand
GCCCGGTGCAGAAGATCACCCTCGGCGAGCATCTCCGCCACCTCTTCCACCCGCTGCCCCTGGGCGTCCCGAATCTTGTAGAGCTGATCCACGTGCACGAAGTCCGTCAGGACGTCGGTGACGTACCCGATGACGTCGGCATCCGGCCAGCCGAGGTGCCTCGCGAAGTTCTCTGCGGTCAGTGTGGCGAACAACCTGGTCAGCGGATGCTCGTTGGGAATCCCAACCGCCATCTCAACTCCTCAACAGGAACGCAGATGAAGAACCCATTAGCCCGGATTATTCGTGAAGTCACTTCGCACGTCGGAACGGCCCCCTCACCCTGTCCCTCTCCCACACTCGGGGAGAGGGGATTAGGAATTGTGCCCCTCTCCCTCGATGGGAGAGGGCGCGGGTGAGGGTGTCGCGGAGATTCGTGAATAATCCGGGCTAGTTGCCCCTTAGCGGCAGCCACGATGTTCATCACCGTGAAGCCGAACTTCTTCTGCAGTTCCTTGAGCGGGGCCGAGGCGCCAAAGGTCCGCATGCCGACGCTTCGTCCGCCGGCGCCCACGTACTCCGCCCAGCCGAACGTCCCGGCCTGTTCCACGGAGACCCGGGCGGTGATCGCGGGCGGGATCACGCTGTCCCGGTACGCTTGGTCCTGCCGTTCGAACAGCTCCCAGGAGGGCATGCTCACGACCCGGGCCTTGATCCCCTCGGTCTTCAGCTTGTCGCAGGCCTGGACGCACAGGGACACCTCGCTGCCGCTGGCCAGGAGTAGGACGTCAGGCTTGCCGTCGGGGGGATCGACCAGGACATAGGCGCCCCGGGCGACACCGGCGGCCGGCCCGAACACGGCGCGGTCCAGCGTCGGGAGCGCCTGGCGGCTGAGGATCAGGGCCACCGGCTCGTGGGGCAGTTGCATGATCACGCGCCAGGCCTCGATGATCTCATTGGCGTCCGCCGGCCGCAGCGTGATCAGGCCGGGGATGGCTCGCAGCGAGGCCAGGTGCTCGATGGGCTGGTGGGTGGGCCCGTCCTCGCCGACGCCGATGGAGTCATGGGTGAAGATGTGGATCACCGGGATCTCCATCAGGGCGCTGAGGCGGATGGCGGGCCGGGCGTAATCGCTGAAGATCAGGAAGCCGGAGCCAAACGGGCGGACCTTGCTGAGGGACAGGCCGTTCAGGACCGAGCCCATGGCGTGCTCCCGGATCCCGAAGTGGAGGTTCCGCCCAGCCCGATCCTGGGCCGAGAGATCTCCTGCCCCGTCGAAGGTCAGGCGGGTCTTGGTGGATGGTGCGAGGTCGGCCGACCCGCCGATAAGCCAGGGGACCTTCCGGGCAATGGCGTTCAGGACCTTGCCGGAGGCGTCGCGGCCCGCTACACCCTTGGGGTCGGCGGGGAATGTCGGCAGCTCCTCGTCCCAGCCGTCGGGGAGCTGGCGGTGCTGCATCCGGTAGAGCTGATCCGCCAGGTTGGGATATGTCCGGCGGTACTCCTCGAATCTGGCCATCCAGGCGTTCCGGAGGGTCCGGCCCCGTTGGCCCATCCCTGATTGGAAGTGCTCCCGGACTCCGTCGGGGACCAGGAACTTGGCGTCCTCGGGCCAGCCGTAGGTCCGCTTGGTGAGGCGGATCTCCTCTTCGCCCAGCGGCTCCCCGTGGGCGGCGCTGGTATCCTGCTTGTTGGGCGAGCCGTAGGCGATGTGGCTGTCCACGATGATCAGGGTCGGCCGGTCCTGGGTGTTCCCGAAGGTGCGGAAGGCCCGCTCTAGCATCTCGAGGTCGTTGGCGTCCCCGACCCGGGTGACGTTCCACCCGTAGCCGATGAAGCGGGTGGCGACATCCTCGCTGAAGGCCCAGTCGGTATGACCCTCGATGGTGATCTTGTTGTTGTCGTAGATCCAGCAGAGGTTGGACAGCTTCAGGTGGCCGGCGAGCGAGGCGGCCTCGCCGGAGACTCCTTCCATCATGCAGCCGTCGCCGCAGAGGGCGTACACGTCGTAGTCGAACATCTCGGAGCCGGGCCGGTTGAAGTACCGGGCCATCCACAGCCCGGCGATGGCCATGCCGACGCTGGTGGCCACGCCCTGCCCCAGCGGCCCAGTGGTCGTCTCGACGCCGGAGGTCCATCGGTACTCCGGGTGGCCCGGGCACTTGCTGTCGAGCTGGCGAAAGCGCTGGATATCCTCCAGGCGGACCGACGGCTCGCCCAGGCGCTCGTACTGGGGGTTGACCGCCTTGACGCCGGTGAGGTGGAGCATGGAGTAGAGCAGCATCGAGGCGTGGCCGACGGAGAGGACGAACCGATCCCGGTTGGGCCAGATGGGATCCTCGGGGTCGAAGCGCAGGAAGCGCTGCCACAGGCAATAGACCACCGGCGCCAGGGCCATGGCCGTGCCGGGGTGGCCGGAGTTGGCCTGCTGGACCGCATCCATGGACAGCGTGCGGATGGTATTGACGCAAAGCTCGTCCACCGACCTGTTCATCATGACCACGTTCCCCTCCCGCCACCAAACCCCCAGGGCGCCATCCACCCCAGGATCGGCAGCCCTCCCGAAGGCGGGGCAACTTGGCAATCAGGCAACCTGGACCCCTGAATGCCGAAAGGCCGGATCACCTGGTGGCCAATCCAAGACCTTGGTCTGCCCGTCCCGCCCGTGGATTGATGCCGGGCATTGCTCAATCATCTCGGAGCGCGAACCCCTCACCGAGGAGTCGGAGTTGGGCGTAGCCGTGCCACATCATTTCATGGCCCGGGGGCGGCTCAGGTAGCCTCCAAGCTGTGCCGCTCGCCGCGCGGTATCACCCAGCCGCGTGGGTGCCATCAACCGTCGTGGCGGGAGAGCCCAGACCCTTTCCTCGAGCGGGTGCACACGGAGTCCGGTAATACCAGCGGTGGAGCCGTTCGGGGCCAATACCCAGGAAGAACAGGAGACGGAAGCTCCACATCAGGAGGATCGTCCTGAGCACTCCCTCCTGCTCCCACCTCCGGGCCGAGGTCGTCACCCGAAGGCGGAGACAGGCCAGGCGACCTTGCCGTTTCAAGCGGCGGGTCAGCTCCACATCCTCCATGAGCGGGATGTCCGGGTATCCGCCCAACGCCGCAAAGACTTCCCGTTTGACAAAGATGGCCTGATCCCCCGTGAAGATCCCGGTGACGCGGGACCGGCAATTCATCAGGGCTGCGATCGCCCGAAAGACCGGACGGGGATTGTCGAAACGAACGTCGAAGCGTCCCCCCACAACCGCAGGATCGGCAACGGCGTCGGTGACGGCCGCATGGACCCCGTCGGGGAGTCGCGTGTCGGCGTGCAGGAACAGGAGGACTTCCCCCTGTGCCACTTCCGCTCCGGCGTTCATCTGCCTGGCCCTTCCCGGCTCAGTGGAGAGCAGCCGCACCCGGGGGAATCGCCGAACCAGCTCCCGGCTGCCGTCCCGGCTCCCCCCGTCCACCACAATGACCTCGGCCCACGGGCAGACTGCCCGCAGGTGGAGGAAAAGCTCCTCCAGATGGTCGGCCTCGTTCAGCGTCGGGATGATGATGCTCAGCATCTCAGGCGTCCCTCCAGAGGATTCCCTCCCCGGGCCGGGCCTGTCAGGATGGTTTTCCAAGAGGCCCGGCCCCCTGGCGGCTTTCTCTGCCCTGATCCCACCCCCGAGAAGATCGCCCGGAACGTGACTTCGCCGCATCAGCCACCGGGGGAGTAGAGAGACCAGGACGATGAGAATGCCGGCGATTCCCAAAGATGCCAGGATCCGCTGCGGGTCTCGGCCGCCAGCCGATAGTGTGGAGGCCGCCAGCGTGTAGGCGACCGTTCCCGGGAGCATGCACAGCCAGCTCAGCCACACGTATTGCCAGAAAGGGATCCGCGTCACGCCGTAGGCGAAGTTTTGAAGGTTGAAAGGGAAGATCGGAACGAGGCGCGTGATCACGAGGATCCGCCATCCGTGCTCGGCCACGACCGTGTCCAGCCGGGCAAGCCGAGGGTGGCGAGCGACCCACCGGTCCACCGCGCCTCGGGCCGCGTAGCGTGCGATCAGGAAGGCCAGGGCGGCGCCCAGCGTGGAGGCGATGGAGACGTAGGCCGTGCCCCATACCGGTCCGAAGACCACTCCGCCCAGGACGGTGAGGGGCAACGCTGGCACGAAGGCCATTTCCAGGAGCACGTAACCGGTGATGAACAGCGCAGGTCCCCTGGGGCCGTACCCTTCGACCCAGCGCCGGAGCGTCGCCAGGTTTTCCATCCGGAGGATGTCGTGGATCCCCAACCCCCAGGCAAGCGCCACCCCTCCCAGGACCACGAGGCCGAAGATGAACGGCCTCAGCCGGCGATCCTGCGACAAATGGTCGCCCGGCTCTTCCCTGGGGGGCGCGGATGAGCGGGGCGGCACTAGCGCGTCCATGCGAGCCACTTCCGGAACAGGCGCTTGACCAACGGCGTCAGGCGGGTCCGGTTGTACTGGTCCCCGATCTTTCGAATAGCCTCCGCCTGCGTCGGGTAGGTGTGGATCGTGGACGCGACCTTCCCCAGACCGAGGGAGTGGGTGATGGCCAGCGTCAGCTCGGGGAGCATCTCGCCTGCGTGCCGCGCCACGATGGTGGCCCCCAGGATCTTGCCCGTACCCTCCCCGAGGTGCACCTTGACGAAGCCCTCCACCTCGCCGTCGAGGATGGCCCGGTCCACGTCCCCCAGCTCCTGCACGAAGGTCCTGATGCGAATCCCCCGCGCCTTGGCGTCCCGCTCGGACAGGCCGACATGGGCGATCTCGGGGTCCGTGTAGGTGCACCAGGGGATTGTGAGGGCGCTGGCGCGGGCGCGACCGAAGAACAGCGCGTTCTGGATGACGATGCGGGCCTGGAAATCCGAATTGTGGGTGAACTTGTACCCCGGGCAGACATCCCCCGCCGCATAGATCCGGGGGTTCGTCGTCTGCAACCGGTCATTGACTGCGACCCCGGACTCATCGAAGGCGACGCCGGCCTTGTCCAGGTCAAGCCCCTCCACGTTCGGCCGGCGCCCCACCCCGACCAGGATCTCGTCCACGGTGATATCGTGGCGCTGCCCGTGGGATCCGACCGTCAGGCGCTTTCCACCACGCTCCTTCTTGACCTTGAGATCGCTGCCACAGCATAGGAGCGTGATGCCATCGCGGATCAGGGACTGGAGGAGGATCTGCGCCGCATCCCGATCCTCGTTGGGCAGGATGCCGTGCATGGTCTCCACGAGGTATACCCGGCTTCCGAACCGGGCAAAGGTCTGGGACAGCTCGCAGCCGAGAGGGCCCGCCCCGATCACGGCCAGCCGCCGGGGGAGTTCTGTCAGGCCGAACACCGTCTGGTTCGTGAGGAAGTGGGCCTCCTCCAGTCCGGGAATGGGGGGCGCCGCGGCCCGTGCCCCCGTGGCGATCACCGCCTTGGCAAAGCGCAACGTCTTGCCGGCCACCTCGACACTGTCCGGGCCGGAGAAGCGCCCCTGCCCCAGGAACACATCCACACCTGCCTCGCGGCAGCGCCATACCGAGTCTGCCTTGCTGATTCGCGCGCGCAGACGCCGCATCCGTTCCATGACGGCCGGGAAGTTCACCCGTGCCCCGGATGGCACCTCCACTCCATACTCGCCGGCAATCCGCACATCTGCTGCTGCCCGGGCTGCTCGGATGAGTGCCTTGGAGGGCACACAGCCGAAATTCAGACAGTCCCCGCCCATCAGCTCCCGCTCGATCAGGGCGACTCGAGCGCCCAGGCCGGCGGAACCGATCGCGGTGACGAGCCCGGCTGTCCCCCCGCCGATGACCACCAGATTGTACCGCTCGGCCGGTTCGGGGTTGACCCAATCCTCGGGATGGGCATTTCCCACAAGTGCCCGGTTGTGCTCGTCCCAGGGCTCGACCACCACCGATTCCTTGCTACGCTCTGCCACTTCGAGCACTGTGCCCTCCTTCCGCGCGTCAGTGCGTGATTCGTCGCTGCAGGTCACCGCGGGCCAGGCGGGTGAGGTAGACCGTCACGGCAACCGTAGCAAGGAGTCCCGTGATGTACAGAGTCCAGTCCGCTGGTGTCCTGGCCCGTTGGCCGACGCCCAGGGTTGCGAGGTCCCCGGCAAGCGAGCCAAGATACACATACATCAGAGTGCCCGGCATCATTCCGATCCAGGATGCCAGGACGTAGTCCCGCAGCGAGACCCGCGTCACGCCGAAGGCATAATTCAGGAGGTTGAAGGGGAAGACGGGCGAGAGGCGGGTCAGCCCAACGATCTTCCATCCCTCGCGGGCGACCCCCTCGTCGATTGCCTTGAATCTCACGTTCCCCTCGATCTGCCTCGAGACCCAGCCGCGCGCCAGGTGCCGGCCCACGAGGAATGCCGCCGTGGCGCCCAAGGTGGACGCGACCGACACCAAGACCCAGCCCAGAAGCACCCCAAATACGAATCCGGCCCCCAGGGTCAGAATGGACCCTGGCAGGAGCAGCACAGTGGCCGCGATGTACACCATGACGAAGATCGCATAGCCCGTGGGACCGAGCGCCTGGATCCGGGCCAGTGCATCTCGGAGGAGCTCCTGCGCGTTCAAATACCTCGCCAGCACAAAGACGGCGGCTACCAGGAGAAGCCAGACGCCGACCTTCCCCGTCAACGGGGTTGAGGATGTTCCGCCCGCGATGGATCCCTTGTTCATCAGACGAACGAGTCTCCGTTCCGGGGTGTGCCGATGCCCGTGTCCACACTTATGGCCCAGGCCCGAAGCCATGCCGCCGCCAGCGATAGCCCGGCTCCAGGATGGTCCCGGGTTCCGTGACGGTCTCCAGCGCCTTCAACGCGTCCAGCAGGATCGTCCGCTGCTGGTGTACCTGGAAGGCCTCTCCCATGGGATGACCGAAGGGGTACCGGAGATGCAGGGCCCTGGACGGCTTCACCTTCCGGGTCACCTCTTTCAGCAACGTGATCCCGATAGTCGGGATCCCTTCCGCCTCGATCGCTCGCTGGATCAAGCCGACGGCTTGATTGCAGAGGCCTCAGGCCGGAGTGAGAAAAACGGCCTGCGCTCCATCACGCATCAGGCGTCGCGCCACCGCGGGAGCTGTTTGCTCCACCAGGGTTCGCAGATGCGGCCCGTCAATGTGTCCCATGAAGCTGTAGACAAGAGGCGCGACCCCTCCGATGACCCCCTCGGCCTCCAGCTCCCAGAGCCGATCCAGCGGGAGGACGACGTTGACGTCCTGGTCGGCCGCCGAGTGGTCGTAATACTTGTGGGTGATAGTCAACTGGGCCTTCTCCGCATCCGAGGGCACGACCCGAAAGGTGGGATCGCCCTCGGGATCGTCCATGTTGAAGGGCGGTTGGCTCTTCAGGTGCACACCGGCCGTGGTCACCACGCCGATCCTGGTCTCCCCCAGCGGCTTTCGCAGGGGTGCCCAGGGAATCTCCTGCCCCTCGACGAACCGGTGGCGCCGGGCCCAGCAGGAGGCGAGCCAGGGCACGTGCTTGAAGAGCTGGACCAGAACGCTGTTTATCAGTTGTGACAGGCTTCCCATGGGTCTCGCCTCAATGCTTGCCCCGGGCCCGCTCCTTCGCGGGAAGAATCTCCAGGCAGGTCGTCCACCAGCCGGCCCGTATCGTCTCGATGAACTCGGGCGGAAGCCCTTCCATCTCCATCTCGCGGGCCAGGGTCTCGTGATCGTAGTGGACCGGGGCAAATTCCACATGAAGATCATCGCCCGAGGTCAAGACCGTGTACCACACATTTGTCATGCCATCATTCTCGGGCCGGCCGATGGCTCCCACGTTGACGACCTGTTTCCCGTCGGGGAGGATTCGCTGCCACTTGATCCCGGTGTGGGTGCAGAGGATCGTGTCGGTGTGGAAGTCTCGCATGAATCTTGCCAGGAGGCCGTTGGGGGTGGTTGACTCCCACAAGAACTCGTTGACGGTTCGCGGTGAACCGTGGCACATGAGCACCCCGTGCTTTCCCAGCCGGATTCGCCGCTGCTTCGGCAGCGTCCCCAGCCAGGCCTTGTTTTCTGCCGACGTATTCTTGAAGGTGTATTCGTAGCTGAGCCGGGCAAAGTGATTGTCTCTGGGATCGGTATAGCCGCAGCCGCAATCCTCCTTGCCGGCCGCCATGGAGTCGTCGTAGTTGCCCTGGATGGCTAGCACGCCGGCCTCTCGAAGAAGAGGAAACACGCGATCCGGATGAGGCCCAAATGCGCCCATGTCCCCCAGGCAGAAGATGGCCTCAACGTCGCGCTGCCGGGCGTCCTCCAGGGTTGCCTCCAACGCCAGGTAATTGCTGTACACGCCGCCGAAGACTGCAACCCTTCGGTAGATTCTTTCCGGGTTCATGGCTGGGTCTCACTGGGGGCCTGCAGGGTTCACTCAGAAGTTCTTGCAGGTCATCCCCGTCTGGTAACAGGTGACACAGGCGGTGTGGTACAAACGGCAGGACGTCAGAGATTCCTTCAGGCCCCGTTCTTGGAGACGCGCCTCCTTCAGCCCCGCCAGGATCGGACAGCAGTAGACACCCGCGTCAGCGACAACGCGGGTCTCGGTGCATTGCAGCAGGGAGAAATCATAGCCCCGGAGCATCTCCTCGGTGAGCAGGCCTCCTCCCTCCTGCGCCATCCGCCCGATGGGGAAAACCGGGATGATCTTGACCCGGGGCTTGGCGATCCCCTGGGTCAAAAGGAAGTCCCGGAACCGGTCGTACATCCCGTTGCCCTCGGGCATTTCGGCCTGGAGAATCTCCGTTGCCGTCAGGATCGGGAGGAGGCCCCGCGCATAGAGGAGTCGGATGGCCCTCACCGCCTTGGCCAGCGCCCCCTTCCCGCGGATCCGGTCGTTCCTGTCCGGATCAATGTCGTCAACGCTCACCCGGATCTCCAGAGAGTAGGGGGACCTCCTGGCGAGGTCCGCTAAGGAATCGGCCACCGCTTCGGTGACCTTCGTTCCGTTGGTCAACACCGTGGTGGGGGCCACCGCAAGAGAGAAGGCCAGCAGTTCCAGGATGTCCTTATGCAGAAATGGCTCCCCGCCGGTGAAGTAGATCTCCTTCACCCCCAGATCTTCGGCCTCATGGATGTATCGCTTCACGGTCCGGGTGTCCAGGCTCTTGAGCCACGGGTCCGTCGGACCGCTCGAGTTGATGCAGTGGGCGCACTGGAGGTTACACCAGGTCCCGGTAACCTGGATCCAGAGGGTCGCCAGATGGCGAAAGGGAACCGTCGGCGTCGTCACTGGCGGACCCCCTGGAGGGCAAGGGAGATCCCGGCACGGCGCTGCGCCACCGCCTTGGCGGCCACCGGCAGCAGGTACAGCCCGGTACACAGGATCAGCCCGTAGAGGTTAACACCCAAAAGCCCGGCGTACTTGCCCGAGCCGATGGTCAGGAAGGCAGGGACCATTCCGAACGCGTGGAGGGTGCCGAAGACAATGCCGGGCCAGAACGCCAGGTGGAAGGAGAGGGGTGGGACCTCTCTCAGGAAATGCAGCAAGAAGATGGGTGCCAGCCCCATGACCATGGTGCCGGAGATGGTGGTGGCCTTCAGAATCGAAGGGCCGGCGAAGAGGGGGACGTTCCCCAGGATCGCCATCGCGACCATCATGAGCCTGCCGAAGGGCAGGGCCCCGCCGTCCCGCCCGAAGGCCCTCCGGAGGTCCAAGGCCCCCCACTTCGAGAAGGATGAGAGGGCCGAGTCCAGGGTGGAGCCCGCGGAGGCCAGCATGAGGATATTCATGACGATGAGCGACGTGAGCCCGAACGCCTGGGCCACCGCCCGCGGCGCGTCATCGGTGAAGGGGATCTTGTGGAGAAACGCGTACACGCCGATCCAGCTTGAGAGGAAGATAAACGCGAAGCCGGCCAGTCCCGCGAGGAGGAACGATCGCTGCATCGCCCTCCGCTCTGTCAGGAATCCACGATCGGTCAGGACCGGATCGTGGAACGGGTAGCTCAACGCCTGGAGCAGGGCGACGAGTATAAGGTCCACCCCGCCGCGCAACGTGAATTCACCGGCGGTGAGGATCGGCCGGAGGCCGGTGTGGGGGAGGACCTGACCTAGGGCGAGGAAAAGGAAAAACACGCCCACGCCGAACTGAATCGTATCCGTGATCAGCGAGGTTCGCATCCCACCCTTCAGCATGTAAAGCAGGACAAAGGCCGTGAAGAGAAAAGCGGCGAGATAATACGTTGGAGAGCCGCGCTCTCCAAAGTATGACCCGACCACTGCGGTGTTGCTCCACACCTCATTGAACAGCCGGATGAAGGTCACCAGCAGGAACCCCAGCGTGGCCGTGCGACCATAGCGCGTAACCAGGAATTCCGCCAGGCTCTTCACGCCATGCCGTTCGCGGATCGAGGCAATGGTGAACCCCGCCACCGGGATGGAGAGGTAGTAGGCTGCGTAGGCCAGGCCCCCCACCAGCCCGAAGGCGGCGCCAAGATTGGCAGCATTCGTGACGGATTTGGCAAAAATCCAGGCCATCATGATGCTGGCGCTTAGGATCCACACCCCCGCTTCCTGACCTCGCTTGTCGTACCCCCAGAAGAAGCCCTTTACCCCGTCTGACCGAGGCGCCAGAAGCAGCATTGCGAACCCGTAGCCGACCAACACCATCCAGAGCCAATTCATCCCTTCCTCCAGGTGCTCTCGGAAGTACGAAAGGGCAGGCCTTCCATCGTCTAAGCCCATTAGATGAATAGAGGAGCGGGAAGGATGCGTCCCCCGAGGGCCTCAGGGCCAGCCGGATCTATGAAACCGGTGGATTAGCGGAATCGGCTGTTGAGCCTAGGAGGAGGGCAACCGAGGGCTCGTGCTTAGAAATCGCCGGCCAACCGGATGATTCGGCCTCTATCTGTCTCTGCGACGTGCAGGTTTCCCGATGCGTCGAAGGCCGGGTCCCTGGGGCTTTGTAAGCCCTCGATCACCGTGGTCCGAGTCCCATCGGACTTGATGCGAGACACCCGGCCCAGTGCCCGCTCGGCGACGTAGAGGTCTCCCGATCTCCCCGGGGCGAGACCGACAGGAGTCTGGACCTCCGCCACCGGTTCCATCCGGCCGTCGGAAGTGACCTTCACAATCCGGCCGGCACCCCAGTCGTTAATGTAGGTGACCCCAGCCCCGCCAAAGGCCAGGCCATGCGGCCCGCGGAGGTCGGAGAAAAAGACCCGCCTTCTTTCTGGTGACGTGTAGGCCAGCACCCGGCCACGCCACAGTTCGCAGATCAGCAGCTCCCCTTCTGGATTGAAATCCAGGTCGACGGGAGTGGACAGGCCGGCGATGTATGTCGTCATCGCGCCTGCCGGGGAGATGCGGACCACCCGGTTCTGTCCCGTTTCCGCCACGTAGAGGTTCCCCGCTGCGTCCATGGCCAAGTCGTGGGGATCGGCGAGTCCCATCGCGATCCGCATTACCTGCCTATCCTGGCCGACTCTCGCGATGCTTCCGCTCCCCTGCTCAGCCACATACAGGTCTCCCGATGGAGAAAAGAGCAGCCCCCGGGGCCCGGCCAGGCCTGTCACCACCACGCTGTAGCTCACCCCGGGTGCGGTGGTGATGGTCCGTTCCGCAGAATGCAGACAGGCAGGGAGGGCGCCGATACCCGCAAGGGCACACAGGGAGAGGGCTCCCGCGAGCAGCCGGCGTGGCCTCCGGAAGCCGGCCGATCCGGTCATGGCTTCCACACGATCGTCTCGGGGTAGAAGCCCTTCCAGGCGAACCAGAAGCCCATGGTGGAGGGAAACTGCTCCAGGCGAGTGCCCGCAAGCCTACCGCGGATGGCTTCGCCGGTAAGGGCGCGCCACGTGGTTTTGGTCTCAACGTCGTCCATCACCAGGTCTTTTCCCTCCCGGCGGAGGTTGGTGAAGGTCAGGCTTCGTCCGGACATCTTGCGGGAGAACACCACGCCGGTGGCGCTGCTGGCGGAGAACGCCACGACGATCGGCTGGCCGGCGACCACGTCGTTGACCAGGGACTGCCTGCTGAGGTGGCGGTAGGGGTAGGCCACTGCCACCTTTTCCAGCGTGAGACCAATGACAAATTCCTTGCCGGGGAGACTCTTGTCGGGATTCTCCGTGCCGAAGATCCCGAGCTGGTTCGGGTTGGCGAAGTAGCCCTCGTAGACGTTCCGCGTCCCCTCCAGGCCACCGAATCCAGTTGGCTTGCTCAAGACCAGGCTGTCCGGGTAGAGCTGCTTCCACTCGGTCCATGTGGTATGGATGGCCGGGTAGAGTCTCAGGCGCATCCCGGTCAGTTTCCCCTTGACCGCCGTGCCGGTGACGTGACTCCAGAGGCTGAAGGTTTCCCGGTCGTACATGATCAGGGCGTCCTTCCAGAGCTTGCCGCTGACGCCGAAGCTCAGCGGTTTTCCCTCTACCGTGGGTCGGACATACACGATGCCCGTAAAGCAAAGGGGTCACCACGTGACCGCGAGGGGCAGGTCCCCCAGGGTATCGTTCACAATCTCGTGGTGGTTGAGCTGCCAGGTGGAGTAGGCCTTGGCTATCTTGCCGTCGGTGATTCCGAGGATCGGCTCGTCCGGCCGCATGAAGCTGTCTGCCTCGGCCACGGGAAGATACTTCGGGTTGTCAATGGCGGGAATCGCATCCAGCGGCAGGACGGTAATGATGGGAGCCCCCTGGATCATATCGGGTTCTGCGGCTACGGCCATGGTCGCCATGAGGACAGCGATGGCCGCTCCCAGGGCACTGAACCACGGCACTCGGCGCATCATTTCCCTCCCCTTCGCAGTGGTCATCACCGTTTCTGGTCACGACGACGGATGAAAATCCCCATGCCCGGATTCCTGTAGGGAGGGCCCTTGTGGCCCTCCGATGTCGGAGGGGGACAAGCCCCCCTCCCTACAATGCACCGCGTCAGGGATTTTCTTGACAGCTATCCGTTCTGTTGCCCCACCCCCCCCCCCCAACCCCTGCCGTTACGCGATCGCCTCTAGCCCCGGGAGATCCCGGATCAGGATACGGCAGTGATCGATCCGCAGCAACCCACCGCGCTTGAACTCGTTCAGGGTGAGTGTGGTGGTCTCCCGGGTGGACCCGATCTGCCCGGCGAGGTCCTGGTGGGCCAAGGACAGGTCCAGGAGGATCCCGCCGGAGATAGCCCGCCCATGATTTCGCGCCAGGCGGGCCAGCAGCGCCGCCAGGCGGCCCCGCACGGTCTTGAAGACCATCTCTTCCAGGCGGGATTCGGCCGCGCGCCGCCGGTGACTCATCAGACGCGCTACGGCCAACGCAAAGGGCGGGTGGGCCTCGAGAACCGGGAGCAGGTCCTCCCGCGAAATGCGCAGCGTCTGGCCCGGCTCCAAGACCTCGGCGATCGTCTCGCGGGTTGTGGCGTCCAGCAGGCACTCTTCCCCGAAGGCTTCGTTAGGCCCGACAAGGGTGAGGGTGGCCTCCTTGCCGTCCTCCGAAAGGCGCGAAATCTTCAGGCGCCCCTGTCGGACGACAAAGACCGCATCGGCAGGATCCCCTGGGAAGTGGATCGCTTGACGCCGCTGGTACTCCTGCCAAAGGGATCGGTCGGCGATCCGGCTCAGCACACCCGGTGGCAGGTCGGTGAAGAGGGGAGTTGAGCCGAGGAGTGTCTCTTTCCCACAACGAGAATCCGTGTCAAGCCCGACGGGGAGAAGCAAGTCCTTGGCAGGATAGAAGCCAGCACGGTTTCCGTTGCGCGGATGAGCCTCTGTGCCTATGGCGATACCCATGTTTCCCTCCTGGGCGCGGTGTACTTTTCAGGCTGGAGTGGGACCCGGGTGTGGATGGGATGTCAAGCAAAGGGAGTGCCGGGATCCTTTGCCGCCCTGCTCTGGAGAGCCATGGGGACAGAAAGTCTTTAATTGTAGAGGGGCTTACACAATCTCAGGAGGGAGCACACCCGTGTTCAAAACGGAACAAGAGAGCGCTGTCACTGTTCCAGAACGGGGCAGCTTGTTCCACTATGGATCGTCGCCATGCTTATCGGGAGGCTGAATTCCGTACTCCTTCAGCTTTCGCCAGAGCGTGTTCCGACCGATGCCCAGCGCCTCGGCCGCGCGGGCCTGGTTCCACCCGAGATCATCCAGGGTACTCAGAATATGCTCCCGCTCCATATCCTCCAGCCGCAACAGCTTTGGCGGAGGTGCACCTGGCTCCGCGGTCGATCCGGTCCGAAGGAGGCTCGGAGGAAAATCGCCCGGGAAGATGGTCTCGCGCGTTGCCAACAGAACTGCACGCTCGATGGCGTTCTCGAGCTGGCGGACGTTGCCGGGCCACGGGTATTCCAGGAGGAGAGTCATGGCCTCCTGGGACAGGGTGGGGACCGGCTTGCCCAGGCGCTTGACCGCCCCCTCCAGGAAATGGGCCGCCAGGAGGGGGATGTCTTCCCGCCGCTCGCGCAGCGGGGGGACCGGGATCGTGACCACGTTGAGGCGATACAGCAGATCCTCCCGGAATTGCCCCTCCTTCACCAGTTCCTCCAGGCTGCGGTGGGAGGCCGCCAGGACGCGGACGTCGATTTTGATTGGGGCGTTGCTCCCCACGCGGCGGATCTCGCGCTCCTGCAGGACCCGGAGGAGCTTGATCTGAATCGCGGTGGTGGTGTCCCCGATCTCGTCGAGGAACAGGGTCCCGCGATCCGCCTCTTCGAAGAGGCCCTTTTTCGTCGCCGTGGCACCGGTGAAGGCCCCCCTGACGTGCCCGAACATCTCGCTCTCGAGAAGGGTTTCGGGCAGGGCGCCGCAGTTGATGGCGACGAAGGGCCGGTCGGCGCGGGGACTCTCCGCGTGGATGGCCCTGGCCACCAGCTCCTTGCCGGTGCCACTCTCCCCCTCGATGAGGATTGTGGTGTCGGTCGGGGCGACACGGGAGATCATCTCGGCGACCCGGACCATCTGCGGGCTGCGCCCCACCAGGGTTCCGAACCCCCGCTGCTCCCGGAT
>Ga0326597_10007436_pt1 | contig 14915 bp, 12 predicted proteins | sample RVTome_12_FD_203789 | JGI IMG/M metagenome (GOLD analysis project Ga0326597, IMG submission 203789) | Soil microbial communities from uranium-contaminated site in the Upper Colorado River Basin, Wyoming, United States - RVT100D185 | ecosystem: Environmental > Terrestrial > Soil > Contaminated >... | reverse complement strand
CTTCAGGGCATACGGGATGCCGAGCAGCGGCCTGTGGTCTCCGGCCTGACGAGAGGCATCGGCTGCATCGGCGGCAGCCAGAGCGCGTTCCGAGCTCAGCGCCAGGAAGGTGTTCAGCCGGGCTGCATCGCGCTCGATCCGTCCGAGGCAGGCCTCGACCAGCTCGCGGCTGGAGAGCTCCCCGGCGTCCAGCAGCGGAACGACTTCGCCAATGCTGCGATCGGCGAGCGGAAGCGTGCCGGCGCCGGCGGAGCCGGTGGCCATCGGTCTAGCGGCCCTCCTTCAGGACCAGCGGGACGCGGAGGTGGTCGCCCTCGCGCAGGGGCGCGTTGGCCAGGGCCGCCTCCCGCGAGATCCCGTCGCGCGGATCATCGTCGCGCATGACGTTCTCGAGGGCCAGGACGGTGGCAGTGGGGCCGACGTGGCTGGTGTCGACGTCGCGGAGCACGGCGATCGCCTCCAGGATCCGGGACAGCTGGCCCTGCAGGCGGTCCAGCTCCTCATCGGTCAGGTATAGGCGAGCCAGCTCGGCGACGTGCTCGACGTCAGCACGGCTGATCATGGGCCGATGCTAGCAGGCCACAATGCGCCGATGACGGAGGCGCCACGGCTCGAGGTCCTGCCGCTGCCCGGCGGTCGCATCGAACGCCTCACGATCCCCGGTGGGCCCGGAGCCCGGCTGGTCGTCGTCGGCGGAGTCGAGACCGGGCTGCGACTGATGGCCGGTACCGAGCAGCTCCTCATGCGCCGATGGGAAGGTCGGGCGCGCGCACGCCCGGTGACGGTGGTCGGCCGGCCGATCCCCGACGACCCGGCCGATGCCACGGCCCTGCTCCATCCCCGGATGTCCGCGATGGGGGTCGCGATCGCCCTGGAGGGTCTGGCTGGGCCGTTCGCGATCGAGGCGGAATCAGGAGGGGGCCGGATCTCGATGTGGCTGAGCGTGGAACGTCCGGAGCTCGTCCGCCGACTGGTGCTGGCGGCATCAGCATCCGAGACCCCGCCCGACTCGCCAATGACTGTACGGATGAGCGAATGGATCGCGCTCGCCGAGCAGGGCGCGTGGGGGGAGCTGTTCGCGCGCCAGGCCGCGCAGCTGAAGCCGGGCGGCGAGGAGAGCGACGCGCCGCCGGCCCCGTCATTCGCGGCCGAGGCCAGCCTCCAGCCGCGCCCATCCACCCCGGAGCGGTTCATCGCCGAGCTGCGGGGCACGCTGGACCCGACCTCGTTCGTGACCGATCGGCTGCCTCAAATCGGGGTGCCCACCCTCGTCCTGGCCGGCGGCGCCGACCAGGTGGTGCCGCTGGCAGCGTCGAAGCTGGTCGCGGACAGGATTCCGGGTGCTCGCCTTAAGATCGACCCTGCCTGCGGCCACACGGTGCGAGTGTCGTTCCGGGGTTACGACGCGTTGGTCGAGGCGTTCCTGGCCGAGGACAACCCTCAGTCCTGAGACGCCGGTACGGCGCTCGGTGTCCGTGCCCGGGTGCCGAGCCAGAGCATGAACGTCCCGAGCAACGCCACCCCTGCCGAGGACGCGAACGCGAGCGGAATGGTTGACGCGGCCGCGACCGCGCCGAGCGTCACCGGACCGAGCCCGAACGCGAGGTCGATGAACGCGCTGAACGTTCCGAGGGCGGCACCGCGCTGGGCGGCCGGGACGCCGGAGATGGCCAGGAGCGCAAGGGCCGGGGTCGTGAAGGCGACGCCAAGGGCGAGCACCATCGTCCCGACCAGCAGGCCGATCGGATCGGCCCACAGGCCCATGATGAGGAGCCCGGCGGCCGTGATGACCATGGCGGTGCCGGAGAGCCGTCGCGCGCCCACGCGATCCGGGAGCTTGGCTCCAATCAGGCGAGCCAGAATCACGACGCCCCCGAACGCCAGCAGATACGGCGATGCCCCTGCCAGGCCCAGGTCACGGACCGCGAACAGCGGCGCCAAGGTGAAGTACCCAGCCATGCCCCACACGCCGGCCATCAGGACCACGCCCGGCAGCACCCCTGCGCGGTGGAGCAGCCGCCCGCCGGCGGAGTCCTCCGTGGGCTCGGGCCGGGTCTCGGTGAGCCCGAGGCAGATCAAGGTGGCCAGCGCGGCCACTGCTGCCGCGGCAATCCAAACGGCCCAGTAGCGGTCCTCGCCCAGGGCGATCTCCGCCAGCACCGGGCCGACGGCGATGCCCAGGTACAGGGTGAGGCTGTCGTAGGTGATGGCCTCCCCCTGCCGCCCCTCCGGGGCCAGATCGGCCACGGCCGCGAAAGCGGCGACGAAGAAGAATGCCTCGGCCACGCCCATCGTCAGCCGCAGACCGATCAGAATCGGCAGGGTGGTCGCCGCCAGGTGACCGAGGGCCGCAAGCGCGAACAGGGCCGCGCCGCCGACCATCAGCGCGCGACGGCCTCGGCGGTCGGCGAGGCGACCGGCGTACGGCCGCAGGACGAGGGCCGTCAGGCTGAAGGCCCCGAACGCCAGGCCTGCCCCTACTTCCCCGCCACCGAGTTGCCCGTCGACATACCGGGACAGGACAGCGAACGCCATGCCGTCGGCTGTGAAGTACACGAACGAGGCAAGCAGGAGCAGGAGAAATGGTCGCGTCCACAATCGGGTCGGCGGTGGCCCAGCCATGAGCCGCGATTCTAAGGCGGAAATCCCATGAGCCCTACACTGCGCGAATGTCCGAGCCGTGCGCCTGTCCGCCCGAGCGGCCCCTCAGCGACATAGAGCGCGTTGCTCACCATTTCAACGAGCGGTTCCGCGATTGGCAGCCGGTGTGCCCCGAGTCCACCGACCTGCTCTTCGGGTGGCTGGAGCAGGAGGGCCTGGTCGGATCGACCGTCATGGACGTGGGTTGCGGGACCGGTGAGCTCATCGTTCGGGCCCTCGACGCGGGCGCGACACGCGCCACCGGCGCCGACCTGTCATCCGAGGCCATCGCCCAGGCATCAGCTCAGGTGCGGGAGGCGGGGTTCGAGGATCGTGTCGACCTGTGGGTGGGCGACGCGGCGGTCGAAGCGCTGGACCCGCACGACGTGGTGGTCCTGGACAAGGTCATCTGCTGCTATCCGGATGCGGACGCCCTGATCACCCGCTCCACCGCGGCTGCGCGGAGGTTGTACGCCTTCGCCGTACCCGAGTCGCGCGGTTTCTGGGGCCTGATCGCGCGCGCCCGCTGGTTCGTCTTTAGCATCGTTGCGCGGCTGCAGGGCGAGTCGCTGCCGCGGTTCATCCACGAGCGGGCGGATGTCGAGGCCAAGGTCCTGGCCGCCGGCTTCCGGCCGCTGCGCACAGGACGAAAGTTCGTGTGGTTCGTGGGGGTCTACGCCCGCAGCTAGGCCTGATCCGGGGTTACAGATCCATGTCAGGCTCGACGAGGTTTCGGAAGGCCTCTTCGTCGAGGACGGGGACGCCGAGCCGCTCGGCCTTGGCCAGCTTCGATCCGGCCTTCTCTCCGGCCACCAGGTAGTCGGTCTTGGCGCTCACCGATCCCGCCGGACGGCCGCCCGCGGCCCGGATCGCGGCCTCCGCATCCTCGCGCGTGAAGCCTGGCAGCGTCCCGGTCACCACCAGCGTCTTGCCCGCCAGGGGACCTTCCGTGACCGCGGCCACAGCCCCGGCCTCGGGTGCCTCGGCCACCACCCCGGCCTCGACCAGGTGGCGCAGCACATTCGCGGTGTGCTCATCGCGGAAGAAGCGGGCGATGCTCTCCGCCACCACCGCCCCCACCCCGTACACGGCTGTCAGCTCCTCCGCCGACGCGGAACTGAGCCGTTCGACGACCCGCCGGGTCCAGTCGGCATCGGACTCCCCCTTGGCCGGCGGGACTTCCTGGGCCAGCCAGGGCGCGAGATCGATCGCGGTCTGCTCCCCGACGTGGCGGATGCCCAGCGCGTTGAGAATGCGGTAAAGGGGGCGTCGGTGGGATCGCTGGATAGCTGCGAACAGGTTCTCGGCGCTCTTGCGGCCGAATCGGTCCAGGCCCTCGAGCGTCTCCACGCTGAGCCGATACAGGTCCGCCGGCTGTTTGACCAACCCGCGATCGGCTAGCTGCACGATCACCTTGTAGCCCGCCCCTTCGATGTCCATCCCGCCCCTACCGGCGAAGTGCTCCAAGCCGCCGATCCGTTGCGCGGCGCAGAACGGGTTCGGGCATCGTGCCACGACTTCGCCCTCATCCCGGACCGCCTCGGTCCCGCATACCGGGCAGGCCTTCGGCATGGACCACTCGGTCTCGGAGCCGGTGCGAGCTTCCACCACGGGGCGGACGACCTCCGGGATCACGTCGCCGGCCCGCTGGAGCACGACCAGGTCCCCGACCCGAAGGCCCTTGCGCCGGATCTCGTCAACGTTGTGGAGCGTCGCGTTCCGGACGGTGGTCCCGCCCACCGACACGGGCGTGACATGGGCGACCGGCGTCATCGCCCCATGGCGCCCGACGTAGACCTCGATCGCCTCCAGCCGGGTGGTCACCTGCTCGGCCGGGAACTTGTACGCCACTGCCCAGCGTGGCGAGCGCGAGACGAAGCCGAGCCGCTCTTGCTCGGCCACGGCGTCCACCTTGACCACCACGCCATCGGTCTCGTACTCGAGCTCGTGCCGCTGGTGCTCCCACTCGGCCACGAACGCCAGCACCTCGTCCACCCCGGCGGTTGGGCGGACGTTCGGGTTGACGGGGAATCCGAGCTCGCGAAGGAGGGCGAGCGCCGCGGTTTGGCTGACCAGCCCAGGCACCCCGACCAGCGAATAGCACCATACCGATAGCCTTCGGCTGGCCGTCACCGCGGGATCCTTCTGGCGCACCGATCCGGCGGCGGTGTTCCGGGCGTTTGCATAGCGCGGCTTGCCCCCGCGCTCGAGCTGCTGATTGAGCGCCTCGAACGCGGTGCGCGGCATGTACACCTCGCCGCGCACCTCGAGCGCTTCCCCCGGCGGGTCGCGGCGCAGGGTCAGCGGGATGGCCCGGATCGTCCGCAGGTTGGGGGTGACGTCCTCGCCGGTGTAGCCGTCGCCGCGGGTCGCGCCGCGAACGAACGAGCGGCCCTCGTAGCGCAGGCTCACGGCCAGCCCATCGATCTTCAGCTCGCAGACGTAGCCCACCGGCGGGTCGGTATCGGTCAGGCCCAGGCCTCGGCGCACGCGCCTGTCGAAGTCGCGCAGCTCATCGGCTCCGAAGGCGTTGCCCAGCGACAGCATGGGCACGCCGTGGCGCACCTCAGCGAATCCGGCCGCCGGTGCGGCACCAACCCGTTGGGTGGGCGAGTCCGCGGTCCGGAGCTCCGGGTATGCGTCCTCGAGCTCGTCGAGCTCGCGCAGCAGGCGGTCGTATTCGGAGTCCTCGATCGTGGGCGCATCGAGGACGTAATAGCGGTAGTTGGCATCCTCAATGGCAGCGCGCAGCCCGGCGGCGCGTTTGGCGGCGCGTGCGGCTTCGCGCTTGCCGGCGCCCTTGGCGGCCCCCTTGGCGGCTTCCTCGGCGGGCGACCTGGCCGGGTCAGTCATCCATCGGTTCGGCTTCGGCTCCGGCCGCAAACCAGGCCCGGACGTCGTGGGTGTGCTCGCGATAGTGGTCGGCCCCGTCGTACAGGATGATCTCCTCCAGCGTGTCGCCGTCCGCGTCGCGCTCGGAGAGCCATTCCAGGTCGGCGCTCAGGACCCGCTTACGAAACGCATCGAACGCCAGCTCCTCGCGCGAGAAAACGGTCGCCAGGTCCGTTTCGCCCGCCACCCGGGCCACCACCGCGTTGCGCTCGTCCACGCTGCGGGCATCGACGTCGAATTCGTCCAGCCGGCCCTGCTCGGCATGGTGCACCGCCTCCGCCGCGTGACCCGCCCAGTAGCCCATATGGGCCACCAGCTCACGGGCAGACCACACTCCGACCAGCCCGGGAGTAGTCAGCAGGGCGGGGTCGATGTCGGCTACGGCATCGAGGAACTCGGTGCGGGCCGCGACCAGGTCCCCCGCGAGAACCTCGGTTCGGGCTTCGGGGTCAGCCACGGGCGGATGCCATAGCCGACTCATCGCCAAAGCTGATGCCGATCGCGCGCGCGGAGCGGACCAGCTCCCCGTCGACCGGCACCGTGCGAATGCGCCCCACCCCGGTCGCCAGCGGTACCGGCACGATCGTGGATCCGCGGAGCGCCACCATCGTCCCGATCGCGCCGGAGGCCACCGCCTCGACCGCGGCCACCCCGAACCGCGTACACAACTGGCGATCCCACGCGTTTGGCGGCCCACCGCGCTGGAGGTGGCCCAGCACGACGGCGCGCGACTCCCGGCCCGTGCGTCGCTGCAGCTCGGCCGCGACCTTGGGGCCGATGCCACCCAGGCGCCGCTCGCGGGGCTCCCCCGCCCTCGAGGCGGCGGTCATCACGTAGCGGCCGCCAACCGGGCGAGCGCCTTCGGCCACCACGATCAACGAATACGGCATCCCGGCCCGCGCCCGCTCCTCCACCCGACGGCAGACCGCCTCCCAGGTGAAGCGGATCTCGGGGATGAGGATGACGTCGGCTCCGCCGGCAACGCCCGCGTGGGCCGCGATCCATCCGGCGTGGTGACCCATGACCTCCAGGACCATGACCCGCTGATGGCTCTCGGCCGTGCTTGAAAGCCGATCGAGAGCGTCCACTGCCACGCTGACCGCCGACTCGAATCCAAATGTGGCATCTGTCCCGGGCAGGTCATTGTCGATTGTCTTCGGGACCCCGACCACCGGCACGCCCGCCTGGGCCAGCGCGCGGGCGATGCGCAACGACCCATCCCCACCGATACAGATCAGCGCCTCGAGGTTGAGGCTCCGCGCCATGGCGGCGGCCTCGGCAACGACGATCGGGTCGAGCCGCTGGTGTGAGCGCGACCCGGACCGGCCGCTGAAACGTCCACGGTTGGAGGTGCCGAGAACGGTCCCACCGCGGAACAGCAGGGCATCCATCTGGCGGGCGTCGAGTGGGCGCTGGGCGATGGGAGGCAGCAGGCCCTCGAACCCGCCGAGGATCCCGATCGTCTCCCAGCTCCGTCGCGCGGCCGCCATCACCACCGCCCGGATCACGGTGTTCAGGCCGGGCGCGTCGCCACCGCCGGTGACGACGCCGATCCGCCGCCGGTCAGCGGCCATCAATCCGCTCGAGGCCGGCGTAGGAACCAACGAGGCGGCGGACGCCGTGGCCGGCGAAGGCGACGGTGACCTCCTCGTCGCCGCTGACCCATTGCGAGGTGACTACGATCCCGTCCCCAAAACGACGGTGGCGGACCTTGTCGCCCGCGCGCCAGGCCAGCTCGGTTGGGGTAGCCGCCGCTGCGGCCGCACCCGCGTCGCCCGCACCCGCGTCGCCGGACGCGACGGGGATCGTTCGCCCGAACGTCCCGCTCCCCAGGTCGAGGTCCGGCAGCCGCTCAGGGCGGAGCGGTTCCAGCCCCGGCCGAATCCGGCCCCACACCGTCGGTGACGTGCCCGAACCATCATCCGTGCCACCGTCCCGGACCCAGCCCAGACCAGATGGGCCGCGGCGGCCGCCGCCCACCTCCAGCAGGTCCGCGGGCAGATCGGCCAGGAAGCGCGAGGGCTCGACCTCCACCCCGCCACTGCCCCACGCCGAGCGGTGGCGGGCGTGGACCAGGAACAGCCGATCCTTGGCCCGAGTCATCCCGACGTACGTGAGCCGCCGCTCCTCCTCCAGCTCGCGCTCGTCATCCAGGGCCCGCGCGTAGGGAAGCAGCCCCTCTTCGAGACCCACCATGAACACGATGGGGAATTCCAGGCCCTTCGCCGCATGGAGGGTGATCAAGGTCACCCGGTCCGGCCGCTCTTCCAACGTGTCCTGGTCCGAGACGAGGGCCACCTCCTCCAGGAAGCGGGCCAGTCCCTCGGGCGCCGCCACCTCATCGAACTCGGCGGCGTGGTTGCGCAGCTCGACGAGGTTCGCCCAGCGCTCCTCTCCCTCCTCGGTCCCGTCCTCGAGCGCGGCCCGCAACCCGCTCCGCTCCAGGCACGCTTCGAGGACCGATGACGCCGGCTCCCCCGCCGCCACCCTCACCAACCCGCGAATCAGCTCCGCGAAGCCCCCCAGGGCGGCGCGTGACCGGGTGGCCAGGTTCGCGTTCTCCGTGGCCGCCTCCACGGCCGCCCACAGGGTCGCGTCGCGCCCGTCGGCCCACGCCCGCAGCTCGGAAACGGTCTTGTCCCCGATTCCGCGGGCCGGCACGTTGATGACCCGCTCCAGGGCCACCCGGTCGGCCGGGTTGCGCGCCAGCCGCGCGTAGGCCAGCGCGTCCTTCACCTCGCGCCGCTCGTAGAAGCGGACCCCGCCCACCAGCTGGTACGGAATGCCGAAGCGCATGAAGGCCTCCTCCAGCACCCGGCTCTGGGCGTTGACCCGGTACGCGACCGCGATGTCGCCGAAGCGCAGCGGTCCCGACGCTCCGTCCGCCTCCTCCCCCACCGGTGCGTCATCCGCGCGCCGGGTCAGCAGGCCGGCCCAGCCGCGCCGGCGGTCGGCGGAGGACGCCAGGCGCTCCACCTGGCGGGCCACGAACTCCGCCTCCTCATATTCGTTGTAGGCGTCGAAGACGCTCACCGCGGCTCCCGCCCCGCGATCGGTCCACAGGCGCTTGTCCTTGCGGCCCGCGAGCCGGGACACGATCGCGTGGGCCGCATCCAGGATGGTCTGGGTGGATCGGTAGTTCTGCTCCAGCTTGACGACCGTGGCGTCGGGCCAGTCGTGCTCGAAGTCGAGGATGTTGCGCAGGTCGGCGCCGCGCCAGGAGTAGATGCTCTGGTCGTCATCGCCCACCACCGCCAGGTTGTGGTGGACGGCGGCCAGCAGCCGGCACAGGCGGTACTGGGCCCGGTTCGTGTCCTGGTACTCGTCGACGAGCAGATATGTCCAGCGCCGCTGATAGCCGGCCAACACGTCGGGATGCTGCTCGAACAGGAGCACGGCCCGGAGCAGGAGGTCGTCGAAGTCCACCGCGTCCGACTCCGCCAGCTGGCGCTGGTACGCCTCGTAGACCCGGGCGGCGGTCTCTTCCCAGAAGCCAGATGCCTGTCGCATGGCGGTTGCCGGGTCCGAGAGCTCGTCCTTGCGCTGACCGATGAACACCAGCAGGGCCGCGGGCGCGAACCGCTTGTCGTCGAGGTCCAGCCGGCGCAGGGACTCCTTGATGACCACCAGCTGATCGGCGCGGTCGTAGATCGTGAAGTTCCGAGTCAGGCCGATCCGCTCCCCCTCCCGCCGCAGGATGCGAGCGCAGATGGCATGGAAGGTCCCGATGGTCGCCTCCCGGGTGGCCTGGGCCCCGATGAGCCCGGCAATCCGATCCCGCATCTCACCGGCCGCCTTGTTGGTGAAGGTGACGGCGACGATCTGGTACGGGGGCACGCCGCTGGCCACCAAATGCGCGACCCGATGGGCGAGGACCCGGGTCTTGCCGCTCCCCGCCCCGGCCAGGATCAGAAGCGGTCCGTCGACATGCTTCACCGCCTCTCGCTGAGGCTTGTTCAGGTTGGCCAGGACATCCTCGGTCGAAGGCGCGGGCGCGGCCGGATGCGCGACCGAAGGTTCAGCGCTCTTTCGGGGCACTGCCCGATTCTACGGGCGCTTCCTGACCGATGCCGGGTGGGACGTCACCTTGCGTCGAGGAGCGGTCTCAGAACGGGTTGCCAGCTCGGATACCCTCCGGCACCTAGTTCCGCCAGGGTCGAGCCAAGCGTGTCCAACACCAGGATCCCAGGCGTCAATCCACCTGGCGCCGAACCGACCCGGGTTACCGCGATTGAGGTTCCGGAAGGTGACCACGTGGCGGCCAATTCGAAGGCGCCGGCTGGGCTCAGCCTGCGGGGATCACGACCATCGGTGTCGACGATCCACAATGCGGGCCGCCAAGCGTCGGGTTCATCGTTATTGGTCCCAAGAAAGAGAAGCACGCGCCCGTCGGGCGACCACTCCTGCCCACCGGGAAATGCCTCGTCTGCCGCGAGGGTGAGTGGGGACAAGCTGGTCAGGTCCGCGTTGGCGACGACCACCTGGGCATACAACTTCCCCTCCCAACGACCGAACGCCAGCCGAGTGCCATCGGGTGACCAGGCCGGGGCGTCGTAGACTACTCGCGCGTCGGGCCCAATCGTCGCCAGAACCGTGCCCGCAAGATCGACGACCGAAAGCACGTCGGTGGTCGGCGCCGAGATGTAACCCCCGACGGGCGCCACTGACCGACCCAGCAGAACAAGACGCTCGCCCTCCGGTGCCCAGGTCGGCCATCCGCTCTCGGCCAGCCGGTGCTGTTCGGATCCGTCGGCATTCATGACCCACGGTTCGGAAGGCACATCCACCGACGCGTACGGGCAGGGAACGGCATCGCGGTAGCGCATGAACGCCACATGCCGCCCATCGGGCGCCCACCAGAACGGACCGTCGCCGACTCGCAGGTCAAATGGCATCGCCTGGGCATCCGTTCCGTCCGGCATGACCGATGTCAGTCGCGGGATGCAGTCCCCTCCGGTGTCGGTGATGTACACGCGCGTGCCGCCCGGCGACCACTGCGCCTGGATTCCCTCGCCCACGCGGGTTCGGCCCAATCCATCCGCCGATGCGACCCAGAACTCATACATGTCGCCCTCCGCGGCGCCAGTAAGAAGGAGACCGGTTGTGGCTGCCGGAGGCTGGCTCGGGTCCGTCGAAGGCGGGCCCGGCGTCGGGGTAGCGACCTGTCCGGCCGACGATGGCGTCGCGCTCTGCGAGACGGCGGCGCAGGCGGTGAGCATGAAGACGATGCCACAGAGTATCGCGCTAGCTCGCGAAGGCTTGATGGACGTCACGTGGGCGCCTGGTTCGCGTGGGGAGCCACACCGGGGGCATTGGATGCGGCTGTCCCCCGGGAGGCCGACATCAGTACCAGGCGCTCGTGGCCGGCCAGACGACGCGTACCCGGTCGATGATGCTGGGCGACTCGGAACCATCGGAAATGTTGTAGATCAGCGGCTCTTCATCGCCGGTGATGCACCCATGCACGTTGGGTGTGGTGAACCAGAGCTGGGTGTTATTGAGGAACACCGGCTTCTCGCGCGACTGACCGATCAGCCGCGGGCTGGTGCCATCCACCAGATCAACTAGGTAGACCTGACCGTCGACCACAAAGGCCGCGTGCCTTCCGTCGGGTGTGATCGTGGGCCAATTCCAGTTAACTTCCGGGAGAAGGAGCGTCTGTCCCCCGGCCGGCGTCCAGCGGTAGACGTCACCCCCCTGCCGGTAGTAGAGCGTTTCTGAGGTTGGCGACCAGACCGCCTGGGCGGGGTGATCGCCTTCGGCCCATCCGCCGTTCGGTGGGACGAGCGACAGCACGGCCGTGTCGCCGTCAAAGACGCGGAGGCTTGAATAGAGGTTCAGGCCGCCTTGGAGGCTGCGCGGGTGATCGAGCACGAATAGGTGCTCCCCCGAGGACGAATATGCGGCCCTCTTCGAATAATCGGGTGGGGCGCCGCAGAAGCCGACTGGTTCATCGGGGAGTGAGGCAACGACGTGGTCGCCGGCAGCCGTCGCGATGTGGATCTCCCTCGATATTGCCATGCTCGTGTTCGGGTCGATCCGATACGTCAGCCAGACCATCTGGTCGAGCCGCGGCGAAACGGCCAGAAACTCCGCCTCCATCGGATACACCACCTTCGGTAGCTGGAACCAGTGGTAGCGCACCTCCGGAAGGTCGACCACTGCCCAAGCGCCCAACGCAATCACCACGTGGCGGGGATCGATAAGCTCCACGGGGTTCATGCCAGGCGCGAAGGTGCATGCGGTCCTCGGGCTGCTTGTATCGGCATAGTCCCGCAGCACCAGCTCCCCGGTGAGCTGCGCCGAGTGGATTTGAACGATGGCGACCGGGTCCGACGCCCCGATTGACCCCGAGCAAGTGATCCCCGGAACAAAGTCGGCGGGCTGCTGCGCCGGCAGGATCGCGAACGAGTCGCTATTCGAATTACCGGCCGGGCTGGACGGCTCGACCGGTGGTGGGTTGTCTTGCGCTGAGGAAGGGCCGAGCGTGGGTGCGGGCGTCCTGCGCGGAGTCGGAGCCGATGTCGTCTGGACTGACCTCGCGACCGGACTGGCGGGATCCTCCGCGGTCGGCGATGCGTCCCCCCGACCGAGGAGGCTCGCTACCAGAAGTGTCACCATTGCGACGCCGAAAACGGCGGCTCCGCCCCCAGCCATTCGGCGCCGGGTGATGCGCGGCTCGGTCGAGGATGTGGGTAACTGGACCGGGTCGTCAGCTGTGTCGAATTCGAACAGGCACGTCCCGCAGTCGGCGGCCCCCGGTTCGCGCGGCGATCCGCACTGGGGACACGCCTGGTTGACCATCAGGTCTCCCGCTTGGGCGTGTGCTGGACGCCGCCGAGCAGCGTACACCCGCCGGCAACGGGTAGAGGTGCGCGGCAGCCTCTGTACGGTCGCGCCGCTCCTGGCAGGTTCACGACCGGCGTACAGGTGTGCACACCCGCAACGTAACCGCGGTCACCTGCGGCAAGACTGCGGCCACATTATCCGGTCCCGCCCAACACGTTGACGCAACTCTCAACTCCTGGCGGAACGGCTTTCAACACGAGCTGGACCACACCGCTCTGCGCCGCCCAGGGGAGTTGAACGAAAACCACAGAGGCATCTTGCTCGCCCCGATCCAGGCCCAATGCGTAGAAGGCTTCCCGCAGCGCGCGCGCCTCGTCACGGGTCAGACTCGCGCAGCGGACGCCGGCCGGGACGGGCTCGTCGAGCACCTCTTCGCCGATATCCAGCACCGACGTCGGCAGCGGGAGATCGACCGTGTCCACATCGGCGTCGCCAAGCAGGCCCATGGGCCCGAAGTCCGATAGCGAACCAACACGAGGCGTCATGACGAGGTCGTAGGTGAGTGGCTCATATGCCGCGGGGCCGCGATCGGGATCCACCAGCCATGCAGTCGGCGGGTCGACGGCGAGAGCAGTCAGTCGCTCGGCGAGCGCCACGATGCCGGCTGCCTCCGGCGCGTCACTGGAGGTCCGTGCGGCGACCATCACCGGGCCCTGCTCGGCGACAACCGAGATCGACCAAAGAACATAGCCGCCTTCGTATCCAGGTGGCTCCGTCTCATACGCTGCGCTTGCCTCGAGCAGCCCGCTGTTGACCGCCTCCTGGCTGAATAGCCGAGTACCTTCATTCGTGAGGCGGCGCTGCTCCCAGACGGGTCCCGGGCTCACGACGGATAGTCCCGGGCTCACGAGTCGCCCGTCGGGATAGAGGACGACCGTCATATCGTTCAGCGCGCCCGTTGGGTATTGCCTTTGAACACGCAACACCCAGGCGCTGGACGGTTCGGGCAGCTCGCCGATCCACTCGGTGGAGCGGTCGCGGGCGGTGGCCCATCCGATCAGCTCACCAAGGCGGACCCGATACCACACCAGGCCATCAGCCGCCGTCTGGCCTTCCAGGATCGAGACGACGTCGCCCTGCTGGAGGCTGCCCACCTGCGCAGCGTCCGATTGAGGGTCGGTCCGCACGGTCAGCTCACTGGCCGTTACCAGTGCAAATCCAGACGTGGGTAGCGCGGGGGGAAGCGCCGGGGCCTCGGAGGGCGCGGCGCTGGGCGACGGCAGGGAGGGGTTGATGCTCAGGTCGTCCAGGTCCAGCATGCCGCTGCCAACGACAATCGCGCCACCGATAGCAGCCGCTGCAAGGAGTGCCGCCGCCAGCAGCAGCATGAACCGCTGGTTCGTCGCGCCGGCTTGGAGCGCCGCGGCCTCCACGGCGCCGCGGATCCGCATTGGCGCCCCTTCGGTTGCCATTTCGCCCAGGACCAGCGAGTGGCGGCGCAGCTGAGCGCCAACCGTGCGGCATCGGTCACATCCGGCCAGGTGAGCGTCCAGCGCCGTCTGCTCGTCATGCGAGAGGGGGAAGTCGATGGCCGCGGCCATGAGGCCCTCGGCCGTTCGGTGGTCGATCATCGGGCGCCTCCCGTGGTCTCGAGAAGTTCACGCAGCTGAAGGCGAGCCCGCCACATGAGCGAGCGGGTGGCAAGCGGGGTCCGACCGATCATCTGAGCGATCTCCTGCCCGTCGAATCCATGGGCAGCCAGGAGCACCGCGTGGCGAGCATCGACGGACAGCGCCCCGAGCGCCACGTCCACTTCGCGGCTCTGCTCCCGCTCGAGATAACCCGACTCCGGCGAGGCGGCGTCATCCGGGCCCCGCATCCGTGCCATGGCGCGAACCGCTGCCGTCAACCGCCGTCCGCGGCTGGCGGCCAGGTTCGCCGCAACCCGAAACAGCCACGTACGGTGGTTGTCCGGCGCGCGCCCAGCGCGTGTCTCGCGGACGAGACGAAGGAATGTCTCCTGCAGGAGATCCTCGGCCACCTGGCGGTTTCGGGTGGTGGCCAGGAGGAAGCTGAACAGGTCGCGTTGGTGGTCGTCGTAGGCCGCCATCACCGCCGCCGCTCGCGTGCTGGCCATCAGATCGGAACGCGGCACGGGCGATGCGGATCCATTCACACCCGACTAGACGAACCGGCGGCCAATATGTTGCGAAATCGCGCTGGCGATGCAGCGCGCATCGGTCAGTTCAGGTCGGCGCAGGCGGTGTAGGTGCCGAAGTCGTCCTTCGAGAAGTGCAGGTTCAGCGCGAGCTCTCCAGCAAACAGCTCCTCGAGCGTGACCTCGACGACGGTCGTCGACATGCCGTCGATGACGTTCTGGAGGGGGTGCCGCGGCAGCGGGACCAGGTTCACGCAGGTGCCCGGATGGATGTGGGCCGGCATGTCCGGGTGTCCCGCCGGATCGACATCGACTTCGACGCGGGTCGTTCCATCCCCCAGGTCGGTGAGCACGGCGCTGCCGGTCACTCCGGAGTCGTTGAGGGTCGCAAGCTCGACGGTGCGGCTGGACTGCTGCCCGGCGCATGCAGCGAGCG
>Ga0326597_10007435_pt1 | contig 14916 bp, 16 predicted proteins | sample RVTome_12_FD_203789 | JGI IMG/M metagenome (GOLD analysis project Ga0326597, IMG submission 203789) | Soil microbial communities from uranium-contaminated site in the Upper Colorado River Basin, Wyoming, United States - RVT100D185 | ecosystem: Environmental > Terrestrial > Soil > Contaminated >... | reverse complement strand
GCCGCGGCCGCGGGGTTTCGAAGCTCCAGCGCACCGCCTGCTCGAGCGCGCGTCCGTCCAGCGCCCGCGTGCCGGCCGGCACGGTGGCCTGGTAGCGGCTGGCCGGCGGCAGCGGCGGCTCGGGCAGAAACACCAAAGTCGAGCTGCCCATCCAGCGGAAGCGCCCGGCTGCCGGCGGATCGAGCTTGAGCGGCGCCTCGAACGGCCGCTCCGGTATCGCGCCCAGCGCCACCATCGGCGCGCTGAAGCTGACCACGATCTGGCTGGTCTCGCCGGAATGACGGGTCGGGCCTTGGGGACGCTGCAGCGTGACTTCGAGCGCGGCCGGAGCGCCGCCTTGGCTGGCCATTCGAGCGGCCGAGGCCGCCGCGGCGGCCAGCAAGGCTGCGGCCAGGAACGCGCGCAGGATGCCTCGAGCCCGATGCAGCCGGTCGGTTTCGCTATCCGAAGGACCGAATCCCATGCTCATCCTCTGCCCTGCACGACCTCCAAGGATCGCGCAATTGCAATCCGGGCGCCAAGCCGGATCGCGTCCGGCGGGTCAAGAAAACCAACGCGGTCATTTCATCCGTGTCTCCGGATACACCCTGACTCGGCGCCGGACACAGGAGCGTCTCCGCGGCCGGCGGAGTGCCCATGCCACCCCATTCGGGACTCTGTGGGCGAATATCAAGGGCGAAACCGTTTGGCTGGCCCAGTCAGATCCGGCCGGCGGCCAGCGCGGCGGGATCGAGCTCCGCGAGCGAAGCCGCCACCCACTCGGCGCCCTGCAGCCGATCCGCCGGACAAGAATTCGCGACCGCAATGCAGCGCAGGCCGGCGGCGCGGGCCGCGGAGATACCCGCGGGAGCATCTTCCAGCGCGATCCCGGGACAACGGCCGTTGCGCTCCGCGGCACCGAGCCGTCGCAACGCCAGGCGGTAACCCTCGGGGTCGGGCTTGCAGCTGAGAACATCCTCGGCCGCGACGACCACCGAAAACAGCGCGCTCAAACCGCACGCCGCGAGGGTCGGTTCGATCTCGACGCGCCGGGCGCCTGAGACGATCGCCAGCGGGATCCCGAGCCGATGCAGCGCTTCGGCCAGCTCGCGGGCCCCGGGAAACAGCCGCGGGCCGCCGCCGAGCAGGCGCAGGTAGGCCGATTGCTTGCGTTGGACCAGCTCGCGGAGCTGATCGTCCGTCACCCGGCGGCCGCGCTCGCTGAGAAAGCCGGCGAAGGTGGCGCGATCGTCGTGGCCCAGATAGCGCTGGTAATCCTCTAGCGGCAGGCTGATCCCTTCGGGAGCCAGCACCTCGACGAAAGCTTGGTAGTGGATCGGCTCATCGTCGACCAGGACACCGTTGAAGTCGAACAGGATCGCCGCCGGAATTTGCCTTCGCTCGGTCATGCCGTGGTGGCGCCGCCGCATAGGTTGATCGCCTGACCGGTCATCATGGCGGCGGCGTCGGAGGCCAGGTAGACCGCCAGCTCGCCGACCTCGGCCGGATCCACGATTCGGCCCAGCGGCACTTGGCGCAGGGCCGAGCCGCGAAACGCTTCCGCGCTGGTGCCGCTGGCCGCGGCGCCGGCAGCGAAACCGCGCGCTCCCATCTCGGTATCGACCCAACCGGGACACAGCGCGTTGACCGTGATCCCGCGCGGCGCCAGCTCCAAGGCCAGCGCGCGGGTGAAGCCGATCACGCCGTGCTTGGCGGTGCAGTAGGCGCTGTAGCCCGGCACGCCGAACTTGCCCAGCACCGAGGACAGATTGAGGATCCGGCCGCCGCGGTGATCCGGCATCCGAGCCAGCACCGCGCGCGAGCAGTCGTACATGCCGGTCAGGTTGGTGGCGAGGATGCGGTCCCACAAGCCGTCGCCAGTGCCGGCGATCGGATTGGTTCCCGAGATGCCGGCGTTGTTGACCAGGATGATCGGCGCCCCCAATGCGGCGGCGGCCTGCGCGACGAATCGCTCGATCGAGCCGCGCTCGGTGACATCCAGCGGCAGCGCCAGCAGCGCGCCGCCGGCTTCGCGGGCGGTCTGTTCCAGCGCCGCCCGGTCGCGGCCGCCGATCGCGACCCGCGCGCCCTCGCGCGCCAGGGCCAGGGCGATCGCGCGCCCGATGCCCTTGCCGCCGCCGGTCACCAAGGCGACGCGGTCTTGCAGCCGGCCCGGCATGCTCAGGAGGTGTGGGGGAGTTCCCCCACTTTCGAGGGGGTGTGGGGGAGTTCCCCCACTTTCAATGCCGTCGCGCGATCCGCGGCCAGCTGGAAGCGCTCGAATTCGTGCAGGAACGCCAGGCTGCGCAGGTCGGTCATGCGATCGAGAAACAGAATGCCGTCGAGATGATCGACTTCGTGCTGGATCACGCGGGCTGCGAAATCCGCGGCCTCGAACTGCAGCGGCCGGCCGGCGCGGTCCAGCGCTTCGACCGTGATATGGGTGGCGCGCGGGACCTGGCCGCGCAGCTCCGGGATGCTGAGGCAGCCCTCCCAGTCGCTCGCAGTGGCGCCGGAGCGGTCCACGATTGCGGGGTTGACCAGGATCCGCAGCGGCGTCGCCGCGTCCTCGGTGCCGAGCGCGGCGATCGCGCAGACCCGCGCCGCGACGTGCACCTGCGGCGCCGCCAGACCGACCCCCTCGTACTCGTGCATGGTTTCGATCAGGTCATCCAAGAAGCGCTGGAATTCGGGCTCGAGCAGCCGGCCTGCGCCCACCGCTTCGGCCCGCCGCCGCAGCACCGGATGCCCCATCCGCGCCACCTTCAGAATCACGCCCGCCAATATAGGCCAGAGGGAAAAAACGTGCCAGGCACCTTGCTCAGGTCAGGGGAACGGTGAGGCGGGCGCAGGTACCAGCCGCATCGAGGCGGTTTTCCAAGGTCAGACTGCCGCCGTGGGCCTCGGCGATCTGGCGGCACAGGACCAGCCCGATGCCGCTGCCCCCGGGCTTGGTGGTGAAAAACGGGACGAACAGGTTGGCGGTGTCGCCGAGGCCGGGGCCGTCGTCCTCGACCCAGACTTCGAGCTGTCCGGCGCTGATGTTCCAACCGGCCCGCACCCCGCCGCCGGTCTCGAGCGCCGCGTCGGCCGCGTTGTGCACCAGATTGATCAAGAGCTGGTCGAGCTGATCGGGATCGGCTTGAATCGTCAGCTCCGGACCGGGGTGCAGCGCGACCGCCAAGCGAGTCTCCAAACCGGCCACCCGCCGGATCCACGCGTCGACGCTCATCACCTTGCGCCGCGGCTGAGGCAGCCGCGCCAGCCGCGAGTAGGATTCCATGAAGCGGATCAGCGCTTCGGCGCGCGATCCGATCACCGCCAGACCGCGGCGCGCGTCCTCGCGCCAGTCCGCCGGCATCGGTTCGCGGACCAAGAGGCTGTCGAGGGTCCCGGCCATCGACTTGATCGGGGTCAGCGAGTTGTTGAGCTCGTGTCCCAGGACCCGGATCAGGCGCTGCCAGGCCTGGCGCTCCTCCTCGCGCAGCGCGCGGCTCAGGTCGGTGAGCACCAGCAAGTGATGCGGCAGCCCGCCCTCGCGAAAACTGCTGCGGCGCACGCCCCAGCGTCCCATGCCGCCGGGAAAGGTGCGCTGGAGCGTGCGGCTGACTTCGCCGTCGAGGCAATCCGCCAGCCCCAGCTCCTTGGCGCTGCGCCCCAGCAAGCGCGCCGCCGGCTGCGCCATCAGGCGCTCGCCCGCGCGGTTGACCAGCCGCAGATGCTGCTCGCCGTCGAAGGTGAACACCGCCACGTCCAAGCTCGCCATCACCCGGTGCAACAAGTGGGTGGCCTCGACCGCGCCGAAGCGCTGGGCGCGCAGCGTGGTCGACAGCGCGTTGACCTCCATCACCACTTGGCCCAGGGCATCTTCGGTCCCGGCGCCGCGGGCCCGGATCGAAAAGTCGTCCTCGCGCAGCGCCGCCAGCAGGTTGGAGATGGTCTGCAGCGGGGAGACCAGCCGCTCGCGCAGCGCATAGGTGCAGGCCCACCAGACCCCCACGATCACCACCGCCAGGGTCCACCGCACCTTGGCGCTGAAATCGCCGCTCCAGAGCAGGATCAAGGCGGTCAGGATGCCGGGCAGCGCGGCGGCGATCGACAGCAGCTGGATGCGCCGATCGTGGCTGATTCGCATCGCGCCGCGTCAGATATTACTTCCCGTTTGCCTATATCAGCACGGCATGATGGGCGGTGGAGATGGCGTCGGATGCAAGGCGGGCGAAGAGAGGCTGACGGAGGCGTACTGAAAGGTACGCCGGAGGAGGCCGAACGAGCCCAACGCCGCAGCCGGCGGCAGATCCGCCGCCAAGCATCAGAGGCCGTGCTGTTGGAGGCGGCGGTAGAGCGCGCTGCGGCTCAGTCCCAATGCCTTGGCCACGTGGCTGACGTTGCCGCCGTGGCGGGTCATCGCTTTCTGAATCAGATAGCGCTCCACCTGCTCGAGGCTCATGTCCTCGATCCGCGGCGCCCCGTCGCCGTTCGACTCCAAGCCCAAATCCGCCGCCTCAATGGTATCGCGCTGCGCCATCAACACCGCCCGCTCCACCGCATGGTCGAGCTCGCGCACGTTGCCGGGCCAGCGGTGCCCGAGCAGCGCCTCTATGGCGGCGGCGTCGAATCCACCGAGCTCCTTGCGGTAGCGTTGGGCATGCTGCTGCAGGAAATGCCGCGCCAGCAGCGCGATGTCCTCGCGGCGCTCGTGGAGCGGCGGCAGCCGGATCTCGATGGTGTTGAGCCGAAACAAAAGGTCCTGCCGGAAGCGGCCGGCGCCGACCTCCTCGCCGATCTGCGCGTTGGTGGCCGACAGCACCCGCACGTCGGTGCGGCGGGTGCGCGAGGAGCCGACCCGTTCAAACTCGCCGGTCTCCAGCACCTGCAGCAGCTTGGGCTGCAGGTTGATCGGAAGGTTGGCGATCTCGTCGAGAAACAGCGTGCCGCCGTCGGCCAATTCGAAGCGTCCGACCCGATCGAGCTTGGCATCGGTGAACGCCCCTTTCATGTGACCGAACAGCTCGCTCTCGAACAGGCTCTCGGTCAGCCCGCCGACGTTGACCGTGACCAGCGGCCGAGCGGCGCGCCCGCTGGCGGCGTGCAGCGCGCGCGCCACGAATCCCTTGCCGGTGCCGTTCTCGCCGCTGATCAGCACGTTGGCGTCGGCCGGGCCGACCCGCGCGATCAGCTGCAGCACCGGCTGCATCGCCGCCGATTCCGCGATCAGCTGCGGCCGGCCCTCGGCCCGCAACAGCTGGTTTTCGGCCTCGAGCCGCTGGCCCTGGCGCAGCGCGCGGCTGAGCTCGACTTGGGTGCGCAGGATGGTCAGCAGCCGGGCGTTGTCCCACGGCTTCTGAATGAAGTCGCGCGCGCCGCGGCGCATCGCCTCGACCGCCAACTCGACACTGCCCCAGGCGGTCATCACCACCACCGGCAAGGTCGGATCCAGCGCCTGCAGCCGCGACAGCAGCCCCAGGCCTTCGGCCCCGGAGGTGGTGTCGCGCGCGTAGTTGAGGTCCATCAGCAAAACATCGAAATCGCGACCCTCGAGAACCGAGAGCACCGCGGCCGGAGCGCCGGCCGATTCGATCTGATAGCCCTCCCCCTTGAGCAGCAGGCGCAGCGCTTCGAGGATGTCCGGCTGATCGTCCGCGATCAGAATCCAGGGCGCCGGTTTCATGCTCGGAAGAGCCCGACCAAGCCCCAGCACTGCATTCTGGGCGGTGGAGATGCCGTCAGATGCGAGGCGGGCGCAGGGAGGGCGACGGAAGCGTACTGAAAGGTACGCTGGAGGAGCCCGACCAAGCCCAACGAAGCAGATGGCGGCAGATACACCGCCGGATCACCGGTCGACGATCCAGCCGTCGGCGAGTTGGATGATGCGGTTGCCGTAGGCGGCGTTGGTCTCCGAGTGGGTCACCTGAATGATGGTGGTGCCCTCTTGGTTGAGCTGCTTGAACAGATCCATGATCTCTTTGCCCTGGCTGGAGTGCAGGTTGCCGGTCGGCTCGTCGGCCAGGATCAGCTTGGGGCTGGCGATCACGGCCCGCGCGACCGCGACCAGCTGCTGCTGGCCGCCGGAGAGCTGACTGGGGTAGAGGTCCTTCTTACCGACGATCCGGAACCGATCCAGGGTGTCGGCCACCAGCGCGGCGCGCTCGGAGCGCTTGATGTTGCGATAGGAGAGCGGAATATCGAGGTTCTCGTAGACCGTCAGGTTGTCGAGCAGGTGGTACTGCTGGAATACGAAGCCGATGGTCTGCTTGTTGAGCTCGGCGCGCTGCTTGGGTTTGAGCTGCTGGACGGCCTGGCCGAGCAGGAAATACTCGCCCTCCCAAACACCGTCGAGCAGCCCCAGGATGCTGAGCAGGGTCGACTTGCCGGCCCCGGACGGCCCCATGATGGTGACGAACTCGCCCGCCGCCACCTCCAAGTTGATCCGCCGCAGGACGTAGGTCTGCCCGGCCCCCGAAGCGTAGTACTTCTCGACATCGACCAACCGAATCATCTGTTCTCCCGGCGGCGGATCTGGCGGCGTCTGCTTCGTTGGGCTAGCTCGGCATCCTCCGGCGTACCTTTCAGTACGCCTCCGTCAGCCTCGCGTCGCCCGCCTCGCATCCACCACCAGCTCCACCGCCCGACAGGCTCTGCAATGGGGGCGGGGGAGCGAGTTTGTCGCAAGATCGACCCGTTGCGCCACGCTACTCTTCTTCTACCACCCGGCCGTCGAACAAGTGGATTTCGCGCTCGGCGTGGCGCGCGAAGCGCTCGTCGTGGGTCACCATGCAGATGGTGGCGCCGGACTGATGCAGGTCGCCGAGCAGCTCCATCACCGCCTCGCCGTTCTTGGAGTCGAGGTTTCCGGTCGGCTCGTCAGCCAGCAGGATCAAGGGGTGTCCGACCAGCGCGCGCGCCACCGCGACGCGCTGCTGCTGGCCGCCGGAGAGCTGCGACGGATAGTGCTTCATGCGGTGCGACATCCCGACCTTCTCGAGCGCCGCCTGCACGTGGATCTTGCGCTCGCCCGAGCTGATCCCGCGATAGGTCAAAGGCAGCTCGACGTTTTCGTACACGGTCAGGTCGCCGATCAGGTTGAAGCTCTGGAAGATGAACCCGATCTCGCGATTGCGGATCCGAGCCCGATCGGCGTGGTTGAGACCCTGCACCGGCTTGTCGTTGAGCGTATAGCTGCCGTCGGTCGGCGAATCGAGCAGGCCCAGAATCGACAGCAAGGTCGACTTGCCGCAACCCGACGGTCCGGCGATCGAAATGTACTCGCCGCGGCGGATCTGCAGGTGAACGCCGGAAAGCGCATGCGTTTCCACCTCGTCGGTATAGAACACCTTGGTTACGCCATCCAGGCGGATCAGAACACCGTTGCTGCTACCGTTCCCTTCGCTCATCGCCTCTCCTCTTGGCCTCTCCTTTTGTCCTACCCTCGGGAGCCCCAGCGCCGCTCGGCCCGATTAATTCAGCCGGACCCGATCGACGGAATCCCACTGCGACATATCAGACAGGATGACCCGGTCTCCGGGTTGCAAGCCATCCAAGATTTCGATCGTGTTGACCGAGCTGCGTCCCAGCTTGACCGGCGTGCGCACGGCGCTGTCGCCTTCGGCTTCCAGCTTGAACAGCCCCACCACGCTGTCGGACTGGCCGTAGGCCGGCCGGCCGACGAACACCACATCTGCGAGGTTCTCCAGCTCGATGGTCCCATCGACGCTGAGGTCCGGCCGCGCGCCCTTGGGCAGCGGGCCGATCAGCGCCGCGTCGACCGTCACGGTGCCGTTCTGCACCGCCGGGTCGATCCGCGTGACCTTGCCTTCGATCACTCCGTTGCGGGTATCGATCATCGCCGGCTGGCCGAGCATGATGTCCTTGGCCTGGGTCTCGGCGATCCGCAGCTCGGCCTTGAGCTTGTCGGGCTGGGCCACCTTGGCCAGCATGGTCCCGGGGGTCACCCGTTGGCCCACCTGCACCTCCATCTGCTGCAGCACCCCGTTGAGACCGGGCGTGACCCGAAGCGCCCGGAGCTGCTCGCGCTTGAGCAGGTAGAGGGCGCGCTGCTGATCGACTTCGGCCTGCTTGACCGCGAGCTGGGCCTCGAACGATTCGGCGCTGATCTCGAGCCGCTCCTTCTCGATCTTGAGCCGGATCCCCATCTCCTCCGACTGGGCCTCGGAGATCTTGAGGTTCATCATCGAGGTGAGGCCGTCTTTGGCCAGCTCGCGATCGGCTTCGGCCCGCAGCTGGGCTTCTTTCTGTCTGGCCTCGGCGGTCGCCACCAGCGCCTGCTGGTCGAGCAGCTGGCTGCGGAGGCGTACTTTGAGATCGGTATATCCGGCTTCGGCCGCTTTGAGCTGCAGCTCGGCCTCCAACGCCGTCTGCTCGAGCTCCGGATTGCTGAGCTCAAGGAGCACGGTGTCGGCCTTCACCTCGGTGCCCGGGAGCACCAAGATCTGCTCGACCCGGCCCTCGCTGGCGGCCGGGATCCAGCGGATCTCCTCCGGCACCAAGGTGCCGAGCCCGCGCACCTGCCGGATCATCGGCCCGCGTTTGACTGTGTCGATCCAAACGGTGGCGCGCTCGACGGTGGGGGCGGCCGGCTTGAGGCGCGATAGCCCGAGGCTGATCAACACGATAGCGAGAAGCCCGCCGCCGATGTAGATCATGCGGCGGATCCGGCGGCTGCGGGCCTGAGACGGTCGTGGGATGTCCATGGACACGTGGCTTGGGCTCCAATTTTCAGGATAGGGCAACATCAAACTGCATGCCACACTGAACGAAGGGAGTAAACTATTTGTTCCAAACGCTTTGCGCTCCCCTCGGGGGCTGGTGGCTGTTCAATGCCGGGATCGCCCGTCCCAAAAACGAACAGAGTCCGACTAGGGAGATGGATGGGTGGAATCGTCCGCCAGCGCCAGCTCGGCGAGCTTCTGGCTCAAACCTTGGGCGATCAGGGCGGCACCCAAGGCGCTGGGATGGATCCAGTCGATGAATGCCTCCGGATGCTCGTCCAGCGGCCGCGCATCGACCAGCGGCACCCGCTGGCGCCGGTAGACCTCGATCAATGCGTCTCGATACATCCGGCCGGCGGGGATCCGGGCCAGCGTGGCGCGCGGAACCGGCGGGATCAGGCCGACCTCGATCGCACCATGCTGGCGACACAGCCGGATCATGTCGGCCACCGTGGCCCGGAAGTCCGCGAGCGGCACGCGGCGCAGGGACGGCTCCCTGCCGGCTCGAAAATCGAGGATCGCCCGCTGTTCTTGCGGGATCGGGCGGCGCCCGCGCAGCAGCGGTTCGAGCACCGAATGCAGCAGTTGGTAGGTCCGCAGCCGCGCGAGCATGTCTTGTAGCTGGGCGGTTCGGTGGCGAAGGCGGGTGGCTTCCAGCGCCTCGCGGTCGGTGAATCCGAGCGCCGGCACGTAATCGTTCCATTGCCCGAGGTACAGAACCACGAAGCGCGGCCGATAGTCGAACACGCCGGCCTTGAGCCGCTCATAGGTGAGCACCGTGCTGTGGCCGGTGCAGCCGCTGTTGAGCACCTCCACCGGCCGGTCCAGCTTTTGCGCCAGTTGGCGCTCCAGCTGATCGGCGATCGACTCCTCCTGCCGCAGCCTGTACCCCAGGACGCACGAGTCGCCGGCCAAAGCGAGGCGCAGCGTGCCGGGCTTGGGAATCCGCCGCAGGTGCGGTCCGCGGTAGCCATTCCGGTTGACCCGACCGCGCATTGAAATCGGGAACCGCGCCCGGGGTCGCGGCTCCCACAGGCAGATCGTCGACGGTCTCAGGTAGTAGTGCGGATCGCCGAGATGCTCATCCTGACGGCCGACGAAGGCGATCGGTCGCGGCTGGTAGTGAACCCCCGCCAGCCGCAGGCCCGATTCCAACAGCAGCAGGGGCGCGGCGGCGAGCAGCAGGCGGCCGGCCCATTCCCGACTCCTTCGGCCAGCCGCTGACATCCTCGGGTCGGCTATGGAGCCTTGAGCCTATTAGGCCCGCGCCACCGCGGGGAGCGCGGCCTCGGCCGGCGCCGCGCGGATGTTCCAGCGGTAACCGATGTAGATCAGGGTCAGGCCGATCAACTCGGTGACGTAGAGCACCTCGACATAGCCGAAGCGGGTGAACGCTCCGCCGATCCCGGGCAGCAAGGCGCCGACCGCGATGCAGACGTTGCCGACGAAACGGTGATGGGTCTGCTGGCGCTTGCGAAACCGGTAGGCCGACAGCGCGGCACCCCCGACCAGGAAGATCAGCGCATAGGTATTGATGAACGGGCTGAAGAGCCGCACCCATTGCCAGCCGATCACGCTCCCCGAGAGCCGGTGGGGCTCGGCTCGGGCCAGGTCTAGCGGGGTCATCAGCACCAGAGCCGCCGCTACCAGAATGAACGGGACCAGCACCGAGGTCAGGCGGTTGGCAGTCTTGCGCGACAGCAGCAGATAGACCGTCCCCTGGGCCAGCGGCGCGCCGCCCAGGAGCGCGCCCGAAATGTACCAGGCGCGGAAGATCCAGGGATTCCAGCCGAACAAGGTCACGAACGCTTCGGTGAAGGTGCCGACGCCGTAGATCAAGATACCGGCCGCCCACCAGAGCAGGTGGGCCCCCTTGCCCTTGTCGCGGTAGCGCCGCCACAGCGCCCACGAGAACAGCAGCGAGAACACCGTGGTGGCTACCGGCAGATGAAGGATCAGCTCGTGCACCGGGTAAGCATACTTGTCTTGGCTGCGAAGGGCGACTGGGATTGGAACAGCAAAGCTTTCGGGTGCCGTGGGCAAGCTTCGCTTTGCCCACGGGCAACACGGGATCATGCAAAATGCCGTCTTCCCACATTCGTTTTGCTGTCCGTGGGCATAGCGTAGCTTGCCCACGGCACCCATCGGCGGAGAGGTGGTCGGCCACAACACATCCGCCCTGGGCCTGCGGCGGCGGTGCATGACAAGCCGCGGCCTGATTCACTAACCTGGTGCACCATGGCGCGTCGGATCCGCCGGATCGGAGTGCTCACCGGAGGTGGCGATTGTCCGGGCCTCAACGCGGTCCTGCGCGCGGTGGTCAAGACCTGCTCGCATAGCGATCCGGTGCAGGTCTGCGGGATCCGCAACGGCTTCGACGGCTTGGTGCTCGGCGCGACCCCGCGGCCACTCGGTCCCGATCAGGTGCGCGGCCTGCTGCCGCGCGGCGGCACCATCCTCGGGACCACCAACCGCGGCAATCCGTTCCGCTACCCGGTGCAGCGCGCCGGCAAGGTCCAGTTGATCGACGCCTCGGGCAAGGTGCTCGCCCATCTCAAGCGCAGCCGGCTCGAAGGGCTGATCGTGATCGGAGGCGACGGCAGCCTGTCGATCGCCAGCGAGCTCAGCCAGCTCGGCGCCCAGATCGTCGGCGTGCCCAAGACCATCGACAACGATTTGATGGGAACCGATTCCACCTTCGGCTTCGACACCGCGGTGGCGACCGCCACCGAGGCGATCGACCGCCTGCACACAACCGCCGAGAGCCACCACCGGGTGATGATCCTTGAGCTGATGGGGCGCGACGCCGGCTGGATCGCGCTCTCGGCTGGCCTGGCCGGCGGCGCCGACGTGATCCTGATCCCCGAGATCCCGTTTCGACTCGAATCCGTAGTCCAGGCGATCGATCGGCGCCGCAAGAAAGGCCGCATGTTCTCGATCGTGGTCGCGGCGGAGGGCGCGCGTTTCCAGGGCCAGAAGAAGATCTATCAGGGCCCCCCGGCCCCCGGCGCCCTGCCGCGGTTGGGCGGGATCGGCAGCCTGCTCGAGCGGCGTCTCTCGCAGGCCACTCAGCTCGAGGTCCGCACCACGGTCTTGGGGCACCTGCAGCGCGGCGGCTCTCCCACACCCAACGATCGGATCCTCGCCAGCCGTTTCGGCGCCGAGGCCGCGCGGCTCGCGATCGCGAAGTCCTACGGCCGCATGGTCTGCCTGCGGGGCCGCTCGGTCACCTCGATCCCGCTGGCCGAGGCGGTGAGCCAAATCCGGCGGGTCGACCCGGGCGGTGAGCTGGTCCGCGCCGCCCGCGATCTCGGAATCGGCTTCGGCGATTGATATCGACACCAACCACTGGACCCGCTTCCCCACGCTGGACGACCGAAACTAGGACCGTTTGTCGTATGCAAGGCGTTCGTCGGCGCACAATGATAGACTCTTATGCTTCGCCACGGTCGCTGTTAATAATGAGGTGATCGTATTGTCAAGGGACCCGGGAAGGCCTAGAAGACCCGACGTCAGGTTTTACGTATCGTTTCTCATCGGTCCGCCGCTCCGGTGCCATACGTATTTGGAGATTGAGGTGAAAACCAAACTCACGATCACGGTCGATCAAGACCTGCTGCCCAAAGCCAAGCGGGAAGCTGGTCGCCGGGGGCTTTCCTTGTCCCGCGTGATCGAGGGAGCGCTTCGCAGGCTCGAAAGCCAAACTTCCAAGCCTTTCTCCGTCCGCTGGCGGGGTGTGTTTCGTCCGGCGGAGCGAAAGGATGAGCGCTATCGCCGGTTGGCGGGGAAGTACCTCTGATCGTCCTGCTCGACACCGACGTGCTGATCGATCTCGCTCTCGATCGGCAGCCTCACGTCCAGGCAGCGGCGGCCTTGATCGACCATTGTGAAACGACACCTGGAACCGCCTACGTCGCCTGGCATTCCCTGTCCAACTTCTACTACTTGGTTACTCCACGCCGCGGCCGCCGCACCGCCCGTCACTTCCTTTCGGATCTCGGTCGCTTCGTCTCGGTGGCGCCGACGACGAACGAAAGCCTCAACATCGCCTGCCAGCTCCCTCTGCCCGATTTCGAGGACTCGATGCAGGTCGCTGCGGCACTGGCCTGCCGCGCCGACGTCATCGTGACCCGCAATCTCCACCACTTCGCCCGTTCCCTGGTCCGAGCCGTGAGCCCGTCGACTTTGCTGGGCCGGCTCCGCGTTGGCTAAGCAACCAGGGTTTGACATCTAGATGAAGATGTACTACATTTTGATGTATGCGGAGGACCACACTCGCCCTCGACGACGATCTGCTTCGCAAGCTGAAGGAAACCGCCGCCCGTCAGGGGCGGACCATGCAGTCCCTGGCGAACGACCTGCTGCGACAGGCTCTCGGGCCGCTTCAGCGGCGGAAGCCCTACAAGCTCGAGCTGCAAGGGTGGCAGGCTGAGCAGCAGCCAGGCGTCGACCTGCTGGATCGGGACCAGCTCTTCGACCTGATGGAACAGCGATGATTCGATGCGCGCGGTCGATACCAACGTTCTCGTCTATGCGGAAATAACCTCGAGCAGCCAACACGCAGCGGCGCTCAGACACTTGAAGGAGCTGACCGAAGGAGGGCTGCCCTGGGCCATCCCTTGGCCGTGCGTTTACGAGTTCCTCCGCATCGTCACCCATCCGCGGATCTTTCATCCCCCCGTGCCAATGGCACGAGCCCTGGCGGATCTGCGTCGGATTCTCGCCTCCCCGTCTCTGGTGTTGCTCTCAGAAACCGAGCGGCACATCGATCTGGCTGAAAAGGCTCTGAAGGATTCGGGAGCTGCCGGCAATCTGGTGCACGACGCGCACATCGCCGCCTTGTGCCTCGAACACGGCGTCACCGAGCTTTTGACCGGTGACAGGGATTTCACCCGTTTCGCGGGACTCCGCGTGTTGAATCCGTTCTAGCCTCTCTGCTCGATCTTATTGACAAGTTTTCTTGCGCTGGCCGGCGGGAGCGGAGCTTTCCGGGCCATGGCGCGGTAGCGTCTCGCAATCGCGTACGATCTCGAGCAGGAACTGCAGCCGCGATCGCAGCCAGCTTTCGCGGGCAGCGTCCCACCGGAGCCACCGGACGCCGGCATCTGTGCCGACGCCGCCGCCGCGCGGGCGCAGGAACTCGAGAGCGTAAGGCGGCGCGCTTTAGTCTCCCGCCGGCCCCTGGCACTCTAGCTCAGCGGGGCGCTCGTCGCCGCGCTCCTTCGGTGCCTCGCGTGCACCGTTGGAGCGCGGCTTCGAGAGCTGGGAAAGGATCATCAAACCATGGAGAAGCCTTCGGCTTCGAAGTGGCGGTCGTAAGCAAAGACATCTTCCACCCGATTGGCGCGAATGCTCACAAGCGATACGGCATCGACGATGCTGAGCCGGCTGTCGCCGCGTTCGATCAGCAGATCGAGTCCCTTCTCGTGGAGCTCACGATCAACCCAGAGGACCTCGAACAGAGGAGCAATCCGAGCCCGGATCTCCGCGACCGCCGTCAGGCCGAGCCTCCGCGCCGCCAAGGCGTACAGCTCTACCAGGACGTAGGAGGTTGTCATTAGCGCCGCATTGCGAGCACGGAGCCGTTCGAAAGCGGCCTTCGCCTTCCCGTGCGCCCGATCGCTCGCCACCAGCAGGGCCAGGATCGCAGAGGTGTCCACAAAAGTCTTGTTCAACGATAGCCGTCTTCCAGGTATTGATCGTGGTGTTGGGAAAGGTCGGTTGCCCCTTCGATGTCCTCGAAGCGTCCGAGCACCTCCGCAGCTCTGGCGTAGGCCTCTTGTCGGGAGGAGCCACCCCGGGCAAATACATGGTCCAACGAGCGTCGAATGATCTCAGATATGGACAACCCTTCCTCGGCGGCAATCCGCTTGAGCTTTCGGTGCTGGTCATCGGTTAGCTGGATTTGGGTTCTAACCACGGACTCAGTGTAGTGACATCATGATGTGATGTCAAGCCAGTCAAAGGCCAAGTTGAAGATACTAGTCAAGGGCTGCGCCCTTGATATCCGCCGCCCAAGGGTCGCGAATCGGGTGGCATGGGCGGCCAGACTCGTAGCGCAGACGCATATATCTGTCCAACCGCGCCTCCGGCTCAGAAGCTGAAGGTGAATTCGGTCTGGGTCGCGTTGTAAGCCCAGATCAACGTCCCCCGCAGGAGCTCCGCGCCGCTGTTTTTTTCGATCACCACCGCCGGGCCGGCCTCCGCC
>Ga0326597_10007434_pt1 | contig 14916 bp, 9 predicted proteins | sample RVTome_12_FD_203789 | JGI IMG/M metagenome (GOLD analysis project Ga0326597, IMG submission 203789) | Soil microbial communities from uranium-contaminated site in the Upper Colorado River Basin, Wyoming, United States - RVT100D185 | ecosystem: Environmental > Terrestrial > Soil > Contaminated >... | reverse complement strand
CCGCGGGTCCCAATGACAACATCCTGCGAGCCATCTGTCAGGCGAAGATCCATGAGGCGGTCCCCTTTGCCAAGCCCGATCGCGGCGATCCCGCTCTTGCGTGGATTGCTGAATTCCGATAACGCCGTTTTCTTAATCATGCCCTTTTCGGTTACCATCAGGACGTAAAGCGGATCGGAGAAATTTTTAACGGAAACAAACGACGCGATCGACTCCTCTTGGTCCTTCGAGATAAGGGTAGCAATTGATTTCCCCCGAGAAGTTTTTCCTCCTTCGGGTATTTCAAACACCTTCAGCCAGTAACACTTCCCTTTGTCGGTAAAGAGCAGGACATAGTCGTGTGTTGCTGCGATGAACATGTGCTCGATAAAATCGTTCTCACGCGTTCCCGCCCCGGTACTGCCGCGTCCGCCCCGGGACTGTTTCCGGTAACCGCTCACCGGAAAGCGCTTGATGAGGCCGCTGTGACTAATCGTCACCACGACCTGTTCCTCCGCGATCATATCTTCAATGCGAAACTCTTCCGCTTTATATACGATCTCTGTTCGCCGCTCATCACCATACTTTTTCTTCAGTTCCAGCAACTCGTCTTTGATGATTTGCATTTGGAGCTGTTTACTCTTGAGAATTGCCTTCAGGCGCTCAATGAGTTTTATCGTCTCACGATATTCCTGCTCAATCTTCTTCCGTTCAAGCCCTGTCAGCCGTTGCAATCGCATGTCGAGAATTGCCTTGGCCTGGATTTCCGACAGCTTGAATTTCTTCATCAATCCGTTCTTCGCAGCCTCGGTGTCGCGTGATGCCTTGATCAGCTTGATGATCGCATCGACATTGTCGAGCGCGATGATGTAGCCTTCGAGGATGTGTGCGCGTTTCTCCGCTTCATCCAGTTCAAATTGTGAACGCCGAACGATGACAACATTGCGGTGTGCGATGAACTTTTCAACTATTTGCCGCAGAGTCAGAATCTGCGGCCTGCCATCAACCAGTGCGAGAGTGATGACGCCGAAGGTCGTTTGCATCAGGGTGTGTTTGTAGAGATTGTTAAGAATAATCTCTGCATTCGCGTCACGCTTAAGTTCAATGACAACGCGAAGTCCGTCCCGGTCTGATTCGTCCCTGATATCTGAAATATCTTCCAACTTTTTTTCGTTGACCAGAATGGCGATGCGTTCGAGGAGGTTTGCCTTGTTCACCTGATATGGAATCTCTGTTACGACAATACTTTGGCGATCGCCTTTGCCGGTTTCAATGCTCGCCTTCGCGCGAACGACGATCCTTCCCCGTCCGGTTGTGTAGGCGTCTTTCACGCCATCATAGCCGTAGATGATGCCTCCGGTCGGAAAATCTGGAGCCTTGATGAACTTCATCAGTTTCTCATCGGTCATCTTATCGTCCCCGATGAAGGCAACGCAACCGTCAATGACCTCGGAGAGATTGTGTGGCGGAATGTTTGTTGCCATTCCGACAGCAATACCACTGGTGCCGTTCACAAGAAGATTTGGGACCATCGCAGGAAGGACAGACGGTTCCTTCAGCGTGTCGTCAAAATTCGAAGTAAAATCAACAGTGTTTTTGCCGAGATCCTGGAGAATTTCCTCCGCGATTTTTGAGAGTCTGGCCTCTGTGTAACGCATTGCCGCGGGAGAATCGCCGTCCACAGACCCGAAATTTCCCTGGCCATCCACGAGCATATAACGCATCGAAAACTCTTGCGCCATGCGGACCATCGTGTCGTACACAGCGGTATCTCCGTGTGGATGGTATTTTCCTAATACCTCACCCACGATGCGGGCAGATTTTTTGTAGGGACGATTTGAAGCAAGGCCGAGTTCGTGCATGCCGAATAATACACGCCGATGAACCGGTTTTAATCCATCACGGACATCAGGAAGGGCACGGGCAACGATAACCGACATCGAATAATCGATGTATGACCCTCGCATCTCATCTTCGATATCGACGGGGATGATTTTTTCGCTCAATGTTGCCATTCGTCGCTCAGTCTCTTTCTTTTCTGGGTTACGGGAATCGGGGGTATGTTACTGATGTGCTTTTTCTCGCGCGGTGTACAGGCGGAGGAATCCGTGGGATTCTCTTTGGCTGAGAGCGGTTTTCAGGTCGACAGATTTTGCAACAAAGACCGACACGTGGCCGATCTCTTCTTCGTGCTTTCTGTACCAAGTGCGATCAAAAAAATGGTCGCCGAGTGCAACCTTCGCTCCGACGGCAGGGTTGCCAAGCGTCAGCGATATCTCGCGCGAGTTGAAGATGTCCTGCAGGGTCATTTCGTCGTGGGCAAGACCAGTCCGGTGAAGGGTGTTCAGAACACGGAAGGCGTTCAATGGGGTTGGCTCGATTTCCACTCTTACTCGCTGCGATGTTGCGTTGTTGCGATTTCCTTCAACCGCGGTAACCACATACCGAACGTTGCTTTGGTTAAAGGCGTGCAACAGCTTTTCAATATTCATGAAGAACTCCACTGAAGACGACTGCGGTTATTTAGACATCAAGATTACGAACATATTTTGCATTTTTTTCTATGAAGTCCCGTCGCGGCTCCACCGCGTCTCCCATGAGAATGGAGAATGTGCGGTCTGCGTCGGCCGCGTTTTCAATAGTCACTTGAAGGATCGTTCTTGTTTCCGGATTCATCGTTGTGCTCCACAACTGTTCCGGATTCATTTCTCCGAGACCCTTGAATCGTGAAATTGCAACGCCGTTGGTGCTTGCTGCTGCGTCCATCTCTTCGTTTACTTCCTCCTCACCACTTTTCTTCCCTTGCGCAAGTCGCTTCACGACCTCTTCTCGCTCCTCTTCATCGTATGCGTAAACTTCCTGCTTTCCCTTTTTCAGCTTATAGAGTGGTGGCTGCGCTATATAAATATGCCCAAGCTCGATAAGCTGTTTCATGTAGCGAAACAAGAGTGTCAGCAACAATGTTCTGATGTGGGAACCGTCAACATCGGCATCGCACATGAGAATGATTTTTCCGTATCGTATTTTTGTCGGGTCGAAGTCCGATCCCACGCCAGCACCAATAGCAGTAAAGATATTTCTTATTTCCTCGTTCTCCAGAATTTTGTGGAGGCGGGCTTTTTCGACATTGAGGATTTTTCCTTTGAGTGGAAGTATTGCCTGGAACCGACGGTCACGCCCCTGCTTGGCACTTCCCCCCGCCGAGTCTCCCTCCACAAGGTACAATTCGCAGTGCTCCGGATCGTTGATGGAACAGTCGGCAAGCTTGCCCGGAAGACCGCCTGAACTCAAAGCGTTTTTTCGCCGTGTGAGGTCGCGCGCTTTACGCGCCGCCTCCCGCGCCTCGGCGGCACGTAACGATTTCTCCAGGATTCGCTTGGCGTCGCCAGGATTCTCTTCAAGCCAGGATGCGAGTGCAGCCCCGATAACACCTTCCACGATGCTCTTCACCTCGCTGTTGCCAAGCTTCGTTTTTGTCTGACCTTCGAACTGTGGTTCGGGAACTTTCACGCTGACCACGGCAGTGAACCCCTCCCGGAAATCGTCGCCAGTTAAGGTGATCTTTCCTTCCTTAACGATTCCATTCTTGTACGCATAATTATTCAGCTGGCGCGTTAGGGCTGTTCGAAAACCGACCAGGTGGGTTCCGCCCTCATGGGTATTGATGTTGTTGACGTACGTGAAAATGTTTTCGCTGTACTGGTCGTTGTACTGAAACGCGCATTCAACCTCGACCGCTCTGCCGGCCTCATCATTGTCGGAGCCAACAGCGTAGAATACCTTGCGCGTGATGGCCGGTCGGGTTGCATCAATATACTTTACAAATTCCACCAGCCCCCCTTTGAAGTGGAATTTCTCCGTTTCCTCGGTCTTCTCACGTTTATCGGTAATCGTGAGCGTGACGTCCGAATTCAGAAATGCCAATTCACGAAGTCGCTCAGCTACTGTCTCGAACTTATACGCTCTGTTTTTGAAAATCTGTCCATCAGGGAGAAACGTTACCTTGGTACCCGTCTTCCCTTTTTCTGCTTTCCCAATGACTTTTACGTCTCCCTGCGCGTGACCTCTCTTGTACTTTTGGAGCCAGACCTTCCCGTCACGCGACACTTCTGCTTCGAGCCATTCGCTCAGCGCATTGACAACTGAGACACCGACACCGTGCAAGCCGCCAGAAACTTTGTAGCTGCTTTTGTCAAATTTGCCCCCGGCGTGAAGAACAGTCATGACGATCTCTAGTGCCGACTTCTTTTCTTCTTTGTGGATGTCGGTCGGTATGCCCCGGCCATCATCGATGACCGTCACCGATCCATCTTCGTTGATGGTCACCGAGATGTTCTTTGCGTATCCTGCAAGGGCTTCGTCGATCGAGTTATCGACGACTTCATAGACCAGGTGGTGAAGTCCACGAACACTAACATCGCCAATGTACATTGCGGGTCGCCGGCGAACCGCCTCCAACCCTTTGAGTACCGTAATATCTTGGGCTGTATATTCTTTTGCTATTTTCTTTTCTTCGGCTTTTGCCATACGTATTGTGTGATCTTTTCTCGTTTAGCGGAATCGAATATCCTGGATTACGTCTGTCCCTGCAAACCTGTTGATTTTCCTGATAATCTCTGCGCGTTTCATTGTCAGCTCTGCGCGCCAAGGGGCAGAACCCACGCTCACGTAAAGCACTTTGTTCTCAATTCGCACTGGTTTTGTAACACGAGCGATCGGTGCCCCCACGGCCTTTTCCCACGAGGTCAGGATGTCGTACTGACTGAGGGTCTTGGCAATCCCGAGCGTATGCGTAAGCTGTTGCAAAGCCGTTCCCACCGGTGTGGGTGAGCCCTTAAGATTTCCTTTTCTTCTAGGCTTCCGTGCAGATGCCATTGCGCACCTTGAATCTCTTGTTCTGGCTATTCCATTGCATTGCGCCGTGAAACCGGGATTCCTCTGTCGACGTTATGATTGTCTGGCCGCACTCACGAATAATACTGATGAGATTGCGTGACCGTTGCTCGTCCAGCTCGCTGAAGACATCGTCGAGAATAAATATCGGGGCTTCATTTCTTTGTTCCCCCATAAGAACGAACTCGGCCATCTTCAGAGCGATTAACATTGTTTTGTGCTGCCCCTGCGATGCATATCTCTGCAGGTTGTTGCCGTTCAAAGTGAGGGCAAGATCGTCCCGGTGCGGACCTACAAGCGAAAGCCCACGCCGAAACTCTTCACCGCAAATCTCGCCGATCCTTTCCGACATCCTTATCTCAATTTCTTCAACGTTGGCCTCGGGATCCAATCCGTCAACTGTTGTCAAGCTCACTCCCGGAAGTTCGTCCGCACCGGTGATCTTTCTATAGGAATCCAACAGTGGGCGTTTGAACTCATGTACGAATGCAAGTCGTCGCTGTATTATCCTGCTTCCGTACCTAACAATGCTCAGCGTCCACGGCTCTAACTCGGGTCCCTGACGGGATCCGGTCACTCTCATTTCACCAAGAATCCGGTTCCTCTGCCTAATCGCTCTCCGGTATTCAAGAAGATCTTCGAGGTAAAGGCGGCTAAGTTGCGAAAGAACCATATCCATGAACCGTCGCCGGTCCGCCGGTCCGCCAAAAGTAATAGCGCTATTTTCCGGGGAAAGGATAACGATTGGAAATCGGCCTACGACCGAGGAAAGTGATTCTGGGCGGGCATGATTAACTGTACAAACCTTTTCCCCCTGTTGGCGGTCATAGGCGACCCGTATGTGATGTTCAATTCCTGTATCGCTGAGAATTATCCCCTCAACGTCAAAGTTCTCAGCACCTAGCTGACAGGCCGTCGCATCGTTCGCCGCATAAAAACTTTTCGTTAGGCTTAAATACGAGACGGCTTCAACAATATTTGTTTTTCCTTCGCCATTCTGACCAAGCAGCACGTTCGTGCCGGGTGCAAACCGAATCGTCGTATCTGTATGGTTTCGAAAGTGTCGGAGCCGGATCAGTCCTAAGTTCATTCAACGGTTAATTGTCTTTCGCGTCATTTACTTTGCATGTTAGTTATTCAAGCGCACCGGCATCACGAGCATAAGAATGTCTTCCCCGCTCTTTTTTTCCGCCGGACAAACAATCCCCGCTCGGGTGGGAGCGCTGAATTTGAATGTTGCTTGTTCTCCCTCAAGGTGAGAAAGAATGTCAAATAGATATGTCGCATTAAATCCTATCTCCATTGATTCGCCGTTATATTCTGACGGGACTGCTTCTTTTGCCTCACCTCCAAAATCTTGGTCCTGCGCGCTGATTGTCAGTCCACTTGTGGAAAGAGCCATCCGAACCTGGTGGGTTGTTGCGCTGGCATACAGTGCCACTCGGCGGACTGAATTCATAATCGCGTCTCGGTTCACCGACATCTCTTTATCATTATCAAGAGGAATGACACTTTCGTAGTTTGGGTACTTATCAGCAATGAGTTTTGAGGTCAACACAGTATTATCAAAAACAAATCGGACATGAGTTTCACTTACACTCACTGTACAATTTCCCTGATCAAGGGATTTTCCAGCGAGTGTCAGAGCTTTTGAGGGAATTATTATATCTCGCTCCAGCGGTACAGCTTTTGACATGTTCTTCGTCAACCTAACCAATCGGTGTCCATCAGTTGAGACAGCTCGCAATTCCTTGTTCTTTGATTGAAGAAGAACGCCCATCATTGCGGGACGCAATTCGTCTGTGCTCACTGCAAATGCCGTGCAGTCTATTATTTTTTTTAGGTCTACACTGTCCACGGTAAATTCATTTTTTGCCTCAAATTCCTCGACTGGCGGAAACTCTTTTGCATCCTCTCCGGTTAGTGAATACTTTCCGGTTTCTGTCGTAATCAAAATTTTTGAAGAACTTGAATCTGTCACAACTGTTAGCGGAGTATCTGCCATTGCTCTTACTGTATCAACTATTCGTTTTCCCGGAATTGCAATTCTACCGTCTTCACTTCCTTTTACCTTCAGAGAAATGCTAAAATTTATTTCCAAATCTGTTGCCGACATCGTCAACATGTCGCCGGTCAGATCGAACAACATACATTCGAGAATAGGCATTATTGATCGAGCTGGTATGACCCCACCAATTTTTTGCAGCGCACGCTGTAATTCTGAACTGTTGGCAGTAAACTTCATTTTTTTTCTCCTTCAGGTAGGCTTTGTGGGAGCAAAAAACACGCGGAAAACCCTAATAATGTACGTTTTTTAGCGAAAACATTCAATCTTTGGTGTATATAATAATAGATAATATATTACTTAAATAAATAGAGTACTTATAATAATGGTGTGGATATGTTGAAAGGTAATTTCTTACAGTTGTTAATTATATGTTTTTGAATTGGATAAACAATTGGGACATGAAGGATATTATCAGTGATAGAAGTGTTGATTAACCCAGGAATATCCACGAAAAACCAACGTCGTCGTGAGACCGGTATTATTGGAAGACATAACCAACCCTCTATTAACACAAACAAACAAGTAACTGACACAGTCATTCACACATTATGAACAATTCAAATTTTGCCAGTTATCTGTAACTTACGACGCAGTTGAACAACATTCGCTTGAAACTTTGGATCAAGCTTCATCTGATCTTCGACAGACTGATAGGCATGGATAACGGTGCTGTGGTCTCTCCCTCCAAAATGCAACCCAATCGTTTTCAGAGAGGAATTGGTGAGTTCCTTCGTTAAGAACATCGCAATTTGTCGTGCCGATACAATTTCCTGTTTTCGAGTTTTTGCGCGCAAAAGATCTTCAGGAATAGAAAAATAGTCAGCCACTATCCGCTGAATATCCTCAATTGTCACGGGTGACTTTATTTCTCCGACGACGACCTTAAGAACATCCCGAGCAAGATCAACAGTTATTTTTTTTCCCTCCAAGGAGGCTTTGGCTAACAAGCTAATTAGACAGCCCTCTAGTTCTCGAATATTTGTTGTTACGTTGGTTGCAATACATTCTATCACATCTTGGGGTAGATCGATTCCATCATCCTCACTTTTCTTGTTGAGGATAGCAATGCGAGTTTCAAGGTCCGGTGGTTGTATATCTGAAGTGAGTCCCCATTGGAACCGTGAAAGGAGCCGGTCATCAAGTCCGCGCAACTCCTTCGGGGGACGGTCAGAGGATAAAATTATTTGTTTTCCGATTTGATGGAGTTCGTTGAATGTGTGAAAGAAGTTATCCTGAGTCTTTTCTTTGCCGGAGAAAAACTGAATGTCATCGACAATCAAAATATCCATACTGCGATAAAAACTCGAAAAGTCTGATATACGATCACTCTGGATTGCATCGACAAACTCAACCGTAAATTTTTCGCTAGAGACGTAGATTACTCGCTTTGCTTTGTCATTCGCAAGTGCTGCGTTCCCAATTGCCTGCATGAGATGGGTTTTTCCGAGGCCAGTCCCACCGTAAATCACAAGCGGGTTGAACGATGTTCCGCCAGGGTTGTTGGCAACCGCGGAAGCGGCTGCCCGTGCGAGCTGATTACTCTCCCCCTTAATGAAATTCTCAAACGTATAGCGTTGGTTCAAGAAGGTTTGATACGCGCTTTGTTCAGACGCATCAATCCCACGTCCGGTCAGTCTAAATGATCGAGGCTGAGGTGGCATCGGTTTCTCTTGCCTGATTGGTGCCAATGGCCGTTGAAACTCTGGTTCAGGAGAGTGGTCTTCAGATCGAATGGAATACTCGAGGCCAGCCTCATCGCCAAGGACACGGACGATTGTTTGGTTGATCAATCCATTGTAGTGCTCCTCGAGCCAATCGTAAAAGAACTGACTTGGCACCTGAATAGTTAATTGTCCGGCACTAAGCTTGAGAGGCACAATTGGCTCAAACCACGTCTTGAAGCTTTGACTGTTTACGCTGTCCTTTACAAGATCAAGGCATGCGATCCAGACCCCTTTTGCCTGATCAACTTCCGACGGTTGTTCAATCGATGTTTCCATATTTGCAGCAAGAGTTTAGAGGGTTATCAACAAGGTTTGTCTCACTTATCCACAAAAATATCCACAAGAGACGAAATGACGAACACAATTGCCCGTCTGGAGGAAAATGTTTTCCACAAGAATCCCACCAGCGAAAGTTCATACCTACAAACAACTTAAACGGTTAATGCCGATTTATCCACAAGACAAAGAAGAAGGTCAACTCCACTCGAATTCGACAATTCAGAAAGAGTGAGAAGTTGAGGAACGCAAAACGCACAAGTTATCAACACCGGGAGAACTCACTGGCCGGAAGTAGATAATAATACACACATTGCTGTCGCGCAAGCACTTTTCATAATATTTTATCCCGAATCGATTGTTTATAATTTGAAATCTTCATACTTTTCATAGCTACAGAATAAAGATTGAGTTTCTTTTGGAGATGGAAGCATGAAGCGCACATTCCAGCCACATAATCGAAAAAGAAAAAACACTCATGGGTTTCGGAAGCGAATGGCAACGAAAACAGGTCGGGCTGTTCTCGCCCGGCGTCGTGCTCGTGGTCGCAAGAAACTGACCGTGAGTGACGAACGATAACCCCGCAATCCAGCAGCGTCTACGTGGTGGTGGCCTCCGTAAACAAGAAATTCTCAGAGGCTATTCAGTCTTTCGAACAGTCCTCAGATCCGGGAACAGGATCGACGGAGAGATAGTCCGCTGTACCTATATGAGAAATCTCCAGCTCAATGCTGGCTGGCATTTTGGTTTCAGGGTCTCTTCCCACTTTTATAACGCAACCCAGAGAAATCGTACCAGGAGGCTCTTCCGTGAGGCCATTGCTGGTCAACGGCGCACTTGGCAGTCGTCAAACGTAAACCTGAGCATAATACTTGAGCCTCGCCGTGGGATTCTTCTCAGATTCCGGCTCGTCGATATCGAGGAGGATATTGAAAGAATTTGTATAACGCTGATGGATGAATTTAGCGACCTATGAAGGGTATTGTTATCAAAGACGTTGCGATAGTTGTGATTAGGGCCTACCAGGCTATTATTTCCCCACTCCTCCCTCCCAACTCGTGCAGATTCTATCCGTCGTGCTCACAATATGCGATTGATGCTGTGTCAAAACATGGCTCGGCAAGAGGACTCTTGCTGGCAATAAAACGGGTTGGGAAATGTCACCCGTACCATCCAGGCGGATACGACCCCGTCTGACTATATTAAGAACCCCAATAAGAATGTTACGAGAAAATGGATAAGCAAACCATAGTTGGATTTGTTCTGATTGCAGCAGTCTTGATGGTGTGGATGTGGACAAACGCCCCAAAGCCCGGTGAGCATGGCCCTACGACCGACACAGTGGCGACGAAGGCAATATCAGCAAAGCGGGACACCGTCCCCATCCCCGCCAAACCAAAAGAGTTGACTGAGACTGATACACTTGGCTCAACGTTTGCTCCCCTAGTCGGAGGCAGAGAAAAAGTTCTAATAGTCAAAACAGATCTCTACACAGCCGAAGTAACCACGAAGGGTGGGCTCCTGAGGAAATGGGAGTTGAATAAGTATAAAACTTGGAATAAGTACCCGGTCCAAATGGTTTCCCCCGATCGCGGCGGGAATTATAGTCTTGTCTTCGCAACGAAAGAAGGGAAGCTCGTTAACACACGTTCTCTTCAATTCAACGCAAGCTTCAGGCCTTGGGAAAGGATCGAACTCAAGGGAGAAGACTCTCTTAGCATTGATCTTGCTCTGAACGTGACGCCGTCCTCGCGGATTGTAAAGAGGTTTGTCTTCAAGAATGGGCAATACACTTTTCAAAGTCGCATCGAGTTTGTGAACATGCAGGACATAATTGCAAACTATGAGTACGCTATCACCTGGGAAAACGGTCTTCCCTATGCCGAGCACAATAGTGTTAATGAAGCGGGATTCTCGCAGGCATATGCGTTTGCGGGGGGAGAGAAGACCGAGCTTGATGCGTCGGATGCGGGGGTAAAGGTTGACGAAAAATTCAACGGCGATGTGGATTGGCTCGCAATCCGAAACAAGTACTTTGCTGTGGCGCTTATTCCAGAACAGAAAGGAAATAACGGTTTTGAATTGGAAGGTATTAATATCCCTCAGGAAAACAACGGGGTGAGAAAAGAATACTCAGTGTTTTTCAAAATGCCATTCAAGGGTAACCCACAACAGTCGGAAACCATGACGGTGTTCTTAGGGCCATTGGACATGGAGGTCATTCAGCCACTTAACCGAAACCTTGAAAAAATCATCAGCTTAGGTGCAGCCTGGGTTATTAGGCCGATCGCGGAGTACATCTTACTTCCGATTTTTGGACTTCTGAAATCCTTCATCCCGAACTTCGGCATCGTTATAATCGTGTTTTCGATCTTGATTAAGGTTGCTCTCAACCCCCTGTCCAAGACGAGCATGAAGTCAATGAAAAAAATGCAGGCGCTTCAGCCCATGATGGGGGAAATTCGGGAGAAGTACAAAGACGATCAGCAGAAGATGAATCAACAGATCATGAGTTTGTACAAAGATTACGGCGTGAACCCAGCCTCGGGCTGCCTGCCGCTCATCCTACAAATGCCGATCCTTTATGCGCTTTACAACATTTTCAGCTCATCCATTGAACTAAGGCAAGCCGCATTCTTCGGATGGATAACAGATCTCTCTATTCCGGACGTGCTCTTCACCCTGCCCTTTAAGCTTCCATTCTTCGGCATTAATGAGTTCAGCGGACTTGCCCTTGCGATGGGCCTAACGATGTTTATTCAGCAGAAGATGACGGTGACGGATCCACGGCAAAAGATGATGGTATGGATGATGCCGCTGATGTTGACCCTTCTATTCAATAGCTTTCCCTCTGGATTAAACCTCTATTACTTTGTTTTTAATTTACTTTCTATTGGACAGCAGTATCTTACAAACAAGGACGTAGCAAAGGAACCCTTGAAGAAGATCGATCCGCAAAAAAGGAAACAAGGATTTTTGGAACGTCTTGCAAAAAATGTTCCGAAGGTCAAGTAACAAGAGGCTCGTGTTCAAGATAAAAGAAGCCCGCACAAAGTACGGGCTTCTTTTGTTTGCGTCGAAGGAGTTTGAAACTCGGCGATGAAATCTGTAAGTTAGTGGTTCACCATGAAGCTTGCTCCGGAAGATACCATCGTCTCAATAGCCACACCTGTTGGCGAGGGCGCGATCTCTATTGTTCGCGTCAGCGGACCAATGGCTATTCCATTTTGCGACAGAGTATTTGTTGGGAGTGTAAAGCTAGCCGACACACCCGGTTACACGATTCGTCACGGCACGATCAGGCGGGAGGATCTGAGTATAGTTGACGAAGTCCTCGTATCTGTCTATAGGGCACCGCACTCCTACACTGGCGAAGACTCCGTCGAAATCAGTTGTCACGGGGGAATGCTCGTAACGGCAGAAGTTCTGAAAGCCGTTCTAAAGGTGGGCGCCAGGCAGGCACAACCAGGTGAATACTCGAAGCGAGCATTCCTGAATGGCAAGATAGATTTGTCAAAGGCCGAAGCAATTGCGAGCATAATTTCTGCTCGAACCAAGACGGCCTTGCGCATCTCAGTTGAACACCTTGAAGGTCGGCTTCAAGAGAAAGTGGACGCAATCAGGGCGGATCTGATCGATCTCTGCTCTGTTGTGGAGCTTGAGCTTGACTTTGCAGGCGAGGACGTTACGCTGCTGACGTCCACCGAAATTCTCCATAAATCATCTCTTGTCAAGCGATCAATCGAGGAACTGATATTTGCGTTTGAGAACGGACGGCTCTTACGTGAGGGGGCTTCGATTGTCATAACTGGAAGTCCAAACGTTGGAAAATCTAGCCTCTTCAATAAACTCCTTAATACAGAAAGAGCAATAGTTTCACACATCCCGGGGACAACGCGCGATCTCCTGGAGGAAAACCTCACACTGAACGGGATATTGTTCAGATTAACTGATACGGCTGGCATTAGAGAATCGGACGATATCATTGAATCTCAAGGTGTTTCTAGGGCTAGGGCAAAGGAGACTGCATCAGACATTTCCATTGAAGTCATCGATGGAGCGAATGAGCGGGGATCGATCGACATTCCTAAGAGCAACGGAGATCAGAGACACAGAATAATCGCAATCAATAAACTCGATCTCTTAGATCAAAAGGTGAGACAGGAGTGGAAAGCTCGAGCCGGATCGAAGGGAGTTCTGATTTCTGCGAAGACTGGAGAAGGTTTGGAAAATCTCACTGGGAGGTTGTGTGAGGTAGTATCAGACAACGGAATCGTTGATTCTGAAGTGACAGTTGGAGCGACCACTCAACGGCAGCGAGATGCACTTGAGTCGGGTTTACGTCACATTGAAGATGCCCAGAACGTGTGTACGAATAATGGTGGAAGTGAACTAGTTGCATTTGAACTTAGAGAGTGTCTTTCTTCGATTTCTGAGATTACTGGTGAAGTAACGACTGACGAGATACTGAACAGGGTTTTCGGTCAGTTTTGCATAGGGAAGTGAGATGTTTCACGTGACACACTCAACGAATAGAGACCATTATGATGTGATTGTTGTGGGTGCAGGCCATGCAGGGGTCGAGGCATCTCTTGCCAGTGCTAGGATGGGGTGTCTCACAGGCCTACTTACAATGGATCCCGCAGCGATAGGTAGAATGTCTTGTAACCCAGCAATCGGCGGAACCGCAAAGGGGCATCTGGTTAGAGAAGTTGATGCCCTAGGGGGAGAGATGGGGCTTCTCGCCGATAAGACTGGGATTCATTTTCGGATCTTAAACAAATCGAAAGGGCCGGCTGTTTGGTCACCAAGATGCCAAAACGACCGCGCAATGTACTCGCTTCAAGCCAGGAACATCGTCAATGGGCAAGCCGACCTAGCAGTCCTCGAAGGCACCGTAGAAGATATTTATGTTAATGGGCGATCAATTGCCGGGGCGTTACTTGCGGACGGGAGATTGATTCGCTGCAAAGCTCTTGTAGTTTGTAGCGGGACTTTTCTTAACGCAGTAATGCACACTGGGATGTCAAGTCATGAGGGAGGGAGGTTTGGGGAGAGGGCTGCAACCAGACTAACCGATCGCTTACGCAGTCTTGGTTTTGTTACGGGGCGCCTTAAGACTGGGACACCTCCGCGCCTGAGATATAGCTCGATTGAACTTTCATCGATGGAAGAACAGCACGGTGACAACCCACCCACCCCCTTTTCCTTCAGGACCACTCACATCAAAAATGAACAGATACCCATGTATCTTACTTACACAAATGAGGCTACTCATGACATCCTTCGCGAAGGCTTTAATGAGTCGCCAATGTTTATGGGTAGGATCAAGGCAATTGGTCCTCGATATTGTCCCTCAATTGAGGATAAGATAAACCGGTTTGCTGAAAGGAATCGCCACCAAATCTTTCTTGAGAGGGAAGGATATCAATCCGATGTTGCATATGTCAACGGTTTCTCTACGAGCCTCCCTGAACACATCCAACGACGGGCGTTGCAGACTGTACCTGGTCTCGAAAACGCTGAGATGATCCGACCGGGGTACGCGGTCGAGTACGATTACTTTCCCCCTCATCAACTCGAACATACACTTGAATCGAAACTTGTGAAGGGTCTATTCTTTGCTGGCCAAGTAAATGGAACGAGCGGCTACGAAGAAGCCGCAGCACAGGGATTAATGGCAGGGATAAACGCGGCCTTAGGCATTAGGCGCGAGAGCCCATTGATTATTAAGAGAAACGAGGCCTACATTGGAGTTCTCATCGATGACTTAATCAACAAAGGGACAGATGAGCCCTATCGGATGTTTACATCAAGAGCGGAACATCGTCTTTACCTTAGGGCTGACAACGCAGACTCACGTCTAATGAGAAAAGGTTACTCCATTGGACTTGTCTCTTCTGGACCAATCAAGATGTTGAATGGTAAGGAGCAAGAATCAAGAGCACTCTTTGACTTCTTGAAAGAAACAAAAGT
>Ga0326597_10007433_pt1 | contig 14917 bp, 15 predicted proteins | sample RVTome_12_FD_203789 | JGI IMG/M metagenome (GOLD analysis project Ga0326597, IMG submission 203789) | Soil microbial communities from uranium-contaminated site in the Upper Colorado River Basin, Wyoming, United States - RVT100D185 | ecosystem: Environmental > Terrestrial > Soil > Contaminated >... | reverse complement strand
TCACGCGCAGGTACAGCGCGCCGTCGGCGATGACGTCCCGGTCCGACGTGAACAGCGTGACCAGCACTTCGGGGATCGCGAGGAACGCGACCGCCGTGGTGACGGTGACGACGAGGCAGTACCTGACGGTGAGGCGCACCGCTTCGCGCGCGCGGGCCTCCTGCCCCGCGCCGAGGTTCTGGCCGACGAGGGCGCTGGCAGCGAGGGAGAAGCCGCTGATCGCGATGAATCCCAGCCCTTCCATCTTGTGCCCCACACCGAGCGCCGCGAGCGCCGCCGTGCCGAAGCGCGACGTGTACCGGGTGAGCAGCATGTAAATGACCGAGAGCAGCACGCCCGCCAGCGACAGCGGCGCGCCGATGCGCAGGATCGTCGGTAAAGCGCGCCAGTCGGGGAGCGGGATGCGGATCAGGCCGCGGCGCAGCGCGATCACGAGCCCGAGCAGGAACCCCCCGCCGCGCACCATCACCGACGCGAGCGCCGCGCCCTCCACACCGAGCCGCGGGAATGGGCCCACGCCGGCGATGAGCAGCGGGTCGAGGCCGATGGACACGAGCACCGATCCCGCCAGCATCAGGAACGGCGTGCGGGTGTCGCCGGCCGCGCGGAACGTCGCCTCGACGGCGAAGAAGCCGAACACGAGCGGCCCGCCCAGCAGCCACGTGGCGAGGTAGGTATGACCCAGGCGGGCGACCTCGGGCGGCACCGTCATCAGGCGGAACATCCCATCCATGAGACCCAAGCCCACGCCGCTCACGACGGCGCCGGCGGCCACCGCGTACAGCACCGCCGCCGCCGCCGCACGGGCGGCGCGCTCGGGGTTCCCTTCCCCGTGGCGGCGCGCCGCCACCGCCGTCAGCCCGATCTCGACCATCTCGCCGAGATTGAGCGCCACCCACACGTAGAACCCCGCCGTGGAGACGGCGGCGAGCGCGGCGGGGCCGATCAGCCGCCCCACCCAGATGCTGTCGATCAGATTGAAGGAGAAGTGACACGCCATCATCGCGACCGCGGGGGCCGCGAGGCGCAGCACCACGGGGCGCAGCGGCCCGACGGTGAGGACGCCCGCCGTCACGGGGGGGGCGACGCCGCGGGAATCTCGCGCAGGAATCGCTGGAAGACGGGGTTCGCCGGATAGCGCTCGGCGAGCCGTCGCACGTAGGCGCGTGCCTCCTGCTGCAAGACCTGCCGGCCCGCCCGATCGCGCGCCGCTTCGCGCACCAGCGCCGCCGCCAGCACCCACGTCGCCTCCACCTGCGCGAGGTCGCCCTCGTGCGCCACCCGCCGCATGTAGCGGAGCCCCGTTTCGGCGCTCCCGCTCCCCAGGCCGATCACCTTCGCGAACAGCCGCGCGAGCGTGCTCGCCCGCGCCAGGCCGTAGTGATAGACGCCGAGCCCCAGGTAACAGTCCACGCAGGAAGAGTCAGCGGCGAGGAGGCGGCGGTAGATGTCCCGCATCGCCTTGCCGTCCTTGGCGGCGCCCCACGACTGCCCGTGCAGATCGTGCTCGCGCGCGCGATAGCCGAGCGCGGTGGCGCGCCAGAAGTCTTGTGTGGGCCCCCCCCCGGCGGCGCGCGCCCGCGCGATCGCCAGGCCGAGCAGCGAATCGATCCGCTCGCGCTCGAACTCCGCGGAGTCCAGCGCCGCCGCCCACCAGATGTAGGCGCCGGCCTGAAACACGAGCGGTGCGGGATCGGTGGTGTCGCGGGCGGCGAGGCGCTCGAAGTGGGCGGCGGCCGCCGGGAACTCCCCCGCGTACAACGTGTCGAGCCCGGCGCGCAGCTCGGCCCGGTCCGGGGCCTGAAAGAAGAGCACGGCTGCGGCGAGCAGCCGCACGTCAGCGAGCGGTAATCGGAAGTGCGGCGGGCAGCCCGGCGGCGCGCGCCGCGACGGTCTTCGCAAGCTCGGCGAGCGCCACGCCCGCCGGCGACTCCGGCTGCGCGACGACGATCGGTTCGCCGCGGTCGGCGAGCGCGGGCATCCCCGCTTGCAGCGGGATCTGCCCCAGGAGCGGCACGCCCACCTCCGCGGCGAGGCGCGCGCCGCCCCCCGCGAGAAACACCTCGGAGCGGTCGCCGCAGTGGGGGCAGATGTAATAGCTCATGTTCTCGACGATGCCCACGACGGGCACGCCCACCCGCTCGAACATCTTGGCGCCGCGCAAGCTATCGCCGACGGCCATCTCCTGCGGCGTCGTCACGATGATCGCGCCGTGCAGCCGGATCGCCTGCGTGAGCGACAGCTGCGCGTCGCCGGTGCCCGGCGGCAGGTCAATCAGGAAGTAGTCGAGCTCGCCCCAGGCGACGTCGCGCAGGAACTGATTGATGATCTTCATGATGATGGGGCCGCGCCAGATCGCGGGGGCGTCGCGCTCCACGATGAAGCCGAGCGACATCAGCTTCACGCCGTGCGCCTCGAGCGGCTGGATCTTGCCGGCCCGCACTTCGGGCTTCGCGTCCATGCCGAACATCCGTGGGATGTTGGGGCCGTAGATGTCGGCGTCCATCAAGCCGACTTTGTGACCCTGCTTGGCGAGCGCGGCGGCGAGGTTCGCCGAGACGGTGGACTTCCCGACCCCGCCCTTGCCGCTCGAGATCGCGAGCACTTTGCCCAGCGCCGGCATCTCATCGGGCGTGGGGGGAGGAGGGACGGCCGGCCCGGCGCCCGGGGTCGGACGCGGGCGGGCTCCACCCGAGTCCACGACATTGACCTTGACCGCCGTGACGCCCGCGACCCGCTGAGCGGCTTTGCGGGCGTCGCGCGCGAGCGACGCCGGGTCTTCCCGCGTCAGGACGAACGTGAACGTCACGGCCCCGCCCGAGTCGACGGCCAAGTCCTTGACCATCTCCGCCGCGACTAGGTCGCGCCCCAGCCGGGGGTTCTGCACGGCGGCGAGGGCGTCGCGAACGCGTTGGGTGAGATCGGAGGGGGGGGGAGAACCTGACACGCCGGGAATGTAGCGAGGCGCGGGGGCCGCTGAAACCCCGCTTATCGCTTTACCGCCCGCCGTTCCCCGTGGTCCCGTAGATAGGTCCGCGCGGCCGTGAGCACCTTCGTCTCCACGTCCCCCATCGTTCCCTCGAACGATGCGCCGGCTGCCTTCTTGTGGCCGCCGCCGCCGAACTGGTGCGCCAGATCGGCCACGTCCACCGCGCCCATCGAGCGGAACGACACCTTGATGCGCCCGTTCGCGATCTGGCGGAACAGCAGCGCGAGGCGCACGCCTGCGATCGAGCGGGGGAACTCCACGATGCCGTCCAGGTCGTCGGGGGTCGCCCCGTGGCGCTCGAGGGCGTCGGGCGGCACGGTCACCCACGCGAGCCCCGCCTCGGGCTCCACGACCAGCGTCTGCAGCACCTCGGCGGTAAGGCGAATCCGGCCCTCGGGCGCGCTGGCGTACACCTGCTCGTAGATCCCCTCGGGGTCCACCCCCCGCTCGAGTAGCGCGGCCGCGACCCGCAGCGCGCGCGCCGAGGTGTTGGAGAAGCGGAAGCCACCGGTGTCGGTGAGGATACCGACGTACAGCGCCCGCGCGCTCTCGGGATTGAGCGGCCAGCCGAGCGCGCTCGCCAGGTCGAACACCAGCTCGGCGGTGGCGGTGGCCTCGGGGGCGACGAGCCGGGGGCCGGCGGGGAGCGAGCCGGGGCTGACGTGGTGATCGATGCAGACGGTGGGCGCGGCGCGCTGGCGCACGGCGTGCCCCAGGTCGCCGAGCCGGCCCAGGTCGCCGATGTCGAGCACGACGATGACATCAGCGCGCTCGATCTCCTTCACCGCGCGGTCCGATGCGTCGGCGCCGTCCGGGACCAGAAAATCGAACCGTTCGGGGATGCCGGTGGGGTTCGCGATGAGGGCGGTGACGCCGCGGGCGCGCAGCAGGTGCCACAGCCCGATCTCGCTCCCCACGCCGTCGCCGTCGGCGTTGACGTGGGTGGTGAGGACGACGCGCCGGCCGGGAGTCAGGACGGCGGCGATCTCCTGGGCGGCGCGGGCGCGCTCGGGAGGGATGGAAACGCCGTTGGTGGGCATCGCCCCGAAGATACTACGCCCGCCCGTCCGACGCGGGTTAAGCCTTCGAGGCGAGGTGCGACTTCCGCACGCCGTAGGCGAAGTAGATGACCATGCCGATGGCGAACCAGATGAGCAGCCGCTCCCACGTGACTGGCGGCAGCGACTTCATCAGGTACAGGGCCGACAGCGCCCCGGCCGGCGCCACGAACCACACCCAGGGGGTCTTGAAGACGCGCGGCAGGTTCGGCTCGCGCACCCGCAGCACGAGGATGCCGACCGACACGATCACGAACGCCAGCAGCGTGCCGATGGACACGAGGCTGGCGGCGTCGCGGATCGGCAAGATCGCGGCGAAGAAGGCGACGACGGCGCCCGTCACGATCGAGGTGAGGTACGGGGTCTGGAACTTGGGATGCACCTTGTTGACGAACGGCGGCAGGAGGCCATCGCGCGACATCGAGTAGAACACGCGCGACTGGCCCAGGAGCATCACCAGGATCACCGACGACAATCCGGCAATCGCGCCGAGCTTGATGAGCGTCGACATCCAGCCGAGGCCGGCGCGATCCGCCACGACGGCGATCGGGTCGGGGACGTTGAGCTCCTTGTAGCTCATCACGCCGGTCGCGATCCCCGACACGATGATGTACAGCACCGTGCAGATGAGCAGCGATCCGATGATGCCGATCGGCATGTCCTTCTGCGGGTTCTTGGCTTCCTGCGCGGCCGTGCTGACGGCGTCGAATCCGATGTAGGCGAAGAACACGATGGCGGCGCCGGTGAAGACCCCGCTCCAGCCGAACTCCCCCCCCACCGGCACGCCGTCCGTGACGGTCTGCGGCGGAATGAACGGATGCCAGTTGGCGGGGTTGACGGCGTGCGCCGCGAACACGATGAACAAGAGCACCACGGCGACCTTCACGAACACGATGGCGTTGTTGAAGTTCGCCGATTCCTTGATGCCAACGACGAGCAACGCCGTGACCAGGGCTATGATGATCACCGCCGGGAGGTTGAAGAGCGCGGTGAGATGAGGCAGCGTATTCGGGTCGACCCCTCCTGCGGAGATGCTCTGCAGCAGCGCATCACTCACCGCCTTCCAGCCGTCAGCCGTTTCGATGAGCACTGTGCCGCGCGCCGCGGAGAGCACCGCCGGGATGTCGATCCCGACGTCGTGCAGGAACGACACGACGTAGCCCGACCACCCGATCGCGACGGTGACGGCGCCGAGCGCGTATTCGAGCACCAAGTCCCACCCGATGATCCAGGCGATCAGCTCGCCCAGCGTCGCGTACCCGTACGTGTAGGCGCTCCCCGCCATCGGCACGAGGGAGGCGAACTCCGAGTAGCAGAGCGCCGCGAAAATCGAGGCGATGCCCGCGAGTGCGAACGAGAGGACCACCGCGGGCCCCGCGTTCAGGGCAGCGACGGTGCCGGTCAGGACGAAGATCCCGGTGCCGATGATCGCGCCGATGCCGAGCATCGTCAGGTTCAGCGGCCCCAGCACGCGCTTGAGGCTGTGGTCGGTCAGCGCCTCCTGCTGCAGCGCGGTGACGCTCTTCCGTCGGAACAGGTCCATGCGCTCCTCAGGTGTCAGTGGGACCGACGAAACGTAGGGATGCCGGGCGCTAGAGTAGACCCCGGCCCCCCCCAGTGTCAAGCTCAGATGGAGTAGTTCGGCGCCTCGCGGGTGATGACCACATCGTGCGGATGGGATTCCCGCAGCCCCGCCGTGGTGATGCGGATGAACTCGGTGTCGGTGCGCAACGCCGCGATGTCGCAGACGCCGCAATAGCCCATCCCGCTACGGAGCCCGCCGACCATCTGGAAGATCACGTCGGCGACGGGGCCCCGGAACGGCACGCGTCCCTCGATCCCCTCGGGCACGAGCTTCCGGGCCGAGATCTCGTCCTCCTGGAAGTAGCGGTCGGCCGAGCCGTCCTCCATGGCGGAGAGGCTCCCCATCCCGCGGATCACCTTGAACCGCCGCCCCTCGAGCAGGAACGATTCGCCCGGACTCTCCTCGGTGCCGGCGAGCATCGAGCCCATCATGACGCTCTCGGCGCCGGCGGCGAGCGCTTTCACGACGTCGCCCGAATACTTGATCCCGCCGTCCGCGATCACGGGGACGTCCCCCGCCCCGCGCACCGCGTCCACGATCGCGGTGATCTGGGGAACGCCGATGCCGGTGACGACGCGGGTCGTGCAGATCGACCCGGGGCCGACGCCGACCTTCACCGCGTCCACGCCGCGCTCGACCAGCGCCTTGGCGCCGGCGGTCGTCGCGACGTTCCCGGCGACCAGCTGAACGTCGGGGAAGGCGTCGCGCAGCAGCGCCACCGTGTCGAGGATGCCCTGCGAGTGGCCGTGCGCCGAGTCCACCACGAGCACGTCGCACCCGGCGGCGACGAGCGCGGCGGCGCGCGGCTTCGCCTCGGGCGTACCGCCGATCGCCGCGGCGACCCGCAGGCGGCCGTGCTGGTCCTTGTTGGCGTTGGGGTGCTGGCGCCGCTTGAAGATGTCCTTGATGGTGATCAAGCCCTTGAGCACGCCCTGCTTGTCCACGACGGGGAGCTTCTCGATGCGATGCTTGGCGAGGATCCGCTCGGCCTCATCGAGGTTGGTGCCGACGGGGGCGGTGACCAGCTTCTCTTTGGTCATCGCGTCGCGGATCGGCCGGTCGAGCTCGCGCTCGAACTGCAGGTCCCGGTTCGTGATGATGCCGATCAGCTTGCCCGCCCCGTCCACAATCGGCACGCCCGAGATCTTGAAGCGCGCCATCAGGTGATGCGCTTCCCGCAAGGGGTGGTCGGGGCCGAGGGTGATCGGGTTCAAGATCATCCCCGACTCGCTGCGCTTGACCCGGTCCACCTCCGCCGCCTGGCGGTCGATCGGCATGTTCTTGTGGATGACGCCGATGCCGCCCTCGCGCGCCATGGCCATGGCCATGTCGGCTTCCGTCACGGTGTCCATCGCGGCGGAGACGAGCGGGATGTTGAGCGAGATCGAGCGGGTGAAGCGGCTGGCGACGGCGACGCTGCGGGGATGCACCGTCGAATGGCGGGGCACGAGCAGGACGTCGTCAAAGGTGAGGGCGACGTCGGTCCGGAAGGTTCCCATGGCGAAAGTTACTGGGGGGGCTTCTTTTCCTCAACCGCCGCCTTCCCCGCCGCCGCCAGCCCGTCGAAGAATTTTCCGGCCTTCCCCACCGCGTCCATCGTGCCCCGGATGATGTTCACCGGCACCCGGCCGGCGCGGAGCGTGTCTTCCAGCGTCTCCGCGACCTTCTGGAACGCCGGCGCGCCGGCGGCCCGCTGCGCGTACTTCGACTCGAGGAACTCGACGTAGTCGAGCACCTGGTAGACCTGTTCGTCGGAGAGCGTTTCCAACCTGCGCCGGATGCGCTCAGCCAGCACGTCGTTCACGGGGAAGCCTCCAGCGAGATGAGGTCCACCACGGGGTTGCCGAGGTAGCGGCTGCGGCCCTGCCGCACCCGCGCGGTGACCTGGATGGTGGCGAGCGGCGCGAGCGCCCGCACGGCGGCGAGCTTCGCGTCGGGGATGATCACATACACGAAGCCCCGCTCGGGGAGCGGTCCGCGGGCGAGCACGTACGTCGCGCCGTTGGGAATGTCGGGGCGCAGGTCGTCCGCTTTCTGTACGGCGATGAACTGCACCGTCCAGCGGAGCACCTGCCCCGCGTAGCGTTGCGGCTCGGCACGCAGCTCCGCGGCGCTCACGCCCACCAGCACGCCGGGTGGCGCCGCCTGCAGCTCCGCCGCCTTCACCCACCCCTCGACCTGCACGCGGGCCCACTCGCCGGTCCGGCCCAGCACCCGCAGCGGTGTCTCGGCGGTGACGGTGCCGGCTTCCGGACCGTCCGGCGCGCGGTACAGCGTCGTCTGACGGGCGGACTGGGCGCGGGCGGGGGCGGGGCTGCTGTCCACCCCGGGCCGTGGGCCCGGGGTTCGCCCACCCTGGGTGGTGTCCGAGCCGGCCACGGTGCGCGTGGCGGTCACGTCCGGAACTGGGGCCAACGCCGCCCGCTGCACCCAGCCGTCGCGTGTCACGTGCACCCAGCGATCGGCCGCGCCGAGCCGCTTGAGACCAAATCCCTGCGCGAGCTTGGCGACCAGCGCGCCGCCCGCCGAGGAGCGGAGGTTCTCCTCGGGCGCGCGCGTGACGGCGAGATCGAACTCCGGCCTGGGGCTCGGGCCCACCGACGTGGCGAAGATCCAGCCTTCCAGCGTGACGCGCATCCAATCGCCGCGCGTCTCGCCCCCGCCCACGATCGCGCCGCGCGCGAGGCGCGCCAGCCGGCGACCGCCCGGCTCCTGGTGAAACCATTCGCCGTCGTTGGTGATGCGGTAGCGTCCCCCCCCCCCTCCCGTCCCCTGGGCGGACGCGTCGCCCGCGGCGAGCAGCGCCAGCAGGCACAGGACAACTGGTAGGGCGCGAACCATCTGGCTAACTTGCATCCCCTTCAATATGACAACGAGCCGCGGCGGGCGCACCCCGGTCGTCCTGATCGTGCTCGACGGCTGGGGCTTTCGCGCCGCACGCGAGGGCAACGCCATCGAGCTCGGCCGCACCCCCACGTGGCACCGGCTGTGGGAGCGTGCGCCCAGCACCCTGCTCGACGCGTCCGGACTCCCCGTGGGGCTGCCCGACGGGCAGATGGGCAACAGCGAGGTCGGCCACCTGAATCTGGGCGCCGGCCGCGTGGTGGCGCAGGACATCGTGCGCATCTCGCAGGCGGTCGCCCGAGGCGAGTTCTTCCGCCTGGCGCCGCTCGTGGACTTGTGCGCGGCGCTGCGCAAGTCGGGCGGGACCCTGCACCTGATGGGCCTCATCGGCTCGGGCGGCGTGCACGCGCTGGACAAGCACCTGCTCGCCGCCATCGAGCTGGGCCGCCGCGAGGGCGTCCCCGTCGCGATCCACGCCTGGCTCGACGGGCGGGACACGCTGCCGAAATCGGGGCTCGGGTTCATGGAAGACCTGTGGCGGACGGGCGGACGGGCGGACGGGCGGACGGGCGTATCCACCGTCGTGGGCCGCTACTACGCGATGGATCGCGACAAGCGGTGGGACCGCACCAAGCTCGCCTACGACGCGATGGTGAAGGGCGTCGGCGCGTCCGCTGCTGACCCGCTCGCGGCGATCCGCCAGGCGTACGAGGCGGGCGAGACCGACGAGTTCGTGAAGCCCCGGGTGATTGCCGATACGCCGCGGATCAAGGATGGCGACGGCGTCTTCTGCTTCAACTTCCGCGCCGACCGGATGCGGCAGATCGTGCGCGCGCTCGCGCTGCCGAACTTCGACGGGTTCGACGTGGGGGGGGGCCGGCCCAAGATCCGCCTGGTCACGATGACGCAATACGACGCGACGTTTTCGTTCCCGGTGGCGTTCGGGCCGATCGTCCTGGCGCGCATCGTGGCCGAAGTGCTGGCCGAGCGGGGGAAGACGCAATTCCGCACCGCCGAAACGGAGAAATACGCCCACGTGACCTACTTCTTCAACGGCGGGGTCGAAGCGCCGTACAAGGGCGAGGAACGGCTGCTCGTGCCGTCGCAGCACGTGGCGACGTACGACCTGATGCCGGAGATGAGCGCGGCGGGGGTGACCGACGTGCTGTGCCGGGCGATCGCGAAGAAGCAGCACGACTTCATTCTGTGCAACTATGCCAACGGGGACATGGTGGGCCATTCGGGGGTACTAGCGGCGGCCGTGAAAGCGGTCGAAACGGTGGACCAGTGCCTGGCGCGGGCCCTCGCGAGCGCCGAGCAGGCGGGCGCGACGGTGCTCGTCACCGCCGACCACGGCAACTGCGAGCTGATGATCGACCCCCTGACGGGGGGCCCACACACCGCGCACACGACGAATCCGGTGCCTTTCCTCATCGTGGGAGAGGACGCCCGCGGTCCGCTGCGCCCCCCCCCCGGCGGCTCGCTTCGGGACGTCGGACCGACGATCTTGCACCTGCTCGGCATCGAGCCCCCGGTCGAGATGACCGGGCGCGACCTGAGGGAGACGGACTAATGGCTGGAAGGTTGGAAGGTTGGAAGGTTGGACGGTGGGCGGTGGTGGGTTTGTTGCTTTCCAACATTCCCTCGTTCCAACTTTCCGCCCAAGTCGGCCACGACCCCGCGCAGTCTCCGTACCGGGACATCGTCCGCGGCGCCGGGCCCGTGTTTTTCGTGGGCTACCTGGGCGGCGACCGCGGCCTGGCGGGCGCAGGACCGAGCAACGCGACGAGCTTCGGAGCGCGCTACGAGATGCCGCTCGGCCGTCCCACGCTCCTGCAGTTCACGGCGGCCTACCTGAAGGGCGACCGGTTCATCATGAACCCCGCGGTGGACTCCACGGACCCGTACCGACGCACCGGGCCCGCCGACACCGACATCCTGCTGACCGAAATCGCGCTGCAGCTCCGGCTGACGGGCGGCAAGACGTGGCACGGCCTGACCCCTTATATCGGCACCGGGGTGGGGATGGCGTTCGACCTCCGCGCGCCGGGCGACACGACGGCCAGCGGCTACCAGTTCGGCAGGAAGTTGACCTTCGGCGGCAACGCCGGCGTACGGTGGTACGCGGCGCGGAAGCTCACGGTGCAGCTGGACGCGCGGGCCGTCATGTGGCGGCTTCGCTACCCGACGTCGTTCCACAGCACCGCGCCGGACGGCAGCCGGGTGGTGCCGATCGACGTGCCGTTGACCGACTGGACGATGCATCCCTGGGTGAGCCTCGGCATCGGATGGATTTTCTAGCCGAGGGTTTCCGGCGCGCCCTCGCGCTGCTCCTCGCGGGCGATGCGGAAGTGTTCGGCATCGCCCTGCTCACCCTGAAGGTCGCCGTCGTCGCGACCATCGTCGCCTGCGGCATCGGACTCCCGCTCGGCTACTTCCTCGCCACGCGCCGCTTCTGGGGGCGGCGCGCCGCGCTCACCGCCGTCAACACCGCTCTCGCCTTCCCCACCGTGGTCGTGGGGCTGCTGCTCTACGGCATGCTGTCGCGCCGCGGGCCGCTCGGCGGGCTCGGCTGGCTCTACACCTGGCAGGCGATCGTCATCGGCGACGTGCTGCTCGCCCTCCCCATCGCCGCCGCCCTCTCGGCCGCCGCGGTGCAGGGCGTCGATCCGCGCGTGCGGCGCACCGCCCTCACGCTGGGCGCGGGACGGTGGCGCACCGCCTGGGCCGTCGCGCGCGAAGCCCGGTTCGCGCTCGCCGCGGTGATCACCGCCGCCTTCGGCCAGGTGGTGGCCGAGATCGGTGCCGCGATGATCGTGGGGGGCAACATCCGCGGATCGACCCGGACGCTCACGACGGCGGTCGCGCTGTACACCTCCCAGGGCGACTTCGGCCTCGCCCTCGCGCTCGGGTTCGTGCTGATCGCGATGGCGCTGGTCGTGAACGTGGCCCTGCAGGCGCTCCAGGGAAAAGGCGGTGCTTGAGCTGCGCGGGGTGCGCCACCGCTACGACGGGCGCCTGGTGCTGAACCTCGATCACTTCGGGGTGCCGACCGGCGCGCTGCTCGCGGTGGTGGGGCACAACGGGTCGGGCAAGAGCACCCTGCTCCGCCTGCTCGCGCTGCTCGAGACGCCTACCGAAGGCCAGGTGCTGTGGGACGGCGCCCCGGTGCCGCGCCGCCCGCCCCCCGCGCTGCGCCGCCGCGTCACCCTGGTCGAGCAGCGGCCGATCCTGCTGCGGGGAACAGTCCGCGAGAACCTGGGATTCGGGTTACAGGTCAGGGGAATCAGACGCACGGAGGTGAACAGGGAGGTAGAAACAGTGGCGGAGCGGTTTGGCCTGACGCCGCTGCTGGAGCGGCGCCGCCACGAGCTGTCGGACGGCGAGGTGCAGCGCGTCGCCGTCGCCCGCGCGCTCGCCGTCCGCCCCGATGTCCTGCTGCTCGACGAGCCCGCCAGCTCTGCGGATCGCGCCGCCGCGGGCGCGCTGTATCGCGCCCTCGCCGCGGAGCGCGCGGCGCGCCCGCTCGCGATCTGCATCGCCTCCCACCAGCTCGAGGACGCCTATCGCTGGGCCGACGACATCCGCGCCCTCGCCGAAGGCCGCCTCTCCCCGGTGACGCCCGAGAACCTGTTCCGCGTGGAGCTACCCCCGGGCGCGGGTGTCCTGAAGCACGCGCGCGTCGGCACGATCGAGATCGCCGTGACGACCGACCGGACGGGAGCGGTGGTGCTCGCCGTGCCGCCGACCGACATCTTCGTGAGCCTCGGGGCCCTTCCTTCGTCCGCGCGCAACGTGTTCGCGGGCCGCGTGACCCGCGTGGCCTCCCAGCGTCCGGGGCTTGTGCACGTCACCGCGGATGTCGGCATCGAGCTCGTGGCCGCTGTCACGGCCGAGGCCGTACGGGATCTGACGCTCGCGCCCGGCGCCCCCGTGGTGTTCTCTTTCAAGGCCAGCGCCGTGCGGGTGTTCTGACGATGCCGACAGCCTATCTGACCCGAGTGGTGGAGTTTACGGCGACGCACCGGTTCCCCCAGGGACCCGAGTTCGGGGCCGCCGCCCACGATCACGGGCACCGCTACCAATGCCACGTGACGGTGCTGGGCGCGTTCGACGCCGCCCGCGGCGGCGTCATGAGTCTCAAGGTCTTGGACGACCTGCTCGAGCGCGAGGTCGTCGCGCCGCTCGACGGGCGGCACGTCAACCGCGACGTGCCGGCGTTCGCGGACGGCCGATGGCTGCCGACCGGCGAGGCTCTTGCGGTGTATCTCTGGGGGCGGATCAAGGATCAGCTCCCGAACGGCGTAATGCTGCACGCACTGCGCGTGCAAGAAGGGCCCCATCTCTATTCCGAGTATCGCGGTGAAGGCTGAAGGCACGCGCCGTGGTCGGATGCAGGCCGACTCCGCCGCCGTCGAGGAGTGGCCCGTCTGGCTGGAGGTGAACGGCGAGCCGGCCGTGACGTGGATGTGCACGCCCGACCAGCTCGAGGAATTGGCGGTCGGGTGGCTGCACGGCGAAGGCTACATCGAGTCGCTGGACGACCTGATCCGGCTCCGCCCCTGCGCCCCCGATCTGGGGTTCTGGGCGGACGTGAAGCCGGAGCGCGTCGCGCTGGTCAAGGGAGAGAATCGCAGGCGCGTGCTCGCGTCGGGGTGCGGCGCGGTCACCACGCTGCTCGCCGATCCGCACACTCTCCAACACGTCCCCGCCCGCGGCGAGCCGCCGGCGGCCGAGGCGCTCCGGGCGCTCTTCAAGGCGCTGTTCGCAACCGGCACGCGCTACAACGAGACCGGCGGGATCCACGCGGCCGCCCTGACGGACGGCGCGACGCTGTCGTTCCACGCCGAGGACATCGGGCGGCACAACGCGGTGGACAAGGTAATCGGCGCGGCGGTGCTCGCCCGCACGCCGATCGCCGGTCGGGGGGCGGGGCTGCTCGTGACGGGGCGCATCTCCGCCGAGCTGGCGTTCAAGGCGGCGCGCGCGGGTCTCGCCTGGGTGGCGACGCCGAGTGTTCCCTCCACGTTGGCGCTGACGATCGCGCGGCGGTCGGGGCTGGTACTGGTGGGCCGAGCGGTGAGCGGGACGCCGCACCTGCATCGGCCCGACGCGTGACCTCCGACGCGCTGCGGGCGCTGCTGCGTGACGCGCGGACGATCGCCGTCGTGGGGCTGTCACCCAAACCGGAGCGCCCCAGCCACGGGGTGGCGCGCTATCTCCAGAGAGCCGGGTACCAGGTCGTGCCGGTCAATCCAAACCACGCCGAGATCCTGGGGGAGCGGAGCTACCCGACGCTGGCCGCGGCGGCGCGCGATCACACGATCGACGTGGTGGACGTGTTCCGGCGCAGCGAGCAGGCGGGGGCCGTGGTGGACGACGCGATTGCGATCCGCCCGCGGTTGATCTGGCTGCAACAGGGGGTGTTGGACCCGGCGGCGCAGGCCCGCGCTGAAGCCGCCGGCATTCCGTGCGTGATGGACCGCTGTCTGGCCGTCGAACACCGACTCCTCGAGGTCTGATGCGCCCTTTCTCGTTCGTTCCGCTCGCGCTCGCCTGTGCCCTGTCCGCGCCGGCCGCCGCCCAGACGGCCTCCGAGTCCAACCTCGTCCTGACGATCTTTGCGGGGACTGTGACCGGGCACCCGTTGTGGACCGTGGCCAAACAGCCGTTCACGGTGCTGAACACGACGATCTACGATACGCTCGAGCTGTCGCGCTCGATTGGGTCGAGCCTCGTCCTGGGCGCAGCCGGCACATATTTCTTCTCGCCGCATGTGGGCGTGCATGCCGAGCTGTCCTATTTGGGCCTGCCGATCGACAGCCATTGCCGGGGCCTGTTCTACAATCCCGACGGCGAGAACAAGAACGAGCAGCTCTGCAATGACATCGAGGCGCAGGCGTCCGAAGGCGGCGCCATCGCGATCTTCGGCGGGATCACCCTGCGAGCCGCATCCCGGCGTGCGTTCAGTCCCTACCTTGCCGGCAGCCTCGGCATCGTGAACCACCCGCGGAGCACGATCGGCATGGATGGGAGCTACGTGACCGCCGCAGGGCCCCAGCCGCCGCGTCAGGTGCTCGCCGACCCGAATCCGCGCAGCACCACCGTGATGCTCGGCGCGGGCATTGGCTTCACGTCGCCCCTCGGACCTGGCTACCAGTTCCGTTTGGAAATACGCGACGTCGTAACGTCCCTCGATCGACTCGTCGGCCCCGCCAACGGCCTTGGCATCGGCCCCAAGGCAGCGCGCTCCTACCACCACGTCGCCCTGACGCTCGGCCTGGGCATCGTCCTGGAGAAAACGCGCGGGCGGCGGTACTAGCGTGCGCGGGGCGGTGCTGGCCGGCGGCGCGGCGCGCCGCTACGGCGGGCGCCCCAAGGGCCTGCTCGACGTGGGCGGCCGCCGCATCCTCGACCGGGTCGTAGAGGCCGTCGCCGCCG
>Ga0326597_10007432_pt1 | contig 14917 bp, 14 predicted proteins | sample RVTome_12_FD_203789 | JGI IMG/M metagenome (GOLD analysis project Ga0326597, IMG submission 203789) | Soil microbial communities from uranium-contaminated site in the Upper Colorado River Basin, Wyoming, United States - RVT100D185 | ecosystem: Environmental > Terrestrial > Soil > Contaminated >... | reverse complement strand
TGGTAGTAGAGCTCGGCGATCGCGCCGGTGTCGAGCAGGGCGTCGGCGCCGAGATCCTGCACGCGCTCGGCGAACCGCTGGCGCACCGCCGCCGTGTCGATCATGCCGTCGATGACGACGTGCGCGACGTGCAGGCCCCTGGGCCCGAGCTCGCGCGCCATCGACTGCGCCACCGCGCGCAGCCCGTTTTTCGCCGCGGCGAAGGCGGCGAAGTGCGAGGCGCCGCGCATCGAGGCGGTGGCGCCGGTGAACAGAATGGTGCCCGCGCCGCGCGGCGTCATGCGCCTCGCCGCCTCGCGCCCGAACAGGAACCCCGCGTAGCACCCGAGGCGCCAGATCTTCTCGAACATGTCGGCGGGCGTGTCCTGGATCGAGGCGCGGAAGTTGGCGCCGGCGTTGAACACCGCGACCTCGACCGGCCCGTGCTCGGATTCGAGCGCGTCGAACAGCGCCGTCACCTCCTGTTCCTCGCGCAGGTCGGCGGGCGCGGCGAGCGCCTTGCCGCCCGCCTTGCGGATTTCGCCCGCGAGGCGCGCGAGGCGCTCGGCGCTGCGCGCCGCGAGGGCGACGTTGAAGCCGGCCTGCGCGAAGCGCCGGCCGAGGGCGAAGCCCAGGCCCTCGCCCACGCCGGCGATGACCGCGACGGGGGGTTTGTCCATGGCGGCCATTCTAGAGCGCCGCGGCGAGCTTCGAGCCGCCGATCACGTGCCGCGCGTCACGAGCACCGTCCCGGCCAGGATCAAGGCGCCCCCGGCGAGTGCCGCGGCCGGGAGCGCTTCGCCGAGAAAGAGCGCGCCCCAGAGGATGCCGAAGACCGGGATGAGGTAGGTGACGGTGAGGGCGCGCGTCGCGCCGACGTCGGCGATGAGCCGGAAGTAGAGAATGAAGGCGACGCCGCTTGCCAGCAGGGCGAGCGCCAGCACATTGGCGAGCACGAGCGCGGACGGCGGGGCGAGCGGCGGGACGAACGGCAGGAGCGGGATCAGCACCACCGCGGCGGCGAGCTGGTTGCCCGCCGCCATGCTCCTGGGCGAGACGCCGGCCGCGAAGCGCTTGATGAGCACGCCGACGACGCCGTACAGGCAGCACGCGCCGAGCGCCGCCGCCACCGCCCAGCCGAAGAGCGGGCTTGCGGCGAGGCCCGCGGGGCGCGCGATCAGCGCCACGCCGGCGACCCCGAGGGCGAGGCCCGCAGCCTTGCGTGCCGTGACGCGCTCGTCGCGAAACAGCGCGCCCCAGGCGAGGCCGAAGATCGGCGCGGTAGAGTTCACGATCGCGAGCAGCGAGGCCGGCGCGTGCATCGCCGCGAACGAGTACAGCGCGAAGGGCGCGGCGATGCCGATCGCGCCGACAACGAGGTAGGAGCGCCAATGGGCGCGCAGCCCCGGGTCGAACCCGGCGAAGCGAAACCAGGCGAGAAGGACGAGGCCGCCGAGCAGCACGCGCAGCTCCGCGGTCCACGCGGCGCCGAGCACCGGCGCGGCGACGCGCATGAAGATGAACGCGGCGCCCCAGATCGCGGCGAGCGCCACCAGGCGGCCGTAGTCGGCCGCGGTCATGAGTGCATTCCAAGGGGTTGCCTTTCCCCGAGCTCGCCGTTTTCGGACTCCGCGCCGTGATGTCCGAAAACGGCGAGCAGGCTTTGGCCTTTCCCGCCACAATGCCGTCCATGACGCTGGATACCGCCACCTGCTACCGGGCGCTCAGGGCGCGCGACGCGCGCTTCGACGGGCGCTTCTTCGTCGCCGTGTCCTCGACGCGCATCTACTGCCGGCCGGTGTGCACGGTGAAGCCGCCGCGGCGCGAGAACTGCCGCTTCTATCCGAGCGCGGCGGCCGCGGAATCGGGCGGCTACCGGCCCTGCCTGCGCTGCCGGCCCGAGCTCGCGCCGGGCAATGCGAGCGTGGATGCAACCTCGCGCGTGGCGCAGGCCGCGGCGAGCCTGATCGAGGACTGCGCACTCGATGGCGGGGGGCTGGAGGCCGTCGCGGCGCGCCTCGGAATCACCGACCGGCACCTGCGGCGCGCGTTCGGCACGGAGTTCGGCGTCTCGCCGGTCGAATTCGCACAGACACAGCGGCTGTTGCTGGCCAAGCGCCTGCTCACCGATACCGCGCTGCCGGTGACGGAGGTGGCGTTCGCGAGCGGCTTCGGCAGCCTGCGGCGCTTCAACGCGCTGTTCATGTCGCGCTATCGCCTGCAACCCGGGCGGTTGCGCCGCCACATGCGCGCCTCGGCCACGCCGGCGGCCGACGCGCTGCACTTCGAGCTGAGCTTTCGCCCGCCCTACGACTGGCCCGCGCTCGGCGCCTTTCTCGGCGCGCGCGCCATCGCCGGCGTGGAGTCGCTGGCGGGCGGCCGCTATCGGCGCAGCGTCCGCGTGGCGCAGGAGGGGAAGGATCATCTCGGCTGGATCGAAGCCGGATTGTCGCCGAAGAAGCCAGCGCTGCGCGTCGCCGTGTCGGCCTCGCTCGCGCGGGTCTTGCCGCCCGTGCTCTCGCGCGTGAAGGCGCTCATGGACCTCGCCTGCAACCCGGCCGAGGTGGCGGACGCGCTCGGCGCGCTCGCTCGCGCGCACCCCGGGATGCGCGTGCCCGGGGCCTTCGACGGCTTCGAGATCGCGGTGCGCGCCATCCTCGGCCAGCAGGTGACGGTCGCGGCGGCGCGCACCGTGGCCGGCCGCTTCGCCGCGGCGTTCGGCGAACCGCTGGACACGCCGTTCGCGGGCCTGGACAGGGTTTTTCCGGCAGCGGAGCGCATCGCCGGCCTGCCCTACGGGCGCATCGCGCGCCTCGGCATGCCGGGCGCGCGCGCGCGCACGGTGCTCGCGCTCGCCCGCGCCGTGGCGGACGGCGAACTCGACTTGGTGCCGAACGCCGACATCGACGCGACGCTGCAGCGCTTGCGCGCGCTGCCGGGCGTGGGCGAGTGGACCGCGCAATACATCGCGATGCGCGCGCTCGCCTGGCCGGATGCGTTTCCGCACACCGACCTGGGCGTGATGAAGGCGCTCGGCACGAAGGACGCGAAGCGCGTGCTCGCGGCGGGCGAAGCCTGGCGGCCGTGGCGCGCGTACGCGGTGATGCATCTCTGGAGCTCACTCACAAAGGACTGACATGCACCACTACGACTATTTCCAAAGCCCCCATGGGCGCATGCTGCTGGTCGCGGACGACAAGGCGCTCACCCGCGTGAGCTTTGCCGGGCAGAAGTACGCGCCGCGCGTGGCGAAGGACTGGCGGCGCGATGCGGCGCATCCGCTGCTGCGCCAGGCGAAGCGCGAGCTCGCCCAGTACTTCGCCGGCAAGCGCCAGCGATTCTCCGTCAGGCTCGCGCCGCAAGGCACGACCTTCCAGCGCGCGGTGTGGAAGGCGATCGCGGGCGTCGGCTTCGGCCGGACCATCGCCTACGCCGAGCTGGCGCGGCGCGCGGGACGTCCCGGCAGCGCGCGTGCCGCGGGCGCTGCCACCGGGCGCAATCCCATCGGCGTCATCGTGCCCTGCCATCGCATCGTCGGCTCGAACGGCGCGCTCACCGGCTATGCCGGGGGACTGGCGAAGAAGCGCGCGCTGCTCGCGCTGGAGGCGCGCGCCTAGCCGCTTTTCGCGCTCGCCACGTACTTGCGCGCGGTGCGCACGTCGACGCCCATGCGCCGTGACACCTCGGCATAGCTGCCCAGGCGCCGGTAGAGCAGGGCGCCATAGCGCCCGAGCAGCTCGTCGGCCGACAGCTCGCCCGCCCGCAGCCGCTCGCCGAGCGCCTCTTCCTCGCCGCCGGCCGCCGACGCCGCCTCGCCCGCGTAGCGCCCGGTGAGCAGGATCCTGCGCACCGCCTGCTCCAGCTCGCGCACATTCCCGGGCCAGGGGTAGCCGCGCGGCAGATTGGCCTCGAGCGCCTCGAGCACCCGCGCCACGAGCCCGGGCACTTCGGCGCCGGCGATGCGCGCGACCAGCAGACGCACCAGAAGCTCCAGTTCCCCCGGCGACTCGGCTATGCGCTGGCGCAGCGTCGGCACCTCGATCACGTCGGAGCACAGGCGGTAGAAGAAGTCGTTGCGAAAGTGCCCCTCGCGGCGCAGCGCCCCCAGCGGCCGATTGGTCGCCGCGATGACGCGGCCGCCGAAGCGCTTCTTCTCGCGGCCCCCCACGGCGGTAAAGGTGCGCTCCTGCAGCACCTGCAGCAGCTTGATCTGCACGGGGATGGAGACTTCGCCGATCTCGTCGAGAAAGAGGGCCCCGTGTTCGTTGCAGTGCTCGAACACGCCCTCGTGGTGCTCGATCGCGCCGGTGAAGGCGCCCTTCCTGTGTCCGAAGAGCTCCGACTCGATGAGCGACTCCGGGAACTGCGAAAGGTTGATGGCGATGAAGGTCTCGGTGAAGTTGGCCGCGAAGCGGCGCCGCGCGCGGTCGTAGGGGATGAAGCCCGAGCGGCCGATGGCGGAGGCCACCGCGCCCTTGCCGGTGCCGGTCTCGCCGAGCAGGAGCGTGGAGAAGTCTTCCATCCGGCTCCACAGCGCCGCCTCGAAGCCGCGCATGTCGTGCGTGAAGATGTTGTTCCAGAGCGCCTCGCGCAGGCGGCGCATCGACAGGCACCGGCCGGCGAGCCCGAGGTTGATGAAGTAGAAGCCGCGGCGCAGCTGGAAGTACAGCGCGAAGTAGCGCAGCGCCCGCTCTTCGTCGAAACCGCAGCGCATCAGGTCGCCGACGACCTCGTCGGCGAAGGGCACGGGCAACGACTCGCCGCCCTTGTGCGCCTGGCGCTCGATCAGCGTGTCGAGCTGCGGCACCGCGCGGATGTAGCAGACGTAGAGGAATGCGGGCTCGAGCAGCCGCTGGTCGGCCTCGCTCAGCCCGGGCTGAGCGAGCCCGCCCGCGCGCAGGAAGGGCTCGAGGCGCGGCGTCACCGCGCGCGCCAGCGCTTCAGGGTCGTTGCCCAGGTCTTCGGGGCTGACGTTGGGCAGGAGCCGGGCGATCAGCTCGGCGCGATTCGCGGAGAACACGTTGCCATAGACGACGTCGGCGAGGGCCGCGAAGAACGGCCGGTCCGCGGCGGACAGGCGCGGCTGTGGCATGCAGGAAATGTATCTCTGTACATCAATTAATGCCAAGCATCGTCGCTCATGAACTGGTGTTCTCTTGCATGATCTTATGTAAAACAACAGGTTATATCTCTGGCACGGCGGCTGCTCATACGGGCATGTGACCACAGAAAGGAGCTAGCCGTGAACGATCGCTACTTTGCCGACCCTGAAGTCGCCCGCCTCACACGGAGGGAATCGGACGTGATCCGGCTCATCGCCCGCGGCTGCACCTACGTGCAGGTCGCCGACCGCCTGGGCGTCTCGCTGCACACGGTCACCAGCCACGTGAAGAACGCCTACCGCAAGCTCGGCGTGCGCTCGGGCGCGGCGGCGGTGATGCGGGCCGTTGAGCTGCAGGTCTTCGGCGAGTTCTGAGATGCACTCCGAACAAGGAAGTCCGGCAGCGGCGCGTTGTGGTTTGGAAAACTGGTTCATTGCGGCGCGCAGCGATCAGCTCCGGCGCGGGCCGCTGCGGCGGATCATCCTGGGCCGCCCGCTGGTCCTGTTTCGCGATTCCCGCCGCCGCGTCGCGGTGCTCGAAGACCGCTGTCCGCACAAGCACGTTGCGCTGTCCCTCGGCCGGGTCGTGGGCAATTCGATCCAGTGTCCCTATCACGGGCTGTGTTTCGACTCGGCCGGGCGATGCACGGCCCAGCCCTCGAGGGCACCAGGTGAGCGGATGTGCGCCGATCGTGTTCCGCACTTCCCGGCGCTCGAGCAGGACGACTGGATCTGGGTCTACCTGGGATCGAACCCGCCGCCGCCCGCTCCGCGCTATCGCAAGACCCGCGGCTACAGGTGGTTCGAGCTGCACAACGTCATGGAAGCACCGATGGAGCTCGTTCTCGACAACGGCGTGGATTGCAGCCACACCGGCATCGTCCATCGCGGGCTGTTCCGCTCCCATCCTTCGCGGCCGGTGACTTGCCGCATTGAGGAGACGGCGACCGGCATCCGCGTCGAGACGGTCGGAGAGTGCGCCAGCGGGAAGCTGGATTCCACCGTGCTGGTCGGCGCCGGCGCGCCGATCGAGCACACCGACGCCTTCATGCGCCCGCACACCGTGCAGGTCGACTATCGATTCGGGCGGGCGCACTTCGTCACCATCCTGGTTTGCACGCCCGAGACCGCCTCTCGCACGCGCGTCTATACCCGCCAAGGCGTGAGCATGCCACCCGTGACGGCGCTCGCCACCCTCGTATCGAGATTGGTGACACGCCGAATCGTCGCCCAGGACAAGCGCATCCTCGAGAATCAAGCCGCGCAGATCGCGTATTTCGGGCGTCCCTCGCGTCCCACGGCGAACGCGGATGCGCCAACGCGGTGGCTGCGGCGCGCCTTGGGGGCGAAGCATCCGGCGACGCGCGCCTGCGGCGAAGCGATCCCGCGGGGCGAGGAAGTCAGGTACACGCTATGACGTTCCCGAGCGGCAAACTGACGGCGCGCGTCGTCAGGATCGACGGGCTCGCGCCCGGCCTGATCGAGCAGATGTGGCAGCTGTTCGCGCAAAGCTACGACGGCGTGACCCGTGAGCAGTTCGAGCGCGACCTCCGGGACAAAGATGCGGTGATCGTCGGCTTCGACGGCGGTGACCACAGCTTCCAGGGGTTCTCGACCTTCGAGATCTATGAGCACCGCCACGAGTTGCGGAGGATCGGGGTCCTGTTCTCCGGCGACACGATGCTGCGCCCCGCCTACTGGGGACAGACGGCCATGCATGCGGCGTTCGCGAGGACGGCGGTGCTCTGGCGCCTGCGCCATCCGTTCACGCCGCTGTACTGGTTCCTCACTTCGATGGGATACCGGACGTACCTGGTGATGGCGCGAAATTTCCCGCGCGGTTACTGGCCGCGGCACGACGCCGCTACGCCGCCGTGGATCGAAGGTCTGATTGCGGCGCTCGCCCGGCGCCGCTACGGGCCGGCCTGGGACGAGCAGGCAAGGGTCATTCGATTCGCCAGGTCGCAGGGCGCCCTGGCGGCGCACGTCGCGCCGATCACACCGGAGGTGCTGGCGCTTCCCGAAGTCGATTACCTCGTCCGGCGCAATCCGGAGTATCGGCAGGGCGTGGAGCTCGCGTGCGTGGCGCAGGTGGCCGTTGCGGACCTGGCGCGGATCGCGCTGAAGATGGCGCGCCGGCTGATCGCGCGTCGCTGGCGGCGCGAACCATGCAGGGCGCATGCGCCGGCCGGCCAACCCTCGGCACGGAGCGACACATGACGCTGCGCGGGCGACTGATCACGTTGTTTCCGCTATTGGTCCTCGCCTTGGGCGGCGTCTCGGTCATCGAATTCATACGCGAGCCGTCCCTCGGCAGATTCGCGGCCGTGGTGTTCGTGTGGTACCTGCTGCCGCCGCTCTGCTTCAGGCTGCACGACCTGATCTGTCCGCTGCGTCCGGGCCGCGAGGATCTTTCCGACGGCAGCGCGTATTCCCCATGGTGGGGGAGCCAGCAGTTCCAGATCGCCTACTCGGTAATCCCGCAACTGGAAGTCCTCCTGCGCCTCATTCCCGGCGCCTACAGCGCATGGCTTCGGCTCTGGGGCAGCCGAATCGGGCGCGGCGTCATCTGGACGCCGGTCGCCGACGTCATTGATCGCAGCCTGCTGGACATCGGCAACGGCGTCTTCTTCGGGCACCGCGTCTCATTGTGCAGCCACACGGTGTTGCCCAGGGCGGGCCGGCAGAAGCTCTTCGTCGCGCGCATCCGGATCGGCGATGGCGCGTTCATCAGCGGCGCCTGCGCGCTGGGTCTCGGCGCGCGCGTCGCAGACGGAGAATTCGTCCCGCTCGATTCGATCCTCTACTTCAACCGCCGGCTGAAATAGCATGACCAGGCCCGCCTTCGGCCTGTTTTCGCGCTGCTTTCGCGGCGCATACCGCGGTGCGTATCGGCGCTTCCTGGCCGATCTGGCATCACCGATGCGGGCGCAGGATCGGCTTCTCGGCGAACTCGCGCGCGGCATCGCCGGCACCGATTACGGCAGGCGATATGGCATCAGTGGCGGCGAGGGCTACGACGAATTCGCGCGCAAGCTGCCGATTGTCGAATATGAGAAGCTCGAGCCGTGGATCCGGCGCCAGGGCGCGTCGCGCCGCCCCGTGATCTGCCCGGACCGGGTGGTCTTCTGCGAGCGCACCTCGGGCAGCTCGGGCGCCAGCAAGCCGATTCCCTATACGAGGGCATTGCAACGCTCGTTCGTGCGCATGTTTCTGCTTTGGGCGTACGACAGTCTTGCGTACGGACCAAGATTGCAGTCCGGGTCTACCTTTCTCAGCGTATCGCCGGGCCTATCGCCTCGCGCCGGCTGCGCCGAGGCGGTGCCGCAGGCCCTACAGGACGACACCGACTACCTGCCGCCTGCGCTGCGGTGGCTCTTCGGGCGCTACCTGGTGCTGCCGCGCGGATTGCGTCAGATCCGCGATCCGCGTGTGTTCAAGCGGATCCTCGCAGGCTGTTTGGTCAGCGAAACCGCGCTGGAGGTCGTTTCGGTCTGGAACCCGAGCTACTTCTCCTCGCTGCTCGAGTTCATCGAGGCCAACCGCAGCCTGATCGCTGCCGACCTTCGCGCCGGGCACATCGCGGCGGGCGCATTGCGCTTTTGCTTTCCCCGCGCCGCAGCGGCGCACCGGCTGCGATGCGCGGAGAAGCTCGAGCGCGGAGCGCCGGATTTCGCCGCGCTCTGGCCGCAGCTGAAGCTGCTGTCCTGCTGGACCGACGGCAGCGCCGCCCTGGTCCTCGAGCCGCTGCGCCGCCGCCTGCCGCACGTCCTGGTGCAGGGCAAGGGCCTCGTGGCAACCGAGGCGCCGATGACGATACCACTCTGGCGGGCGTCCGCCCCGGTGCCCCTGCTGGGCGAGGTCTTCTTCGAGTTCGCCGGCGACGACGGCAAGGTGCGGCGTCTGCATGAGATTCAGGAGGGCGTCCGCTATGAGGTGATCCTGACGCAGCGCGGCGGTCTGGCGCGATACCGCATCGGCGATCGCGTCGAGGTGGCGGGACGCCTGCAGGCGACGCCGACGCTGCGCTTTGTCGGGCGGTCGCAGGACGTCAGCGATCTCGTGGGCGAGAAGCTCAATGAGAATTTCGTGCGCGACGTGCTCCATGGCCACCCCTTGCTCGGCGAGGGGCGTTGGATGCTGCTGCCGTCCGTGGTGCGAGGCAAGGCGGGCTACATCTGCCTGTTCGACGGTCCGCGGCCATGCGGCGACCTGGCCACCGCGATCGACAAGTCCCTGCAGGACGCGCACCATTACCGCCTGGCGCGACAGCTGGGCCAGCTTGCGCCGCTCGGCGTGCAGCGGCACGAACGCCTGGATGAAGCCTACCTCGCGTGGAGCGAGTCGCAGGGGCGCAAGCGCGGCGACGTGAAGCCGCGCGCGTTGCTCTCGGGTGTCGAGCGCGCCGAATCGTTCCTGCGCTATCTGCAGGCGCAGCTACAGCGACGCAATGGACCCGGCGCTTAATCTGGCACCGCTGCTTCTCACGGTCGCGGCGCGCGAGATCGCCGAAACCGCCTTGCGGCCACGCGGGCGGAGCCACGGAGCCGGCAAGGCGAGCGTCGCGATCTGGTATCTTGTCGACCTGCTTCCCGCCGGCCGCGGCCGATGAAAAGTCTTGCGCACTGGGTCCTCGGTCGGCCGCGGAGGGTGATCGCGGCATGGCTGGCAACGTTGGTCGCCGCCGGCGGCTTGTCGACGCATCTCGACGGCGTGACCCGCGGCAGTACGGACGGTATTCCGGGCAGTTCATCGCAGCAGGCGATGGAATCCCTGAACCGGGGCTTCGGGCCGGATTCGGCGTTTGTCGTGCCGATCGTGTTCGAAAGCACGCAGGTCTCCGCGCGCGATGCCCGCTTCAGCGAGTCGACCACGCGCCTGGAGCGCGCGTTGATCGATGCGGGCAACGTGCACAGCGTGCGGCACTTCTGGAACACCGGCGCACCCGAACTGCTGGGCACCGATGACAGATCCGCGCTGCTGCTCGTCTCGCCCCGCGCCGCCAGCTTCTACGAGGCCGAGGTCATGGTCGGAAAGATTCGTGGCGATCTGCGGGCCGCCGACATCGGGCCGGCATTTGCCGCCAGAGTGACGGGGCCGGTGGCGGTGTTCCACGACATGAACCGCCATTCGGCCGACGATCTCATTGCCGCCGAGCGCGTGGCCGTCCCGCTCACGCTGGCCATTCTCATCCTGGTGTTCGGTGCGCCGCTTGCGGCGGGCCTTCCGCTCCTGCTGGCGTTCGCGGCGGTTCTCGTCAGTCTTGCCGCTCTGGTGGTGCTCGGCAACTGGATGCCGGTGAGCATCTTTGCGCGCAATGCCGTAACGATGATCGGTCTGGGCGTCGGCGTCGACTACGCGCTGCTCCTTCTGGGCCGTTACCGCGCCGAACTGGCGGAGTGCCGCTCTGCGCACGCGGCGTTGGTGCGGGCCGTGACACTTGGGGGACGCGCAGTGCTGCTGTCGGGAATGACGGTCAGCGCGGGATTCCTCGCCCTTCTTCTGGTGCGGATTCCCACGATGCACTCCCTGGCCATCGGCGGTGCGGTCGCGGTCCTGGTTGCCGTGGCGGCGACCCTGACGCTGATGCCGGCCGTCCTTGGCCTCGCCGGCGGCAAGATCTTTTGGCCTTTCAAGCCTTCGTCCCGGCAAGAGCAGGGCGTGCGGTTCGCCGCGCTTTGGCAGCGGTGGGCACGGTTCGTCATGCGACGCGCCTGGCTGGCATTTATACCCGCGCTCGCCGTCGTGGCTGCGCTTGTCGCACCGGTTTTTTTCATGAAGGCCTGGAACCCCGGTGCCGGCGACCTACCGCTTGCGCTGGAGGCGCGGCAGGGCGCTGAAACGCTGAAGCGGAGCTTTGGTGCGGGATGGCTGGGACCCGTGGTGCTAGCGATCGAGAGCGAGCGTCGAGGCACGTTGTGGGAACCCGCGCGCCAGGACGCCGTGCTCGCGATCGCGGATCGCCTGTCCAGGGACCCGCGCGTCGCACGTGTCGGCGGCTTCCCGGCGCTGCTCACGAGGCTGGACGGCTTGCGCAGCGGCATAGACTCGCTGGACCAGCTGCCCCCCCGCGTGCAGGCGATGTCCGCCGATGCGGTCACCCGGTCCGGAAGCCTGGCGCTCATCGTGCTGATTCCTCGCGAAGGGCCGGAGAGCCCGCAGACACTGGGCCTAGTCGAGGATCTGCGGCACGACGCATGGCCTGAAGCGCAGACAACCGCGCTGACCGTGCGCATCGCCGGCGCGAGCGCCGGCATCCTGGACTTCGACGACGAGCTGTTCGGTGCGCTGTGGCGTGTAATTCCCGCCGTGCTTCTGGTGACGTATCTAATGCTGCTGCTGCAGTTTCGCTCCGTGCTCATTCCGCTGAAGGCGACGCTGCTGAACCTGCTGTCCGTTCTCGCTTCCTGGGGAGTCCTGGTGCTGGTGTTTCAGTTCGGCGTCGGCGCCGGGGCCATCGGTCTGGAGCCCCCGGGCGGGCTGAACGGTTTCATCGTGCTCATGCTGTTTAGCATCCTTTTCGGTCTGTCGATGGACTACGAGGTGTTCCTGCTCAGCCGCATCAAGGAGGAACGCGACCGCGGCGCGGACAACACGACCGCGGTGGCCCGCGGCCTGCAGCACACCGCCGGCACCATCACCAGCGCAGCGCTCATCATGGTGTGCATCTTCGCGTCCTTTGCCTTCACGAACCTGGTCGCCACCCGGCAATTCGGCGTCGGCCTCGCGTTCGCGGTAGCGCTCGACGCCACCCTGATCCGGGTCGTGCTGGTGCCGGCGTTGATGCAGCTCCTCGGCGATCGCAACTGGTGGATGCCGCAGTTGCGCGGCACGACCTGGCGGGAGCGACTTTCAGGGGGCGAGCATGGCGGATGATGACGACGGCAAGGTCGGCTTGCCCACGGGCAGCCGGCTCACGGCGCTGGACGAGCGCTTTCGCGAGGATCCATACCCGATTCTGCGGCGGCTGCGCGAGCAGGACCCGATCCATGAAGATCGGGAGCTCAAACGATGGTTCATCACCGATCACGACGTCGTACGGGCGGTGCTGCGCAGCGAGGAGTTCTGCGTCGACGCGAGAAAAGCCGCCGCGGACGGTTTTGCACGGAAAATCTCCGGCACGCAGGCCGGCGCGCGCCCGAGCATGCTGGGACTGGACGACCCGGACCATCGGCGCCTGCGCAGCTTCGTTTCTCGCGCGTTCGCGCCGAATCTGGTCGAGGCGCTGCGGCCGAAAATCGAGCGCATCGTCCTCGAAGTGCTGGCGCAACTGCGGCACAGGGTGGAATTCGACGTCATCGCTGAATTCGCCGGACCGATTCCGTTCCTGGTTCTGGCCGACATGCTCGGGGTCCGGGCTTGCGAACTGCGCGAATTCAGGGACTGGGCGGACGCCAAAGTACAGGAGTTCGATCCTTTCCGCACGCCCGCAACCGCCGCCAGGATCGCCGAGGCGGATCGCGGTTTGCGCGCGCACTTCGGCCGCGCAATTGCCGAGCGGCGAGCAGCGCCGGGAGACGACCTGATCTCCGATCTGGTGCGGGCGAACGAGAGTGGCGAATCGCTGTCCGAGGACGAGATCGTAACGATGTGCAACCTGCTGATCATTGCCGGCATCGTGACGACGACGGATCTCATCGGCAACGGCGTGCTGGCCTTGCTTCGCAACCCCGTACAGTGCAGCAAGCTCAGGGAAAAGCCCGAGTTGATCGTCGGGGCTGTCGAGGAGATGCTGCGCTATGACAGTCCGGTCATTCAGACCGGCCGCATCGCGACGCGGGACGTGGAGATTCGCGGCCGCCGCATTGCCGAGGGCGCTTCGATCAGCTTGTCACTCGGTGCGGCGAACCACGATCCGCGGGTCCATCGGGATCCGGACAGGTTTGATATTGCGCGCACGGACACGCAGCATCAGTCCTTCGGCGGTGGCAAGCATCTATGCCTGGGGCACGCCCTCGCGCGCCTTGAAACGCAGGTTGCGGTTTCGCGACTCCTGCAGACGTTTCCTCGACTGCGTCTCTCCTCCGTCCCGGTGGCGCGCAAGCGGCTGCCGGTGCTGAATGGCTGCGCGGAGTTGAGAGTGCTGACGGGATAGATCCCCGTGAAGGATGCGGCAACAAGACCCGGCGAAGGGTTCTGCTCGATGGAGAGACGTGTGACGAATTTCCTGAAGATCTCGGTGCCTGTCGCCCTCGTGGCGCTCGCCGCGGCATGGGGTATGTTCTCCGCGCCGCTTGCGCAGGCGCAGTCGTACCACCTCTTCGCCGACACGCGCTCGCTCCTCGCGGTCGTGAACGCCGGCGATACGCTCTCGAATCTCGCGTTCCTGATCGTCGGCCTTCTCGGCCTCGCGTTCCTGTGGCGCGAGCGTGCCCCGGGCGGCACCGGCCGCTTCATCTCGCCGCGGGAAATGCGGCCTTACCGGGTGTTCTTCTTCGGCGTGGCGCTGACCGGCGTCGGCTCGGCGTACTACCACCTCGCGCCGGACGATGCACGCCTCATCTGGGACCGCCTGCCGATGACCATCGCCTTCATGTCGCTCGTCGCCGCGGTGGTCTCGGAGAGGATCAGCGTGCGCGCCGGGAGCCTGCTGCTGTGGCCGCTGGTGCTCCTTGGCATCGCGAGCGTCGTCTACTGGCGCTGGAGCGCGCTCGCGGGAACCGAGAACCTGCGTCCGTATGTCGCGGTGCAGTTCGGCTCGATCGCGGTGGTGCTGGCGATCTCGATCCTGTACCGCTCGCGCTATACGCAGGGCGGCGTCATCTTCGCGCTCGCCGCGGCCTACGGCGTGGCGAAGGTCGTGGAAGTCTACGACCGGGAGATCTTCGAGCTCGGGCAGTGGGTGAGCGGGCATACGCTCAAGCACCTGGCGGCGGCGGCCGGGATCTATCTGCTGCTCAGAGCGCTCGAGCGGCGCGTGGTGATAGCCTGGAGTCGCTGAGGGCCTTGCCTGGCCTTGCATCCAGGGAGGCATGCGCATATGATATGCGCATGACTTGTGCACAGAAGATCTTATGAACCCCCGTGCATCGGCTGCCCGCCTGAAGCGGCCTGCCAACGTCAGCATCCGCTCGGACCTGCTGGAGAAGGCGCGGCAGCACGAGATCAACCTGTCCCGGGCGTTGGAAGAACGGCTGGACGAACTGATCCGGCAGAAGGAGCGCGACGCCTGGCTCGAACGCAATCGTGCGGCCATCGAGGCCTACAACGAACGCGTCGAGCGCGAAGGCGTATTCAGCGACGGATTGCGCACTTTCTGATCCGTGGCGCGGTTCGACGTATACAGGAACGCGAACCGCAAATCCCGGGATCGCGTGCCGCTTCTCCTGGATGTCCAGGCCAGCCTGCTCGAGGACCTTGCCACGCGCCTGGTGGTGCCGTTGGTCGCCGCTGCCGATTTTGGCCCGGCGATCGAGAAGCTCAACCCGGTCGTGCGCTTCGGCAACCGGAATTACGTGATGGTCACGGCGGAAATGGCGGCGGTGACGCGCAAGAGCCTGGGGGAAAAGGCGGGGTCGCAGGAGACGCAAGCGGCGGAGATCCTCGCCGCGGTGGATTTCCTGATCTCGGGCTTTTAGCCGCCCAGCGCCTCGAGGTACATCTCCCGGTCGATGTTGCCGCCCGAGAGGATCACCGCGAAGCGCGCGCCATGGCGGCCCTTGTCCTTCAGCAGCGCGGCGAGCGGCGCCGCGCCCGCGCCCTCGGCGAGATTGTGCGTGCAGCGGTACAGATCCCGCATCGCCGACTTCACCTCGTCGTCGCTCACCTGCACGATGCGATCGGCGCCCGCGAGGATCGCCTCCAGCGCCTCCGGCACCGGCACGCGCACGGCGACGC
>Ga0326597_10007430_pt1 | contig 14918 bp, 13 predicted proteins | sample RVTome_12_FD_203789 | JGI IMG/M metagenome (GOLD analysis project Ga0326597, IMG submission 203789) | Soil microbial communities from uranium-contaminated site in the Upper Colorado River Basin, Wyoming, United States - RVT100D185 | ecosystem: Environmental > Terrestrial > Soil > Contaminated >... | reverse complement strand
CGCTGAATCGCCTCAGGGCACGCTCCACTGCGCCACTGACCTGGGCGGCGAGCGCCTCGTGACCTTCGACGTTATGGTCGGTGTTGAGTTGGATCTGCATGGTGTTCTCCTGTTGTGGGGTTATAGGCTCAATACCGATAGGTGGCAGCCAGTCCCGTCCGTCCCGGTATTCTCTCGGCGGGGACGACCATGACCTGGCCACCCGAGTTCTCAACCAACTCGCCCAGATCGTCGAGCAGATCATCGACTTGCGGGTCGCTCAAGGCAGCGAGATCGATACGGCCCGTCGCGCTGTCCAGCCGCCCGGCCAGTTGGCGGTCGGCCTCGATCAGCAACGTCGCGACCCGTCCGTTCACCGCCGCTTCGGCTACCTGCGCCAGATCGTCGCTTCCACGCTGCTTGGACCTGGCTTGTTCGAACTCCTCGGCCAGCGTGGCCAGCCGCGCCTGGTATCGAGGTTCAACGAACTGCCAGGCGAGCATCCGCAGTTCGTCGATCGGGACTGAATCGGGATTGACGCTGACGCCATCGGCCAGCAGAAACGGGTTGTGGCTGACTTCGTGGAAAAGGTGATGATGCTCGGGCAAGGCGGCGAGGATCAGCGGCAAACCCGAAGGTCGGGAATGCTGTTCCAACACGGCACGGTCGATGGCGCGGAAGAACTTTTCGGTGTCGAGGTCCGCCTCGTCCTTTTTTCCGCCCGTGCTGTGATGCATGGGCTGGCGGCCCTGGCCGACGCCGGCATGGGAGGATACTTTTTGATGCGGCTCGGTCAGCTCCCCGCCAAGCGCCTCCGTGATCGTCCGCGGAACCCCAGGGGCGAGGTCGATCTCGTCGAGTGCATGGCGATTACCCTCGAAGAGCCGGATCTTGCTGAGGCTCAGTCCGAGGACCTGGTAGCGATCGACCGATTGAAGAAAACGCCGCAATGGTTTGGTGTGAAAGCTCTCGGCGACGACGACCAATCCGGTGACCGGGCGCGGGAGCGTGAACACTCGAAACAGGTCCGGCCCGCCCAGCACGGCCAATCCGTCCAGCGTGTGGTTCCAGAAGTCATGATCTTGAGCAAGGGCTTCGAACGGCTCTAGAAGACGCCGAGTCTCGACGTCCGGGTACATCTGCCGCAGCGATGCCTCCGCCTCCTTCACACGATTACGGAACTGGATCGGATCCTGCTGGTTTTCGGGATGGTGCCGATGGGTCGGCTGGTAGAGCGAGAGACACGGCCGCTGCTGAACCGATACCAACTCGTTCAGTGATTCGGCGCTAAGCGAGTTCCTCATGACTTCTCCTTGGGTGCGGGTTTGGCTCGAGTTTGAGCCTCCGGCCTGAACTCGGGTTCAGACTTGGGCCGAAAACCCGCGATCGATTGGCGGGCGATATCGATGATCGTATTGCGATCCTCATCAGTCAAATCTGCGGCGGTTTCGAACCGCGCGCGCATCTCCCCCGGGGTGTTTGCTGCCGCCTCGCGCACAGCGTGCTCGGCGTCCGTCATCTGGTCGAGCGGCACTGCGTCGAAGAGGTCCGCGCCCAACGCGAGGAGGATGGCGACTGGTATGCGCATCGCTGCGGTAGGACCTGAAAGCGGAATCCACACAGTTTGCCCAAATACGATAGGGCAGACGACACCGCCCATCTGTGCGGAATCACACACAAGTGGTCTCGCAAGTATGAACACACGGGGAAACTGTGACGGCTGCCCAGACAAAACTGATGCACGACACGTGCAGCTACATTTCCGCCCATCCGATAAAGTCTGTCGCAGTTGCGCTGGTGGCAAGTTTCGTGATCAGTCGCATCGTCCGTTAAGTCTGTCGAGCGCGTTGCGCTGATCGCTATCCACGCGCACCGCGGCATGCAGGCTGAACCCGTGCGCGTCGGCGCACAGCACCGCGGTATTTTTTCCATCCCGGCTGGCAACCGTTCGCAAGCTCAGGATCTTCTGTCCGGCGCGCTGGCGATTCGATACCCCAAGCCCGGACCCAAACAGTCCGGTGGACTGTTTGTGCCTGGCGAGGGGCCAATATGCGCTGTGCTTTCCCGCCCTACGAGTTTTCACACCCGCTCACGCGGCCCGCCGCAACTCATACCCACGGATCAGCACGTCTGCTGGAAGGTCAAGGCCCTCTGCCAGCCGCCGGATCATTTCCAGGGTGAGCGGGCGAACGCGATTCAGCACCTCAGCCACCCGAGCGCGCGAGCCGATGTAGCGTTCAAGATCCTTGCGCGCGAGCCCACGCGCTTCCATAACGTGTTCCAGGAAGTCGATCGGATCGGGCGTTTCAATCGGTAAGTGCTTGCGCTCGTAGGCCTCGATGAGCAGGGTGAGCACTTCAAGACGGTCGGCATTGCGCGTCCCCTGCGGCGCGTCCCATAGCGCTTCAACTTCCTTGAGCGCGCTCTGGTATTCATGCCTGGTTCGAATCGGTCGCAATTCCATGTTCGTCACCTCAGATAGTTCCGGCATCGACCTTGTCGTACTCGCGATGTGTGCCGACGAACCGGATGAACATCATGCCCCGGCTGTAATGCACGGCAGCGACGAGACGGTAGTCGTTGCCCTTGATGTTGAACACGACGCGGTTGTTCGCAACGAAGCTTGCCGTGCGGTAGGCAGCCTTAATATCAGCAGGACTACGCCAATCGGCATGACTGGCGTTCGCATACCACGACCGCAGCGGGATTTCTGCATCGGGGTGTCTACGCCAAAACTTCTGCAAAGCACCCAGGGCAATGATCCGCATCGAGGCACTTTACCATGCTCCCATTACGGGATCAAGCATAGCGCTCTCTTCGATCCACTCCGAGTACTTTCGCTGCGCGCTGGATTCCTGCAACTTGAGGCGCCACTTGGAGTTCGCTCGTCACGAAGATCGCGACGCGCACGGAGGATAAGCTTTTCAAAACACCTTTTCGCTAGCCGGCACTGTATCGCCAGTGCTTCGACCGGTCAATCGCACGGTGTTCGGTGAAAATTTCGGTCTCTCGACGACTTTTTGAACCTGACATCGTCCCGAGTTGCATCGTTTCGACGCAGTTTGAGCCCGACGCGCGAGCGCGGGCAGAGCGAGACAGTCAGTCCTGTCGCAGAACCGTTGGTGCGCTTTTCATTAGGCGGCACGCAGTCTGAACCCGTGCGCGTCGGCGCACAGCACCGCGGTATTTTTCCCATCCCGGCTGGCAACCGTTCGCAAGCTCAGCACCTTCTGTGCGACCGCGCGCGCAGCGATGTCCGTAGCCCCGCTGGGCGCGAAACCTACCACCAAGCGTAGCGAGCGTGCTGGAAACTGCTGCGCCTCACTTACCCGCGCTGCGAGCACGCAGACCAGCGCAATACACGCCACCACGATTGGGCGCACTCGGTTCGAGTGACCCCATCCGCTTCAATCCAGTCAGTTCACTTGTCATTGCTCACTCGATCAGTCGATTCGCGCGCACCATCACTCGCCTCCCGAGCAACTACTCGAGCACCTTGTCCGCACGCACGACAAGCTCTGGAGGAAGCGTGAGACCAATGGCCTTCGCGGTCTTGTGATTGATCACAAGCTCGATGCGCATCGGCTGTTAGATGGGAAGATCGCCAGGCTTGGCGCCCTTCAGGATCTTATCGACGTAATGCGCCGCACGCCGATGGAGGTTGTCGCGATTGACGCCGTAGGTCAAGAGCGCTCCGGCGTGCGCGAATTCGTCGGGTCCTGCGATCAGCGGCCAGCGCTCCTTGAGCGCCCGATCTACGATGCGTTGGCGCTCACCGGTCAACAATGCGGAAGCCTGTAACACAAGTCCTTCTATTTTTTCTCCGCGCATATACGCGAACGCGCGCTCGAACTCGTCGACTTTTGCGACCACGCTGAACCGGCTCTCAACCTTGTACTGTGCCGCCACACCATGAAACACATTCGCGGCCCCGTCGGTCGAAATACCGCCGTCCAACAAGAACCCGACACGGCGTATTTTCGGAACCGCCAGCAGCAGCATCTCGAGATACTTCTCGATCAGAGTCTCATTCCTATTACCTGTCAGGTTCGTCAAGCCGGTGACCATTCCCCCCGGCCGGGGGAGACTCTTTGCGAGTCCACGGTTGACCGGCGATGCGCCATTTGCCTGTACGATTGGAATATTGGGCGCTGCCTTGGCTGCCGCCGCCGTCAACCGGGATGGTGAGGTGACGATAATCGATGGGTTCTTGGCGGCAAGCTCTTTGGCGAGCAACGGCGCGAGTTTCTGATTGCCATCCGCCCAGCGCCCTTCAATCGTGTAATCCAGCCCCTCGTTCCAGCCGAGCGCCGCGAGCTCTTCTTTGAAGGCCGATAAGCTATGGCCATCCGATGCACGAGAGCCCCCTGCCAGCCAACCAATGAGAACCGGCGGCTTCTTCGACTGGGCGAACGTTGACTTGGTCGAAGCCAGCGCAAGCCACGCCGGCATTGCGATGAGTAAGGTTCGACGTTTACTCATTGACACTGAGTACCCTATTACCAACACGCTCTGCGAGATCCAGGATCATCCCGCGTTTGGTTTGCTTCACTGGGAGCATATCCACAGCTTGCGCGAGTGGACCTAGATGCAAACTTTCGTATTGCGTTCTTCTTCCATGTGATTCCGTGGCTAAATCGCATTTCTTGAATCCGACGCAACGCGTCAGCGGTACTTCACGCCTGTGGTTCCTCGGGTATTGTGTTTCGAGTTTCCTGACGGGCGCCGTCGGTGATCGGGTGCGCAGATGAGAGTCAAGCGGCCGCACAACACAAACAAAGCTAATTTCCGCGCCGGCGTGGGTCCAACACACAGCGTGGCACGGCGCGCGTTGCTGCTCGCCGCCGCCGCGTCCCCGTTTGCCGCATTCGCGCAGCAGCCGAAGAAGATCTATCGCCTCGGCTACCTTTCTGGCGCCCCGCGTATTGGCGAGCCAGAAGAAGCATTCCGCCAGCGGCTGCGCGAGCTCGGCCCGATCATGCTCCGGCGGCCGCCGCGGAGCTGGTGCGGCTCAACCTCGACTGTATCGCCGCAAACGGCGTTAGCAATATTCGGGCAGCCAAGCAAGCGACCACATCCATTCCGAGCGTCATGACCAATGTGGACGCCGATCCAGTGGAATTGGGCTTTATCGCGAGCCCGGCGCGGCCCGGCAGCAACGTCACGGGTTTCACCGGCATCGCCCATGACCTGGCGGCCAAACGCCTGGCGCTTCTGAAGGAGCTTGTGCCGAACGCGAAGCGTGTCGGCATGCTCGTGGGCACAACGATCGGCGGTCCGGCACTGACCGGCGCCGGTCTTGCACATTACCGCGGTACCGAAAGTGCCGCACGCAAGCTCGGGATGGAAATTCGCCTGCTCCGCGTGCAAACACCGGAGGAGCTCGAAAGATTGGTTGGCGGGACCGTCGATTGGCGGCCCGATGTCCTGAGCGTGTTCAGCGGTTCGTGGTTCAATACCCACCGCGCGCGCATCATCGATTGGGTGGCGAGGATGAAGCTTCCGGCGATCTACTCGAACGTGGCGCACGTGGAGTATGGCGCGCTGATGGCCTAATCGGCCGATCGGGTGCACCGGTTCCGTGAGGTCGCCGAGTACGTCGCCAAGATATTGTCCGGGGTGCAGCCCTCGAACCTGCCCGTGCAGCAGCCGACCAGGTTCGAGCTGGCGTTCAATATGAAGACCGCGCGAGCACTCGGTCTCACGATCCCGCCGACGATCATGGTGCGTGCGGATCGAGTGATACCGTAAAACGCGTTTTAACGATAATGGTAGCGCGCTTGCAAGAATTCGACCGCGCTTGAAGTGACGCGGTAAACCATGCGATGTTCGCGCGACAGTCGTCGAGACCAGCAGCCGGCGAATTGGTGGCGAAGCGGTTCAGGTTTGCCGATGCCCTGAAACGGGTCTCGCAGCACGGCTTCCACTAGATCCAGGGTCCGTATGGCCAGTGCGCGGTCGGTCTCGATCCAATAGCGAAGATCATCAAGGAACGCGGCGTGAAATAACGCGCTATGCCTTGCCGCGGGCACGTGTGCCGCCTTTGGGGGCAGCCTCAGTCCAAGCACGAAGCTGGGAGATCGACAGCCGGGTCATGCGCCGTCCGGCTTTGGCATCTCGCAGCGTGCGCTCGAGTCTACGCGTATTTGCTGGCGATGCTGTCAGGTGGGCGGTCTCCACGAGACTGCGCAGTTCCGACGCCGCGATCAAAGCAACATCCTCCTTGCCTCGACGCCGGATGATGATCGTCTCGCGGTTTGCGGTAACGGCATCGCACAGGGCGGCAAAGCGGTCTCTTGCCTGAGTATAGGTCGTTGCAATTTCGCTCATGAATGTTTCCTAGGACACGCACAGGAAGTCTGTACGTTATCCGCAGGCCGGATGTGCGTCAACTACTACGTGTTGCACTACTACCCCGCCCCGCAACCGGCGCGAGCTATTAGATTCCCAGCGCCGGCCGCTAATAAAACCTGCCGACCTGCCAGTGCCCATAGATCCATCCCGCCCGGCGCGCCAAATAATCGTGGGTTGCGAACTCGCAACCCCATTCGTCCGCTCTCACTGGGCGATACCTAGCGCCCGGACTCGTCGATGCGGAGCGCGGCGAAAATGTCGTCAGCGCCGCCTACCGGCGGGTAGATCCACTCGGTATTGATCATCGTATTGCGTTTTTTCGCCTCCGCGCCGGTCGTCTGCACCTGTCGGTCCCAGCCCGTGGTAAATACCGCCCCGGAATTGCCGAGATCGAGACAGGTCCTGTAGTTGGGCTGGCGGTATCGCCGCGGCGCGAACCCCATCATGCTGCGGGCGGCATTCAGCCCGGCATATTTGCCCATGGTGCGCGCGTGCTGGCAGGACATCAGCGCGACATGACCAACGTCATCGACCCGCGCACGGGCGACGTCGCCGGGGGCATAGACCTCGGCGAGGCCCGCCACTTTCAGATCGTCATACACTTCCAGTCGACCGAGCGCGTCGCGCCTGCCGGGGATCTGGAGGGTGAGGCAATTGGCACGGAGCCCGACGGTGACGACAACAGTAGCAGCGTCGATCCGTGTATCGTCGGCCAGCGTCACGCCCGCTGCGTCGAACCCGGCGACCCGGCAACCGAGCCTGCGCTCGACCCGCGCCTCGTCGAGCGCGGCATTGATCACCGGGCGCGGATTGTCGCCGATTTTCGGCCCGATCACGCTGGCCATTTCCACCAGGATCACGTGTGCAGCGGCCGCGGTCGATGCGTCGGAATGCTCGGCGATGCGGATTCGCATCTCGGCCGCCAGCTCGATCCCAGTCATACCGCCGCCGACGATGACATACGCGCCGTGGCCCGGCGCGGCCGGCGTTTTTGCGACCTGATGCAGATGGCGGTCGAAAGCGACGGCGCCCGCATAGCTGTCGATGTTGAAGCTGTGTTCCGCGACCCCGGCCACCGGTAGCGGCGGCATGACGCTGCCGGTCGCGAGGATCAGCCGGTCATATGCCAGCGTCGCGCCATCCTTGAACGATACGGTTTTCACTTCGGTGTCGATGGCGGTCACCGATCCCTCGATGAAGGCGATGCCGACAGGATCGAGCGACGGGCGCAGCGGCGCGCGCAGCGATGCGGGGTTTTTCTGGTAAAGCCGCGGCCGGATGGTGATGTGGTCGCTGTCGGAGACCAGGGCGACGGTGGCGCCGCCCCCATCGGTGCGGATCTCGTCCGCCGCGACGACTGCGGCGGAGAGGCCGGCGAAACCGCCGCCGATGACGAGAATTCTGCTCATACCGTTCTCCTGCGCGATGTTCGCGTCGATTTTCTTGACTATCTCGAGCGCAGCCGTGCCAGCGTCTGACGCGCGGCGTGGCGGTCTCCGAACCATCGATGCTTCAGATCAGAGCAGGCCGTGAAGCCCGTATTCCAAGTTGCTACCGTAGAGGGTCATCCATTACTCCGACATATTCAGGGGCCGGTGCCGAGGGAGAGGAGTCCCGTGACCGGTGACTGTAAATGAATCCCGCTCGTAATGGAACTCGACTCGATGCCGCTCGGGGCCGTGTCCCGGCACGATGCAGGGCCGGACGTGCCTGAAGAGGGTTGACGCAAGAAAATCGCCCGTGGTACAAAGCGCGCTCGCTTCCGCGCTTGCGGAAGTGTCCCTTCAAAGGGGAGTAGCTACGGCGGCGCCGCTCGGCCTCCGCCGCGACAGAGTCGTCAGCACGGGTAGCAAGGCAGTTCGAGCTCCCCCGGCCCTGTCAGTGACCTACCCGGTTGCCAGCGAGACCTTTGCCCGAAGGCGGCGACCGCGTGACGCGCCCCATCGAGGTAAAGGTCCGTTGGCGCGCGCGTAACGCCGGAATCGCATCCGGGGTAAGGGGTAGGTCATGGAATTCGGTTCTCCTGCATTCTGGGTGGCAGTAATCCAGATCATCGCCATCGACATCGTCCTCGGCGGCGACAACGCGGTGGTCATCGCGCTCGCGTCGCGGCGGCTGGCGCCCCAGCAGCGCAGCCAGGCCATCTTTTGGGGTGTGTTCGGCGCCATCGCGTTGCGCGTGGTACTGATCTTCTTTGCGCTGCAACTGCTGAAGGTGCCGTATCTCAAGATCGTGGGCGGCGTGCTGTTGCTGTGGATCGGGATCAAGCTGCTGCTGCCGCACCAGGGCGATGGTCACGAGATCGATGGGAGTACCAGCCTGGCCGGGGCGATCAAGACCATCGTGGTCGCCGACGCGGTGATGAGCCTCGACAATGTCATCGCCATTGCCGGTGCGGCCAAGGATAGCGTGTTGCTCGTCATCTTCGGCCTGGTGGTGAGCGTGCCCATCATCGTGTGGTGCAGCAAGTTGGTGCTCATGCTGATGGACCGCTTCCCGAGCGTGATCATGATCGGCGCCGGTCTGCTCGGCTGGATCGCCGGCGACATGGCGCTCAGCGACGTTGTGACCAAGGACTGGGTCGAGGCCCACGCCACCTGGCTGAGCTATGGTGGTCCGGTGCTGGGTGCGCTGTTCGTGATCACGGTCGGTAAACTGTTCGCTGCGCGCGCAAAGCCCAAGCTTGCCGGGGCCGGCCATCCGATGGATCTCGCGCGAGACGCGCCGCGCAAGGATAAGAATTGAGGAGGGAAAGCGTCATGCCCAAACTACTCGTCGCTGTGGACGGCTCGGCCAATGCACATCATGCCGTCGACTATGTGATTCGCCACGCGTCCTGGTACCGCGATCCGGTGCACGTGCACCTGCTCAACGTGCAATGGCCTCTGGCAGGTGTGAACGTGAAGATGTTCATCCGCGAAGAGTCTCTCAACGCCTACTATCACGACGAAGGCGAGGCGGCGCTCAAGAATGCGCGGGTCGCCCTCGAGGCCGCCGGCATCGCGTACACGCCCCACATCGGCGTCGGCGATCCGGGCCGGATCACTGTGGAATTCGCCCGCGACCAGGGCTGTGATCACATCGTTGTCGGCACCCGCGGATTAGGCGCGGTGTCTAGCATGATCTTGGGCTCAGTGGCAACCAAGATCGTGCACGTGTCGCCGTTGCCGGTGATCCTGGTCAAGTAGCACACCAGCAGCGTTGCAGTGCGCGCGCGCGAACCTCGGCCGCGAAATCGCGTCTGCTATCGTCGGAGGCTTCAGCATCAGTCGTGCCCGCGGCGGGCTAGGTTCTCCGGCCGAGCGCTCGCATTCGGCCGGAGAAGACGCAATGAGCAGCAGGATCGCCGTGTGGGGCGCCGGCGCCATCGGCACAGCGTGGCCGCGGACCTGACACGGGCGGGGCACGATGTCGTGCTGATCGACCAATGGCCGGCACATGTCGAGGCCGTGAAGGCGCGGGGATTGCGCGTCACCATGTCGGACGAGGACTTCTGCAATCTGCTAAGAAAGTAGAGCGTCGTTTCCTCAGGTCGGTGGCCAATAAATGCGAACTACACTCTCCTACGACTAGGGCGCAGGACCGTTCTGCGCCGAGCCAGCAGCCAATGCACGTCGGATCATGTGATCGACGGGCGGTGCGGTGTTGACGGGCGTGATCCGGATCTGTGGGTGCGCCGCCGCAAACACCCGGAAAAGCTCGTCCGCGAATGCCTGCCCAATTTCGGAAATGCCGGAGAAATCCAGCTCGACGCGCTTGAAGCGCTCGAAACGGTGCGCCACGCGCTTCGCCTGCGAACGCGAGACGAGCTTCTCGCCTTCATATTGGGCGAGCCGCAGGGGCACGACGGTTTTGTCGAACGTGTATTCCTGCGGATCGGTAAACGCGTCGAACACCGCCTGCAGCTCACGCTCGGCCGCGTTCGCGAGTCGCATGCGAACGCGTGTGCCAGGCGTAGCGGCTGCTTGCTCCGCAATTGCGTCGTCTGCCTGCGGTGCATGACTGAACCGCAAACAGTGCGATTCGATCTCGAAGAAATCGACCACGCGCGAAGTGAAGAAGATGCCCTCGCCGGTATGCCGCTCGGGCGCCGTGGTCAACTTGCCCTTGACGAGCTCGAGAATCGCTTCGCGCGGATCGTGCAAGCTGAGCGCGCGCTGAATCTTGACGAAAATCCCCTCGCCCTTGTCCGCCACCAGCACTTCGGTGTGGAGCGCGTTCATGCGTACTTCGACCCGGACTTCCGCTGCGCCCGAGTGGTCGATCGCGTTGTTGATCATCTCGGTTGTCGCGTAGTGCCAGATATCGCGAACGTTCTGTGGCAGTCGCGCGACGAGCGGGGCGATCAGCTCGCGCCAGACCAAGTCTTCTTGCAGGCCCTCCCGGGGATACTCGCGCGCAACCTCCGTGAGCGTCTTGAGCCGGTAGACGCGTGCACGCGTGGTCCCCTCTGCCTCTACCAGCCCCTCACGCACCAGCGCCTGGAGGTAGCCGTTCGCGACCTGTCGCGACACTCCAGCAGCTTGAGCCAGGCGGGTTCCGACCCGGTGACTGTCGGCCCCGATAAGCTCGAGTGCGTGTTGGCGAATGCGGAATTTGTCAATTGTCATGCCTCGTATTGTATTTTTATGGACGATAAATTGACAAGACAATGTCGTGCCTTTGTCAAGTGCTGGGCCACAGCAGTGCCGGGCCACAGCAGCACCTCTCGACCTATTCTGTTGCGTCGAACGCCTCGTGGTAGCGGACGCTTCCAGACCGTAGATCGCCGCCAAGCGAAAGGGCCTTGCGGCCGCAGGTCGGAAGATGTCGATCTTCTGCCGGTAGGTGATGACAGGAGCATCGATCGCGCTAGCGGTCTGAGAGCGGGTCTCGGCACCGAAAAAGTGCTGCGGCCATTCGGTGATCCACTTCTGCCCTCGGCGGCTGTACTCTGACATCACGCCCTCCTCGTTTGTAGCCGGGCTCCGGATAATGGCGGCACGGATCGCGACCCGTAAAGCTCGTTCGACCCGCTAGCCCCCGCTACCAACCGGGCGTAAACTCATCGCGTCGACCGGCGTGGGGACATTCCTGGGACCCCAGCCATCTCGGGAGGAGCGTCATGAAAGTCAAAGCGGCGAACGGCCTGGCACGAATACTCAAGGCCGAGGGCATTCCATGGGTGAGCTGTTTTCCCACCAACCATGTGAACAACGCGCTCGGCGAAGAGGGTGTGCGCATTCTCATGATGGGCGAGGAGCGCTTCGCGGTAGCAGTTGCCGACGCTTTCTCGCGCGTGACTTGCGGTAAACAGATCGGTGTCTGTACCGTTATGGCCAACCTCAATGCCGCCGGAATTCAGATGGCATATGGTGCGATCGCGCAGGCATGGGAGGATTCATCGCCCCTTCTGGTTATCACCGAAGGCGTCGGCCAGGGCGCGAGCCGGCATACGCATTACGACATCGCCGAGGCGTTCCGGTCGGTCACGAAGTGGGTTGGGAAAATAGATCGGGCCGAACTGGTGCCGGACTATATGCGCCGTGCCTTCACGCATCTACGCTCGGGGCGCCCCGGGCCGGTGCTGATCATCTTGCCGCGCGATCTCGGCGAGTACGACGACGAAAAGTACCCGTACACGCCGGTGAAAAGCTGGCGCTCGGGGCCCGACCCGGACGATGTGAAAGCGGCAGTCAAGGCGCTGCTGGCCGCCAAAGATCCGCTCCTGTACGTCGGCGAAGGTGTCTACTATGCCGATGCCACCGCCGAGCTGCTGCAGTTCGCCGAAATCGCCCAGGCGCCGGTGCTGACCACGCTGAAGGGCAAAGGCACGTTTCCCGAGAACCATCCGCTCTCGGTGGGCGTGCGCGGATCGCACGCGGCGCATTTCTTGAACAAGTGCGATCTGCTGTTCTCCATCGGCTCGAGCCTGTTCCCGAACCGCTTCAGCCATTCCGTTCCGGAGGCGGAGAAGAAGACGATCGTGCAATGTACGGTGGACCTGCTCGATATCAATCGCAGCTACGAAACCCGCCATGCCGTGATCGGCGATGCCAAGCTCACGCTGCGAGCGCTCGTCGACGAGTTCTCCAAGCAGGCTGGTGGCGCGCGCAAGAATCCGGAGGTCGTAAGCGCGATCCGCGCGGCCAAACAGGAGTTTCAGGCCAAGTTCCGCCCTTCGATGGAGTCGGACGAAAAACCGATCAATCCCTATCGCGTGATCGGCGATCTCATGAAAGTGCTCGACCCGAAAGCATCATTCGTGACCGCCGACTCGGGCAACACGCGCGATCAGACCAGCACGGTGTACGAGGCACAGATCCCACGCGGCCATCTCGGCTGGGGCAACGTGTCGACGCTAGGCTTCAGCCTTGCGGGCGCCATCGCAGCCAAACTCGCCTTTCCCGATCGGCAGTGCGTGAACATCACGGGCGACGCCGGGGTGTGCTACATGATGGGCGACTTCGAGGCGACCGCCCGCCATGGCATCGGTGTTACGACCATACATATCAACAATGGCGGCTACTCAGGCTATGGCCCGGGATTCTGGGGCGCAGGTCACGATCCCTACACGTGGAAGGTCTCGGACCATACCGCCGCGTGCATGTCTGATATGGCGCGCGCGGTGGGCCTGCATAGCCAACAGATTAGCGAGCCCGCAGAGGTTATCCCCGCGCTGAAACGGGCGCTCGAAGCGAACGCGAAGGGCCAGCCGGCCTACATCGAATTCATCTGTTCGCACTATCCTGTGCACGGCGGCTGGGTGGGACGATAGGTCGCTGCGGAAGCGGCGGGAAGTACTTGCGATGGACGATGAGGCTGTTGGTGTCAATCCACCAGCTTGACCTCGTCGCCCACGCTGATCGTGCCGCCCGGTCCGTGCGTGAGCATGCCGACGCCTAGTGTTGGCTCCTTCTGCGCGAACGCCCGCACCAGTGTCTGCATCACCAACAGGTCGCGCTCGCCGGTGACCGGGTTCGCATGCGTTGCGAGGCAGCGCACCTTGGGCCTGACCAGATCGAACTCGACTGCGCCGATGCGCACCTTGCGCTCGAGCCAGGACTGCTCTTCCCACGCGCCGATGCCTTCGATCGCGATATTCGAGCGAAACCGCAGCTCGTTCAGTCCGGGATCACCGAGCGCCGCAGCGGCGGAAGCCAGCGTCGCGCGGCTATGCAAGGTTACTTGTCCGTCGACATTATCCTGGTAGCGCGGCGTCACGCCATCGCCGACAAGTTTGAGCGGCAGGCGCTCGGGATGACCTTTGAGCGGATTCTCTGCAAGTCCCCGCACGTATTCGGTCAGCTCATCGGCTATACGCTGCCGCCCGCTGTCGCTTAGATCATCATCGACCAGCACCTGATCGCCGAGCAATACCTTGAGCCGCAGCTGCTCGCAGTCGAACTGCGTCTTCAGCAATGCCAGTCCGGGGGTATTCGCGAGCACGACGCCGTTGTACTTGCGGCACCACTGATCATCCGCGACCGGCGCGTCGGCGAAGCGCAGATTCAGGACCCGATCGCCTGCGACACGACTGGTCGGCAGCACCGTGAGCCGATTGCAGGGTTCGGGCGTGAAGCCCTTGAGAGGATAACGGTACAGCGCAGTGACTCGGGGCACGGCTTACGGGCAAGACGAATCAACGTCGTTCAGCGCGCCGCCATCACAGTTGCCTGTGCGCAGGAATCGACACATCTGGTTCGACTACCACCATCCTCACAGCTTGGGGATGCCGATCGCGTTCACCACCTTGGCATACTTGTCGCGCTCGGCGCGGATAAAGGCTGCGAACTTCTCAGGAGCCAGCGGAGTGAGCTGGATACCCTGATCGGCAAGACGCTTACCCGTAATCGGCAGGGCAAGCGCCTCGCTGAGGGCGCTGCGCACCCGAGATAGATTCGCTTTCGGCACCCCGGCAGGCGTGCACAGTCCCTGCCACGAGACGACCTCAAAATCCGGCATACCGGACTCAGCGAGCGTTGGTACGTCGGGCAAATCGGGGGCGCGTGTCTTCGAAGTGACCGCGAGCGAACGAACCTGGCCGGCGCGGATCGCCCCGAGGAATGACGGTACGGTGCCGAAACTCGCCTGGACGTGGCCACCGATCAGGGCAGCCACAGCCGGTCCGCCGCCCTTGTACGCGACGTGGACGATGTCGGTGCCGGAGTTCAATTTGAACATCTCCATCGACAATTGCGGTGAAGTCCCGACCCCCGCCGAAGCATAATTGAGCTTGCCGGGACGGCTCTTCACATGTTTGATGAACTCCCCGACGGTTTTCGCCGGGACCGAGGGATGGATGACGAGCGTATTGGGGTTACTGCCGATCAGCCCGACCGGGTCAAAGCCAGCGACTGGATCATAGGAAAGCTTGCGGTAAAGCGCCGGGCTAACTGCCAGCGATGCGATGTTGCAGGCGAACAGCGTATACCCGTCTGGCGTCGCGCGGGCCGCGATCGTGGCCCCTAGGGTGCCGCCCGCACCGCCCCGATTGTCGATGATGACCTGCTGGCCGATCGTTCTGGTCAATGCGTCGGCCACGATACGGCCGACGATGTCCGTCGAGCCGCCCGGTGGGAAGGGGATGATGTAGCGCAGCGGCC
>Ga0326597_10007429_pt1 | contig 14921 bp, 12 predicted proteins | sample RVTome_12_FD_203789 | JGI IMG/M metagenome (GOLD analysis project Ga0326597, IMG submission 203789) | Soil microbial communities from uranium-contaminated site in the Upper Colorado River Basin, Wyoming, United States - RVT100D185 | ecosystem: Environmental > Terrestrial > Soil > Contaminated >... | reverse complement strand
CCGCGTAGCGGCTTCCCGGCCTGGGCGGCGGAGCGGGCGGACCGGCTGGTGTACCTCTCGAACCACGTCGGGCGCTTCGAGGTCTTCGCCTGGGATCGCGCGCACGACGTCCACCGCCAGGTGACCGAGCGGCCCGAGGGCACCGGCTACCGCGTGGCGAGCCGCATCGATCCCGCGGGCGACCAGGTGTGGTGGTGGAACGACAGCAAGGGCGACGAGTTCGGGACGTGGTCCGTGGAGCGGTTCGACGGCGGCGCGAGGCGCGAGGCCGCCCCGCTCGCGCACGCGTACTCGGCCGGCCTGGCGGTGGGGAAGAGCCTCGCGGTGATCGGCCGCTCGACCGGCGAAGAGGGCTCGACCGTCTACGTCGTGCCGCACGGCGATCGCCCGCTCGAGGTGTACCGGCACCGCGAGTCGGCGCGCGTGGGCAGGCTCGCGACGGACGGGACGCTCTTCACCCTCGAGCACGCCGAGCACGGCGATAGCCGCAACCCCGCGCTGCGCGTCCTCGACCTAGCCGGCGCGAAGCTGGTCGAGCTGTGGGACGGCCCCGATCGCGGTCTGCACGCCGGGTCCTGGTCGCCGCTGCCGGGCGACCAGCGCGTGATCGTCTTCCACGAGCGCGGCGACGCGTTCCGTCCGCTGGTGCTCGAGGTCCCGAGCGGGCAGGCGCGCGAGGTGGAGGTCGACCTCCCGGGCGAGATCGTGGCCGAGTGGTACGCCGACGCGCAGGCGCTGCTCCTGGGCCAGCGGCATCGCGGGCGCGTCGCGCTCCACCGCTACCACCTCGGCAGCCGCCGGCTCGAGCCCCTGCCCGCCGCAGCGGGCTGGCTCGACGACGCGCGCGTGCGGCCCGACGGCGAGGTGTGGTACCAGTGGAGCGGCTCGAGCGCGCCGCCACGCACGCTGGCGGGATCGCGCGTCGTGCTGCGCGCGCCCGGTCCCGACGCGCCACCAGGCGTCGCCTACCGCGACCTCGACGTGCGCGGCATCCACGGCTTCGTCGCCGAGCCGGCGTCGGGCGGGCGGCCGCGGCCCACGCTGTTCCTTGTCCACGGCGGTCCCGAGTGGCTCGACACGGACTCGTGGTCGCCGGGCGTCCAGGCCTGGGTCGACCACGGCTTCGCCGTGGTGCTCGTCAACTACCGCGGCTCGATCGGCTACGGCAAGGCCTGGAAGGACGCGATCAAGGGCAGGCCCGGTCTCACCGAGCTCGCGGACATCGCGGCCGTACACGACCACGTGGTCGCGACGGGGCTGGCCGACCCGCGGCGCTGCGTGATCGGCGGCGCGTCGTGGGGCGGGTACCTCACGCTGCTCGGGCTCGGCACGCAGCCCGAGCGCTGGGCCGCGGGGCTCGCGAGCGTGCCCATCGGCGACTACGTCGCCGCGTTCGAGGACGAGATGGAGCCGCTCAAGCGCTACGACGCCGCGCTCTTCGGCGGGACGCCCGAGCAGATCCCCCACGTGTATAGGGAGCGCAACCCCATCACCTACATCGAGCGCGTCCGCGCGCCCGTGCTGATGCTGGTGGGCCGGAACGATCCGCGCTGCCCCTCGCGCAGCGCCGACGTGTACGAGGCGCGCCTGCGCGAGCTGGGCAAGACGTTCGAGACCTACCGCTACGACGCGGGCCACGGCTCGCTCGTCGTCGACGAGCAGATGAGGCAGATGGAAACGCAGCTGGACTTCCTGGCGCGACATCTCGGTACACCGCGGCCGGCCTCTAGCCCGCCGCTGTAACCCTCCTGTACGACCGCGGTTCAGGAGCGTGTCGGCGGTGGGCGATCTTTAACGGGAGTGAGTTGCGGTCGTACGCCGCGGTAACGGCGCGTTACCAGATCTGACCCCATCATCCAGCGCGGTGGGGAGTTCGAGTGAAAGCACTAGCCGCATTCCGATCGTCTGAGGTCGGCCAGAGCCTGGTCGAGGTGGCCATGGCCCTGCCACTCCTCCTGGTGAGCCTGCTGGGGCTGGTGGACGTTGGCCGCGCTTTCGTCTACCAGACCGCGGTCACCAACGCGGCCCGCGAGGCCGCCCTGTACGCGGCGAAGGACGCCTCGGTGACGCTCACCCAGGTCACGCAGAAGGCCTGCAACGAGACCGGCTTCAGCGACTGGGGCAGCGCGTGCGCCAGCGGCGTGACGGTGACGTGCACCGGCTGCGGGACCGCGGGCGCCGACGTGACCGTCGACGTCGCCTACCAGTTCAGCCTGACCAGCGGCTACCTCTTCAAGGCGATGCTCGGCACCGATCAGTTCGTCGCGCGCGGGAGCGCGACCTTCCGGAGCCTCACGCAATGACGAGCGCCTGGGCGCGCGCCGACGCCGGGCAGTCGCTGGTCGAGATGGCGCTCATGATGCCGATGCTGCTGCTGCTGCTGATCGGCACCATCGATGCCGGCATCGCCGTGAACAGCTACGTCACGGTGACCAACGCCAGCCGCGAGGCGACGCAGTACGCGATCCAGCACCCCACGGCGGCGCCCGCGGCGATCGCTTCCGCGGCGGTCGCCCGCTCCGCGCCGCTGCAGGAGGCCTCCATCACGGTGACCACGAGCTACCACAACGGCGCGACCTTCGTTCCCTGGCCCGCCGGGGGCCTCCCCAGCGGCAACCCGTCGGCGACTTATGTCCCCGTCCGCGTCGAGGTGGCCTACCCCTGGTCGGCCAGCACGATCCTGGTCGGCCGGTTCGTGCAGGCGGTCACGTTCCGCGGGGTCTCGACGATGGAGGCGCTGTGGTGAGCGGAGCGCCGGCATGATGCGGTTCTTCTGGGAGCGCCAGGAAGGCCAGTCCCTGATCGTGGTGACCGGCGCGTTCGCCCTGCTCCTGGGCGCCGTGGCCTTCGGCATCGATCAGGGCTACGGCTTCGTCCAGCGGCGCACGATGGTCAACGCCGCGCAGGCCGGGGCCCTCGCTGCAGGACGACTGCTCGCCCAGTCGGTGATCCTCACCGACTCCGGCAGCCCGGTGTTCACCACGAGCGAGGAGGACGTCTACGCGCAGGTCCGCCTGTTCGCGCAGGACAACATCGGCTCCACGGCCTCGACCTCGGCGCACACCCTGACGGTCGAGTTCCTTCAGAAGGACGGGACCTCTGAAGGCAGCATCACCTGCCCGCTCGCCGACGCGGGCTGTCCGGCCAGCTCGGGTACTGACATCGACCCGGATGTGCGCGACATCCGGGTGACATCCGGCATCGGCTACCGCACGCTGTTCGCGAGCGTCATCGGGCAACCGACGCTGGCCGCCAGCGGCCGCGCGCGCTCGCGCATCGTCGGAGCGCACGTGTCGTCGGCCGGAGGCCCGCCGCGGGCGATCGTGCGCCACTACGACCCGGCCGACTTCGACGGCACGGGCTGCACCGCGCCGTGCCAAGACCCGACCGCCGCGGACATCGTGACCTTCTGGGACAGCAACCCGGCGACGGGCGACCACACCACCTTCAGCAACTTCAAGGGCGTCATCGGCTTCTCGCGCTACTCGACGCGCGACAGCGCATACGAGCAGCTCATCACCGGCTGGGACCAGAGCCATTCGAACTACGCCTCGCCGTCGGTGCCAACGTGGCCTGATGTCACGAACCCGGCGAAGTGCACCGGCGGGACGGATGAGCTCGGGAACCCCAACGGCTTCGACACGCGGGGCAGCGCCACCGGCGACAAGATCTACGAGAAGGGCTGCAGCATCCCGAACTGGAACTACTACGGGTTCTACGGGCGCATCGACCTCGACACGGACTGGTCGTCGCCGCCAGGGGGCGCCGAGTCGCCGAGCGACCTCGGGACCCGCCCGCTGATGTGCAACGCCGGCACGCCCGCCTACCTCAGCGCGCCGTCGTGCAGCCCGAACGGCAACGGGGCATACGTGCTGGGCGACTGGACCGAGACTGCCACGGGCACCTGGGGCAGCAACATCGCCGATACGCTGAAGGCGGCCATAGAGGAGTGGGGCGTCGAGACCGACCTGACCAACGTGGACATCCCCGGCACCAGCACGAAGTTCGGCAAGGCCCTCGTGCTCACCGTCCTGCTGTGGGACTGCGCCGAGACCTACACCGCCAGCGATCCCGCCGGCTCGCGCTGGGACATGATCTACCCGACCGGCGGGGGGACCGACTGCTCCGACGTCGACAGCTGGCCTGGGAACGCTGCGCCGGACCGCGTGCACATCTTCACCGCCGCGAAGTTCACCTTCTATTACGGGCTGGTCGCGAACGCCAGCATCGGCGGCTTCTGGGGCGGGTCGTTCGGCGACCCGAACAGCTGCGTGGAATACGAGGAGTGCTCCGACATCAACGCCATCTCCAACACGACACTGCTCATCCCGGACGACGCGCCGTGACCGAGCTGCTCGCCCGCAACCGCTCGGCGATCCTGCTGATCCTCGGGATCGTCCTCGCGCTCGCGACCGCGGGCGGCCTGTACCTGATCGCCTCCGGACCGCGGGAGCCGGCGAGCGCGAGCACTCCGACCGAGGCCGAGGCCGTGGTCGCGGCCGTGGACATCAAGGCACGCACGGTCCTGACGGCGGAGATGGTCAAGACCGCGAAGCTGCCGATCACGGCGATCCCGGCGAGCGCCGCGCGCCTCGCGAGCGAGGTCCTGGGCCAGACTGCGCTCGCCGACATCCCGGCGGGCGCGCTCCTGCTCAAGCCGCAGCTCCTAGCGGCGGGCGGCCAGACCGGACAGTCCATCACCATCGAGGCGGGCAAGGTGCTCGTGGCCTTTCCGACCAACGACCCGCTCACGCTGGCCGGCCTGGTCTCGGCGGGCGACCACGTCGACCTGCTCGCCACGGTCACCGTGGGCGAGACGGGCCGCACCACGCAGACGACGATCCAGGGGCTCGAGGTCGTGCAGGTGCTGGGTCCGAGCGAGGCGGCCCCCAACCAGCCGCGCGCGCTCACCTTCGTCGTAGATCACCAGGTCGCGCTGTTCCTGAAGTTCCTTCGCGACAGCCAGGCCGCGGTCGAGATCGCCGTCCGCTCGCGCAGCGAGACCGAGACGGTAACGACCCAGCACGTCGACGTGCAGGTCCTCGAAGAGACGTTCGGGTTCAAATGATCGATCAGGGCAGGCTCCGCATCGCGCTCGTCGAGCCCGACGGCGTCGTCGCGCGCGCCCTCACCGAGGCGCTCTCGGGCGGGATCGCGACCGAGCTCGTCGCCGTGGCCGGCGACCTGCGCATCGTGCTCGAGTCGATCGGGCAGCGCGCGGTCGACGCGATCGTCCTCGACCTGGCGGCCCACCCCGACCCGGTGACGGCCGTGCGCGCGATCCACGAGCGGCGTCCCTCCACCCTCGTGGTCATCACCGGGAAGGCGCCGCCGATGATCATCGCGCGGTGCATGGCGGCCGGCGCCGCCACTTACATACCCAAGCCCTTCAAGCCGGAGGAGCTGGTGACGACCGTCCGCGAGCTGCGCGGCGTCACGTTCCGGCCGGCCGTCGACGCGCCGCGGCCGCGGCGCGGCTCGGTCGTGGTCGTGTACGGCCCCAAGGGCGGGGTGGGCGGCACGACGGTGGCGACGAGCCTGGCCGTCGCGCTCGCGGCGAGCAAGGCCCGCGTCGCCCTGGTCGACCTGGACCTCCAGTTCGGAGACGTGGGCGTCGCCCTCGACCTCAAGAACTCGAGCTCCATCGCCGACCTGCTGGCGCACCAGGGTCCGCTCGACGCGGCCACGGTCGCGGACGTGTTCGTCCGTCACTCTTCGGGCGTTCACGCCCTGCTCGCGCCGGCGGATCCGCCCGACATGGGCTCGGTGGACGTCGAGGCCATCGTGCGGCTCATCGAGAAGATGCGCGCGGTGTTCGACTACATCGTGTGCGACCTGTGGTCGAGCCTCGAGGACCTGGCGCTGGCCACGATCCGGGCCGCCGACCGCGTCGTCCTGGTGACCACGCCTGAGGTGCCGTCGCTGCGCCACCTGCGCCGCGTCATCTCGGCCACCGACCCGCTCTTGCGCACCGAAAGGACCCTGGTCGTCGCCAACCGGGCGCCGTCGAAGACGGGGCTAACGCTCCCGGAGATGGAGCGCGCCCTCGGCATGCCCATCGGGGCGGCCATCCCCAGTGACGGCGCCGGGGTCACCAAGGCGATCAACGAGGGCCGCTCGATGCTCGACCCGCGGGCCGGCGTCCGCACGGCGCGCGCCTTCCGCGCGCTGGCCGACCAGATCGCGACCGACCTCGCGCGCGACGGTGCCGCGGCCTCGGCGGCGACCGCCGCCTCGGTGGCCTCATGAGCGTGCTGCGTCCGCTCGGGCAGCGCGCGACGCGGATCGACTCGTCGCGCGGAATGGCCCAGGTGAGTCAGGCGGCCTTCGCCGTCGACAGCGAGCGCGACGCCGTGCCCGTCGTGCAGATCAGCCGGCTCCGCGGCGCGGAAGAGGTCGACCTCGTCAAGCGCCTGCACGCGGCGCTCACGGCGACGCTGGGTGCCGCGCTCGAGACCGGCTCGGTCGCGGCGATCGAGGCCATGCTCAACGAGCGCTTCCCCGCGGCGATGCAGGAGCTGCGCCCTAACATGGGCCGCCTCGACCGGCTGCGGATCCAGGAGGCGGTCCTCGGCGAGATCGTCGGCTTCGGGCCTATCCAGGGGCTGCTGGAGAACGAGAGCATCTCCGAGGTCATGGTCAACGGGCCGTCCAAGGTCTGGATCGAGCGCGACGGGCGTCTCGAGCTCACGGACGTCACCTTCGCGGACGCCGAGCACGTCGTGCGGATCATCCAGCGCATCGTCGCCCCGCTGGGCCGGCGCTGCGACGAGTCGTCGCCGATGGTGGACGCCCGCCTGCCCGACGGATCGCGCGTGAACGCGATCATCCCGCCGCTCTCCCTCGTGGGTCCGTCGCTCACCATCCGGAAGTTCAAGAAGATCCCGCTCCAGCCCGCGGACCTGCTCCGCAACGGCTCGCTGAGCATGTCGGCGCTGCAGTTCCTGCGCGCTTGCGTGCGCGGCCGCCTGAACGTGATCGTCGCCGGGGGTACAGGGTCCGGAAAAACGACGCTTCTCAACACGCTTTCGTCCTTCATCCCCAACAGCGAGCGCATCGTCACGATCGAGGACGCTGCCGAGCTGCGCCTCCAGCAGGATCACATCATCACCCTCGAGTCGCGCCCGCCGAACGTCGAGGGCGCGGGCGAGGTGTCGATCCGCGACCTCTTCAGGAACGCCCTGCGCATGCGCCCCGACCGCATCGTGATCGGCGAGTGCCGCGGCGCCGAGACCCTGGACATGCTCCAGGCCATGAACACCGGCCACGACGGATCCATCACGACGATCCACGCGAACAGCGCGCGCGACGCGCTCTCGCGCGTCGAGACGATGGTGCTCATGTCGGGTGCCGACCTGCCGCTGCGGGCCATCCGCGAGCAGGTCGCCTCGGCGATCGACCTCGTCGTCTACGTCGAGCGCCTCCAGGACGGCTCGCGCAGGGTGACGCAGGTCGCCGAGGTGCGCGGCGTCGAGGGCGAGGTCATCACCATGCAGGACGTCTACCAGTTCCAGCGCGAGGCCATCCAGAACGGGAAGATCATCGGCGAGCTGAAGCCGAGCGGGATCCGCCCCATGTTCGACGAGGAGCTCGCGGCGCGCGGGATCCAGCTGCTGCCGGCCTGGTTCGGATACGACGAGTCGGCCGACGAGGCGGTCTCATGATCGTGCCGCTCGCCGTCTCGCTGCTGGGCGCGGCCGCGGTGCTGACGCTGACCCTCGCGGTGTGGTCGCCCGTCCACGCCCACGAGCTGGCGCTGCGCCGGCGCGTCGAGTGGTTCATCGACGGGATCGGCCGCAAGCCTGCGCTGGTCGCGGTCGACCAGACCGCCAAGCTGCGGCGAAGCCGCTCGCGGCGCATCGCTCGGGGACCGATCCTGCACGCGGTCGAGGTACAGGTCACCAAGGCGCAGGTCGACATCACGCCGGAGCGCTTCAGCGCGATAGTCCTGCTGCTCGCGCTGATAGGCTTCGGCGTCGGCTTCGCGCTGGACGGTCCCAGCCAGGGCGGCATGGGCGCGGCCGGCGCCGTGGTCCTGGCCTGGCTGTGGCTCGGGCGAAAGGCCGCCGGGGTCCAGTCGCGGTTCGCGGCCCAGCTGACCGAGACCGTCTCCCTCCTTGCGAGCTCGGTGCGCGCCGGACAGAGCGTCCAGCAGGCGCTCGAGCATGTCTCGCAGGAGGCCGCCGAGCCGACGCGGTCGGCGTTCGCGCTGGTCGTGCGCGAGATCGGCCTGGGCGCCTCGATCGACGACGCCCTCACCCGGCTCTACGAGCGATTCCCGTCGGAGGACATGGAGCTGATGACGACGGTCATCAGCATCCAGAGCGCGGTGGGCGGCAGCCTGGCCAAGATCCTCGACACGGTCGGCAACACCATCCGCGAGCGGCAGCAGATGAAGGCCGAGGTCAACGCGCTCACCTCGCAGCAGCGCTACTCGGCGTACGTCCTGGCGCTGATGCCGATCGCGCTGCTCGCCGTGTTCAACATCATCAGTCCGGACTACGCGGGCGAGCTGTTCAAGCCCGGCCTGCGGATCGCGCTCTACGTCGCGGGCGGCCTCATCGCCGCGGGGTTCCTGGTCATGCGCCGGCTGGCGGACATCGATGTCTGATCACCTGCAGCGCTTCGTCCGCACCGCCGCTCTGGCCCTCGCCGTGGTCGCGCCCACGCTCGCGGGCACGGCCGCCGGCGACGAGGGCCTGCGCATCCGCGTCGAGCGCGTCGACACGCTCTCGTACCCGCTGGTGCGCTTCGTCACGTCGGTGACCGACGCGAGCGGACGTCCCGTGGCCGGGCTGACCGCGGATCACCTCCGGGTGAGCGAAGGGGGCGTGGCCGTGCCCGCACGCGTGGATCTGGCCTCGCAAACGACGCCGGTGGCGCTCGCCTTCGTGATCGACACGAGCGCGAGCATGGCCGGTGCCCCCCTGCAGCAGGCCATCAGCGCCACGATCGGTCTCTCGCAGCGGCTGGGGCCACGCGACCAGGCCGCGGTCATCACTTTCCGCGACACCGTCGAGGTCGTGCAGCCGCTCACGGCGGACAAGCAGGCCGTTGCGGCGGGCGCGCGGAGCGTGGCCACCGAGGGGGCGCTCTTCGCCTCTTGGGACGCATTCAGCGGCGCGCTCGCGACGGCGGTGCAGGTCGTGCGGGCCGCGCCTCCGGGCTCGCGCGGCGCGATCGTCCTCGTGACCGACGGCTTCGCGCCGACCTCGAGCACGAGCGAGAAGCAGCAGGCCATCGACAGCGCGCGCGCGAGCCTCTACCCGATCTACCCGGTGGCCGTGGGCGCCCAGCTCGATACCGCGACCTTCAGGGCCATCGCCGCCGCGAGCCGCGGGCGCGCCTTCTTCGCGCCGTCGCCCGCGGAGCTCGCCGCCGCCTATGGCCTGGTCGGCGAGCAGATCCTCACGCAGTACTCGGTCGAGTACGCCACGACGCAGCCCGGCTCGCCGGGCGAGGGGCGCACCGTGAAGATCCAGCTCGTGCGCGACGGCGGCGTGCTGGCCGAGATCACGATCGCGTACGCGATCCCCGCGGCTGGCCAGGTCTCAGCGGGTGCCGCCCCCTCCTCCATTCCAGTGGCCGCAGGTGACACCGTCACTTTCGTCGCGCCGCCCGCGCAGCAAGAGGGACTCCCCACCGGGAACGTCGACCTCACGCTGAACGCCGGTGCGGCGACGGCGCTGCTGCCGGCGGCCGCGTCCGCATCGCTCGTCGCGATGCTGGGCGCGGCCGCCGTGCTCTCGCTCTTCCTGTTCGTCGCGAACGGCGTGCTGCCCTCGGCCACGAAGCTGCGCCTCGAGCGCTTCGTCGCCCGGCCGAAGATGCGGGAGCAGTATGAGGACGAGACCGCCGAGCCCGCGTCCCCGGTGCGCGTCCGCGTCGCGCGCAGCGTCTTCTCCTTCATCGGCACACGCCTCGCGCCGGTGACCCCGAGGCCGCTCATCGATTCCGCGAGCAGCGTGCTGCAGCAGGCCGGCGACCCGGCCGGACTCGGGCCCGTGGGCTTCCTTGGCCTGCGCGCGGTCACGGCCGTCGCCAGCGCCGCCGCCGCCGCGCTCCTCGTGGTGGCGACGGGTGGCGACGTGCTCATCGCCGTGCTCTGCTCGCCGCTCGGCCTCGCCTTCGGCTTCATCGCACCCGTCCTGTTCCTGCGCATGCAGGTCCGCTCGCGCACGAAGCAGATCCTGCGCTCGCTGCCCTCGACCGTGGACATCCTCGCCCTGAGCGTCGAGGCCGGGCTCGCGTTCGACGGCGCGATCGCGCAGATCGTGCTGCGCCGCAAGAACGCGATCGCCGACGAGTTCCGGCGCGTCCTGGTGGAGTTCCAGATGGGACGGCCGCGCAAGGAAGTGCTGCGCGAGCTCGCCGGGCGCTGCGGTGTGCCGGAGGTCGGACGGATGACGAACGCGGTGATCCAGGCCGACGCGCTCGGCTCCCCGCTGGGCAAGGCGCTCAGCGACCTCGCTCAGGAGATGCGTGTCCGACGGCGCCAGCGCGCCGAGGAGCTCGCGCGCACGGCGCCGATCAAGATGCTGTTCCCGATGGTCGGGCTGATCTTCCCGTCGCTCTTCATCATCATCCTCGGGCCCGCCGTCCCGCGCCTGATGAACATCTTCTCCACGGTGGGCCGCTAGCTCAAGTCCTCCTAGACGTCCCGGAGCGGCGCGTCTGGCACGATGCCGCGGCCATGCTCCTCGCCGCGCTGAACCTCCTGCTCCGGATGCACATCGCCTGGTTCCTGTACGAGGTGATGACCATGCCCGACGACCCGCGCTTCGCGGGCAAGGCCATCCCCGCGCGCAACCTCGCGATCGTCGGTGGCGCGAGCCTGGTGCTGCCGGCGGTGCAGCTGCTGACCCGGCGCTGGAAGCGCTACCCATGGGGCTGGGACGCGCTCCACCTCTCGGTGTACTGGCTTGACATGGCCGGCAACTCGTTCGACCTGTACGACTCGTACACCCACTTCGACCTCATCCCACACTCGCACGGCGCGGGAGCCATGGCCGCGCTGTTCTGGGGGGCTTTCGGCATGCGGCCGCTACACGCGTTCCTGCTGGGCAACGGGCTGCACGGGGCGCTCGAGCTCCAGGAGTCGCTCACCGACGTCTTCTTCGGCACGCACAACGTGCGCGCCTGGTGGGACCAGCCCGGCGACCTCGCGGCGGGGCTTGTGGGCACGACGCTCTACACGCTGCTGGCGCCGCGCCTGTTCCGGCGCGCGGCGACGCGCGCGTGAGCGGGCCTCCTCCCTAGGTCTCGAGGCGCAGGGTGACGGGCTCGCGGCCGTGCTCGACGTACCAGTCCTGGACCCAGTCCGCGCCGTACTTGGCGCGCCACAGGGCGACCAAGCGTTTGAGCGCGGCGGCGGGGTCCGCGGGCGGCTCGTAGCGGGCGCGCAGCTCGCGCCCCCCGACGCGCACCACGCAGTCCGGCGCCTTCTCGAGGTTGCGCAGCCAGTCCGTGTCGCCGTCCGTTCGCAGCCAGAGCACGCCGTCGTCATGGGCGAACCAGAGCCGCACGCGATGCTTCCGGCCGCTTCGGCGGCCCCGGGTCTCGAGCTCGAGCTCCTCGGCCTGCCAGGCGGGGTCGGTCACTCGTACGAGATGAACTCGAGGAGCGAGCCGTCGGGGTCGCGGAAATACACGCTGGTGCCCTCGCCGCGCGCCCCGGTCCGCGCGACCGGGCCGAGCTCGACGTGCACCCCGCGGTCGCGCAGGTGCGCGAGGGCGCCGTCGATCGGCCCGTTCCAGACGAAGCACAGGTCGCTGTTGCCCGGCGCGACGCGCACTTGTGCGACGGGCTCCGGGGTGGACCCCGGAAGGTGCACGTTGAGTTGCTGCTCGCCGAAGCGGTATGCCTTGCGGCCACGCGGGAGCTCGCGGATCTCGGCGTCGAGGACGTCGTGGTAGAAGGCATCGGAGCGCGCAGGGTCCGAGACAGCGATGACCAGGTGGTCGAGCTGTGGAGCGATCTTCACCCCGCCATCCTGATCCGCCAGAGGGATCCAGTGGACCGGGGTGCGGCTCTCGTCCAGACTTCCTAGCGCATCGCCTCGAGGAGCGACGCCACGTCCCTGTTGAACACGTCGATGTCCACGAGGGGCTTCTCGCCGAAAGCAGGGATGCGCTGGCGGAGCGCGTCCTCGTAGGTCGGCAGCTCGGCCTGGTAGTAGATGCCGATGGGGATCGGCTCCTTCTCGTACGACCTCACGACCGCCGCGGCCTTCTTGGCCACGATCTCCTGCTCGTCGGTGACGTCGTGGACGAGCGGGTCGAAGCCCGTCTCTTCGAGCTTGTAGAGGCGGCTCTTCTTGTCCGGCATGTCCGCGCCCTCGTACCACTCCTTGGTGTACAGGTCGTTGTACGTGGGGCAGGTCTGGAGCACGTCCACGAGCGCGGCACCCTTGTGCTCGATGGCCTTCACGATGATGCCGGCGAGGTGCTTGGGCTCGAGCGCATAGCCGCGCGCGATGAAGGTGTACCCGGCCGCGACGGCCATGGCGATGGGGTTGATGCCGTCTTGGATGGCCTGCTCGGGCATCGACTTCGTCTTCTTGCCCTTGGCCAGGGTGGGGGAGGCCTGCCCCTTGGTGAGCCCGTAGACGCTGTTGTTGTGGACCAGGTAGGCCATGTCGAGGTTGCGGCGGCCGCTGTTGACGAAGTAGCCGGCGCCGATGCCGTAGCCGTCGCCGTCGCCGCCGAGCGCGATCACCGTCACGCCGCTGTTGGCCAGTCGCGCTCCGGTCGCGACGGGCATGACGCGGCCATGCAGCGTGTGGAACCCGTAGGCGTTGATGTAGTGGGGCGTCTTGCCGCTACAGCCGATGCCGCTGAACACGGCGACCTTGTCGGGGTCGAGCGCCATCTGCGCGAGCGCCATCTGGATCCCCGTCAGGATCCCAAAATCCCCGCAGCCTGGACACCAGTCGTTGTGCAACTCGGACTTGTAGTCCTTGATGGTCAGCTTCCTGACCGGCGCCTCAACGGACATTCGTCATCACCACTTCCGTCTTCTCGGGCGCCTTGCCGCCGACGCGCGCGCGCAAGGCGCGCACGACCTCGTCCTGGCTGAAGGGCCGGCCGTCGAACTTGAGCACGCGGTCCTTGATGCGCACGCCGGTGTGCTCGGCGATGAGCGCGCCGAGCTGGCCCGAATAGTTCTCCTCGAGCAGCACGAGCCGCTTCGCCGAGCGCAGGATCCGCTCGACGTCCTCGGCCGGGAAGGGCCGCATCAGGTGGCACTGGAGGAAGTTGACCGACCCGCCGCCCTCTTCGGCGATCACCTTCATCGCGTCGAGGATGGTGCCCTTGGTCGAGCCCCACCCGACGATGGTCACGTCGGCATCGGCGGGCCCGTGCAGCGCGAGCTGCTGGTCCTTGGGTATGTGCTTCGAGATCAGGTCCAGCTTGCCCATGCGCTTGTGCATCATCGCGATGCGCATCTCGACGCCCTCGGTGATGTGGCCGTCGGGGTCGTGCTCGTCGCTCGTGCTCCAGTACCGCCCACCCGGGGTGCCGGGCCGGCTGCGCGGCGAGATCCCGTCCCTCGTGAGCGCGTACCGGAGGTACTCGCGCGGGTCGTCGTCGCGGCGATGGCCGTTGCCGTCCATGTGCACGACGTCGTTGGCCTTCGCCTCGAGCGGCGTCCACTCGCTGCCGGTGAAGCGCTCGCCGCGGTCGATCTCGCCGTACTTGAGGTCGAGCGCGTCGATGGTCGTGTAGACCGACGCGAGCTTCTTGTCCGGCAGCACGATCACCGGCAGCTGGAACCGTTCGGCCCAGTTGAAGGCGCTGAAGACGTCCTGGTAGCACTCACGGAGGTCGCCCGGCGCGATCACGACGTGCGGGAAGTCGCCCTGCGCCGGGTGGAGGACCCACTGCAGGTCGGCCTGCTCCTGCCGCGTCGGCAGGCCCGTCGACGGGCCGCCGCGCTGGTACATCGTGACCACGGGGCCGGGAGCCTCGGTGATCGAGGCGAAGCCCATGCCCTCCACCATGAGCGCGAAGCCGGGTCCGCTCGTCGCGGTCGAGCTGCGCACGCCCATGTGGGCCGCGCCGATGGCCATGTTGATGGACGAGATCTCGTCCTCGCACTGCACCACCAGCAGGCTCTGGTCGCGCTGGTGCCGCTCGAGGTACACGCTCTCGTCGGTGGCCGGCGAGATCGGGTAGTAGGTCTGGAAATGGCAGCCCGCCTTGAGCTTGGCGATGGCGATGATCTCGTAGCCCTTGGCGAGGATGCGCGGCTTGCGCTCGGCGTGCGGCTGGAGCCGGAACGGGAAGTCCTTGGTGTCGAAGTGCTCGCTCACGTGGTCGAAGGCCAGCTGGGCGGCGCGCACGTTGAGCTGGCCGATCTCGCTGCGCTTGCCCTTGAACTGGCCGACGATCACGTCGGCGACGAGATCGAAGGGGTACTTGCACAGCGCAAGCGACGCGCCGAGCGCCACGGTGTTCTTCATCACCTCGTAGCGCCGGGCCTGCTCGGCCTTGCCGACCTCTTCCAGCGCCTTCTTGATGACCTCCATGAACGGGACGGGGTAGAAGCGCAGGTCGCCGCGGTCGGCGGGCGGCTCCCAGCCGATCTCGCTGTCGAAGATGACGCCGCCGCCCTCGTTCACCTCGTGGAGGTGGCCGTAGTGCGTGGGCCAGCGGCGGTGGTCGCCGTCGCCGACCAGCGTCTCGTGGTCCAGCGCGACCAGGATGTCGGTCTTCTCCTGGTAGCTCCGCACGTCCTCCTCGTCCACGCGGACGCGATAGAAGGAGTGCTTGCCCATGATGTTCGAGTGGTACTCGATGTTCGCGTAGACCCGGAGCCCGGCCCGGCTGCAGGCCTTGGCGAAGACCTCGGCGGAGGCGTTAATGCCGCTCCCCTGGGGTCCACCGATCAGCCAGGAGAGCCGATTCTTCTGCATGGGG
>Ga0326597_10007428_pt1 | contig 14921 bp, 21 predicted proteins | sample RVTome_12_FD_203789 | JGI IMG/M metagenome (GOLD analysis project Ga0326597, IMG submission 203789) | Soil microbial communities from uranium-contaminated site in the Upper Colorado River Basin, Wyoming, United States - RVT100D185 | ecosystem: Environmental > Terrestrial > Soil > Contaminated >... | reverse complement strand
GATGCGTTTCTGTGTTGTAGCGGTACGGGATTCAGTTGGGACCCGCAGAACCCGCTCGTGGCAAACCATGGGGAAAGTCATCTGCCCGCGCAACGCATTGATCACATTTTCCTTGATCCTGTTTCCGCCGGTTTGCTGAGCCCGCATACCGGGAGGATAGTGATGCAAGACGCATGTGTTACCCTGCCCTCAGGAGAAAAGACCACTGTGTCGGACCACTACGGCGTGCTGGTTGAATTCAGCATCAAATAAAACAACACCTTGCCGTGGTGGCGTGTATATTTTGACGCCGGGGAATGGAGCAGAGGTTCAGGAAACGGTCTTATATTTCCCTGGTACGAGACTGCGGTGGTGTTTCCTGCCTGTTTTTATTACCCAGGGCCTCTTCCAGTTGCCGCATCAATTCTTCCATGCGCTGCCTGAGTTCGGGCAGTTTCTGTCTGAGATCTTCTTCGATCTTTCCAATCTCTCTTTCTATTTGCGGCAGCGCTTTCTGCGCCTGTTCCAGTGACTGGTTCAATTTGTCGGTGAACTGTTTGCTCAGCACGCTGATATCACCCAGTACCCGTCCGATGTCGCTGTCATTGGTGATGGAGGCGACTGTGGCATCGTAGTCCACCTTCCACTGCTGGTTTTCCCGCTGCAAGACTGTCTGCAGGGACATATGAAAAGGCCTCTCATCAGCAACCTCGACCGTGGTATCTATCCAGGCATATTCTCCTTCAATTACGGTCCTGCCGAGGGTCGCCTGTTTAATGGGAAGGATTTTGCCGGCGGGATCCTGTTGTTTAAGTGATTCCTGCGACGCTGTAGTCACGTATCTGGAGACAGCGGCATTGTCCTTCTCCTTGACTCCCTTCCAGAACCCTTCAGAAACCTCCAGCGGGGACAGGTTGGCCGCGCATCCTGAATTAATCGCCAGCAAAAAAATAATTGCCATGATTCCCATACACTTATTGCGCATTGCCGCATTCTCCGCAGGATTGTCTATCCTTTGATATTAGCACTGCGGGAAAATTCCCGACGCCAATTCAAGGCAATCCATAATTTAGAAAAATCTTTACAAACTACCATCTTGAGTGCGGCCGACTGGATAATGGACAATCAGGAAAAAGAACCAGGGGTCATCCCTGGTCGAAAAGGTATTTATTACTTTTAAACTGTTTCCCTGATATTGCAATTTGCCATATGGCAGTTAAAACTTATCACATTTTTACAGTGACTCAATTGAATTCAGGAATAAAAGCCGGTGTCTTCTCCATATAAGTTGAGTATTCTTTCCCAAAAACCGCTAGTGCCTCCTGTTCTTCTCGCCGGGAGAGCCGCATATAAACGTAGATCAGAACCGGAAACATGATCAACGTGGGTAATGTCGGCCACTGCAGCAAGAACCCCGTCATGATAAGGATAAATGCACAGTATTGGGGATGTCTCAGGCGGGCGTAAGGTCCGCTTTTGGCCAGGGTGCCGTTTTGCTGTGCCTTGTATAGTACATTCCATGCGGTCGCCAGTAACCAGAAACCTCCAAAAATAAGGACATTGCTCAGGATGTGCAGAAAATCAAAATGGGCGTCCCCTTTCATACGCAACAGGGTATGCCAGAGATGCCCGGATTCATGGGAAAGAAAATCAATCCCGGGATAATTCTGCGCCAGCCAGCCCGACAGTAAATAGATCGTCAACGGAAAACCGTACATCTCCGTAAACAGGGCGACAATGAAGGCCGAAAAGGCGCCAAATGTACGCCAGTCGCGCGTCGTCCTGGGCTTGGTGAAACTGAACGCAAAAATGATGAAAATCGCTGAATTGATAATTACCAGCGACCAAAGGCCGTATGCGGATCCATGTTCCATGTTAGCTCCCTCCCTCGTCACGGTCCTCATCTTTGCCGGCATCATGCCGGTGCTCTTTATGGCGACCATGGCCGCCATGACCGTGTCCGCCATGCATGAATAGATGCATCAAGGGACAGGCGGCCAGCAACAGCCAGGGCAAAAAAGGAACAATATGAGCCCAATGTTCGGTTACCAGGAAATAGAGAATAATCCCCAGAAAGATCCACATTACCAGAGTGTTTTTCTTGTGCTGTGTATCGCGGGTGTGCTGGTCGTTCATGTCCGTTACCTCACTTAATAAAGTTAGAATAGATCAGGGCGTTATCCAGCCAATATTCAATAAGGTATGCTTGTATTTACGAATAATATCTGGATCGGGCATGCAGAGATGCTCGTCCTTATCCGGGCATTCGACCCTGCTCAGAATGTCCCTGATTACATTAAGGTGGGTCAATCTTTTATTATCGGCTTTAACGACAAACCAGGGTGAAGATTTGGTGTTGCTCCGTTCCAACATTTCATTCCGTGCCTTGCTGTATTCATCCCAGTGTTTGATGGCCACATGGTCCACGGGACTGGACTTCCATTGTTTCAATGGATCTTTTCTGCGTTCCTTTAAACGGCGCTTTTGTTCATCACGACTGATATCCAGATAATACTTGAGCAGATTCAGGCCGGAGCGCATAAGCAGATTTTCAAAATCGTTGACTGACCCCATGAATTCCGTGTACTCGTCGTCCGTGCAGAAACCCATGACCCGTTCCACACCTGCGCGGTTGTACCAGCTGCGGTTGAATAACACCATTTCGGACTCAACCGGAAGATAAGCAACATAACGCTGGAAATACCATGCCCTGCTTTCACGTTCCGTGGGTTTGCCCAGCGCTACTACGCGCGTTTCCCTGGGACTCAGATGCTGGGTGATGCGTTTTATCACCGAATCTTTGCCGCTCGCATCCCTGCCTTCGAATATAATGAGGATACGATGTTGGTGACTGATGATATGCCGCTGCAGCTTGACCAGCTCTATTTGCAAACTACGCAGTTCGTTTTTATATGCTGTCTTATCCGGTTTCATTTCTGTATTCCGTTTTGACCTGATTTATATACTGCAACCATTTATAGCTTCCACAACAGTCTCCGGACATCAAATAATCCTCTCTGCCGGCATGAGCAGCGTCAATAGCATCTTGAGGGCGGACTGCGGAACCGCCTGTCCGCCCTCGCAGTCAGCAGGAACCTAAAATGACAATGGCAGTGTACCCTGCCCGCCACGCATTTTGATCTCGTTACTGCGCCGATTGCGCTGCAAACTGATGATGCAGCTTGGCGAGTTCCAGGTCCTCTTTCACCAACTCCTCGTATTTGGTAACCAGCTTTTTGCAGTGGGCCACAAAAGCTGTAAGTTTAGCTTTATCTTGAGACATGATGCGATAGGAGGCCTCCATTTTCTTGTGTTCCTCCGCCTTGGCCTGATATGTCTTTGCATCATCCTCATAATGTTTGGCAATAGCCTCATGATCCGCCTTGGTCTTGGCGTTCTCAATCATTTGATCCAGTGACATGTCCGCCGCTGCGGCTGGCGGAACAACCGGTGACCACGCCAGCAGTGCGCTAACGATGCCGGTAAATATTAACAGTAGTAATGTCGTTTTCATGACAGCTTCCTCCTCTATGCGAGTGTGTTGATAAAATAAAAACTCCGATAATCCGCACCTTGACGGCATTGAAGCATCCTTAATGCGAATTCTCATCATGTGACGGGACTGCAACCGCTTGCCGCCAGGACAAATGTTCGTAAACGCCCGCCCAATACATGCCGAAGGTGAATGCAAACAGGATTTCCTCGACGGGGATCCGCAAAATCATCACCCCGCTCAGGTTCCCCATATTCCATACCTCGGCAATATAACCGGGAACGAACAGCTCCAGACCGCCGATATAAATCGTATACAGAATCAAAAACAGCATGCCGCCTATCCAGGTTTTCTGTTTCAGGTCGGGACGACAGAGGATATTGGCGATCGCGCCCGCTGCCATCGCTACTATCGCCGGGTAAATCGGGTTCCAGGGCAATAGATAAAAAACCGGGAAAACGATAAACGGCGTCGCGATAGCCAGTTGGTGATGTCGATGCAGCGGCAGGCGCCGATACGCGGTAGATACCGGCATCGAGCTTTTCCCCGTTATTGCGTTGTAAAGCACCATGCCAATGCCACCGATGGCAAAGCAGAAAATCAGACTTTCGATGTCAAAACCCGTGCGCCGGGCTAGCTCGAAGAGGCTGGGCGGGTTCCAGTATTCCGGTACGAACAAGGGCTCAGTGAAACCAAACAGGCTGGTCCAGAGGCTCACTTGCAGCATCTCTCGCCGGAGGTCCGGTCTTGCGACATAAAGTGTGGTCCACGGCAAAAGGAATGCGCTCGACCACAAAAACCAGATGTAATGGTACTTCACAGCCGCTCCCCGCCGCGCCCAATTTGTTGTCTCGGTCGATCGAGCGATGTAACGCTCGCCGGCTTCCATGCCCGCCAAAAGGTGGCGGTACCAAGCCAGCTGCCCGATACAACCGCGTTTTTGTACCCGGCTTCATCGAGTAAGGTCATCGGTTCGGATGCCGGATGAAGTACCTCCTTGCCATCATGTGTAGAAATGGCTCCACAGATCCACATCATTGCCCGCGCGAGTGGCCAAGCCGGATCAAAATCGACAATCACCAACCACCCACCCGGTTTGAGCACCCGCCGGACTTCACCCAGGCCGGCGCGCTTCAAATCGACCGTGAGGTGATGCAACATGAAACTCGACAGGACGACATCGAAACAATCGTCGTCAAATGCCAGCCGCTCGATGACGCCGAGGCCGAAGGCAGCGCGGCTGTTTTTGCGCGCGGCATTGTGGCGTGCTGCGTCGATCATCCTGGGGCCGGGGTCGATTCCGATTACGACGCCCTCCGGCCCGATAGTTTCAGCGGCAAGACGGGTCAACACTCCTGTGCCGCAGCCGACGTCCAGCACCCGGTCGCCCGGCTTGAGCGCGGCGACAGATAAAGTCCTTCGGCGCATCACCAGACCGACACCCAGGACCCAGCACATCGGGTCGTATACGGGTACGAGCCAGTCGATAAGGATGCCGCGCGTTACCGGAGCTGGTCCGACCTTCCCGGGCATCCCCCGTAATGACCGGGCCAGGTCCGCAAGATCCATATGCCGGGATGGAGCACTCATGATCAAGCCGTAAGCCGGATGCGCTTGAGTAGCGCTGAGTTGACAATCACCGACAGGGAACTCAGCGCCATTGCAGCCGCGGCGATGATCGGGTTGAGTAATCCGAATGCGGCTACCGGGATACCGAGCGTGTTATAGATGAACGCCCAGAACAAATTCTGTTTGATCTTGCGCATGGTGGCGCGTGAAAGCCGGATCGCCGTGACCACGTCACGCACGTCATCGCGCACAAGAATAATTCCACCGGTTTCCTTTGCCACGTCCGATCCGGAACCGATGGCTATACCGATTTCCGCTGTAGCGAGTGCAGGCGCATCGTTCACACCATCACCGACCATGGCAACAACCTTGCCGTCCTTCTGCAGGTCCTGAATCACGCGTGCCTTGTCGGATGGCAGTACTTCCGCAATAACGTGAGTAATACCGAGTTCACGACCGATTGCTTCGGCGGTTCGACGGTTGTCGCCGGTCAGCATGACTACTTCAATGCCCTCGGCCTTCAGTTCTGCGATTGTTTCTTTCGCTTCCGGTTTCAGCGTATCAGCGACTGCAATAACGCCTGCCAGCACCCCATTCGCCGCCACCAGCATTGCCGTCTTCCCTTCTGATTCAAGGCTCACCATCGTCTTATCAGCCGGCGCGGGATCTATCCCTTCTTTCTTCAGGTGTCTGCGGTTGCCGAGCAGCACCGGCATACCGTCTATCCTGCCCCTAATACCGTGGCCGGCTATCGCCTCAAACCCTTCCACCTTTCCCATGACAAGGTTCCTGTGTTTTGCGCCACGCACAATCGCTTCACCGAGCGGATGCTCGGAACCAGCCTCGACACTGGCGGCGAGACGCAGCACGGTGTTTTCGTCATATCCAGCAAATGGAAAAACATCCGTGACATTGGGTTCGCCACGCGTGAGTGTGCCGGTCTTGTCAAATACAACCGTGGTGAGACTCTGTGTGCGTTCGAGGATTTCGGCGCCGCGAATCAGAATTCCCGCCTCTGCGCCCTTGCCAACCCCGACCATTAACGCAGCAGGCGTCGCTACACCCAGTGCACACGGGCAGGCGATGATCAACACGGCGATGAAGGCGAGGAGCCCTTGCGGGAAATTACCTGCAATCCACCATCCAAAAAAGGCAACGAAGGCGACCGCAACTACCGCCGGCACAAAATAAGCGGTAACCTGGTCCGCAATGCGTTGGATCTGTGCGCTCGAGGTCTGTGCTTCTTCAACCATACGGATGATTTGCGCAAGGGCGGTATCAGCGCCCACGCGCGTTGCGCGGATACGCAACATGCCGCTGCGGTTCAGGGTGCCGCCGATGACTTGAGTACCGCCGGATTTCTCAACCGGCATGGACTCTCCCGTGAGCATGGATTCGTCCACCGACGAGGTACCTTCAATCACAACGCCATCGGTCGGCAATTTCTGGCCGGGGCGGACGATACAGACCTCATCAAGCATCACGCTCTCGGCCGGAACGTCCATTTCCACGCCTTCACGCACCACGGTCGCGGTGGCGGGTTTCAGATCGAGAAGTTTTCTGACCGCCGCCGAGGATCGCGTTTTGATGATCTCTTCCATGTACTTGCCGAGGAGAACAAAGGCAATGATCACCGCTGATACCTCGAAATACACAGCCCGTTCCTCAACCTTGACAGGCAGCACTTCGGGGAAAAAAAGAACTGCGACGCTGTAAAAATACGCCACCGAGGTACCCAGCGCGATCAGAAAATCCATATTAATGCTGAGAGTACGAACCGCGTTCCAGGCGCCGACGTAAAAACTCCATCCGCCGATGAACTGAACCGGTGTGACCAGAAGGAAGAGCCACATGCCCCAGGTAAACCAGGGGAGTTGGGGTATCGGCACCCAGGTGATGATAGTTGCGCCGGCAGCCAGGGCAATGAATGCACCGGCGCGCAGGATGGCGAGGGCGAGCACACCGGTGAGCGCGATCATCACACGCGTCTTCATCGCTTTGAGTTCCTGCTCGGGCGACTCGAAGGTACGCTGGCAGCCGGTACTGCAGAAATAATAAGTGCGCCCACTGCGCTCTGTACGCAACGCTATGGCCTTATTCACCATCATGCCACAGATGGGATCCTTGGCCAGTTCCTTACGTGCCGAAGCAGTGTCTGTTTTTTGCATGGTGCTGCCGGGTTGATGCGTGGATGCAGCGGTATGAACTGTAGAATTGCCTGCATACTTACCTGGATTCGCCCGGAATTTGTTCAGGCAATCAGCGGAACAAAAATAATAGATGTGGTTGTCATGCACAATACTACCCGCTGATTGCTTTTCGTCCACATGCATCCCGCATACCGGATCAATTACCATTATGGCGATCCTCATGTTCTTCAGTATCTGTGGATGTGTGCTTGCCTCTCATGCGCTCACGCATCATTTTTTTCATCATATTGCCGTTCATCACAGTCTATTGCTCCAGAATCCCCACGCGATTCCGTAGAGCGCGCCGAGCACAAAACCGGCGGCGGTAAACGTCACGAATCCTGTCAGAAAGCCAATGGGACTGCCATAGATCGGCCATGGACTGGCCGACGCAAGCCCGGCGAGAAGCCCGTAAGGTGGAAACAGCGTATCAAAAATGGCGCATAGAATATAAGCCACACCCAGAGTTGTAGCCAGCGATAATGCATGCAATTTCCAGAAGTTAATCATGATAAACCTCCTTAATGTTGATTGCCTTGTGGCCGTTTATCGTTCGGTGGATCTCCGCCCGCGGGTCGTTGATCGCCCCCACCACAGCTACAATGATCCCGAACAGAAATGAAATGTCGCCCAAGAGTGCGGCCATATAATTCTCCTTCAGCTCGTATCAAAAACATTCAGGCAACGTTACGAATGATGAGAAGATTACGCACAACGGCATAAATCGCTCTGAGAATATATGCACAGACTGCGAACACGATAAGCACATACAGAAAATCGCCGGGCGAGAATGCGATGCTTGCGTATATTTTTGTGAAGTCCATGCCATGAAACAGGATGTTGAGAAATTTGATTGCTGGCTCGGTGAACGCATACCAGAACATCGTACACAGAATATAATTTATTACGAATGTAATCGAAAGAACTGAACCGAAAATCCAATGATTGAGCTTGAGCATAGACGGCCTTCTGATAATTATCCTCTGATTGCATAATATGCTCTGCGAAAAAAGACAGGGCGAGGGAGCATAACTCTCACATCGTTTGCGCCACCCCGCTTGCAGGCGGAAAGGCGACGATATTTCTTATATATTCTCATTTCATCTTTTAGCCATGGTTGTCGCTTCATCGGCTTTCGTCAGAAACCGGCACCCGACAAGATTCTCGATCCGGAAGAGAATAAAAACGCCGCGCCGGTACAACGAACGCCGCGGTAGCCTTGTTGACCATCACGCCGCAGATGGAATCCTTGGCCAGTTCCTTGCGATCAGACGTGGTAACTATCAATGATTCTGCCGTGCCGGTTTTATGGGTGTGTGGAGAATGTGCTGTGGGCATACCGGCGTACTTCTGCGGATCTGCCTTGAATTTATCCAGACATCGAGCGGAACACAAATAATAGGTATGGCTCCCTTGTTGAATGCTGAGCTCCGATTGCTTCTCGTCCACTTGCATCCCGCAAACCGGATCAGTTATCGTCATAGTGACCCTCGTGTTCTTCACTGTTTGGTGTAGGTCTCTCGTCTTTCATGCGTTCACGCATCATTTTTTTCATCATCATCCTGCCATCCATCATGATCGGATAGGGATGCTCGAGATCACCGGCTAAGTGGTATTTAAAATAATAAAATGTCGTGCAGAGCGCGGTACCAGTGCCTGCGACTAATAATACAATGCCTGCTATCTTCAGAAGTTTCGGTCGCGGATCAGCGGCGGCGCGGTGCAATGTGAAAAGTCCAACCACGGCCACAACGACGCCTAGTAAAAATGCGATGTCACCGAGGAATGCTGCCATATATACCTCCTTAAGCTTGCAAAATATTATAGATAAACTGGCACATTTCAGATTTTGAATATTTGATCCAGATCAAATCAAACTGTACATCGCAAAATGGCAACAATATTATTAATGCCATAATGATTCTCCTGTCTGCATTAACCGAAACTAATTCTCATCACATTCCGTATGACCATTCTCAAAACTCTCAATTAATGCACAAATCGTATCGCCGTCAGGTACTCCATCCGGCAGCTTGTCCCACTGCAGCAATGCACTTTCCATGCGCTGCTGCAATGACATGAGTTGTTTCAGCCTCTTTCTGTTCTCGGGTATCCGTTGCTCAATAATCTTTCTTACCCGCGCGCAGGGTGATTTGCCTTTCTCACAATCCCTGAATATTTTTGCGATATCGCTTAAGCTGAAGCCAAGGTATTTCGCCCTGGTAATAAAATTAAGCTTCTGTGCATCTTTATCGTTGTAAAGGTTATATTTATTTCCCGGATCACGCATGGGTTTAAGAAGACCGAACCGCGTGTAGTAACGCACCGCTTCGGCCGTTACATCACAATGTGTTGCCAGCTCTTTAACCAGATACCGATGTTTGTTGTCTTTCATAAAAAGCTGATGTGTTGTTTATTTGGTTTTCAGTTAATCCGTTCCAATAGTGATATTGTTATCTCCAGCATAATGATACGGGGGTATTACGAGATTTGTGGGTGCAGGTACGCCTTTGTAAACACGTCCTGCAAGATCAAACCGTGAACCATGACAGGGACAGAAATATCCACCCAACCACCCGGATCCCAGATCTTCCGGCCTGATGTCCGGCCTGTAATGCGGCACACAACCTAAATGTGTGCAAAGCCCGACACAAACAAAGTAATCCGGTTTAATGGATCGCCACAGATTCTGTGCGTATGGCGGTTGCTGTGAATCAACTTCCGAGGAGGGATCGCGCAGTTGGGAATCAAGCTGTTCCAGATTTGTCAACATTTGTTGTGTACGATGTAATATCCAGACAGGTCTGCCCCGCCATTTAATTGTTACCTGTTTTTCCTGTTCCACTTTTTCCAGATTTACTTCCACCGCACCACCGGCAACCTTAGTGCGTTCCGATGGATACATGGCCCTGATAAACGGAACTGCTGTTGCAACAACAGCGGCACCACCGGCAATAGTTGCGGCTGTGGTTAACAGTCCTCGCTTCGACTTGTCTATTTCACAGGCAGTCATATCCTGTATCTCACCCTGTATAAACCAAGCCTAAAACATATGAGTTACACCTAGGTCAAGCTCATATCCTTATAATAAATAAGCTGCCGCCTTTGACCGGTTATTGATATAAATCAAAGAAACATTACACCTGGAATCTCTGAACGAGGGCATAAAAATTCACTCTGCGCGCGGACTTGATATATTTCTCAAAGTCCTCCTGCCGGCGTTCTGCGCCACCTGTTCCATGGGCATTACGCCTCCAAAAACGGCCGGCTTCCTGTACCAGTCCGTGGGTATTGCAGAAATTCCATAAAGACTTTCGCGACATTTTTTCTATCAATATCTAGTGTAGACCGTCGTCCGTCCGTTCCGGTCGAACGCGATGATGTTGTATGGGTCCTTGTATGGGCCTTCCATGCCCGGCGATCCCATGGGCATTCCCGATACTGCAAGACCGGCCACGGCCGGCCGCTCCTGCAACAAACGCCTGATGTCATTGGCAGGAACATGTCCTTCCACCACATAACCTTCCACTATTGCTGTATGACAGGACCGTAGGCCGGGCATAATGCCGTAGGATGACTTGATGTCGTCCATATTATTACTGTTCCTGGTCGTGACATTGAAACCAGCACCGCGAACATGATCGACCCATTTGTCGCAACAATTGCAAGACGGTGATTTGTACACAACAATATCCATCGCGCCTGCCTTGCGCGCAGGCTCCGCAAAAAACAGGACGCTTACCCCGGCAATCAATACTCCAATAACAATCATCGTTTTCCAGAAGCGGGGGAAGGTGACACTACCCCCAGGCCCTGCTTTCAAGAACTTCTTTCCATCAGCTTTCATTTGCCCGTTACATTTCGTCATGATGTGTTGCCTCTCGTTGTGTCCCGGATCCTTTGATATATCAAAATAATGAACCTTCCGGTTTCCGTTACTTTGATATAGATCAATCCAGCCCCCTCTCTGAAATCCAGTTCAAATAGGAATGGCCGGTACTGTTACCATCTATAACTGACATGTTTGGCGACAGTTCCTGTCGGGTTGTTATACCATCCCGGATCCTTTGCATTTTTGAGACTGTCTCTCACCTTTACTACGGTAAACATGCCCCCCATTTCAATTGGGCCGAATGGTCCCTTACCGCCCATCATCGGCAGAGTGTTACGCGGACCTTCAAATCCGGCGCCATGACGCATGCCATGATGCATGCCGCTCATATCACCCATCTGGCCGTTACCACTCGTCTGTGACATTGCCAGGTGCTCTGCATGCTCGGCCATGCCGGTACGCCCCATAGGAACGTAACCCGGTAAAAGCGATTGAATCTCTTCTGCAATGCCTGTCTGGTCAACACCCAGCGGGTTGGCAATACCATGCCCCATGGCGTTCATCGTGTGGTGAGACATGTGGCAGTGAAATGCCCAGTCACCGGGATTGGCTATAAATTCAATGTCGCGTGTCTGGCCTACGCCTACAATTTCGGTCGATTCCGGTCGCCATATTGATCGAGGCCAGCGGCCGCCGTCCGAACCGGTAACCCAGTACTGGTGTCCATGCAGGTGCATAGGATGGTTCCACATGGAGAGGTTGCCTATGCGGATACGTACCCGTTCTCCGGTTCCGGCAACAATGGGATCAATCGCGGGGAACACCTTGCTGTTAAATGTCCAGAGATCGAAATCAACCATAATCGACGGATCAGGCCGGTATGTGCCCGGATGCAATGCCCAGTTATGCAACAGGAAACAGTAATCGCGATCAACGGGCACTTCTTCACCAGTTTTCGGATGAATAATGAACATGCCCATCAAACCAACGGCCAACTGCACCATCTCATCGGCATGCGGGTGATACATGTGTGTTCCGTGCTGACGCAGGGTAAATTCATAGGCGTAGGTCTCGCCCGGTTTGATATGAGGCTGGCTCAACCCGCCCACACCGTCCATACCTGACGGCAACAGTATCCCGTGCCAGTGGATACTGGTGTGCTCCGGCAGCCTGTTGGTCACGAGGATACGCACACGATCCCCTTCAACTGCTTCGATCGTTGGACCCGGTGTCGTCCCGTTGTAACCCCAGCATTTAGCCGTACAACCGGGAGCAAACTCGTGCTCAACCTCCTCCGCAATCAGGTGGAATTCCTTCACACCATTTTTCATCTTGAAGGGCAGCCTCCGGCCATTCAGTGTCTGCACAGGAATATAGGCTGAATTACGCTGTGTTGGCTCTGCATCAGTTGCTGCCGTGGGCGCAGGTTCTTGCGCCCGGCCATTACGTAACAATCCCAAGCCAAGAAGGCCTATGGCAGTGGAAAACAGTAATTCGCGTCGTGTCGTCATGGGCATACCTCATTTTTAATGTCACATATCGTGAGACATGTTCGGTTGTTCATGTTCCATGGGTTGCATTTCAGGCATGTCCCGCATCGGTTCAGTTTCAGCCGGTGGGGAACCTGGTAATACCGGTGGTGTTATTTCAGGCAAACTGCCGCCCGCAGCGCGTGTTAATTCAGCGCGTGCAATCCAGTAGTCGCGCACCGCCTCGATATAGCCGCGATATGCGGATCTCGCCTGGCGCCGGGCAAAGAGCAGTTCAAATACATCCACCAGCATGTAGTTCTGTTCCTGTTGTGTGAATTTCACGACTTGCTCGTTGGCCGGTATTACTTCCTTTTGGTATTGCTCTACGAGGGTGCGTGCGGCCGAAACACGGTTGAATGCTGCGCGTACTTCGGCACGAATTTCGGACTCCAGGGCAGCTGCACGCGCTTGACTTTGTTTGTGTAAAGATTCAAGCCGGGCAATTTCCGCCTGGCGCTGATCGAAAACCGGCAATTCAATGGAAAAATTCGGACCAGTTACATGTGTGCCGTCGGTATCGCGCTCGCTGCTCACGCCCACCGTTGCGCCACCGATAAAACGGTAACTCCTGGTAATTTCCAGTGCATCGGCAAGCTGAGCAATTTCCTTACGCGCTTCAGCGAGATCAAGCCGCTGTCCCACAGCAAGGGCCTCGGCAGCATCTGCATCCGGATCGATTTGAGGTAATTCCAGCAGTTGTTCGGCCAGTGTCCAGTCCCGCGCAGAACCGGTAAGTCCAAGCAAACGGTTCAATTCATCACGTGCAGACTGTGCTTCAGCACGTACCCGTGCGAGCTCTACGTAAGTTTCGGCCGCAGCGTTGCGCTCCTGGGCCAATGCCCGTTCACTGAGATTGCCTGCCGCATCGAAGCGTTGCGCAAGTTCATAAGATGCCTGTGCTGAATCGTTGACGACACCCAACATCCTGGTGAGTTGGGCCGTGCCCTGCACGCGGTAAAAAACGGTCGTAACACTGGCGGCAAGATCGAGTACGGCATTCGCCACCTGTAATTTTGCACGCTCGAATTCGCCCTCCGCGAGGCGCCGACGGGCCGGACGCAGCAGAAGATCAAGAAAATCCTTGGCCAAAGCAAATTCCGTATTGGTGCGTCCTCCACCGTGTGGAAAACGTATACTGGCGAACAATACCGGGTTGCTGAGCAGCCCCGCCTGCACGAGATCCGCCTGGGCGATGCCCAACACTTCATACTCAGCTTGCAAGCGGCGGTTGTTGAGCAGGGCGATCTGCACCGCACCTGCTGCTGTAAGCGGTTCGGCAATGAGGTCATAGATTGCCTTATCGACCTCAGCGTCTTCAGAACTTCCCTGATACCAATGTACTTTTTGCGGAATGCGTTTCCCGACCAATTGTTCTACATCGGAAAATTCGCCATCCCTCGGCACATGAGTACATCCGGTCAAAAGCAAGACAAAAATTATTATAGAGTTTTTGTACCTGAACATATTCCATCTCCTGGACTCATTGCGCAGGCAGATGGCCTGCTTATCAACCCACTACGTTGAAATTCAGGAGGGACGGTGGTCGCAACAAGGGGAAGAAAAATCCGTAGATTACAAGATTTACTGTAATGACAGAAATATTGCCGTCAGCATCAGGGATGATGACGGAAATGGCGTTGACCGGTAATTGCCCATGACAGCCATGCATACAATTCCATGCACAATGGCAACAGCCGGTACAATCTGAATGTGAGGATGTTTTATCTGAATTACCGGTATTGTGGTGATGAGGTATGACATGTTTATGGCCGGCCATATCATGCATTGCGCCTCCGGATTTTCCAGCATGGCAGCACCCGGTAAACCCGGCTGCCGCGAAAGACTGGAAAGCAACCATGAATATCAGAAAAATTGCCAGACGCTGATGGTTTTTTACCATGAGTTATATTTAAGCCTAAATTATCCCTTTTGCAAACTACGAAAATATGATTGCACCATTAACCCTTGCCCTGTTTTCTGTCAAATGGTGAACAATGTGAAACCAGCGCCTCCAGAATAGGACACTCATGTAGCGAACCCTGTCCAGGGCATTGGTCCACCAGTTTTTTGAGTGCGCGCTGCATTCCTTTCAATGCTTTTATTTTCTGATCAATATCAGCCAGTCGGGCGGCGGCGATCTTCTTGATGTCTTTACTGGAGGAATCGGTCCTGTGCCGTAGAGACATCAATTCATGAATCTCGGCGAGTGAAAAACCAAGTTCCTTCGCATGCTTGATGAAGGTCAGCCTGTCAATCACACCTGGATCAAATTGACGATAACCGCTTTCCTTCCGCGGCGGCTCGGCAATCAATCCTCTGCGCTCATA
>Ga0326597_10007427_pt1 | contig 14921 bp, 14 predicted proteins | sample RVTome_12_FD_203789 | JGI IMG/M metagenome (GOLD analysis project Ga0326597, IMG submission 203789) | Soil microbial communities from uranium-contaminated site in the Upper Colorado River Basin, Wyoming, United States - RVT100D185 | ecosystem: Environmental > Terrestrial > Soil > Contaminated >... | reverse complement strand
CGCGACGCCGCGCCCCCCCTCACGCCGCAACGGCTCGAGGATCCGGGACCCGCGGTTACCCGCCGGCGGCGTGACCGGACCGCCGGGGAGCGGCTGGTACAGCTCCGGCGCCCCGCCGCCGCCCGCCACGACGCGCTAGCTCAGGACCGGGGCGTTCGTCTTGTCGGCGAGCCACTCCTGTTCGATCGCGTCGAGGGTGCCATCGGCCTTCATCTCCTCGAGCCCGAGGTTGACGCATTCGACGAGCGGGCTCCCTGTTTCGAAGGCCATCGCGAAGTACTCCTGCGTCTCCCCCGTCTCGAACTGCCCAACCACGACGCCCTTGGGGATCTGCACCGCCGTGATGAAGAACGCGCTCGGCAGGTCGACGACGATGCCGTCGATCGCGCCGCTCTTGAGATCTTGCACCGCGCCCGCGAGGTCGTCGTACACGGCCGGCTCCTCGCTCGGCTGGACGACGTCCTCGATGACGCTGAGGCTCGTGGTCCCGATCGGGGCGCCGAGCTTGGCGTCTGCGAGCTCGGCGATCGAGGTCGCTGCGGCGATCGGCGATCCCTGCACGGAGACGAGCGCCTGCCGGACGTCGTAGTAGCTCCCGCTGAAGTCGACGGCCTCGTCGCGCTCGGGGAGGTACGAGATCTGTTGGAGGACGAAGTCGAAGTCCTTCGGACCTGGCGCGAACGACTTGTTGAACCCGAGCCCCAGGAACGTCACCTCGTCCGGGAACGCGAAGCCCAGTCGCGAGGCGAGCTCGGCGACGACGGCGCCCTCGTACCCCTGGCCCTTGGCGGGGTCGTTGAACTCGAACTCGGAGCCGTCGCTCTCCCCGCCTTCCCACCAAGGCGGGAAGGCGGGATTGCCCGTGGCCACGGTGAGCGTTCCGGGGGACTCGAACGCGTCCGCGTTGGCCTCGGCGCAGCTCGCGGCCGTGGCCTCGGCCGTGACGCCCGTCGGGCCCGTCTCGGTCACGCCGGTGGGGCCGCTGTCACCGCCGAGCGTCGGGTCGTCCTCGGCGCAGGCGGCGAACAGCAACCCGGTCGTCGCGAGGACCACGAACACCTTCCGCATGCTGGGACCCCCCTCGATGTAGCGCGACGCCGACCTGGGACCGACGGTGCCGCGGAGACTAGCACACGCCCTTTCGTACGAAGACGGCCCGCGGACCGGCGCTACTTGCGCGGCTCCCAGGAGAAGAACCACGTCGCCAGCAGGAGCCCGAGCACGCCCCAACCCGCGACGATCGCCACATCGAGCCACTCGAAGGGCAACGGGGACCCGTAGAACGAGCCCATCGCCGCCTCCTCGAAGTGCTTCACCGGGAAGATGTCGCCGACGGTCTTCATCCACTGCGGGGAGCTCTCCTGGATCGGGATGAAGATGCCGGACAGGAAGAGCAACGGCAGGATGATCGCGTTCACGATGGGCGGTGCCGCATCGGCGTTGGGCACGATCGCGGTCGTCGCGAGGCCGAGCGCCGAGAACGCCGACGCTCCGACCATGACGGTGACCAGGAACTGCCCGAGCGCCGATCCGGTCGGCACGTCGGCGCTGTAGACGAGGATGCCGAACGCGGATGTGATGACCACCAGGAGCAGCGAGACCAACACGGCGTGGATCACCCGGCCGGAGAGGTAGATCCATCCCGGCAGCGGTGTCCCGCGCGTTCGCTTGAGGATCCCCAGATCGCGCGTGAAGGTCAGGCTGATCGCCAGGTTCGTGTACGTCGCCGAGATCACCGCGAAGGTTCCCATCGCCGCCACGTAGTACCGGTCCTGCTGGATCACGATCCCCGGCGCGACCTCGAGCTCGCCGCTGCCGAGCAGCGACGTGAAGATCACCAGGAACATGAGCGGGAACGCGAACGTGAAGAAGGCCGACGCCGGGTTGCGCCAGAAGGCCTTGTTCGTGAAGCGGACCTGCAGCAGCAGGAGCCCGGGATCGCTCACTCCGCCCCCGCCTCTCCTCCGGTGAGCTCGAGGTACACGTCCTCGAGGCTCGGCCGCAAGACCTCCAAGCCGTCGAGCTCGATCCCCCGGGTGACGGCCCATGACGTGAGCTCGTGCAGCACGTGGGTCGGCTCGGTCGTGGAGAGCTCGAACCTGTTCGCGACACGCCGGGCATCGCGAGCCACCTCTGGCAGGTCGTCGGCATGCTCGGAGACCCCGAACCGGACGACCGTCGCGGCGCCACCCCGGCCACCGAGGGTCGAAGGTGGGCCCTCGGCCACGATCTTCCCTCTGGCGATCACGGCGACCCGGCTCGCGAGGTGCTGCGCCTCGTCCATATAGTGCGTCGTCAGGAACACCGTCTTGCGGAGCGCGGTGAGGTTGCGGACGATCTCCCAGGCGTTGCGTCTCGCTCCGGGATCGAAGCCGGTCGTCGGCTCGTCCAGGAACAACAGCTCGGGGTCGCCGGCCAGCGCGATCGCCACGTCCAGACGCCGCTGTTGCCCGCCCGACAGCTTCAGGACTCGCACGTCGCGTTTCTCGGTGAGTCCGACGACCTCGATCACCTCGTCGATGTCACGAGGCGCCGGGTAGTACGCCGCGTACAGCGCGACGGTCTCGCGGACCGTGAGGTACGGATCGATGCCGGTCGACTGCAGAACGATGCCGATCCGCCTGCGGAACGCGCGCTCATGCTTCGCCGGGTCGTACCCGAGGACCGAGACGTCGCCGGCCGAGCGTTCGCGGTACCCCTCGAGGATCTCGACGGTCGTCGTCTTGCCGGCTCCGTTGGGGCCAAGGAGCGCGAAGACCTCGCCCACCTCGACCGTGAGGTCGATCCCGGCCACCGCCTCGACGGACCCGTAGGACTTGTGGAGTCCCTTGACCTCGATCGCGACGGTCACGCCGGCACGTATCCCCGTTCCTTGTCGACCACGTTCTTGAGCGGCCGGCCCGTGAGGTACCGCTGGAGATTCTCGACGAAGAGCTCGACGAGCGCTTCGCGCCAGCCGGCGAAGTCGCCCGCCATGTGGGGCGAGACGATCACGTTGGGCATGTTCCAGAGCGGGCTGTCCTTCGGGAGCGGTTCCTCCTCGAACACGTCGAGCGCTGCCGCGCCGATCCGCCCCTCCTGGAGGGCCCGGACGAGCGCCGGCTCGTCGACGGTGCTCCCCCGTCCGACGTTCACGAAGCGCGCGGCCGGCCGCATGGCGCCGAAGGCCTTCTCCCCGAATACGTGCCGGGTCTCCGGCGTTCCGGGCAGGACGTCGACCACGTAGTCCGCCCAGGAGAGCGCATCGAGGAGCTCGTCTGCGCCGTAGACCACGCGGAACACGTCGTCGCGACGCCGGGAGGTGGTCCCCACGCCTCGCACGGCCATCCCGAGACCCTTGCACGCGACCGCGATCGCCCGCCCGATCGGACCGACGCCGACGACGAGCACCTGCTTCCCAGCGAGGCCTTCGGTGTCCCGAGGCATCCATTCGCCCCGGCCCTGCCGGTCCCAGACGCCGGGCATCCCCTTGGCGAACGACAGCAGCAGCGTGAGCACGTACTCGGCCATCGCCTGGTCGAACACGCCGCGCGCATTCGTCACGACGACGTGGCTGTCGATGAGCCCGGGGAACAGGAGACGGTCGACGCCGGCCGAGGCCGACTGGATCCACTTCACGGCTCGCGCCCGTTGCCACACGGGCTCGAGGAGCCCGCTGCGCGGTTTCCACGCCAGGATCACGTCGCTCCCATCGAGCGCCTCGCCCAGCGACTCCTCGGTGTCGGCGAAGCGCAGCTCGACGGTATCGGCGATCACGCCGATGCCCGGAGGTGGCTCCTCGAGCGTGGCGCCCATGACCACGACGCGCGCGGATGACGTGGTCACCACGGCTGCCGGCCGATGAAGCCGGTGTCGAGCTCGTGCCAGTGCTCGACGCGCTCCTCGCCGGCGCGCCAGCAGAGCCAGACGCGGCGGCCCTCGCGCTCGCTGGGGAAGTCGACCAGTCCGGACTCGGGATCCCGCAGGACGATGTTCTCCTCGGCGAGGCGCACGATCTCCGCCCGCAGCGTCGTCTGCGCCTGCCAGTAGTCTCGGCCGCCGTGCGTTCCCCCACCGTCGGTGGCCACCTGCTCCTTCACCACCTCCGCGCTCTGCAGCAGGACCTGGCGCGCATCGCGGATCCGCTCGAGGCGCTCGCGAAGGTCCGGAAGCACGGCGTTCGCCTCGGCCCGCGTGTACAGGCGTTCCTCGCTCATCGTTCCTTCAATCCGAGCACGTCCGGCAGCTCCTCCAACGACGCGATCCTCACACCGGGAGCGTCCGGGAAGCGGTCGCGCCGGTCGATCAACACCGGGAACATGCCGACCGCCATCGCGGGGTCGACGTCGAACTCCGGGTTGTCGCCCACGTAGACCGACCGGCCGGGCTCCACACCGGCTCGCTCCATCGCCAGCTGGAAGATCCTCGGGTCGGGCTTCTCGAGTCCCTCCACGCCGGAGATCACGCGGACCGAGAAGTAGGAGCGGACGCCGAGCTGTTCGAGGAGACGCTCGAGCCACTCCTCGAAGTTCGAGATGACCCCGAGCGTCAGGTCCGCTTCCTCCAGGAGCTTGAGCGCCGGAAGGACGTCGTCGAACAGCGAGTAGTTCGCCAGGTCGGTGAACTCGCGGTAGCAGGTGTCCGCCAGGCCGGCGTCGACGATCCCGATGTCTCGCAGGAAGGTCGCGTAGACCTCGTGCCAGAAGCGGCGCGACTTCTCCGGCGACGTGGTCCACAGCTCGTTCGTCCGTGCGGCCTCGCGGAACCGGTCGGACACCACATGGATCCGGTCTCGGATCGCCTCGGGTGAGACCGCGTGACCCTCGCGTACCAGGATCCGCGCGAACAGGTCGGGGAAGCTGGGGTGCGGGTGCACGAGCGTTTCCCCGGCATCGAAGAAGACCGCGGCCCAGCGCATCAGGCGGGCATCGCGGCCGCGCGCGACCGAAGCTCGTCCCAGAGGCTGTCGACCTGGAGCTCGAGCTCTTCGAGGTCTCCCTCGTTGTCGACGATCACGTCGGCGATCGCCGCCTTCTCCTCCAGGGGAGCCTGCGCGTCGATCCGTGCCCGCACCTGTTGCTCGGACATCGCGCGGTTACGCAGGAGACGCTCGATCTGGGTCTCGACCGAGGTGGAGACGAGCACGAGGACCTCGAACGCCGAGTGCATCCCTGTCTCGACGAGGAGCGGGGCGCTGAAGACGACCACGCGGTCGGTGTCGCCGTAGGCCTTGCACCCTTCTGCGAACAGGCGGCGAACCTCCGGGTGCACGATCGCCTCGAGATCGCGGCGCGCGGCGGGGTCGGCGAACACGATGCTCGCGAGTGCCTCGCGGTCGAGCTCGCCGCCGGGCGCGAGGACGTTCGCGCCGAACCGCTCGACGACCGCGTCGTGACCGGGCGTTCCGGGCTCGACGGCCTTGCGCGCGAGGGCGTCGGCATCGAAGACCACTGCGCCTCGCCGCTCGAGCAGGTGGGCGACCGTCGACTTGCCCGAACCGATCCCGCCGGTGAGGCCGACGAGGAGCATCGGAGCTACTCGGAGCGCCCTTCGCGCCGCTTGAGGTCTTCCAAGATCGCCTCGAGCGAGATGTCCTCTGCGGAGGGCTCTTCGGTCTCTGTGGCCGGAGGTGTGGCGGACGTGTCGGTCGCCTCGGCCGACCCTCCGGACTGGTCGTCGGCGGTTGCGTCAGTTGTCGGTGCGGCTTCTTGCGCCGACGATAGCCCTGCGGGTTCCTCGGTCGCCGCGGCCGCCCCTCCGGGCTGGTCGTCGGCGGTGGCGTCGGTGCTCGGCGCGGTTTCGGGCGCCGACGATAGCCCTGCGGGCTCGGCCGCAGCTCCCGCGACCACTTCGACGACTTCGGCTTCGGGGGCCTGCGCGACCGCACCCGGGGCGGGTTCGGCGGTTTCTTCTTCGATCTCGGTGTCTTTGGGGGTGGGCATGGCGCCGCCGACCTGACGCATCGAGAGGCTGATGCGGCGGCGCGGGACGTCGACCTCGATCACCTTCACGCGCACCTGGTCGCCGACGGAGAGCACGGACTCGGGGGCGTCGATGTGCTGGTCGCTGATCTCGGAGATGTGGACGAGGCCCTCGATCCCCTGGGCGACCCGGACGAACGCGCCGAACGGCACGAGCTTCGTGACCTGGCCGTCGATGATCTCGCCGGCCGAGTACATGCGCTCGAACTCCTTCCACGGGTCTTCCTGCGTCGCCTTGAGGGACAGCGAGACGCGCTCGCGCTCGAGGTCGACGTCGAGCACCTCGACCTCGACCTCCTGGCTGACCTGGACGACCTCGCTCGGGTGGTCGACGTGCTTCCACGAGAGCTCGGACACGTGCACGAGCCCATCGACGCCGCCGAGGTCGACGAACGCGCCGAAGTTCACGATCGAGGAGACGGTGCCTTTGCGGCGTTCGCCCTTCTGGAGCGACTCGAGGAACTTCTTCCGCCCCTCGCTCTGCGACTCCTCAAGGAAGGCGCGACGGGAAAGGACGACGTTGTTCCGGTTGCGGTCGAGCTCGATGATCTTCGCCTCGAGCTCCTGCCCGACGAACGGATGCAAGTCGCGCACCCGTCGCAGGTCCACGAGAGAGGCCGGCAGGAACCCTCGGAGCCCGATGTCCAGGATCAGGCCGCCCTTGACGACCTCGATCACCGGGCCCTTGATCGTTCCGCCGGAGGTCATGACCTCCTCGATCCGGCCCCAGGCGCGCTCGTATTGCGCGCGCTTCTTGGACAGGATGAGACGGCCCTCCTTGTCCTCCTTCTGCAGGACGAGCGCCTCGACGTGGTCGCCGACCTTCACGACCTCGTTGGGGTCGACGTCGTGGCGGATCGAGAGCTCCTTGGCGGGGATGACGCCTTCGGACTTGTAGCCGATGTCCAGCAGGACCTCGTCACGGTCGATCTTCACGATCTCGCCCTCGACGATGTCGCCGTCTTTGAAGTCGCGCAGCGAGGTCTCGATCGCCTCCCGGAGCTCCTCCGGAGTGAAGTCCCGCTCAGGTGCGGGCGCAGGCGCAGGCGCAGCCGCGGCCTGGGTCTCTTCCGTCGTCTCGATCCGGACCATCTCCTCTCGCCGCACAAGGCGGGCCCCGGCGTTCAGGGATTTCGCCGGGCTCGAAGATGCCCGCGCGGCTCAGGGATGGTAGTTGTCCTGCGGAAACGCCGTCAACGGCTGAGCGCTCAGTGGCCCGCCGGAACGGCCTCGGCCCAGTTCGGCCCCCACCCGATGTCCGCCCTCAGAGGCACCGAGAGGTCGTACGCCGCCTCCATCTCCTTCTTGACGAGGGCGGCGGCCTCCTCGACCTGGTCCGCGGCCACCTCGAACACGAGCTCGTCGTGAACGGTGAGCAGCATCCGCATGTCGAGGTTCGAACCTCGGAGCGCCGCGTCGACCCGCAGCATCCCGAGCTTGAACACGTCGGCCGCGCTCCCCTGGATCGGAGCGTTCAGGGCCATCCTTCGTCCCATGTCTCGGACGCGAGGGTTCGCGGCTTGGAGCTCGGGGATGTACCGGCGCCGTCCGAGGATCGTCTCGGTGAACCCTTCCGCAGCTGCCCGGGCGACCTGCCGGTCCAGGAAGTCTCGGATCTGCGGGAAGCTCTCGAAGTAGGCATCGATGATCTCCTGCGCCTCCTCAGCCGTGATCTCGAGCCGCGAGGCGAGACCCCACGCATTCATGCCGTAGGCGAGGCCGTAGTTGATCGCCTTCGCGCGGCTGCGGGTCGCGGGGTCGACCTGGTCCTCGGGCAGACCGAAGACCTTGGCCGAGGTGGCGGTGTGGATGTCCGTCCCGGATCCGAACGCTGCTTTCAGCCCCTGGTCGCCCGCGAGGTGCGCGAGGATCCGCAACTCGATCTGGGAGTAGTCCGCGACGAGCAGGAGCTGGTCCTTGGATCCGGGGATGAACGCTCGCCGGATCTTCCGCCCGAGCTCGCCTCGCACCGGGATGTTCTGAAGGTTCGGGTTCGAGCTCGACAGACGCCCGGTAGCCGCGCCGGTCTGGTTGAACGTCGTGTGCACCCGCCCGTCTCGAGGATCGACCTGGCGAGGCAGGGCCTCGAGATACGTCGAGTTGAGCTTGTCGAGCTCACGCCAGCGCAGCAGGGCGTCGACGATCGGATGCGCGTCACGGAGCTTCTCGAGCACCGACGCGTCGGTCGACAACTGGCCTTTCGAGGTCTTCTTGCCGGGCGAGAGCCGCAGCTCCTCGTAGAGGATCTGACGCAGCTGTGGAGGGGAGTTCAAGTTGAACTCGCGTCCCGCATGCCGGTAGATCTCCGCCTGCAGGGTCGCCATCTCGTCGCGCACCCCCTCGGCCATCTCTTCGAGATAGGCGACGTCCAGGGCGATGCCGGCCGCCTGCATCCGTGCGAGGACCGACGACAGCGGCAGCTCCACGTCGTCGAGGAGGTTCCGCAGCCCCGCCTTGTCGATGCGCTCGGCCATCACGGGCGCGAGCAGGGCGATCGCCGCCGCCTCGGCGGCCGGCGTGCGCCAGGCGTCGTCTCCGAACAGCTGGCCCTCGGTCTCCTCCTCCACCGACCCGAGCACGTCGGTTCCCAGATAGGTCTCGCCGAGGGCGCGCAGCTCGTACTCGCCCCCACCGGGGTCGAGCAGGTACCCGGCGAGCATCGTGTCGAACGCGACGCCGCCGAGGACGGTGTCCGCCGCGAGCGCCGCGGTCTCGGTGTCCTTGGCGTCGTGGGTCCATTTCGGCATCTCGCTCTGCAGGCCCTGGCTCACCTCCGACGCCTTCTTCACCGGCGCATACGCGGCCTGACCGCCGCCGGCGGATGCGGCCACGCCGGCGATCACACCGCCCTCCATCGCGATCCGCACGGCCTTGGGCGCATCGGACACGAGGATGCGCGCGAGCTCCTTCGGCGTCGTCTCTCGCAGGTCGAGCTCGGCGACCTCGACGGCTGGTTTCGCGCTCCGGCCGACCTCTTCCAGGCGCTCGAACAGCGTTCGGAACTCGAGCGAGGTGAACAGTCGGCGGACGGCGTCGACATCCCACTCCCCCATGACGGCGTCTTCGGGGCGGACGTCCAGCTCGAGGTCGGTGTTGAGCTGGGCGAGCTCTTTGTTGAGGACGAGCTGTTCTCCGGCGGCCTCGATGGACTCCTTGAGCTTGCCCTTCAGCTCCGCAGTGCGACCGAGGAGCTCCTCGATCGAACCGAAGTCCTGGACCAGCTTGGATGCGGTCTTCTCGCCGACGCCGGGAACCCCGGGGATGTTGTCGGAGGTGTCGCCCTTCAGGGCGACGTAGTCGAGGTACTTCTCCGGCGGGAGACCGAAGCGTTCGGTCACCGCAGCCACGTCGTACCGGCGGATGTCGGAGATACCCTTCACGTTGAACATCACCGTGATCTCGGGCCGCACGAGCTGGAAGAAGTCCCGGTCCGCGGTCACGATGACCGTGTCGATCCCCTGCTCGACGGCGCGGATCGCCAGCGTTGCGATGGCATCGTCCGCCTCGTGCCCCTCGATCCCGATGACGGGGATCCGCAGGGTTTCCAGGACCTCCACGATGAGCCCGAGCTGCTGACGGAACTCGTCCGGCGCCTCGGGCCTGCCGGCCTTGTACTCCGCGTACTTCTCCAGCCGTACCGTGGGGGCGCCGACGTCGAAGGCGACGGCGATCAGGTCCGGCTTCTCCTCGGCCAGGAGCTTGATCAGCATCGACGTGAAGCCGTACACGGCGTTCGTGACCTGCCCGGTGGTCGTAGCGAGGCTGGTCGGCAGGGCGAAGAAGGCCCGGTAGCTGAGGCTGTGGCCGTCGAGGAGGAAGAGCCGCTTGGGCGCTTCGGTCTCACGATGGGTCACGGCGGCTGATCCTAGCGCGATCGGCCGACGCTCCAGCCGCTGATCGGGTTGGATCTCGCGACCGCGGCTCGATGGCCCGTTCATTCGGCCACGAACGACCTTGACGGAAATCCGATGTCCTTAATAGGATTTGTGCCGCGAAGGTTCGGATGCCGACACGAGGAGGTCACGGAGATGGGCGCCGCGTTCGTTATCGCCCTGCGCGAAGGCATCGAGGCAGCACTGATCGTTTCGATCGTGCTCGCCTATCTCAAGCAGCTCGAACGAACGGACCGTTCGCGGTTGGTGTGGCTGGGAACCGCTCTCGCCGTGCTGCTGTCTGCGGCGATCGGGACCGTGATCTTCGCGGTCGGAGCCGACTTCGAAGGAACGGCGGAACAGGTCTTCGAGGGCCTCGTCACGCTGACCGCGGTCTGCGTTCTCACGTGGATGATCTTCTGGATGCGGCGGCAGGGCGCGCGCATCAAGTCCGAACTACAACACAAGGTCGACACGGCCCTCGTGGCCGGGGGGCTCGCGCTCGCGGCGCTCGCCTTCTTCGCCGTCCTTCGCGAGGGTGTCGAGACGGCGCTGTTCCTGTTCGCGGCCGCCGAGGGCACGGCGGTCGAGGGCGGAGGGATCGGCGCGCAGCTCTTCGGCGCAGCCCTCGGGCTGGTCCTCGCCGTGATCCTCGGCGTTCTGCTCTACCGCGGTGGCATCCGGTTGAACCTTCGCTCCTTCTTCAAGATCACGGGCGCGATCCTCATCGTGGTGGCCGCCGGGCTGGTCGCATATTCCGTGCACGAGTTGCAGGAGGCCGGCTGGTTCCCGTTCCTCGAAGCACACGCCTACGACATCTCGGCGACGTTGCCCGACGACGAAGGCATCGGCGCCGTCCTTCGCGGTCTCGTCGGATTCAACGCGGATCCCGGCGTCCTCGAAGTGCTGGCTTGGGCAACGTATCTCGTGGTCGTCGGGACGCTCTACCTGCGTCCGTACACGTCGCTCTCGTCACGTTCCCCCGTCGTCGACGCCGCGCGTCGCTGAATCCTCAACGCGACGCGCGCGGGGCCGTGTGTTTCGTTTGTCACTCTTTCTTGTTAGGTGCCACGACGCGGCTACCTGCAGCGTCGCTCCGCGAGCGTTGCGCCGCAGCCGTTCGTATCGCGTTGACACGCCGGGGGTCCGTCGTTACTGTTCGCTCCGGTCCCGAGCGGTCGCAGGGACCGGGAGGCAGAAGCGCCTCCGGGTCGGCGGAAACGACCGACGGACGCAAGTCCGAAGGCGGCTCCACCGGAACGGAGAACGCATCGGTCGCCCGGGAGTCCGGGTCGCTTGGGGCCACCTTTTGGCGGGTCGAGGAACCGAGTAGACAACGCTCGCGTATGGGGAAGGCGTGAGCGGATCCAAAGGTTCCTCGGCCCGTCGATCTCTTTCCGAGGCCTATCCCTCTGGGATGCGATGCGCCCTTCGTCTCGTTCAGACCTCCACGATGACGATCGTTCCCGACATCCCGCGGTCCTCGTGGATCAGGCAGACGAACAGATACCGGCCGGCCCGCCCGAACCGCGACGCGACGTCTTCGATCACCAGCTGGCCCTCCGGGTCCACGTCCATCGAGTAGTCGAGCGCCGGGATCGTCACGTTATGGCGGTTCCTGCCCGCGTTCTTGATCACGAGATCCCTCCCCGGCCCGATCGGGAACGTCGGATGCGCGTCGTGGAAGTGGTAGTCGATCGCGGTGACCACGTAGGGGCGTTCCTCCCCGCCGGCCAGAAGGAGTCCGAGCGCCAAGGCGGACACCGCGGCGCCGAGCGCCAGGAGCCTGAGGGCCGAGGATCTCACCGGCGGCGGCTCACAGGACCTTGCTGAAGAACTGCCGGAGACGGTCGCTCTTCGGGTTCGCGAACATCTCCTTGGGCCGGCCGCGCTCGGCGATGACCCCGCCGTCCACGAAGACCATCCATGTCCCGACCTCGCGGGCGAACCCCATCTCGTGGGTCACGACCATCATCGTCATGCCCTCCTCCGCGAGCTGCCGCATGACGGCAAGGACCTCCCCCACGAGCTCTGGGTCCAAGGCCGAGGTGACCTCGTCGAAGAGCATCAGCGTGGGCCGCATCGCGAGCGCCCGAGCGATCGCGACCCGCTGCTGCTGCCCTCCGGAAAGGGCGCCGGGGTAGGCGTCCGCTTTCTGCTCGAGGCCGACGCGCCGGAGCTGCTCCATCGCACGATCCTTGGCCTCGCCGTCGTCGAGTTTGAGGACCTTCTCCAGGGCGATGGTGATGTTGCGGATCGCGGTCATGTGCGGGAACAGGTTGAACTGCTGGAAGACCATGCCCATCCGGGCGCGCATGGCATCCAGGTCCGTCCGGATGTCCGTGATGTCCTCTCCCTCGAACCGCACCGTGCCCACCGTCGGGCGCTCGAGGAGGTTGGCGCACCGGAGCAGCGTGGACTTCCCTCCGCCGGAGGGCCCGATGATCACCTGGACCTCCCCCGGCTCGAGCGCGAGGTCCACGCCCCGCAGGACGTGGTTCTTCCCGAACCACTTGTGGATGCCATCCATGCGGATCAGGGGCTCCTTGTCCGGAGCCGGCATCGGGACCCCCGCGCTCGGGCCCGTCATCCGCCCGCTCCCGCGATGCCGACGAGCCCGCTCTGCAGCCGCTTCTCGACCGCGTTCACGAGGCGGATCAAGGGCAGGGTTACCGCCAGATACCCGAGGGCCGTCGCGGTGAAGAACGTGGCATTGAACGTGTCGGACTGCCCGCCTCTGGCCCACTGGAACAGCTCGTACTGACTCTCCAGGAGGCCGAGGACCACCACGAGGGCGGTGTCCTTGATCAGGATCACGAACTCGTTCATGAGCGGCGGGATCACGCGGCGGACCGCTTGCGGCACGATCGCGAACCGCATCGCCTGTAGGTACGTCATGCCGAGCGACCTGGCTGCCTCCATCTGCCCCCGCTCGATCGACTGGATCCCCGCCCGGAATACCTCCGCCGCATACGCACCGGTATTCAGCGCGAAAACGCCCATCGCAACGAGGAAGCTCGACGGGGCGATCCCGAACCCGAGGAGGATGACGAAGTAGGCAGTGAGGAGCTGCCAGATCAACGGCGTACCTCGGAAGAAGTTGATGTACGCGCGGGCCGGAGCTCGAGCCGCCTTCCGCTTCGAGAGCGCGAGGAGCGCGAGGATCAGGCCGACCAGGATGCCGCCCGCCTCTCCGACGAAGGCGAGCAAGATCGTGTTCTTCATGGCCGCGAAGAACGGACCCGGGAAGTACTCCCCAAGGACCGTGAAGTTCAGGAAGTTCTTGGCGAACAGATCGGGGCGACCGTTGCGGAACGCCAGGATCACCAGGGCGATCGCGATGGCTTGCACACCCAGGATGGCTCCCGTGACCGCCTGCTCGCGTCGCCGGAAGGAGTCCATCTTCTTGGCGACGCCCCATCCGAGCGCCATCGCGCCGATCCCCAGGGCGATCCCGCCATAGATGAGAAGGGTCTGAGCGTCCGAGCGGAGCGCCTCCACGAAGTTGCAGACACTCAGCGCACCGGTGATGTCGGGGGTCAGGCGGAGTTGGATGCACTCGGGCGTCAGCACCCGGTCGGAGACGGCGTAGTTGACCTGCAGGAAGACCAGGCCGCCCAGCACGGCTCCTATCGCGACGATCCCGAGCCAGAGCGCAGTCGCCGAGATCGGTGAGCTCGGGCCGCGGGTGTCCGGCGGCGGCTCCACGACGATCACCCGCTCGGTCTCGGCCACCGACATCGCGCACCCCCCCTTCACGCAAGGGGGGCCCGCTGGTCGCGGACCCCCCTGTTAAGACGCAGATGCTCCGATCAGGCGCCCTGGAACTCCGGCGGGATCGGGGCCCCGGGGAACCACTTCTCGTAGATCGTCACGTACGTCCCGTCGGCGATGATCTCCGCCAGCGCGCCGTTCGCGGCGTCGCGGAGCGCGGGGTTCTCCGGCGAGAAGGCCAAGCCGTAGACCTCGTCCGTGTCGATGCCCTGGACCACGGAGAGGCTGGGCAGGTCGCCGATCGCTTCGGCGACGAAGGGCTCGTCCGCGATGAACGCGGTCATCGCTCCGCCCTCGAGGGCCCGCAGGCCGTCGGTGGCCGAGGTGAAGGTCTGCAGCTGGATGCCGTTCGGCTCCAGGTTGTCCTTGGCCCAGGCCGCGCCAGTGGTGCCCCTCTGGACGCCGACCACGTCGCCCTCGACGAGGTCATCCGTCGTTGCCAGGTCCGGTGTCTCGGCGGTGTTCACGACCAGAGCCTGGCGTGAGTTGAAGTACGGGTCGGAGAAGTCGACCGTCTGTTCCCGCTCCTCCGTGATCGTGGAGGCGGCGGCGACCATGTCGAACTGGCCCCCGGCCACGGCGGTGAAGATCGTGTCGAAGTCTGCACGGACCCACTCGACCTCGAGGCCGAGTCGCGATGCGATCTCCTCGGTCAGCTCGATGTCGAAGCCGACCTCAACGCCGTCCTTGACGGTCTCGAACGGCGGGTAGTCCAGGCACGAACCGACGGTCAGAACGCCCTCGGTCAGCGTGGTGAACGTGGGGAGCCCCGTCTCGCCGGTCGCACCCGTCGCCGTCGGTCCGGTCGCCGCCGTTGGGCCGGTCTCGCCGGCGTCGTTCTCGTTGCCGGCGCACGCGGCGAACGCGAGCGTGAACATGGCGACTGCAGCCGCGATGACGATCCTCGTTCTGGTCAACCTCAACCCCCTTCCACTCTGCCGGGCCTTGGGCCCGGACGCTGGTGAGGATACGCCTCGCCCGGATCGGTCGCTCACCGAGGCCGGTCGACTCACCGACGGTCCCTGATACGAAGTCGCCGGGCCCGCGAGCTTGCCACGTCCGACGGAGCAGCTCACGGGTCCGCCATCTCTTCGAGGACCGTCCATCGCCCGCCCTCCACCCGGTAGAGGAGGACGGCATCCGCCGGGTGCGTCAGCTCCCCGCCTGTGAACGCGTACGCACGCCCGAGTCCCTCGAACCTGGGCGTCGACGCGAGGCGTGCGATGAGGCCCTCGCCGGAAGGTCCGCCGGTGTCGAGCCCCTCGATCAGCATGTGGGCCGCGTCCCATGCCTCGACCGCGTAGGGACCCGGAGG
>Ga0326597_10007426_pt1 | contig 14922 bp, 13 predicted proteins | sample RVTome_12_FD_203789 | JGI IMG/M metagenome (GOLD analysis project Ga0326597, IMG submission 203789) | Soil microbial communities from uranium-contaminated site in the Upper Colorado River Basin, Wyoming, United States - RVT100D185 | ecosystem: Environmental > Terrestrial > Soil > Contaminated >... | reverse complement strand
GCGGGCAGGGCGGCCTCCGCAGCGTCCCGCGTGACCGGTGGTCCATTGACCGGCTCAAGCTCGCCCTCGAGGTCGTCCGTGGAGGACGTGGCCCCGAAACAGACCGTCGCGCGGTACTCCTTGCGGTCGCCCAGGTGGTACTCGACCACCCGGGTCGCCCGCCCGAGGAAGATCGGCAGGACGCCGCTCGCGAAGGGGTCCAGGGTCCCGCCGTGGCCCACGCGTCTGGTGGCGGCGAGCCGCCGGACCAGGGCGACGATGTCATGTGAGGTGGGGCCGGGCGGCTTGGCGACGACGAGAATGCCGTCGAGGCCCGGCCCGCTCGGGCGGCCGCGCGAGGGTCGGTCGCTCACGGCGTCAGGCGGCGACCCCGGCGAGGAGCCGCCGGGCCTCGGCAAGGACTGCCGGGATGGCCTCGTCGAGCGGCAGGCCGACGGTCGCACCGGCGGCCCGGGCGTGCCCGCCCCCGCCGAACTTCCCGGTGAGCACGGTGGCGTCGACGCCGGCCGGCCGCGTCCGGACGCTGACCCGGGTCGCGGCCCCGGCCTCCTTGAACAGAATCGCGACCTCGGCGGCATCGGCCTGGGCGAGCAGGTCGATGATCCCCTCGCTGTGTTCGGGCCGGGCGTCTGTCGCGACGAGGTCGCCGTCCCGCAGCGTGGACCAGACGAGCCGGCCGTCGAGGTCGGTCTCGAGCCGCTCCAGGACCCGTCCGAACAGCCGGAGCTGCGGATCGGGCTTCGTCCGGTAGAGGCGCCGGCTGATGTCGGAGAGGGGCGCGCCGGCTTCGACGAGCGCGGCCGACACGACGAGCGTCCGGGGCGTCGCGTTCGGGTGGGAGAACGTGGCGGTGTCCATCACGATTCCGGCCATGAGCGCGGTGGCGAGGGCCCCGCGGTCGAGGTCGAGCGGCAGGCCCAGGCGGACCGCGAGGAGGGCGGTCATCTCGCACGTGGCCGCGGCGGCGGGATCGATCCAGTCCCCGTCGTCGGCCTGGTCGTTCGAGGCGTGATGGTCGATGGCGACGCGCGGCAGCTCGGCGAACAGCCGGGGATGCCGGTCGCGCACCGCGCCGATCCGGTCGAGCGAGCCGCAGTCGGAGATCACGAGCAGGTCGTAGCTCGCGGCCGGGTCGGGATCGGTCCTGAACCGATCGACACCGGCGAGGAAGGCGTACAGGGCCGGCACAGGATCCGTGCACACCGGCGTCGCGGTGCCACCGAGCGCCTCGACGAGCCGACAGATCGCGAGCGTCGAGCCCACGGTGTCGGCGTCCGGGTTCTCGTGGCTCACCGCGAGCACGCGCCGCGCCCCGCGGAGCCGCTCGATGACGTCGTCCGGGACACCCGCCGCGAGCGAGCGAAGGTCGACGCTCACCGCCGCGGCCGGCGGGCCCCGGGGCGTCGCCCGGTGGCGCGGGGTCGCGTGGGCTCGTGCGGCGGAAGGCCCCCGAGGGTCTCGGGGTCGGGGCTGTCGTCTGGGTGCGGCAGTCGCGGCACGGGCGTCGGAAGCGATTCGCCGGGGACGGCCTCGTCCGCCGGCAGATGGCCCTCTTCGAGCTCGTGCAGCAGGCGGAGCACCCGCGTCCCGCGCTCCGCGGTGTCGTCGAGGCGGACGTGGAACTCCGGGATCCGCTTCAGCCGCAGCCGCGTCCCGAGCTCGCGCCGGACGAACGACATCGCCCGGTTCAGGGCGGCGACCGTCTCGTCACGCTCGGCACGCTGGCCGATCACGCTGACCCAGACCCGCGCGTGGCGGAGGTCCGGATCGGTCTCGACGTCGGTGACCGTGACGAAACCGATCCGCGGGTCGGCCACCTCGCGGGCGAGGATCTGCCCGATCTCCTGGCGGAGCAACTCATCGATCCGGTTTGTGCGTTGCGTCATCGATCTGGACCAGGGGTTTCGCCGTGGCCGAGGCAACACGGGTTCACGGCGTTTCCGCTTACCCGGCGACCACTCGGCTGACCGTTTGACTGGTGAAGCACTCAATCACATCGCCTTCCTGGATGTCGTTGAAGCTCGCCAGCCCGATGCCGCACTCGAAGTTCGCGGCGACCTCGCGGACGTCGTCCCGGAACCGGCGCAGCGATTCGATCCGGTCCGTCGCGATGACCTTGCCGCCACGCCAGACCCGGGCGCCGCCGCGGACGATCCGGCCGTCCGTGACGAACGACCCGGCGATCGTCGTGCTCTTGCCGACGCGGATGACCTGGCGTACCTCTGCCCGGCCCTCGATGACCTCGACGATCTCCGGCTCGAGGAGTCCCTTGAGCGCCGCGTCGATGTCGTCGGTGAGCTTGTAGATGATGTCGTAGAGGCGGACGTCGACGCCTTCCGCGTCGGCCGCGCGGCGCGCCGTCTCCGTGATCTTCGTGTTGAAGCCGACGACGATCGCGTTCGACGCCGCCGCGAGCATGATGTCGTTGTCGGTGATGTCGCCGGCGCCCTCGTGAAGGACGTTGAGCCGGATCTCCTCCTGGCTGAGCTGGTCGAGGGCGTGGGTGATCGCACCGAGCGAACCGGACACGTCCGCCTTCAGGATGATCCGAAGCTCCTTCGCCTGACCCGCCTGGATCTGGCGGTAGAGGTCCTCGAGGGTCGCTCGACCGCTCCCGTCGCCACCGCGCGCCGCCGTCGTGGCCTTGCGCTGCTCGACCAGGGTCCGGGCTTCCTTCTCGTCGCCGACGACCCGGAGGATGTCGCCCGCCTGGGGCACCTCCGACAGGCCGAGGACGACGACGGCGGTCGCCGGCCCGGCGTTCTCGACGCGCTTGCCATGCTCGTTCTCGAGCGCCCGGACGCGGCCGAAGGTCTCGCCGACGACGATGATGCCGCCGACCTTCAGCGTGCCGGTCTGGACGAGGGCCGTCGCGACCGGACCACGATTCTTGTCCAGCTGGGCTTCCACGATAGTCCCGATCGCGGGCCGATTCGGGTTCGCCTTGAGCTCCTGGAGGTCGGCCACGAGCAGGACCATCTCGATCAGCGCGTCGAGGCCCTCGCGGGTCCGGGCCGACACCGGCACAAGCGGCACGTCGCCACCGTACTCCTCGATGACGACGCCGGCCTCCGTCAGCTCGGTCTTTACGCGGTCGGGATTGGCATCCGGCTTGTCGATCTTGTTGAGGGCGATGATGATCGGGACCTTGGCGGCCCTTGCGTGGCTGATGGCCTCGAGGGTCTGGGGCATGACGCCGTCGTCGGCGGCCACGACGATGATCGCGATGTCGGTCACGCGGGCGCCCCGGGCACGCATGGCGGTGAACGCCTCGTGGCCGGGGGTGTCGAGGAAGACGACGCGCTTGCCGTCGTGGACGACCTCGCTCGCGCCGATGTGCTGGGTGATCCCGCCGCGCTCGCCGGCCGCGACCTCCGTCGTCCGGATCGCGTCGAGCAGGCTGGTCTTGCCGTGGTCGACATGGCCCATGACGGTCACGATCGGGGCCCGCGGCTGGAGGAGCGACGCGTCGTCCTCCTCGTACAGGACTTCCTTCGACGCCTCGTGAACCACCCCGTTCGTCTCGCCGTCCCCGCTCGGGGCGGCGTCGGTGAGGGCCGCCTCGGCGACTTCGTAGCCGAGCTCGCCTGCGACGAGCGACGCGGTGTCGCGATCGATCAGCTGGTTGATCGTCGCGAAGATTCCGCTCTTGATCAGCTCGCGGATGACGTCGGCGGGGTTCACCCCGAGGAGCTCCGCGAGCTCCTTGACCGTGATCGTCCCGGGCAGCTCGATCGCGCCACGCTCGCGCGGATCCGCGACCTGCACCTGTGCCTGCGCGGCGCCCTCGCGGCGCGGCGGCTTGCGCGGGCCGCGCCGGCCGCGGGTGCCGCTCCTACTCCTTGCCACGCTCTCCTCCTTCGTTCGTCGTCATCCCCTCCGCGAGGGCCGAGCGCAGCTCGGCCGGAAGGGGGCTCGCGAGTGCCCTGGTCAGGGCGCCCCGCTCGATGGCGATCGTTCGGCAGTCGCCGTCACGGCAGAGGTAGGCGCCCCTGCCCGCCTGGCGACCGCTCTCGTCGATCTCGATCCGGCCTTCCGGCGTCCGGACGACCCTCAGCAGCTCCCGCTTCGGCCGGACGGTCCGGCAGGCGACGCACGAGCGGCTGGGGACCCGCCTTCCAGCAACCTCCACACCGGTCGGCACCCGCCCACCGAGGTCGGAGGCGGAGCCCCGCGACGCCTTCCGCCCGAGGTTTGCGCCGCGGGCTACGACGTCACCCTGCCGCCGGTCGCGGCCCTGGCCTTCGTCTTTACGGTCCGCTTCGGCTTCGCTGCCGAGGCGTCGTTGCCCTCCGTGCCGTTGTCGTCGGCGGCCTGGGGGACCGCCTCGGACGTTCCGGCCGTCGCCTTCGCCTTCGTCGCGCGCTTCGGCTTGGCGGTGCCGTCCGTCGCCGTCCTGGAGGCGGCCTTCGACGCGGTCTTTGCCTTCTCCGTGGCCTTGGCCGTCGTGGCCTTCTTCGCCGTGGCCCCGGCCGCAGGGGCCTTCGCCGGCGTGGCCTTCTTCGTCATCCGCTTCGGCTTGGCCTCGTCGGTGGCGCCGTCGGTCGCGCCCACGGCCGCCGCCGGGACCTCCACAGCGCCGGCAGCCTGGGCGGCCGCCTGGCCCGCGGCGGCGTTCGCCTCGGCGGCTGCGGCGGCCTTCGCCTCGGCGACCGACACGTCGCTCCGGATGTCGATCCGCCAGCCGGTCAGGCGCGCGGCGAGGCGCGCGTTCTGGCCCTCGCGGCCGATCGCCAGCGACAGCATCCGCTCGGGTACGGTGACGCTCGCGATCCGGTGCTCCTGGTCGATGTCGACCGACAGGACCTGGGCGGGGCTCAGGGCGTTGTGGACGAACACGCCCGCATCGTCGCTCCACGGGATGACGTCGATCTTCTCGCCGCCCAGCTCGGCCACGACCGCCTGGACGCGGGCCCCGCGCTGGCCGACCGTCGCGCCGACGGGATCGAGCCCGTCCTGGCGGGACGCCACGGCCACCTTCGATCGGCTGCCCGCCTCCCGGGCGATCGCCTTGATCTCGACCGTCCCGCTGTGGATCTCCGGAACCTCGAGCTCGAACAGCCGCTTGAGGAAGCCCTTGTGGGTGCGCGAGACGAAGATCTGGGGACCCTTGGTCGAGCGGCGGACCTCGAGGACATAGGCCTTGACGTTCTGGCCGATCCGGTAGTGCTCCACCGACGACTGTTCCGTCGTGGCCAGGATCGCCTCGACGTTCTTGCCGACGTCGAGGATGATCGCCCGCGGCTCGACCCGGTTGACGGAGCCCGTGATCAGCTCGCCTTCCCGGCTCGCGAACTGGTCGAACACGACGTCACGCTCCGCCTCGCGGAGGCGCTGGAGGACGACCTGCTTGGCGGTCTGCGCGCCGATGCGCCCGAAGACGTCGCCGTCGAGCTGCTCCGTCTCGACGAGGTCGCCAACGGCCGCGTCCGGGTTGCGGGTGCGGGCCTCCTCGATGGTGAACTCCGACAGCGGGTCCTCGACCTCGGTCACGACGATCCGTGCCCGAAAGACGCGGATCTTGCCTGTCTCCGCGTCAATCCGGACGTGGATGTCCTCGTCCCCCGCGACGCGCCGGTAGGCCGACTGGATCGCCTCCTCGACGGTCCGGATCAGCTGCTCGCGCGGAACCTGCTTCTCGGCGTTCAGTTGGAGGAGGGCACCGACGAAATCTCGACTCACGATGCGCCTCCGACGTTGTGCAGTTCGTTCGGAACCGCCGATCCGTCAAAAAAACGTGGGGGTCACCCACGTCACGGAGCGGCCGTTCAGTTCAGCGGAGTATACACCCGGCTGCGTGGCCCGCTCAAACAGGCCTCCGGGGCCCCTCCCTCGCCGGGCGCCGCGCTCCCCGGGGTCAGCGCGAGCGGTAGGTCCCGACGCTCGCGTTGCCCGCCCGGTCGACGGCGCTGACACCCACCTTGAAATGGGCGGTCCGGGGGAGTTTGATGGTGTAGGTCAGGGCAGTCCGGGCGGTGGCGACGTACGTCCAGACGCCGTTCCGCTGGATCCGGATCCGGTAGGCGGCCACGCCGGAACCGGTGTCGGCGGCCGAGTAGCTGATACGCCACGCCTTCAGGTTCGTCGACCACCACAGCTTCAGGCTGGTCATCCTTGGCTTCGTCGGATCGAACAGGACCAGGGCCCGCTTGATGACGCTCCGGGCATCGGCGGCGTCGCGCAGCTGGACGCGGACGTAGCGCTTGACCGGCACGGTCGAGGCCGGCAGCGTCCACGTCGTCTGTGCCGCGACCGGGCGCCACGCGGAGAAGTCCCCGGTCCCGTTCGCCAGGCGCATCTCCGTGGCCGGCCGGTCGTGGTCCGCCCAGGTGATCGAGACGGTCACCGCGCGCGAGTTCGTCGGCGACGGCGCGATCTTGATCGACGTGACAGTCGGCGGCCCGAACGTCGCTCCGACGAGGTTCCAGTAGGCGGGGCTCCCGCCGTCGTAGCCCAGCGCCCAGAAGCCGATCCCCGCCAGGCCCCGGCTGAAGACGAGGGCGAACTTCGGGGCGACCGTGGCCGGCGTGTCGTAGTAGGTCTGGTAGATGGCTGGCCCGACCTGGCGGACGAGGCGGGCCGACGACTCCACCGGGTCGGTATCGTCCCCGAGGACCGTACCAACGGCCCGCAGCGTCGGCAGGTCGCGGAAGCGGAACACCTCGCCGGGCACCCCGGAGACCCGGGCGGCGCGGAGGCTGGCATCGACGGTCTGCCAGGTCCGTCCATAGAGCGGCAGCCCCAGCAGGACCCGGTTGAGGGGAGCGCCCTCGGCGGCGTACAGGTCGAGCGTGACCGACAGCGACAGGCCGCCGGTGACATGAACGAGCGGATCGATGCTGCCGACCGTCGCTGCGCCGGCGGACCGGTAGTTGTAGCCCATCAGGAAGGCCCGGTCCACGCCCGCGGCGAGGGCCCGGCTCGCCATCCTGGCCCCGGACAGGTTGGCGTTCGTGGCCACCGACGAGAAGGCGATCGGGTTGACGGTTCGCATCTGGGCCGCGAGCGCGCCGGCCGTCGCGGCGTAGGCGCCGAAGTACGTCCCGCTGAGGAGCTCGACGTCGAAGTCGGCGCCGTCGAGTCCTCTCGAGGCGACGAGCTCGGCCGCCTCGGCCACGAACGTCGCCTGGGCGGCGGCATTCGAGAAGAAAGCGGCGTTCTTCGCTGCCCCGAACGAGGTGAAGGAGACGATCGTGCGGACGCCGGCCGCATGAGCCGCCTCGATGACGGCCGTGGCCCGGTCGCTCATCAGCGCGGTGTAGCCGGCTGCGGTCCGGTCGAGGTGGCCCGCTTCGTCCATCCCGACCGAGAAGAAGGCGATCGTCGTCAGGCGGGCATAGTCGAGACGGGCGACCGTGGCGTCGTTGAGCTCCCAGTACGGCAGGTAGCCCATCACCTCGGCGGTCAGGCGATGGCTGAGCTGGCCCGCGGTAAGGGGTGCCGGGGCTGTGGCGGCGGCAGCGGGGGCGACGCCGGGAGCCAGCGTGGACCCGACGAGGGCGAACGCGACGGCCAGGGCGGTGACCAGGTGACGGAGCAACGTCCCTCGAGGATGCAAGGTGGCGGGGGGGTGACGGTGACGCGCCGACCCCAACGGTACCCGGCCGGGCATGGTGCCGCCATTCGGACCTTCGTACCGTCCTGGACTGGACCCGCCCGATGGGCGGACGGCCCGCCCCTCGTCAGCTGGCCGGCACCCGCTCGGGCGACTCGTGCTCGGGCGTCTGGTCACCGCCGGCGCCCGTGGCCCCATACCGCCGGTCGACGTAGGCCTCGAGGAGGGCGATGAACTCCCCGACGAGGCCTTCCCCGCGGAGGGTCCGGTCCAGCTTCCCGTCGACGAAGACCGGGGCAACCGGCTCCTCGAACGTGCCGGGCAGGGAGATCCCGATGTCGGCGTGCTTGGACTCGCCGGGCCCGTTGACCACGCAGCCCATGACCGCCACCCGGAGGTCCTCCACGCCCGGATAGCGCGCCTTCCAGTCCGCCATCCGGTCACGCAGGTACGTCTGGATCTGCTGGGCCATCTCCTGGAAGTACGTCGAGGTCGTCCGGCCGCAGCCCGGGCAGGCCGAGACCTGGGGCAGGAACGAGCGGATGCCGAGCGACTGGAGGATCTGCTGGGCGACCTCGACCTCGCGCTCGCGCGGGGCGCCCGGCTCCGGGGTCAGGGACACCCGGATCGTGTCCCCGATCCCCTCGCTCAGCAGAAGCGCAAGGCCGGCTGTCGAGGCGATCACGCCCTTGTCGCCCATCCCCGCCTCGGTCAGGCCGAGGTGGAGCGGGTAGTCCGACCTGGCCGCGAGCAGCCGGTAGACATCGACGAGATCGCGGACGCCGGACACCTTCGCCGACAGGATGATCCGGTCGTGCCCCAGCCCGGTCTCCTCCGCCAGCTCAGCGGACCGCATCGCCGACTCGATCATCGCCTCGATCATCACGTCGCGTGAGTCCCGGGGTGTCGCCGAGCGCGCGTTCGCATCCATCAGCTCGGTCAGGAGCTGCTGGTCGAGCGAGCCCCAGTTGACCCCGATCCGGACCGGCTTGTCGTTGTCGATCGCGACCCGGACGATCGTCTGGAAGTTCTCGTCATGGCGCTTCGCGCCGACGTTGCCCGGGTTGATCCGGTACTTCGCGAGGAGGCGGGCTGTCTCCGGGTACTCCACGAGCAGCTGGTGGCCGTTGTAGTGGAAGTCGCCGATGATCGGCACGTCCACGCCCAGGCCGTGGAGCTTCGCGACGATCTCCGGCACGGCTGCCGCCGCAGCATCCGTGTTCACGGTGATCCGGACGAGCTGCGACCCGGCGTGGGCGAGCCGGGCGACCTGGATCGCTGTCGCGTCGGGATCGGCCGTGTCCGTGTTCGTCATGGACTGGATGACGATCGGGTGTTCGCTCCCGACGAGAACACCCCCGACGTCGACCGACACGGTCCGCCGGCGGATCGAGGTCACGTGGCTCCGCCGCGGATGATGTCGAAGTAGGTCACCCAGACGAGAAACGCCATGAGGAAGACGAACCCGACGAAGTACGTCAGCCGCTCGGCCTGGAGGCTCATCCGGCGGCCGAACAGGCGCTTGAGGACCATCATCAGCATCCGCCCGCCGTCGAGGGGCGGGAACGGCAGCGCGTTGACGAGCGCCAGGTTGGCCGAGAGGATCCCGGCCACGTAGAGCGTCATGACCGGTCCCTGGCCCCAGAACACGATCCCGATCTGCTGGGCGATGCCGATCGGCCCGCTTACGCCCGCCGGCGGCGCCGTCGGGTTCGTCACGAACGACCCGACGACCGTGGCGAGGCCGTCGAGGATGAGCCTGAACCAGTTGACCGTCTCCTGGGCCGCGATTCCGGCCGCCGTGACCGGGTCGTGCTGCGTGTAGCCGCCGTAGAAGTAGGCCTCGTAGGGCGCCTCGGCGCTCGGGGGGATCCCGAGCGGGCCGGTGTCCGCGTCAACCTCCGACCTCGGCCGGAGGGTGACGGTCACCTCGTGGAACTGGCCGTCCTGACGCTCGATCCCGAGCACGACGGTCTCGCCGGCGCGCGCCCTGAGGTCGGTGATCTGGTCGGTCTGGCCGACGTACCGCCCGAACAGCTCGTACCTCTTGCCGTCGATCGAGACGATCGCGTCGCCCGGCTGAAGGCCGGCTCTCGCGGCGGGCGAGCCGGGCTCGACCGCGTGGAACCGGAGTGCGAACAGCGGTGTCGCGAGCCAGGCGACGAAGAGGAAGATGACGAGCGCCAGGGCGAGGTTCATCGCGACGCCGGCGAGGAGGATCACGAGGCGCGTCCGGAGCGGCGCGTTGACGAACGACCGCGGGTCGTCGCCCTCGTCGCCGTCCTCGCCCTCGAGCTTCACGAAGCCGCCGATCGGCAGCCAGTTGAGCGTGTAGAGCGTCTCCCCCGAGGAGCGCAGGACCTTGGCCCGGGGCGGGAAGCCGACCCCGAACTCGAGGACGCGCACGCCGGCCATCCGGGCCGTCACGAAGTGGCCGAGCTCGTGGATGACCACGAGCGTCCCGAGGATCAGGAGGAACAGGACGATCGTGACGCCGTTCTGGAACAGGTCCATCAGGCTCCCCTCCCGACAGGACCGGCGGCGAAGGCCCGGCGGACCTCGTCGTCGATCGCGACGAGCTCGTCGACGCTCGGCTCCTGGCCGCCGGCGTCCCCGAACCGCTCGACGGCCGCGCCGAGGAGGGCGGGAATGCCGGGGAAGTCGAGGCTCCCGTCGAGGAAGCGGGCGACCGCCACCTCGTCGGCGGCGATCAGGGCGGCACTGGCGCGCGAGCCGACCTGCCCCGCCTCTCGCGCGATCCGGAGGGCAGGAAAGCGCGCCTCGTCGGGCGCCCGGAAGTCGAGCCGGCCGATCGAGACGAGATCCGGCGCCGCGGCGGGCGATGGTCGGCGGTTCGGGTAGCTCAGCGCGTACTGGATCGGGAGTCTCATGTCCGGGGTGCCCAGCTGGGCCTTGAGGGAGCCGTCGACGAACCGGACGGCCGAGTGGACGACGCTCTGCGGGTGGATCACCACCTCGATCGCCTCGTACGGCACATCGTACAGCCAGTGCGCCTCGATGATCTCCAGGCCCTTGTTCGCGAGCGTCGCGGAGTCGATCGTGATCTTCGCGCCCATCCGCCAGGTCGGGTGGCGAAGGGCCATCTCCGGAGTGACCCGGGCGAGGTCCGCGGGCTCGTCGAGGAAGGGGCCGCCGGAGGCCGTCAGAAGGAGCGCCTCGACCCCGTCCCTCCCCTCTCCCACGAGGCACTGCCAGATCGCCGAGTGCTCCGAGTCGATCGGACGGAGCCAGGCGAGGGGCGCGGCCTGCGGGTCCATCGGGTTCGCCTCGAACGTGCGAGCCGCCAGGCGGCGAGCGACCGGCATCACCAAGTGGCCGCCCGCGACGAGGGTCTCCTTGTTGGCGGTCGCCACGATCTTGCCGGCGGCCAGCGCGGCCAGGACGGAGCGCAGGCTGACGATCCCGCCGGTGCCGACGACGACGAGATCCACGTCGTCGCGGGTGGCGAGCCGCTCGAGGGCGTCGTCGCCGGCCTCGACTGTCGTTCCCGGCGGGAGGTCCAGTCCAGCTGTCGATCCCTCGGCGAGCGCGACTGCGGCCGGGCGAAGGAGCGCGGCCTGCTCTGCCAGGCCTTGGCCGTCCCGCCGGGCGGCGAGGGCGACGACGCGGAGGACGGACGGGTGGGCGGCGAGGACGTCGACCGCCTGACGGCCGATCGAGCCGGTCGAGCCGAGCACGGCCACCCCGAGCGGCGGCCGGGCCTCTCCCGAGGCCGGATCAGGAGACGGCGACGACGACATACAGGGTGACGACAGGGGCGGCGAACAGGAACGAGTCGATCCGGTCGAGGATTCCGCCGTGGCCGGGGATCAACGAGCCGCTGTCCTTCGCGCCGGCCGCGCGCTTGAGGAGCGACTCGGCCAGGTCGCCGGCCTGGGCGGCGAGGCCGATGAGCGGCCCGAGGACGAGCCCGGCGAGCGGGTCCTCCCGGAGGCCGGCCAGCATCGCCGCCGTCACGAGGGTCGCGACGACGAGGCCGCCGATGAGCCCCGCGTAGGTCTTCGACGGCGACACGTGCCGGAGGAAGCGGGGCCCGCCGATCCGCCGGCCGACGAAGTACGCGCCGGTGTCGTACGCCCACACGCCGAGGAGCAGGAGGAGGATCCAGCCACGCTCCGCTCCGAGACCCGCGAGGGGCGCGTCCGCCGGCAGGGCCGGCGCCGCGTGGCCGAGGCGGACGACGAAGCCCAACAGCGCGACGTACAGGGCGCCGAACACGGTCGTCATCCAGGTAGCCACGGCGTCCCGCGGGTCGGGCAGCGCGAAGACCCCGAGCGCGATGACGATCATGCCGACCGCCCCGAGCAGGAGACCGCTCCCGGCGACCAGCTGCGGCGCGGCCGCGTCCGCGACGATCGCGACCGCCAGCAGCGTGCCGAGGGTCGGGAGCGATGGATGGCCGGCGGCGCGGAGGAGCCGGTAGGCCTCGATCGCCGCGAGCCCCGTCGCGAGCGCGACGACCGCCACGATCCAGGGCCCGCCCAGCACCAGCGCGACGATGAGCGGCGGGACGAGGAGGGCCGCGCTGAGCACCCGCTCGCGGAGCACGGCGGCGGGCCCGGCCGTCAGCGCCCGAAGCGGCGCGTGCGGCGGGCGAACTCGAGGACGGCGGCGTCGAAGGCGTCCGGTCCGAAGTCCGGCCAGAGGACCTCGCACGAGTAGAACTCGGCATAGGCCGACTGCCAGATGAGGAAGTTCGAGAGGCGCTGCTCCCCGCCGGTCCGGATGACCAGGTCCGGATCCGGCAGGCCGGCCGTGTAGAGCGCTCCGGCGATCGCGTCCTCGTCGATCGCGTCGGGGGCGATCCCGCCGGCGACGAGCTTGCGGACCGCGTCGACCAGCTCCGTCCGGCCCGCGTAATTGAACGCGATGTTCAGGAGGAGCCGTTCCCCGCCGGCCGTCTCGTCGAGCGCCTCGCCGATCGATCGGCGGGTCTCGGCCGGCAGCTCGTCCATCCGGCCCAGGAGGCGGACCTGGACGCCCTGCGCCTTGAGCTCGGCCGTCTCGCTCCGGATCGCCTGCTCGAGGAGCTCGAACAGCCCGCGCACCTCGTCGTCCGAGCGGGCCCAGTTCTCACGGCTGAACGCATAGAGGGAGAGGACCGGGACGCCGCGCCGGACGACATGACGGAGAACCGTCCGGATCGTCTCGACGCCTGCGCTGTGGCCCTCCAGCTCGGTCAGGCCCCGGCTTCGGGCCCAGCGCCGGTTGCCGTCCATGATGATCGCCACGTGCCGGGGCAGCTCGGCGAGCGGAACGAGAAGCTCCACCTCGCGCTCGGTAGTCGGCGCGTCGGCCGTGGCAGGGTCGCGGGACGGGACGTGCGCGGTCGGGGGCGCGTCGGTGGGTCGAGCGAGCGGTACCCGGCCCACTAGACCTCGAGGACCTCCTGTTCCTTCACCCCGCCGAGGCGGTCGACGTCGCCGACGAACCGGTCGGTCGTCTTCTGCAGCGCCTCGTGCTGGCGGTGCGCCTCATCGGTCCCGACCGTGCCGTCGCGCTCCTCCTTCTTCAGCAAGTCGGCGGCCTCGCGGCGGAGGTTGCGGATCTCGACCCGGGCCTCTTCCATCCGCTTGTGGACGACCCGTACGAGCTCCCTGCGACGTTCCTCGGTCAAGGCGGGGATGTTCAGCCGGACGACCGTGCCGTCGACGTTCGGCTGGAGCCCGATCTCGCTCTTGAGGATCGCCTTCTCGATCGCCCCGAGGACGCTCCTGTCCCACGGCTGGATGACGATCTGGTGCGCCTCGGGCACGCTGATCCCGGCCAGCTGGTTGAGCGGCGTCTCGGTCCCGTAGTAGTCGACGAGGATCCGCTCGACGAGCGTCGTCGACGCCCGGCCAGTCCGGATCGCCTGGAAGTCGCGCTGCATGACGTCGACCGCGCGGGCCATCTTGTGCTCGGCGCCGGCGAGGACTTCGGTGCTCATGCGCGCACACCTTCCACCGGCGTCGCCGAGATCAACGTGCCGACCGGCTCGCCCCGGGCGACGCGGGTGATGTTGTCGGGCCGGTTGAGGTCGAAGACGACGATCGGGAGGTCGTTCTCCATGCACAGCGAGACGGCCGTCGAGTCGAGGACCTTGAGCTGGTCGCGCAGCAGATCGGCGTATTCCAGCTGGTCGTATCGCCGGGCATTCGGCTCCTTGAGCGGGTCGGCGTCGTACACGCCGTCGACCTTCGTCGCCTTGAGGAGGACCTCCGCGCCGATCTCCACGGCGCGCAGGGCGGCGGCCGTGTCCGTCGTGAAGTACGGGTTGCCGGTGCCGGCCACGAAGAGCGTCACCCGACCCTTCTCGAGATGGCGGACAGCGCGGCGGCGAATGTACGGCTCGGCGACCTCGTTCATCGCGATCGCGCTCATCACCCGGGTGGGGATGCCCGCCCGTTCGAGCGCGTCCTGGAGGGCGAGGCCGTTCATGACCGTCGCGAGCATGCCGATGTAGTCGCCGGTGGCCCGGTCCATCCCGCTCGCCGCGGCCGCGAGGCCCCGGAAGATGTTCCCGCCGCCGACGACGATCCCGACCTGGACTCCGAGGCGGTGAACCTCCGCGACCTGGCCGGCGACGAACGCACAGAAGGCCGGGTCGACGCCGTACTGGCGGTTGCCGAGGAGGGCCTCACCGGACAGCTTGAGCAGGATCCGCCTGTAGCGGAGGTTTCCGCCCCTGCCGGTGGCTCCCGGCCGGCCGTCGCTCACAGCTCCTCCCCGAGCGCGTAACGGACGAACCTGCGGACGCGGATGTTCTCGCCGATCGTGGCGATCGCGTTCGTGATGAGGTCGCGGACGGTCAGATTGGTGTCGCGGAACGGCTGCTCGAGGAGAACGACCTCCTTCAGCCACCGCTTGACGTGCGCCTCGACGTCGTCGCGTGTCCGCGCGTCTCCGGCCAGCTCCTCCCGCCTCGCTGCGAGGGCCTCGTCCGGGACGTCCTCCAGCGCCACCCAGCGCGGGGCGAGCCCGGCCACCTGGACGGCGAGGTCGCGGACGAGCTTCTGGAAGTCCTCGTTGCGGGCGACGAAGTCCGTCTCGCAGTTGACCTCGATCAGCACTCCCACCCGGCCGCCGGTGTGGATGTAGCTCGAGATGAGTCCCTCGCGCGCTTCGCGGCCGGCGCGCTTGGCGGCCGAGGCCACGCCCCGCTCGCGCAGGATGGCGACGGCCTTGTCGAGGTCGCCGCTGGCCTCCTCGAGAGCGCGCTTGCAGTCCATGAAGCCGGCCCCGGTCCGCTCGCGCAGCTCCTTGACCTTCGCGGCCGAGATGTCAGCCATCACCATTCCGTTCGTTGCTCCTGTTCCGTCCGGGCGCCTTCAGCCGGCACCGGTTTCGGTCTCCTCGGCCTTCTC
>Ga0326597_10007425_pt1 | contig 14923 bp, 11 predicted proteins | sample RVTome_12_FD_203789 | JGI IMG/M metagenome (GOLD analysis project Ga0326597, IMG submission 203789) | Soil microbial communities from uranium-contaminated site in the Upper Colorado River Basin, Wyoming, United States - RVT100D185 | ecosystem: Environmental > Terrestrial > Soil > Contaminated >... | reverse complement strand
GGATCTTGTCGAACGCCTTCCGATCGATCACCGCGCCCATGAAGTTGCGGAAGTCGGCCGGATCGCCCACCCGGATGCGCTCGAGCATCGCGAGCACGCGATCACGCACGCCCGGCCAGATCGCGTCCGGCACGTAGGCACGGGAGGCGGCGGAGCATTTCTGGCCCTGGTACTCGTAAGCGCCGCGGACGATCGCGGCGGCGAGCGCATCGGGGTCGGCGCTCGCATGGGCGAGGATGAAGTCCTTGCCCCCCGTCTCGCCCACGAGGCGCGGGTAGTCGGCGTACTGTCTCAGGTTCTTGGCGACCGTGTCCCACAAGGACTGGAATACCTCGGTGGAGCCGGTGAAATGAATGCCCCCCAAGTGCCGGTCGGCCAGCAGGCCCGCGCTGATCTGCGACGCCGGCCCCGGCAGGAAGTTGATCACCCCCGGGGGCAGCCCTGCTTCCTCGAGCAGCTTCATCAGGAAGTAATTCGAGTACACCGCGGTGCCGGCGGGCTTCCATACGACGGTCGTGCCCATGAGCGCGGGTGCCGAAGAGAGGTTGCCGCCGATCGAGGTGAAGTTGAAGGGGCTAATGGCGTAGACGAACCCCTCGAGCGGCCGGTAGTCCAGCAGGTTCCACGCGCCGGGCGCCGACAGCGGCTGCTCGGCATGGATCCGTTCGGCGAAGTGCGCGTTGAAACGGAAGAAGTCGATCAATTCACACGAGGCGTCGATCTCCGCCTGATGCGACGTCTTGCTCTGGCCCAGCATCGTCGCGGCGTTGACGCTCGCCCGATGCTTGCCGGCGAGCAGGTCCGCCGCTTTGAGGAACACCGCCGCCCGCTGCTCGAGCGTCCAACCCGCCCACTCCTGCCACGCGGCGCGCGCCGCCGCAATGGCGGCCGCGATTTCCTTCGGCCCGGCCTGGTGCACCTTGGCCAGCACGTGCTGGTGACAGTGCGGCATGACCGCAGCCACCGTCTTGCCGGTACGGATCTCCTGGCCGCCCACGATCACCGGGATCTCGATCGGGCGGGCGCTCAGGTCGCGGAGCGCGCGTTTCAGTTCGTCGCGCTCTGGGGTGCCCGGCGCGTGGGAGCGGACGGGCTCATTGACGGGGACGGGGATCTTGGACATGGCCGGAATCTAACAGAGTGCTGAAAACGAGAGGGGCGATGCACGGGACGGCGGCGGTGGCCGAGTGGAGCGGGCGTCGGACGCGTTGGACGCGGACGAAACCCCAGGGCCGGCTCTACTTATGAGTGACGGGGTGGCATCGGGGAACGCCCGTTTGTTTAGAAAGGTGTCATGACCATCGACCCGCAGACGCGCATCGGCCACGTCCACCTCACCGTCTCGGACCTGGACCGCGCGCTCGCCTTCTACCGGGATGTGCTGGGGTTCGAGGTCACGTCCCGGTATGGGAGCGAGGCCGTATTCCTATCGGCGGGAGGCTACCACCATCACGTCGGCCTGAACACGTGGGCGGGCCGCGGCGCTCCCCGACCGGCCCGCGGGACCACGGGCCTGTACCACTTCGCCATCCTGTTTCCGGACCGAAGGGCGCTGGCCGCCGCGGTGCGGCGCGTGCTCGAGCACGGCATCCCGCTTGATGGCGCATCCGACCACGGTGTGAGCGAGGCGATCTACCTGCGCGATCCCGACGGCAACGGCATCGAGCTGTATTGCGACCGGCCGCAAACCGAGTGGCCGCGTGGCCCGGACGGATCACTCGTCATGCACACGCGGCCGCTGGACGTGCAGGATCTGCTCGAATCGAACTGAAGCCATCAGCCGTCAGCCGTCAACCGTCAGCCGTCAGCAACTTACGAAGCTGACGGCTGAACGCTGACGGCTGAAGACTCTACTCACCGTCTCCCTTTCACCATCAGGCTATCCGAGATCTTCCCCGCCGCCATCGGCTGCACCGGGCGCTTCGGGCCTCGGGCAATTATCGCATCCAGGTTGGCGAGCTCGAACGCGCTGACCGCCATCACCGTGGACGCCTGCCGCAGGTCCCAGTCGATCGCCTTGTCCCAGGTGTCGGACTGGGAGTGATGCGTGTGGTTATAGCCGCGCGTGATCTGGTTGAAGTTGAAGCCCGGCACCCCGTAGGGCAGGAACGAGAGGTGGTCGGTGCCGCCCTTCATGGCGTCCGTCACGGTGTCCGCGTTGAGCGCGCGCACCGGAGCCAGCAGCGCACGCCACAGGCCGAAGAGATCCGGGCGGCCCTGCAGCGCCTGACCCGTGATCGCCCCCACGCCGTTATCGAGCACGATCACCGCCTGCATCGAGTCGGCTTCGGCCGCGTGCGCCTCGGCGTACTTGCGCGAGCCGATCAGCCCCTGCTCCTCACCGGTGAACAGGACAAAGCGGATGGTTCGCTTGGGCTTGAGCCCCGCGCGCATGATGATCCGAGCCGCCTCGAGGGTCGCGATCGACCCGGTCCCGTTGTCCGAGGCGCCAGTGCCCAGGTCCCAGGAATCGAGGTGCGCACCGACGATCACCACCTGGCCCGGATGCTCGCTGCCGGGAATCTCGGCCACCGTGTTCCACTGCGGGACCGAGTCGGTCGTCAGGGTGTTGCTGAGACTCGCCTCGAGCTGCGGCACGACGCCGGCCTGGACCAGCCGGTCGAACAGCGCGTAGTCCTCGTGGGCGACGACGATCCGCGGCAGCGGGGCCATGCTGTTGGGAGAACCGCTCATGTTGAGCAGCCCCTGTTCCTTCCCGCCGTCGAGCAGGGTTCCCAGCGCGCCCCGGTTGCGGAGAATGTAGGGAAGATCCCGCTGGAACTGCTGCCGCTGCGCCCGCTGCGCCGAGTCGAGACCCGGCTGAGCGGCGAACAGGTTGCGGAAGAAATCGCGTTGCCGCTGCGAGTCGGCGGTGGTCATGGGCGGGCCGTCGTTGTTCCAGACCATGGTAGGTGGCGCGAGCATCACCCACGCCCCTTTCACCCGGGCGCCGTTCGCCGCCAGGCTCTCCGGCCGGCTTGCGTCGATGCGCACCACAGGGCCGCGGACGGGTTTTCCACCCGTGCCCGGCGACCAGGCCCAGCTCGCAGCCACTACGTCGTGTGCTCGCGGGGCGACGAGGCGCGCCCTCATCGGGCCGCGCGTCCAGGTGCCGCCGAAATTCCATTGCTCCAGATGGGCGGCCAGCCCGTAGTCCTGGAAGCGGCGCATCGTCCACTCGTTGGCCTGCCGGGCTGCGGGAGAACCCGTAAGCCGGGGGCCGATGACGTCGGTCAGATAAGCCAGGTTCTTCATCGCTTCGGACCGGTTCATCCCCTCATCGATGAGGGCACCGACCCCGGCGGTGTCCACGGTCGGCTGTTGGGACCGGAGCGTGCCGATCCCCAGCACCACCCCCAATACGACACCGACGCCTATTCGTACGATTCGCATACGCCTCCCTCGAAGCAAATGGTTGGTGGGAACTATCCCTCCGTTGTGAAGAAGGGCGGCAACGCGCCGCGCTGCAGCGGGATCGGGAGCGACACGGTGAATGTGGTGCCCACCCCTTCGGTGGATTTCACGGCCACCGTCCCGCCGAACACTTCCTGTGCCACCTTGCGCACCACGGTCAGCCCCGCGCCGCCCTCGCCAGCCGCCTTCGTGGTGAACCCGCCCTCGAACACTCGGTCGACGAGGTACGCAGGAATGCCCACGCCGCGGTCGGTCACCGACAGACGCAGCGCGTCACCCTCGCGATCGAGCCGTACCGTAATCGGCCCGGGACGGCCGCTCGAGGCTTCCGCCGCGTTACGCACCAGGTTGATCAGCAGCTCGTACAACAGGTTCGGGTCCCCGCTCAGGTGAACGGTCTCGAGCGCCGTCGCCAGCTCGACGTCGATGCCGCGCTGGCGCAGCACCCGCCCCTCGAGCGCTACGACGGAGCGAGCCACCCGGACGGCGTCGAAGCGCTCGCGCCCGCCGATCGCCCCGCGCGCGCGGTCCTGCACCGCCTGCAGGAAGTCGAACGCGCGGCTCAGCGCCTCGAGCACCTCGCCGAGCTCCTCCAGCAGCTCGAGGCGTCGTGCGACCGGAAGGTCCTCCATCCGGCCCATCGATTCCATGGTCAGCTGCAGCCCGGCCTGCGCCGCACTGAGCGGATTCTTCGCCTCATGCGCGATCACCGAAGGAAGGGTGAGCAGGTCCCGGAGTGGATCGACTGAGATCGACGGCGGGCGGCCCGCCTCGGCCGTCTCGCGGCGGTCGGAGAGCCCGAGGCACAGACCGGCGAGCTCCAGGGTGAGCCGCGTCGGGCTGCGGCGCTCCTTGCCGTCCGGCGGGCCGGAGGCGGGCCGCAGGCGCACCGGGGCGATGATCCACGGACCGTCGTGGGCGAGCCGACATCCCACGAAACGGCTGCCGCTGCGAATCGGAACACCCCAGTGCTTCAGGGTGGCGTCGACATCGATGCTGGTAAAATGATGCCGGGGATTGGGATCACTCGTGCCCCGGGGGATCATGGTCGGCCCGTCGGCGACCTCCCAGAGCGTCACCGGCCGGCCGTCGAGCGCCACGCTCGCCTGCCTCAGGATCTCCCCGGCACCTCCCCGAAAGTTCGCCGTTGCCACCCCCGGTGCCCCCCCTCTCGGGAATCCGCATAGCCCCTGAAAACGCGCACCTAAAGTAGCAACTCTGGCCTATAAAGGGTACAATCTTCACCACTTCCAACGCGGAGTTGACCCCATGCCTACGCATCGTCCATCCGTCCGTTGGCTCCTGGGCGCCGCCGTCCTCGCGGCAGGCTGTGGAGGCGGTGGCGGCGGCGGCGGTGGCCCTGGCCCCGGCCGCACCCTGGCTGTCAGCGCCGGCGACAACCAGATCGGCAACGCCGGCACCGCCTTGGCCAACCCTCTGGCCGTCGCCGTCCGAGAGGCCACGACCAACAACCCGGTGCAAGGGGTGACGATCAATTGGGCGCTCGGCCTGGGCGGCGGCTCGGTGACCGCGTCGAGCACCACCGACGCCTCCGGCATCGCCACCGCCACCCGGACACTCGGCGCCGACTCCGTGGTTCAGACAACGACCGCGAGCGGGAGCGGGCTCTCGGGCTCGCCCGTGGCGTTCAGCGCGACGAGCCGGATCCAGGGGGCCACGCAGATGCAGCTGAGCGCCGGCAACACGCAGACCGACACGATCGGCGCGACGCTCGGCGCGGCCTACGCGGTGCTGGTGCGTAACGAGACGAGCACGCCCGTCGTCGGGGTGACGGTGAACTGGAGCGCGGCCGGCGGCGGCTCGGTGTCCGCCCCGACCAGCGTGACCAACGCGAGCGGTATCGCCACGGTCAACCGGATCCTCGGCACCGCCGTCGGCACGCACACCGCGCAGGCCCGGGTCACCGGCCTCAACGGCAACCCGGTGAGCTTCACCGCCACCGCAACGGCGGGGGAGCCGACGCTGATTGAGAAGACGGCGGAGCCGGCGGCCGGGGTGATCAACGCGAACGTGACCTATACCGTGACGGCGCGCGACCGGGCCAACAACCCGAAGTCCGGGGTCACGATCGACTGGGCCGTGACGGGTGGCGGTGGGACGATTGCCCCACTCCAGAACTCAACGGGCGCGAGCGGGGAGGCCAGCGCCACGCGGACGCTGAGCGGCACGGCAGGGCCCCACACGGCGACGGCCATCGCCGACACCACTTCGGATACCCTCACGTTCGCCACCAACGCGACGACGGCGCCCCTCGCCGAGAACGTCACGGTGAGCAACAACTTTTTCAATCCAGCGGCCGTGACGATTGCAGCCACTGGGACGGTGACTTGGAACTGGAACTCGGGCGGGGTCGCTCACAATGTGACGTTTGAGGATAACGTGAACAACTCGACCACGAAGAATACCGGCTCCCACTCGCGCACCTTTGCCGGGCCAGCAGGGACGATCCGCTACCGCTGCACGATCCACTCCTCGGACTTCGACGCCGGGATGGTCGGCACCGTGACCGTGCAATAGGACGCGAGTACCGTCTTCATTTTCGCGACGCCAAGTTGCAAGTTATCACCCGCAACTTGGCGTCACTTTTCCTGATCCCGGCAGGAGTCGGTCTCATGCGGCTGCTCATGGTGCTGTCTCTGTTCACCTTTCCCGTCCTACAGGCCCAGCAACCCCCGATCCGCGGCTTCCCGCGCGACCAGGTGGCCGCCGAGCAGCGCCGCGAGGCGCTGGCGCGCGCCGTGCCGAGCCGCGATACCCTGCGCACGCTTGTCCGGTTGCTGTCGGCGGTCCCGCACGAAGCCGGAACGGAGCGTTCGCACCATGTGGCGGAGCTGCTGCTGGCGCGGTTTCGGGCGCTCGGCTTGGATGCACGCATCGAGCAATTCGAGGCGCTGATGCCGCGTCCGGTGTCGCGCACGCTGGAGCTCGTGGCGCCGGAGCGGTTTTCCGCGTCGTTGCGCGAGCCCCCGGTCCCCCAGGATCCCACCACCGGCCAGCCCGACCAGCTGCCGACGTTCAACGCCTATTCGGCCGATGGCGACGTGACCGGTCAGCTCGTGTACGTGAACTACGGCCGACCCGAGGACTACCGGGTGCTCGACAGCCTGGGCATCGGCGTGCAGGGCAAGATCGTGATCGCCCGTTACGGAGGGTCGTGGCGCGGCATCAAGCCGAAGGTGGCGGCGGAGCACGGGGCGATCGGCTGCCTCATCTACTCCGATCCACGCGACGACGGCTTCTTTGTGGACGAGCCCTACCCCACGGGCCCGATGCGTCCGGCGGGCGGGGTGCAGCGCGGCAGCGTGATGGACATGCCGCTCCACCCGGGCGACCCCCTGACTCCGGGGTGGGCGTCGGTCCCCGGCGCGCGGCGACTCGCGCCGGCCGAGGCGCGGACGCTCGTCAAGATCCCGGTGTTGCCGATCGGCCACGGCGATGCGCTGCCGCTGCTGCGGGCGATGACGGGGCCGGTCGCGCCCGAATCGTGGCGCGGCTCGCTCCCCATTACCTACCATCTAGGCCCCGGTCCTGCGACGGCGCATCTCGCGCTGACCTTCGAGTGGCGCACCCGTCCGCTGTACAACGTGATCGCCACGATCCCCGGCTCGGTCTGGCCCGACCAGTGGGTGATCTACGGAAACCACCACGACGCATGGGTGAACGGCGCGCAGGATCCGATCTCCGGCCAGGCCGCCCTCGGCGAGGCGGCGCGGGCGGTTGCCGCGCTCTTGAAGACGGGGTGGCGCCCGGCCCGCACTATCGTATTCGCCGCTTGGGACGGCGAGGAGTGGGGACTGCTCGGCTCCACCGAATGGGCCGAGGCGCACGCCGACGAGCTGCGGGCCAAGGCGGTCGTCTACTACAACTCCGACTCCAACAGCGCGGGATGGATCGACGTCGAAGGGTCGCATGCGCTGGAGCAGTTCGCGACCGAGGTCGCGCGCGACATCACCGATCCCCAGAGCGGTCACAGCGTGCTCGCCGCGTCGCTCACGCATCAGCGGGAGCAGCGCGGGCCGAAGGACACTACCTCGGACACCACCTTCACGATCGGCGCGCTGGGCTCGGGCTCGGACTACACCGCCTTTCTCGATCACCTGGGCCTTCCGTCCCTGAACATCGGCTACGGCGGCGCGGCGCGCAGCGGGATCTATCACTCGATCTACGACACCTACACCTTCTACGAGCGGTTCCTCGACACCGGCTACGTGTACGCGGTGACCGAGGCGCAGACCCTGGCCACCGCGATCCTCCGGATGGCGGACGCCCCGGTGCTGCCGTTCGAGTTCCGCGCTCCGGCGCGCACGTTCCGCCGGTATGTCGACCAGCTGGCGCGCCTCGCGGAGGAGCACGACACCACGAAGGGCCTCGACCTCACGGCGCTGCGGGCCGCCCTCGACCGGTTGGACAGCGCCGCCGCGGCCTGGGAGCGCGCCAGCGCGGGAATCGACGGCCTCGCCGCGACGCGCCCGCGGCGACCGGCGCTCGCCGCGGTGAACCGCATGCTCGCCGCGAGCGAGCAGGTCCTCACCGACTCCGCTGGGCTGCCGCGCCGGCCGTGGTTCCGGCACCTCGTGTACGCCCCGGGCGCCTACACCGGTTACGGCGTGAAGACGTTTCCCGGGGTCCGCGAGGCGCTCGAGCTGCGGCGCCCGGCGGAAGCTCAGGCGGAGGCGGCCCGGTTGGCGGCGGCGCTCGTGCGCTATGCCGACGCGGTCCGGCGCGCGACGGAGGCACTCGCCGCGGCGTTGCGGTGACGCCGGGCCCGTATTGACACCTCTGCGGGCGCCGGGTACCGTGGGTCGACCACCAAACCGAAACCAAGGCTGCCTGACATGAGCACTCCCGAGCCGCCGCGCCCGTCGATGCCCCGGTCCTCCTTCGCGATCGCGATGAAGGACTACACGTTCATCCGTCCGGGCGTCGCGGTTTCGATCAGCGCCGCCACGCTCGTGGCCGCGCTGGTGATCGGCGCCCTGCTCATCAAGTCCCTGGTCGGCGCGTCGGGCACGGTGAGCCGCGGCGCGCGCACCAGCGAGACGCTGCACCGCTACAGCGCCCGCTACGAGGTGTGGCGCTCGATGGCGACCAGCGCCGACCCGATGTACCAGCAGCCCGACGCGGTGGCCGAGCGGGACAGCCTCCGTGCCAGCCTCCAGTCGGAGCTCTCGCGCTTCAGCAACACGTTGGATTCACCGCAGGAAAAGGATCTCGTCCAACAGATCCTCGAGGGACTCGCGTCGGTCGACCCCCAGACCACCAACAAGGCGCGCCAGGCGATGATCGTGTTGCTGGCCCGGCAGGACGACGCGCTGTTCGACGCCGCCGAAACCTCGCAGCGGGGAGTGCTGTTCGCGGCGGTGCTGCTCGCCCTCACGATTCTGGCCGCCGGCCTGCTCATCGTCCCGATGGCGTGGCTGTACGTCCGCTACAAGCGCGGCGCGGCGATCGAAGTGAAGCTGTAGTGCCCGGCGCCGCCGCGGCCTTCCCCCCGGCGTCCAAGGTCTTCGACGGCCCGCGCGACCGGGAGCGGCAGCACACGGTCGTCGTTCCCGATCACGATGACCTCGCCACGCTGCTCGCTGACCGCATCGTCGCAACGATCCGGCGCGACACGGCCGCCAAGGGGCGCTGCGTGCTCGGCCTCGCCACCGGCAGCACCCCGCTCGGTGTCTACCGCGAGCTGATCCGCCGCCACCACGCGGGCGAGGTGGACTTCGCTCGCGTCGTCACGTTCAACCTCGACGAGTACTACCCGATGTCGCCCGAGAGCCCGCACAGCTACCGGCGCTATATGTGGGAAAACTTCTTCGACGAGGTGAATCTCCGGCCGGACCACGTGCACATCCCGGTGGGGGATATGCCGCGCGAGCGCCTGGCCGAAGCCTGCGCGGCGTACGAGCGCGCCATCGCCGACGCAGGCGGGATCGACTTCCAGCTGCTCGGCATCGGCCAGAGCGGTCACATCGGCTTCAACGAGCCCGGGTCGGCCGCCGATTCACGCACCAGGCTGGTGACGCTGGACACTCTCACGCGGCGCACCGCGGCGGCCGACTTCTTCGGCGAGGACAACGTGCCGCGTGAGGCGATCACGATGGGCGTGGCCACCATCCTCGAGGCGCGCGAGATCGCGCTCGTCGCCACCGGGGAGCACAAGGCGTCGATCGTCCGGCGCGCGGTCGAGGGGGACCCTTCCCCCGACGTCGCCGCGACGTATCTCCAGAGTCACCCCAACGCGACCGTCTACCTCGACCTCGCCGCCGCCGCGGAGTTGACCCGCATCTGGACGCCGTGGCTGCTGGGCCCGGTGGAGTGGACTCCCACGATGACCGAGCGCGCGGTGGTGTGGCTGGCCGAGCGCACCGGGAAAGCGATCCTCAAGCTCACGGCAGGCGACTACACCGAGCACCACCTGAGCCCGCTGCTGGCGAAGGCAGGCGCGCCCGGACCGATCAACGGCGACGTGTTCAACCGGCTGCGTGACCGGATCCGCGGGCGCCGCAAGCTCCCGGCTCGCCGGCGCGTCCTGGTGTTCTCGCCGCATCCGGACGACGACGTGATCTCGATGGGCGGAATCCTGCGCAAGCTGTGGGAGAACGAAAACACGATCGTGGTCGCGTATATGACGAGCGGCAACATCGCCGTGTTCGACCACGACGTACGCCGGCACCTCGATTTCGCCGAGCGGGCCGCGACCCTGCTGGGCGCGGACTCCGCCGCCGTGGCCGGCCTGCGCCGGGCGGTGCTCGCCCACTTCGAGCGCAAGGAGCCGGGCGCCGTGGACCTCGCCGAGGTCCAGGAGCTGAAGCGTTTCATCCGGGAGTCGGAAGCGATCGCGGCGCTCGAGTCGGTCGGCCTGCCCGCCTCCGCCGCGCGGTTCCTCAACCTGCCGTTCTACCGCACCGGTGAGGTCCGCAAGCGGCCGGTTGGGGACGAGGACGTGGGGCTGGTGCGGCGCCTGCTCGAGGACGTGCGCCCCGACTTCGTGTTCGTGGCGGGAGACCTCTCCGATCCCCACGGCACGCACCGCATGTGCAAGCTGGCCATCGTCCGGGCGCTCGACGGCTACACCGCCACCTCGCCGGAGGTGTGGCTGTACCGCGGCGCGTGGCAAGAGTGGGCGATCACCGAGGCGGACGTCCTGGTGCCGCTGTCCCAGGACGAGCTGCGGGCCAAGATCATGGCGATCTTCAAACACCAGTCGCAGAAGGACACGGCGCCGTTCCCCGGCGCGCACGACGACCGCGAGTTCTGGCAGCGCGTCGAGGCGCGCAACCTCGAGACGGCGGCGCGGGCCGACCGGCTTGGCCTGCCTGAGTACTTCGCGATGGAGGCATACCGCATCGAACGGTGACGCCACCTAACGCGTCGTCGCCCCCTCCGATGGTCCGCCGCTTCGGCCTGATTCACGCCACGGCGCTCAACATGACGAACATGATCGGGATCGGGCCGTTCATCACGATCCCGCTCCTCATGTCCGCGCTGGGCGGTCCGCAGGCGATGCTCGGCTGGCTCGTCGCTCTGGTGATCGTCATTTGCGACGGCATGGTCTGGAGCGAGCTTGGGGCGGCGATGCCGGGATCCGGTGGCTCGTTCGGGTATCTGCGCCAAGGCTATGGCGCGGAGAAGGTCGGCCGCCTGATGGGGTACTCGCGCGTGCCGTATGCGGCGGCGAAGGACGGCTACTTCTTCAAGGTGTTCGCGCGCCTCCATCCGTCCAAGGGGTTCCCAAACGTCTCGCTCGTCGTGCTTGGCGTCCTCTCGATCCTCGCCGGTTTTGTGTCGCTGGGCATGGTCATCGATGCGTTGATCACGACGCGGATTCTCGTGCAATTCATCGGGCAGATCGGCGCGGTGACGTTGCTGCGTCGGCGAGCGCCGGACCTGCCGAGGCCGTATCGGATGTGGCTCTATCCGCTGCCGAGCCTCGTCGCGCTGCTGGGATGGATCTTCATCTTTGCCACCACGCCGCCCGCGGTGATCGCGTTTGGACTGGGCGCGCTGCTACTGGGTGCCGTGTGTTTCGGAGCGTGGTCGTTGAAAGGGCGCACCTGGCCGTTCGAGGCACGACGCCCTCCCGCCGCACATGTGGCTTGAGACTCCGCGTCTCACGCTCCGAGCGTCCTCGCCCGAACAGCTTCTTGCCCTCATCGAGCAGCCGGAGCGCTTTGAGCACCTCATGGGCCTGCCTGCTGCTGAAGGCCTCCACGGTTTCTACGTATCGGATAATGTGTCGCCGCAGTGGCTCGCGGCGTTGCGGAATTCTGCCAGGCCAGACCCGTGGCGCCACGGCTTTTTCGTCGTCCATCAAGAGCACCGCTGCGTCATCGGGAGTGCGGGCTACAAAGGCGCCCCGGACTCCACCGGAATCGTGGAGATCGCGTACGGCATCGTGCCGACCTATGAGGGCCATGGGTACGCGACCGAGGCTGCGGCGGCCCTCGTGACGTTCGCCGTCGACCATGGAGCCAGCCTGGTGCGGGCGCACACTTTGCCTGAGGCAAACGCCTCGACGCGCGTGCTCCTGAAGTGCGGCTTTCATCACGTTGGCTCCGTCGTCGATCCGGAGGACGGGCCAGTGTGGCGGTGGGAACGGGGGCGGGAGCCCGTATGACGGGTTCTTCACGGTGGAGCATCGCCCCTCATACGTGCGCGCTCGCACTGGGCGCGTCGCTCGCGTGCGCGCCCAGCTCACCATCCACCGTGTCGATGTCAACCTGGATCCAGGTCTGGAGCGACGAATTCGATGGGGCGGCAGGTGCGCGCGTCGACAGCATGAAGTGGCGCCACGACACGGCGGACGGGTGCGCGGCAGGGAACTGCGGCTGGGGCAACAATGAGAAGGAGTACTATACCGACGCGCCGGAAAACATCGCGCTCAATGGACAGGGACAATTGCTGATCGTCGCCCGGCAGGCTCCCGCAGGGCTGACGTGTTACTACGGTCCGTGCCGGTACACCTCCGCCAAGATCATGACCCGCGGGAAGGTGGACGTCGCGCCCGGCCGTCGTGCGGGCCGTGTACGACCGCCACTTTCACGCCGCTGTCCACCACCGCTGGTAGCGACGCTAACCGGTCGTCGTTGTGGCACGTAATCGACCTGCGCGATGACGCGGCCTCCCTCCTTTCAGGCGTGTTTCACGCGACCTGGTTGCGTAGCGAACCGATGACCGCAATGCGAATCTCGGTCTCGTCTCCGACACTCAGTATCGCGTCTGGGTCCAGGTGAAACGGAACGGAAAAATATTGACGGGAGTACTTGAGGCGGAAGTGGTGAATCGCTCCGGCGAGAGCTGATGACTGATGACCGATGGCTGAAGGCTACCAAAAACCAAACCCGGCGCCGGTAGCTCGCCGGGTTGGCCGGTCGGGTGAGGTGGCCGTCACACCCCGCTCCACGACCGAAACTACTGCTGCGTCCAACCTGCCGCCGTCGCGCGGCGGCCTGTTGCATCCCACAGGGGGTCACGCGGGTTCCGGCTGGACGCCGATAATGTGACCGCGTTGCACGCCCGGCAGGTGGACGCCGTGCAAGCGGCGTGTCAGGAAACCGTGAAGCACTCACCGACCCCGCGTGGCTCGGTTACCATGAGAGGGCCATGAGGTTTCTGCCCAGCCGTCGGCGACCGCGTGCCGCGTACATCACGGCCCTGCTCGTACTGGCGCTGGGCTTCGCGGTGGTCCTCGCGTTGCAGGCGTTCGGTGCGTCGCAGTATCAGAAGGCGCAGGCCGAACGCGTGCTGCGTGACTATTCCGCCTACGCCGCCGCCCGCTTCGCCGGCCGATCGATCCAGGGGCTCTACTACTATGCCTTCATGCCCACCCTGAAGGCGCTGGCCTACACGCGCGAACGCCTCGGCCGGCTGCCCACGCCGGCGCAGCTCAAACCCTCTGAGGACACGATGTCGCTCGCGTTCCGGCGGCGCGTGCGGTACACCTTCGAGCTCGATCTCACCAAGGGGGGGGTCACGTTTGCAGGCGCATCTCCGGAACCCGAATGGGGGCGCTGGCTCGCCGACACCGTCGCCGCCCAGGTGCGTCGCCTCCCGCCCAAGGAAGACCTGGCTGCGCTGATCGGCGGGCCGGGCGACGCGCGGGCCGTCGTGGTGTTCGGACTGCCGCACGACCCGATCGCGGCGCGCACCCGCGTGCTCGGTGTCGTGGCGGACCTCGAGGCGCTGCAACCCTATTTCGATTATGTAGCGGAAAGCTCCCCGTTGATCCCGGGCGTCCTCACCGGGGGCGTGGCCCTCGATTCCATCGGCTCCGTGATCGTGCGCGACGCGCGGGGAGTGGCCGTCTATCGGACGCCGCAGCAATACGTCTCCAGCATCAACGGCCACGATACCCTAGGGATCTACGTCGCCGGGCTCCAAGTGGAGGCGTCGCTGCGTCCCGACCTCGCCGGCCGGCTGGTGATCGGCGGGTTGCCGAAGTCGCGCCTCCCATTGCTGTTCACGTTGTTCGCCCTGACGGCCGGCCTCATCGTCATCGCGCTGTATCAGCTGCGCCGCGAGACCGAGCTGGCCGCGCTGCGAACCGATTTCGTTTCCGGCGTCTCGCACGAGCTCCGCACGCCGCTGGCGCAGATCCGCATGTTCGCGGAAACGCTGGTGCTGGGGCGGGTGCGTTCAGAGGAAGAGCGCCGTCGCTCGCTCGAGATCATCGACCAGGAAGCCCGCCGTCTTACCCACCTGGTCGAGAATCTGCTGCATTTCTCCCGCTCCGAGCGCCAGTCGCTGCGCGTGGCGCCCGCCGCGGCGGTGCTCGGTCCGCTGGTGCGCGCTGTGGTGGAGAGCTTCACGCCGCTGGCGGAGACGCGTGGGGTGCGGCTGCGCACGTCGCTGGCCGACGGCGTGGTGGGCTGCGTGGATGATGGCGCGTTACGCCAGATGCTCCTCAATCTGATCGATAACGCCGTGAAGTACGGTCCCGACGGCCAGACGGTGACCGTCGGAATTGATCCCCAGTCCGGCGATCATGCCCGCCTGTGGGTGCAGGACCAGGGGCCGGGCGTCCCTCCGGCGGACCGGGAGCGCATCTGGGATCAGTTCTGGCGGCTGGAGCGCGACCGCGGCTCGACGGTGGCGGGGACCGGGATCGGCTTGTCGGTGGTCCGCGAACTCGCCGCGCTGCACCGGGGGCGCGCCTGGGTGGAAGTGGCACCCGGCGGCGGCGCGCGATTCGTGATCGAGGTCCCGGCCGCGAGCGGCGTGACGCCGGCTCCGGCCGCTGCGCCCGGCCACGCGGAACCCGTCGTCCCGCGGGTGGATGCATGAAGCGCGTGCTCGTCATCGAAGACAACCGCGACCTCGCGTATGGCCTGCGCAACAATCTCGAGATCGAAGGCTACGAGGTCGAGGTCGCCGAGGACGGCCCCAGGGGCCTGGTGCGGGCCCGCGCCGGCCGACCCGACCTCATCATCCTCGACCTCATGCTGCCGGGCATGGACGGCTACCGGGTGCTGCGCGCGTTGCGTGAGGAGGG
>Ga0326597_10007424_pt1 | contig 14923 bp, 11 predicted proteins | sample RVTome_12_FD_203789 | JGI IMG/M metagenome (GOLD analysis project Ga0326597, IMG submission 203789) | Soil microbial communities from uranium-contaminated site in the Upper Colorado River Basin, Wyoming, United States - RVT100D185 | ecosystem: Environmental > Terrestrial > Soil > Contaminated >... | reverse complement strand
CGGCACCCTTCCTCGGTCGAGAATCGCGCCTCGAACTCGGCCACGGTATGCGGGAAATCCTCCACACTCGAAATCTACAGGTTGGGGCTAGCTGAGTCAAGTGGATACCCAGTAGAAGTCATACTCCGGCTTCTGCCCGAACGCGAGTGTGCACGCGAAGACTGTGGTTAAGAGGGATCTGACAAGATGTGGATAGGCCAATTGTCTCCTCCGCCGTTTCGACGAGCACACGGCTGCCCGGGGCACGAACCCGTCGCAGCGAGCCGAAGCAGTGTCGTATATGCTACTAACTGACCGGCAACAACTGCTCAGGCAGGTTCGTCGTTGACCGAGGCGGCTGTTTCTGGTTCAAGGGAGCGCGCCACGCAAACCTGGCTCGCCCGCCGACAAGTACCCTCAGACTGAGGTCCAGTTCTCGAACAAAGGAGTTGGAATCCATGAACCGCCGCCAGTTTCTCCATACCGCACTCTCCGTCCCGCTTGCCGCCGCATTCGCTCCACTCGAGCGCCTTACCGCCGCCGACCGGGGGAAGGTCAAGATCACGGGCATTTCGATGAAGCCCGTCTCCCGTCTCTCCCACACCCTGATCCGCATCGACACCGACGCCGGCGTTTCCGGCTTCGGCGAATCCGGTGTCAGCGGCAGCATGATGAAAGCCTGGCTCGAGCGCTACGGGCCGCTTCTCATCGGGGAGGATCCGCTCGCCATCCAGTGGCACTTCCACCGCATGTCCACCCTGATGCACCCCTACATGGCGCGCATCCCGGCGCTCAGCGGCATCGACATGGCGCTCTGGGATCTGGCCGGAAAGCTCGCCGGCCTACCCGTCTACCGGCTACTCGGCGGCCCCTTCCGCGAGCGGGTCACCATGTTCATCAATACCGAGCCACGGGACATGCTCGATACCAAGCAGGTCAAGGACTGGGCCGACCGTCTCCGCGCCGAGCCCCTGGGTTTCCAGGCGGTCAAGATGAACACCACCAGCCCCATCCAACGCCCCATGGGCCGCTACACCAGCACTCTCACGGCTCAGGACGTCCATAAGATCAAGTCTGGCTTTGAAAACGTGCGCCGGGAGCTCGGTCCCGAGTACGACATCATGGTTCACTGCCACAACGAATACGATCTCCCCAGCGCCATGGCCATTGCCCGGGCCGTCGAATCCATCGAGCCGAAGTGGTTTGAAGATCCTCTGCCCGTCCCCTTCTCCGACAGTTGGGTTGCTCTCAAGCGAGTCTGCCGCGTGCCGCTGCTTACCGGCGAAAAGCTCGAGATGCCCTCCGGCTTCGCGCCATTCCTTCAGAACCAGGTTGTCGATTTCATCTATCCCGACATTGCCTTCTGCGGAGGACTTACCGGCATCCTGAAAATCGCCACCATCGCCGAACTCTACCGGATCCCCGTCGCCACCCACAATGTCGGCGGCATCTTTCTGACCATGGCGTCGATTCATTTCGGCTTCTCGGTCCGCGACTTCCTGACCTCGGAGACACGCCTCGGCGGCCGCCAGACCATTCTCTCGATGGCCAAGAATCCACCAAAGGTCAGTGGAGGGAGCACCGCCCCGCCTGAGAATCCCGGTCTCGGTGTCGAACTCGACGACGCCGGGGTCCGCCAGTGGCAGGCGGAAGACGATCCAGCCGACTGGTTCTCGCCTTCGCTCCCCACCCCCCGCCGCCGTACGGCTGGGTAGCTAACTAAGCGCGTACGCGAGTACTTGAATCTCCAACCAGCTTCGCGGAGGAGTTGGCTAACCAACCCCTCGTACGGCGCTAACTTTGAACTGTCCTGAAACGGGCGGAGGAGATATCCCAATGACCAAGCTTCAGGATCTTCACCGGAAGTGGCTTAGGAGCAGGGAATATCAAAAAGCCCACAAAGAGCTCGCCTCGGAGTTCGAGCTGGCGCGCTGTCATCGAAGCGCATGAGGGCCGATCTCACCCGGGAGTAACTTGCCCTGGTTCAAGATCAGCTTCGAGCCAGCGTCCGCGCAGCGGTGACGTTCGGCCAGCGTCTACACCTCCAGCAATCCGCCCCGCACGAACGTACCCGCGAACTCGATGAAACCGTCGGCCGCGCCCTCGGCGGGAAAGATGCCGCCGTCGACGAAGAACTGGAAGTGCTCGCGCAGGGTCAGGCTTCCGTCGGCCCGAGCCAGCATCGCTCCGGCCCAACTCGGACAGCGGGCTCGCAGGAAGAACGGCGACATCACCTCGGCCGCGCAATCCGCCGTCACCCAGCGGCCGTCCTCGATCCGGTTGACCAGCTTCAGCCGCAAATCGGCCGGAGCCTTGGGACGGGCATCCCACAGCCCGTCGAGCCATCCAGGCGACAAAACCGCCATCTCCAGCGCGATGGCCGCCTCGACCCCGTCCGACCTGGTATCCTTGCCCATTTGCTTTCGAACTGTGAACACCGGCCGTGGTCCGGTAATCCGCTGGATTACAATGACGCACTTGGCCAGGTGCTCGATCTCCAGCCGTGAAAACACCTCGTGACGCTGGACTACTTCATCAATCGACGCACGGCCCTGCAGCGCCTGCTGGAAGTAGAACTCCGTCGGCTGAAAGATCTCCCTCGCCCCGACAAATACGTCAAACTCGGCCTGCGCCGGACCGATCATCTCGCGGATGCGCTCCCCCACCCGCTTGCCTTTGCGGTCGGTGGCCATACAGACCACATAGAGCCGCCCGCCTGGCCGTAGATGCGCGGCTGCATTGCCGATGATGCCGCGAGTAATCTGCTCGCCGTCCTCGCCGCCGTCTTTGTAGACTTGCGTCGGCTGAAGCGAGGGAGCGTACGGAGGATGCGCGACGATGCGGTCGAAGGTTTTTCCGGCGACCGGTTCGTATAGACTCCCTTCGAGAACCGTCACATGGCTCACGCCGTTCAGCGCGACATTGAAGTTGGCAAACTCGACCGATCTCCGCGTGATATCCGTCGCCCAGACGTGATTCGCGCAACGCGACCCGAGCAGCGCCGCGATACCGCTGCCGGTTCCGATGTCGAGCAGGGCTTCACAGGGCGACGACGGCAGCATACTCAGAAACTGAAGCGTCTGCGGTGTGATGGCAGGGAAGACGGCATCCTCGGCGACCTGCGTGAGGGACTTCTTGATCCAGTCCGAAACGATCGCGAACCCGGAGACCTCATAGAGAAGCATCGTGCCGTGGTACTGGCTGGCGTCCTCGGGATTCGAGGCTAGCAGCCCCGTAGCCTCGAGCGCCTCGATCTCGCCGGCTTCGAGGAACGACCGGACCGTAGTCCTGTCCACCGGTTCGGAGTCCAGGAACAGCCGGACCAGCAGTTCCATTCGATCGGGAATGTCCGGTCCCGACGAACGCCCTTCCCGCAGTGCCTGAAAACGGCCGAGATTCTCGAAGGCGTACCGTTCACAGACGGCAGCCTCCGTGTAGCCGGAGGAAAGCATCATCTGCCGCACCGTGGCCATCTGCTCCGGTGTTCCGATCCGCAGCGGGTTCATCTGCTGCCTGGATTCCGCCGGACTCAAAGAGCAGCCTCCAACTCGGGAACGCGCTTGCGGGTCTGGTACCGCACCGAGCCGACATTGGCGCTGGCGGTGGTCACAACAGCAAGAGTGACCGAGCCACTCAATGCGTTGAGGGTAAGAAGTCCGCCTGCATATTCCGCCAGAATCTGCGTGAGGGAACCGAGCTGCAACTCCCCTCCCATCGCGCGAGAGGCGCCCACGCCGGTGGAGACGATCGCGCCGAGGGCGTCGTAATCGATCTCTCCCGAGTTCGTTACTCCTTCAATCACAAATCCGTCCTGACTCACGACGACGGCAGCCTGCACCCCATCCACCCGGCATAGATCCGCCAGGATGTCTTTCAGTTTCCCCACTCGTCAAGTCCTCCTGTTGTCCCGATTCCGGCAGATGCACTCCTCCGTGCCTAGATCGTCAAGGCGCGCACCGGGTCGAGGCGGCAGATCCGGTCAAAGTACTTCTTCTTCTCCTTGGCGTCGCCCGAGATGCGTTTGTTCAATCGCGCGATGGTGGCCAGAGCCGACGCGACCCATTCGGGATCCTCCCACTCCTCCAGCTTGTGGTTATCCACCGCCGCGGCCAAGTCGTCGAGAATCGGCTGTGCGATTTCATCTTTCCCGCCATTGGTGCAGACCTCCACCAGTTGCAATTTGCGGATGAACTTTCCGCGGTTAGACGACTGCATCTGAATGTCGTGATGCAGGATCTCGAAAGCCTGCTCGGCGTTTCCGCCACGCAGCGCATCCATGGCAAGTTCGTAGCTGTCGGTGAATCGCTTCTTCCAGGCGAGATCGCGGTGGTTCCGTTCGATGATCCCTTTCGGCTTGCCATCGGCCTCGGCGGGCGGCGGTTCGGAAGCCTCGGAGAGCAGCTCTTTCAACCAAGCCATCGTCTCCGGGTTGGCGGCGGCAGTGTCGTCCATCATCGTGGCGGTAAGAACCTTGGGGACGTCGCGCACCAAAGTCTTCAACTCCGACCGGATCGCCTTGGCAATCGGATAATACTTGTCGCCAAGGGCGACACAGGCCTCCACCACAAAGCGCTGCATGTCAAGCCAGGCGCGGCTGCAAGGCATCGCCATGACCAATTCGGCTGCCTCCAACAGATCTTTCCACTTGCCGTCGACGGCCAGGCGCTTGATATTCTGCCGGATCTCGGTCGGAGGAGCCTCGAGCAGGGTCGGGTCGGAAAGCTCCGCCGCCGCGCGCAGCTCACCCCAGCGGAGTCCGCGCAACATCAAATAAGGACCGGGGTTGTACGGGTCCTTTTGGCGCAGCAAGGCGGCCGCGGCGGCAACGTTGGCGATCGCATCCCGCACATCGGGCGGCTCGGAGGACATCAGCGGGATCACCAGGCTGCGCAGTCCCGGTGCCGCCGCCACGGTCCCGCCGCCTTCTCCTACCGCTCCGCCCTCCGCGCCAACCTCGCCCCCGGCTGCCGCCTCGGCAGGCTTCTCTTCAACCGGATCCGGCTCCGTCAAGCGCTTCTTCTCCAGCAGCATGTGCGCCGTGTGCCGGATCTCGCCGAGCATCTTCTCCATCGTGCCGAACGACGGAGTATCGTCGCCGAATTTCTCGTCACAAAACTTGCCGAGGGCCTTTAACTGCTCCAGGCTGCCGTCGAGGTCTTTCTCGAGCTTCACGTAGAAGGCCTTGGGCGTCTCCTCGAAGGATTTGTCGAAGACCTCGGGCTCGAGCTTGTGCTCTTTGATCATCTTCTGCCGGTTCTTCTTCTCGGCATCCGTCTTGGCCTGGGCCTCGTAACCGACTGTCCGCGATTCCTTATACAGGTAAAAGCCGTGGCCGTCGCGGGTCATCGGTACCTTGCGCAGCGGCAGTTCGAGCTTCAGCCCGATCCAATTCAGCGGCGCCGCCCGTATCTCCAGGTCCGTCTCGTCGAGTTCGGGGAACAGCGATTCCCAGAAGTTGGTCAACAACCCGTTACACAGTTGGAGTCCCTCGAGTAGTCCCCCATAGCCGTGCTCGTTCAGCAATGCCTCGGTGAGCCACGCAGCCAGTTGCAGGTCCTTGCTCTTGGTGGCGATCAGCTCGGAGGTCATCCGGATGACCTTGCCGTAGTCAGCGGTTTTTCGTTCATGCTTCCAGGCGCCCTGCTCGAGGTCCTCTTCTTCCCGGCGCAGTTCCTTGATCTCTTCGTAGACCGGATCGTACCGGAGACTGATACCACCCGGGCTCTCACCTTCGATGGGAGCCAGAATATCTTCACGTAGATACATACTAAGGCTGGTTATAGCAGAAGCGCGGGCGGAAACCTAGCCTTCAGGGAACTTAGCTTTCAGCGGCCGCCGGCCTTTTGAGCCGCTCTCCCGTCAAGGGGCGGTTTGCGAGACCGTAGCGTAGGACGCAGCTTCAGCCGAATCAATCCTGGGGAGCGCTTTCAAACACCCGCGTACGCGAAAAGCAAGGGCCAACTGAATGTCTCCGCAAGCGTGATCCGGCCTCAACCAACTTTCGTTCCTGGTTGGGCATGCAATAGGCCGTGCTGGAAGAATCGAAAAAAGGTCGAGACGTTTCAAAAGAACGGTCAGCGGTGAGCCTTCGCCTGATTCGCCCGGCGGCACGCGGCACGCGGTTGATCGCTGAAGGCTACCGCTGACGGCTAGTAATGACTACTTCTGGGGGGAATCGAAGCTCGCCTCGCCCAGCAGCGTTTCGGCGAAGGCGCACCAGATCTGTACCTTGGTAATGTCCTTGACGTACGCCGGCACCGTAATCGACTGGTTGTATTTGTCGCCCTTGATCTTCAGCCGGTTCAGCAGATAGGTATTGCCCTTGGAATCGACCACCTGCCAGTGAGGGGCGGGCGTGTCGGGGACCTGGAAATCGTCCGACAGCGTCAGCACATTCCGGTTGCCCTGCTTGGAGTGAGTGACGGTGCCGGTGTTGGCCTTCGGTCCCTGGAACTGGGAACTGGTGTGCGGATCGACGCCGTGCTTGGCCAGCGCCAGGGTGCCGGTGAGCAGCGTCAGAGCCAGACCGAGACGAAACAGAATCGAAGAAATTCGATGTTGCATGTGATGTTGTGTATCTCCTCGCATGCTTGGTAACGCGACGCCGGAGATTCCTTCCCAGCGGGTTCGAAATTTCTTTCGGCCTGTTAGGAAAGAATAAGCTGCCCGGTTGCGCCAACTAAACTCGGCGAGGAGATTCAAACACATTTATATGGAACTCACCACGAAACTGGCCGCCATGGCCTTGTCCGTAACGATGCTGGCATTCGGCGCGAACGTCAATGGCAATGACGATCAGGTCATGATGAAGAAGACTCTCACGGTCGCCGGGGCCAAGAAAGTCGCCGCCGCCATCGCCGCGGAAGCGGCTCGCAATCACGCCGGCGGAGCCATCGCCGTGGCCGACGACGGCGGTAACCTGATTTATCTCGAACGGCTGGAAAATACCTTCGCCGCCGGAGCCGAGGTCGCCACCGGCAAGGCCCGCACCGCCGCTCTGTTCCGCCGGCAAACGCGCGACTTCGAAGATGCCATCAAGAACGGCCGGCTCTCGCTGCTGGGTGTCGGCGTCATGACGCCGCTGCAGGGCGGCGTTCCGATCATGGTTGACGGCCAGGTCGTCGGCGCGGTGGGCGTCAGCGGCGCGGCGAGCGCACAGCAGGATGAGGAATTCGCCAAGGTTGGAGCGGCGGCGATTCAGTAGTAGGGTTCACCGGTCACGGAAAGGACATCTTAATTATGAAGCGAATTGCTTTCTTCGCCGCGCTCGCGATAGGTTTGCTCGGAGCCACCCACTCGGCAACCGCGCCCGGCATCACGTTCATCGATCACGACAAAGTGTCGGCCGCATTCGCCAAGGGAATGCCGCTCATCGAAGTCGGAGGATATAAGATCCACGCAAGCCGCCGGGAAGGGCCCGGAGCGGTGGAAGTTCACACCCGCGATACCGACATTGTGTACGTGCTCGACGGCACGGCAACGCTGGTGCTGGGCGGTGAGATGGCCGGCGGCAAGACCATCGCCCCGGAGGAAATCCGCGGCACCTCGATCCGCAACGGGCAGGTCCGCACGATCGTCAAGGGTGACGTGCTGGTGATTCCCAACAACACGCCGCACTGGTTCCAGAAGGTGCCCGGACCGATGACCTACTACGTCGTCAAGGTACGCTCGGCGGAAGGGGGCTCGAAGTGAGCCGCCGCGCCTCACTGCTGCTGCTGTTTGCGGCCACGGCTGCCTTTGGCGCGCGGATTCAGGAGACCCGCCAGGTGGCCGCCGGACGGCCCGACGCCACCGTCGACCTGCGCACACGCGAAGGAGTGGCGCTGGTGAACGGCGAGTGGCGCTACAGCGACACCAAGATCATCGAGGTCGACTTTCGCGCTCCCGGCCCCGACCGCAAGCCTACGGGCAAGCCGATCAAAGCCTACGACTACACGCCGAAGGCCGGTGCGGCCGGCTTCGACGATTCGGCTTGGGAAGTGCTCGATCCTGCATCGCTCGAGGAGCGCCGCTCGCACGGCCGGCTGGCTTTCAACTGGTACCGCATCAACGTGACGGTTCCCGAGAAAATCGGCTCGTTTTACCCGGCTGGCTCGACGGCCGTTTTTGAGATCGTGCTCGACGACTACGCCGAGGTGTGGGTCGACGGCAAGCTGCCGCGCGAACTCGGCCAGTCGGGCGGAGCGCTGGTGAAAGGCTGGAACGCACCCAACCGGGTGATCGTCGGCCGGGATGTCCGGCCGGGGCAGAAGATCCAACTCGCCGTCTTTGGCGCGAACGGGCCGTTATCCGATCTTCCCGACAACTACATCTGGATCCGCTCGGCGACGCTGGACTTCTACAAGAACCCGGTCGAAAGCACTGGGAAGCCCAGTGCCGGCACGGTGCGGCGGCTTGACCCGGCGCTAGACCAGATCGTCCCGCGGAATGCCGTCATCGAGAAACTGGCGCAAGGCTTCACCTTTGTGGAGGGCCCGGTTTGGGTCCGCGAAGGCGGCTACCTGCTGTTTAGCGAACCGAATTCGAATCTGATTCATCGCTGGACGCCGGACGGGGAAGTGTCGGTCTTTCGCGCCAAGAGCGGCTACTCCGGCTTCGACATCGGCGAGTACGGCCAGCCCGGCTCGAACGGCCTCACCCTCGACAAGGAAGGCCGCCTGACCATCTGCGAACACGGCAACCACCGGATCTCGCGGCTGGAAAAGAACGGCGCCCTCACGGTGCTCGCCGATAGCTACCAGGGCAAACGGCTGAACAGCCCGAACGACCTGGTCTACAAGTCCGACGGCGCGCTCTACTTCACCGACCCGCCATTCGGCCTGCCGAAATTCTTTGACGATCCGCGCAAGGAGCTGCCCTATTCGGGTGTGTTCCGCTACTTAGACGGCAAGCTGCAACTGCTGACGACGGATCTGACCGGGCCGAACGGGATTGCCTTTTCGCCGGACGAACAGTATCTCTACGTCACCAATTGGGACACGGCGAAGAAGGTGATCATGCGGTATCCAGTGAAAGCGGACGGGACGCTCGACCCAGGCGAGGTCTTCTTTGACATGAAGGACGCGCCCGGAGAGGAAGCGCTGGACGGCTTGAAAATCGACCGTCAGGGCAATCTCTACGCATCGGGACCCGGCGGCGTCTGGATCCTGTCGCCGGAAGGAAAGCACCTCGGCACGCTAGAGGTGGACGAACTGCCCGCCAACTTCGCCTGGGGCGACGAAGACGGCCGGACACTGTATATGACGGCCCGTACCGGCCTGTACCGGGTCAGGCTGAACATTCCCGGGATCCGTCCCTGAATCTCACGGGCCCGCGCTGCTCTCGGTCGGCGCGGGCTTACTTTATCCACAGCTCCGCAGGGCGGCGGCCTGTTTGTGGAAGATCACCCGTTCAATCTGATCGGATAGCCGTCGGATCTCATTGGGCTCGGCAGCCGCTTTCAGGCGAGTCAGCAGAGCAGCCAGGGCTGCGTCTGAAGTGTCAAGCCGATTTGGGGTTGCTTTCATGCGATCCACGATTTCACACGGCCAGGTGATATCCCATGGCCATGATAGCGGCCCCAGCCCGAGGCTCGTCAATCGCCCTCTGGTGCCGGCATCTCTCCAACGATCCTCAAGACTTCGATGGCCAGGTGGGACCATTTCGGGAATTTTGTACGCTAAGGCGATACGAGATCAGTTCCGGTTGGCGCGTAACCGCCCTGAACTGGGCTGGAAGGGGATCGATGAGCGCCGCCGCTCGTGGTAGACTCTCTCTAAGGATTTGCCTCTGCCAGCCATTGTCCTCAAATAGCCGCCCGTAAGCCCTACTGAGGGTTCACGAACCCGTAGTGCGCTTGCGGCCCGGCCGTGGCCCCCTTGGATTGATCCCGACTTGTGAGACCGAACCCTACGGAGGGGTTTATGAAATGAAATCCAACTGGTATGAGGACTTCTTCGATCAGACTGTCCTGGACTTCTGGCAGACCGCCGTTCCTGTTGAAGACACCCGGCAGGAATGCGAGTTCCTTGTGCGGACGTTCTTGCTGCCCAAAGGTGCATGTATTCTAGACATCCCTTGCGGATACGGCAGACATGCCATCGAACTCGCTCGCCGAGGATACGCCGTCACCGGCGTCGATCTTTCCCCGGCATTTATCGCCGAGGCCGAAAAACGTTCATCCGCCGAAGGTCTGCCGGTCAAATGGAGGCGCCAGGACATGCAGAGCATTCGATACTCCCGTGAGTTCGACGCATCTTTCTGCTGGGGAAACAGCTTTGGTTACCTTGAGCCCGGCGCAACCGTCGAGTTCGTCCGCGCGGTTGCGGACGCACTCAAGCCCGGCGCCCAATTCATACTCGAGACCGGCGCCGTTGCGGAGTCCGTGCTTCCTGATTTCAAGGAAGATACCTGGGCGCAGATTGGTGATTACCTTTTTCTGGAACGTCACACATATGACATCGCTGCCGGCCGGCTGGAGGTCCACTCTATCCTCATCCGCGACGGAAAGGCGACGAACCGGGACTACACTCAGCACGTGTACTCTTGCGCGGACCTCGTTCGCATGTTGACCAGCGCCGGCCTCCAAACACAAGCCTTGTACGGGTCCATCGATCAGAGCCCGTACCAAATTGGCAATCGCGACCTCATCCTTGTCGCGCGCCGGGCATAACCTTGTCGCTCGCGGTCTGGGAACCGGAGGAGGGCATCAAACACCGTTCTGGCTGGCGCATCCCTATGTCACGATCGTCGGTTATCCGGACATTGGTCCCCGCGGACTCGCTCAGTCTCAAAAACCTCCGTTTTCAAGACTCCTGGCGCGCAAACCCGCCGGGCTTGCAAACCTGCTTAAAAGCTGTTGCAATACCTGTCTCGAAATCATCGTCTCAAAACCGCTGATCCGGGTTGAGTTCTGAGACACGGAGGTTTGGCGCATGCGGATCGGCTATGCACGGGTTTCCACCGCCGACCAGAATCCGGACTTGCAGGAAGATGCTCTCCAAAAGGCTGGGTGTGAGAAGATCTTCCGCGATGTCGCCAGCGGCGCTGTCGATTCTCGCAGAGGCCTGGCTGAAGCCATTGATTACGCCCGCGACGGAGACACGCTGGTCGTGTGGAAGCTGGACCGGCTCGGCCGTTCCCTGAAGCATCTCATCGAGACCGTAAATGGACTCGCCGCCCGCAAAGTCGGCTTTCAGAGCCTGCGCGAAAGCATGGACACGACAACCAGCGGAGGCAAACTGATCTTCCATGTGTTCGGGGCTCTGGCGGAATTCGAACGGGAACTCATCCGCGAGCGGACTCAAGCCGGACTGCGAGCTGCGCGGGCACGAGGAAGGAACGGTGGCCGCCCGGCAAAAATGGATGCCCGGAAAATCAACATGGCCCGAGCGCTTATGGAGAACCCGAACGCCAATATTGCCGATGTCTGCGATACCCTCCGTGTATCTCGAGCAACGCTGTATCGGCACCTTGAAAAAGCTGCGGGTAAATGAATCTTGACGACTGCACACCTCCCCCAGAATCAGGAGCTGCACCATTCCAACGCACGAACTGCTGTCCGCTGCACAGCGGGCGGAACTTCTCGAAGCGCACCTTTCGATGGGAGAGAGGGAGGTTGCCCGCTACTATACGCTCTCCGATAAGGATCTCCAGATCATTCGCCATCACCGGCGGGATCATAACCGGCTCGGCTTTTCCATTCAGCTTTGCCATCTTCGCTTTCCTGGATGGCCTCTGAGGGCGGGAGAGACGCCAGCCCCGCAACTCCTGGCTTATGTGGCGCGGCAACTGAACGTCAGCCCGGAACTCTTCCATGATTACGCCCGCGCACGTGACACAACAAGGCGCGAGCACCTGCTGGAATTGCAGCGCGGTTTCGGGTTTCAGTCATTCACGGATGCGCTCTCCAGCAAGCTTGCCGATCACCTGCTTCCAAACGCCCTGCGCTCGCCGAAGCCAATGCCGCTGATCACTGCGCTGCTCGACCAAATGCGAGCGGAACGGATCATCGTGCCGGCATTCTCGACCGTGGAAAATCTGGCATGGGAGATTCTCACTCGTGCTGAGGTGACGATCTTTGACCAGCTCACGTCTGGTCTCACGCTGGTCCAGCGCCGCCAGTTGGATCAGCTTATTGCCGATAGCGGATCGAAAGGGCTGGGATGGTTGCGCCAGGCCGTGGGCCGTCCGACGCCAGTGAATTTTCTCCGGCTGTGCGAGAAGTTGAGCGCCATTCGCGTCATTGGGCTCGATGAAGGCATGGGGAGCACCGTCCATCAGAGCCGGTTGCAACAACTGGCGCGCGAGGGAGCCAGGTACTCCCTTCAACACCTCAACCGCTTCCGCGAGGAAAAACGCCAGGCGCTACTCGTGGCGTTCCTGATCCGCACAGCCCAGGAATTCACGGATCAGGCGATCGACATGCATGATCAGATGATTGGCCGCCTGTTCAATCGGAGCGAACGGAGGCAGCAGCAGGGTTTTCAGCAGAATGCCAAAGCCATCAATGACAAGGTGCGGCTCTACGCAGAGGTCGGCAAGGCCCTGATCGCCGCGTACAAGGCCAAGACGGACCTGGGCAAGGCGCTTGAGTCCGTTCTCGGCTGGGACCAGTTCGCAACCACGGTCGAGGAAGCCGAACGTCTGGTCGAGCCGTTCGACTGCGACTTCCTCGACGAGATGCGCGATCAATACCCGCAGATTCGCCAGTACAGTCCAACCCTGCTGAACACGTTCGAGTTCCGGGTTGCGCCGCCGAGCGTCTCTCTGTTGAAAGCGATCGAGCTGCTTCGGGAGATGAATGAATCCGGTAAACGCAAGGTACCCGGAACGGCTCCCCGCGACTTCGTCAGACAACGTTGGGCACCACATGTATTCTCCGGGGATGAGATCGACCGCTGCTATTACGAACTGTGCGTGTTATCGGAACTTCGCAATGGCCTGCGTTCCGGGGACGTCTGGGTCGTTGGCAGCCGGCGTTACGGAGATTTTGAAAGCTATCTGATCCCGCAAGACTCATGGTCGGGTGTGCGGGCGAGAGGCGCTGTCGGCGTGGCGGTCAACACCGATTGCGCCACCTATTTGAATGAGCGGCGCGAGGTCCTTCATGAACAACTGCTACGGGTTAATTCACTCGCCGAGAAAGGCACCCTGCCGGAGGCCCGATTGGAGAATGACCGCCTTCATTTCACAGCCTTGGCCCGGTCCGTGCCGGAAACCGCCGAGGAATGGACAGAACGCGCCTATGATCTCCTGCCGCGGATCAAGCTGACGGACCTGCTCACACCTGGATTATGCACGAAAACGCGGATCGGCGCACCGATAGCGTGGACCAGCGAAGTGGCTGGGTGAGCATCGGTCTGAATCCTCTTTAATCGACTTCGTGGTTAGTCAAAGAACTCCTCCGTTTTCCCCTTTCCCGGAGCTTCCAGTTTTGCACTTCAGCATCTTCGTGCCGCTATGTTCCTTTCCTGCTTGCAGTTCCCACTCGCGCATAAAAAGTTATGCACGGCGGTCACGTCAACGCCGTCGCCATCACCGGCCCAAAGGCCGGACCAATGGCACGCAGCCGATCCATCAGTCGCTGGAATATGCCGCGCTCTTCGTAGTGGTCGCTGTAGCTCACTCCGGTCCTTCCCGCATGACGCCAGATCTTCGCCGCCACGAACAGGAACCGCAACCTCGCCGTGGCCAGCGTCGTGTGACGGAGCGTGTCGGTGTCGGCATCGGCCTCCCGGTTGAACAGCATGAGCCAGCAGTTCAGGTTGTAGGCCAGCATCGCCAACTGGAAATGATTGCCGTTGACGTCGAAGCGCTTGGAGGGATGTGCCGCCGAACCCGCGTCGTTGTTGCCTTCCTTGATCAGGTTCTCCGCTCCAGCCCGCTGGTTGTAGAACCACACCGCCAGATCGATCGGATCTTCCAGATTGGTCACGAAGACCCGGTAGGTATACCCGCTGGTCTCGAACAATTGATACTGCTCGGCCTGGCCCTGTTCCACTTCTTCCGGCTTCTTCTGATAGCGCAACGCCACGAAACGGAACGCCTGGCCCCATCCGTCCGGCTGATAGCGGAATTCACACTCCGCATCGGCGTCGGTCTTCGCTGACGGCCTCCATTCGGTCCCCTTCAACTCCTCCACCAATCGCGAAGTCTTGCGCGCTACCACGATGAACTCGCAACCCGCCTGTTCATAGGCTTCCACTGCTTCCCAACAATAGAAGCCCGAATCAGCGCGCGCGTAAAGTTTCTCCACGCCCTCGGGCAGCGACTGGAAGGCGCTGCGTAAATGGCGGGCAATCTGCTTGCCCGTCGGCCGGTCACCGTTGTGCAACTCGCCCGCCACGTACTCCCGCGTCTCAGCTAGAAATGTCAGTATCGGCTGGTAGCTTTTCTTGCCCTTGTTCTTCGGGTTGTAACCCTTGCGCGCTCCCATCTGCTGGCCGTAGAGAGTATGCACCGTCGTGTCGGTGTCCAGCGTCGCAGTCTTCAGCCTCACGTTGGCCGCTTCCCATACGCGACGGCGCATTTGGCCCTGCACTGCCAGGATCTGCTGCGCCACACTTCCGTGCAGCGCTCCCAGAAAGCGCCACAGCGTGCATTGTGGCGGCAACTGCACGATTTTCAACACTCCCGTCACAATCGGATCGCGCGCGATGAACCGCAGTTGATTCAGGCGACTGAACCCGATGTACAGACCTAACACCATGGCGAGCAAGAATTGGTAGCCGCTCATTACCTTGGTAAGCCGCTTCACCAGAACCGTCTCCTCCATCAATGCTTGAAAGCCAAGCTTCTCCAGCATGGTGGCCACCGGTAACAAGCCTCCATACGGAGTTAGGCGCTTGCCGGAAAAGTCGAAGGGTGTGGAAGCCCCGATTTTATTGGGCTCCGGAGCTATCTCTCCAGCCCCTTGTTTCACGGGCTTCTTCTCGCTATCCTGAATTCTGTTCGTCACCATTTG